>PVBE010664043.1_pt1 | contig 12095 bp, 24 predicted proteins | sample 1631181 | NCBI WGS metagenome assembly PVBE01 (sample SAMN08397723, study PRJNA350692) | Marine metagenome, whole genome shotgun sequencing project. | isolation source: water | place: Pacific Ocean | collected 2012-04 | reverse complement strand
CGTCCTCCGCACAACTATCCTCGGAATTCCAGATTCAAGCAAGATCCTTCTCGCTTTATAATCAGTCCGATTTTCCCTTCTCCTCCGCTTCATAGTTCTTAATCCTACCATAAACACAAATCTCCGATTTTTGTTTCCGCGTTTTTCCTCTGGAAAAACAAGACAATCTTTCCCTTTTGCTTTAGCAATATATTTTCCATCCTTACTTATCTTCCTCCAAATGCTCCTTTAAGTGTCTTTTGCTCTTAAACTTCCGAGCCCGAATTTCCTTCCTCAACTGCCTATTCTGCGTCTTATCAACAGCGCCAGTCCTAACCAAACCTCGAACAAACGCCCTCAGTTTCCTAGTAATTATAACATACTCAGCCTTCCGAACGTTAACTTTCTTCTTCACCTTTCCAACTCTCCTCCTGTTCTTCCTCTTCTCGATCTTCTTCCGACCTTTAACTTCCCGAATCTTAATCGCGCCACTCTTATGCAAATCAACAATATCCATTCTCGTAATCGCTTCCTTAATCTCGCCCAAATGAGCCTCTACGAAAATAATCCGATTCTTACCGACCTTCAAAACCTTAGCCGCCAAATCCTTCTTTCTAGCTAGCTGCATTTTTCTTGTCCTCCGCTTTATATCTATTCAAAATCTTAATCTTCATCTCATTCGCCTTAGCAATGATTTCCTTCTTCTTCTTGCCGCCAACCTTTCCAACAACAATTCCAGCTCCTTTCTTCACGGATTCCAAATCCTTAACATTCTCAACTCGAACCATTTCCATTCCTTTGACAAAATCCTTAGCACTAGCTTCAGCTCCCCACCCAACTTTCGGCCTCTGTCCTCGACCTTTCCTTCCAAGCCTAAACTTATTCTGCCGACCCTTAGCGCCATGCCACTTCTGATTCTTCTTAACGCCACGACCAAGCCTAATCTTCTTATGCCAGTCAGTCCTCAAGAACTTCGGCTTCTTTCTAGCTACTGTTTTCTTTTCCTCTGCCATCAGATAGCTCTCCCGCATTTATTAGTTATAAAGATTCCATCCTGGAAGATTCTTCGATCTCGCCCTGTTAATCGAGTTGCCTTCTCCAAATTAGCAGCAGTCTGCCCAGCAGCCTCGATGTTGTTAGATGTAACAGTAATTTTAGTCCCTTTAACGTCAACCTTAGCGCCATCAACAATCTTAGCAATCCTCTCAGTTGTCTCCCCTAAAAACGATTTGATAACAACCTTCTTATCATCAGCCTTAACGTTCATAGGAAAATGCACATTACAAACCTCAAGTTCATAAACAAACTCCTCGCCCAATCCCTTAATCATATTCTTCAAATGCGCCCAAGTAGTCCCAATCATCTTCGATTCCCTACGAGTAGCCCCCTTAGCAGTCAAAATAATTTTCTTATCTTTAACAACAACCTTAACCTTACCTAAGTCAAAACTCCGCTTCAGCTCTTTACCAGAACCCTTAACAACAAAATCGTTCCCACTAGCAACAACTTCAACTCCCTCAGGAATCTCAATAATTCTCTCCAAATCCTTATTCATTTTAATAGAAATAAGCAATTACGCTTCCTCCTAATTTATTTGCAACTGAATCCTTCTGGTCCATCAAACCCTTATTCGTGGAAATAACCAAACTACCGAAATTCCTCGATGGCAAAAATCTCCTCAAATACTTATCAATATCCGCAACCCCAGCATAATATCTAGGCTTCACAGCTCGACACTCATTCAATTTGATAATCTTAACAGTAACAGTTTTCGCCTCCTCATTAACTTCAAAATCAATATGACCCTTCGACTTCATCATTTCAAACAAGTTAAGCAAAACCTTAGAGTATCGCTTAATCGTAAGCTCCACTTTTCCAACTCGCTTAGCATTCATGATTTCGTTAAATCCATCAGCAACTATATCTTGTGACATTCTTTGTTCCTCCTAACTATATTTTTTGAACCCAAGTTCAACAGCCAACTCTCTGAAACAGTGTCGGCACAAATTTAGATTATAAGATGAAATATGCGCGCCGTGTCGTCCACAAACCTCGCACTTCTTAGCAGCAATCCCAAACTTCCTCGGCTTAGGCTTATTATGCTTCAAAAACTTCTTCAAAATAACTGGCTTTCCCCTCAACTGCCTAGTTATCTTTCTCCAATCACTCGCTGTCATCTTCTACAACCTTCTTCTGCTTCCGCAGAATCTCTGTCTTAAATTTAGTTATCAAATAGTTCTCAATCTCCTCACGAGTCACAGTCAACCGCCTCGACTTCCCTCGCTTAACCTTCTTCCTCTCAACAGCCTTCCCAGCCCTACTAAAAACAACAGTAACCTCGAAACCCATAATCCCAACTTCCCTAATATACTCCATCCCCGGAATCTCAATATACTCATGAATCCCAAACGAAAAACAATTATCTTGAATCTGCTTCTCCTTCAAAGTATTATCAATCGCCGGCAACAACTTCTTAACCATAGCCAAAGCATCCTCGCCACGCAAAGTAACCTTAGTTCCAACCTCCAACCCCGGCCTAACATTCCAAGTCGGAATCCTCTTAACAGCCTTAACCCTAACAGCCTTCTTCCCCGAAACCTGCTCCAACAAAATAACTCCCTTATCCAACTTATCACCAACACCACCAATATTCAAAATAACCTTGTCCAACTTAATTTCTTTCATAGGATTCACAGTAGCTTGTTCCATTATGCAATCACCAAGATAGTCTTGTAAGGCAAACTCACAGTCTTATCTTCCAATTTAATTTGATAATTCCTACCTCGAACCAATTCCTCAAACCCAACAAGCTCACCTTTCTCACCAGCATGCTTACCCAAAACAACCTCAACCTTCGCACCCTCCTTCAACGGTAAAATCTTAACAATCTTATCTTCCTTAGTATTCAAAAGAACAGAATCCCCAACAGAAAATTTCTCACCAGTCAAAAAATTCTGACCATCATCCAAATTCATCTGAATACTCTTAGCACCAAGAACCTTCTTCCCAATAATCTTAACAATCTTACTATCTGCCTCCTTCGCCGAAACCTCAACCAACTTAAACTTCTTATTAACAATCTCCAACTTATAATTCAACTTCGCCTTATCCAAATTCAAAACATCAAAAACCTGCACAGGAAAATCCTCATCCTTCCGAACTTTATTATTAACCTTAACCATCCCGCCCAAAGTCATCCGCCTAACTTCCTTCCTCGTCTTAGCAATCTTCAAAACATCCCTCAACAAAAACAACAACGAAATTCCCTTACTCGTAGCATGCGAAGGCACAGCCACAAATCTCTTACCTCGACCCTTCCGCGGAACCGGCCACGACTTAGGCATCTGCGTCTTCTTTATATGCGCCATTATTTCTTAGCCTCCTTCGGTTTACTCTCAGTTTTCTTAACAACCTTTTCCTCTACTTTCTTTTCCTCAACAACAGCACCCTTCAACCTCTTACTATCATCAACATTCAAAATAATTATCTTAACATTCGACGGATGAAACCAAGTAACCAACTTCTCCCCACCAGCCTTCCCAGCTCTCTGAATCCCATCAATCTGAATCCGCGTATTCTTAACATCAACAATCCCAACCTTACCCTGCTTCTTCGCAAACTTCCCTCTCATAACCTTAACCTCATCGCCCTTCCGAACCTCAATACTCCTCCGACCATACTTAGCCCTCAAAGGCTTATCTAAAGTCGCTCCCAAAAGAGTCCTCTTAATATGATTAGGCGCATTAGCCAAAAATTTCCTCTGCTTCCGAGGCTGCTTACTCGATTTCCACGACTTGTTAAATTCCGCTTTCATTAATAAACTCCCCCTGCAATCTTAGCAACTTCCTTCCATCTTTCCTGAACTTCTCTAGCAACAGTACCCTTAATCTGTGTACCTTTTGGATTACCCTTATCATCTTTCAAAAGCGCAACAGCATTATCCTCAAAACAAACCCTCTCTCCAGTCTTCCTCTTCCACGGCTTCCTCTGCCTCACAAGAACAGCATCGAAAATCTCACCCTTCATTTTAGGGTCACCCTTTCGAACTGAAACTTTAACCTGATCCGCAATCTTAGCATAAGTCATCCTACCCTTGCTCGTCTTACAAAGCTTAACCCCAACAATCTTACAAATCCTCGCACCACTATTATCACAAGCCTCAAGCAAACTTCCAATATTCAAAGCCCGAGTCGCACGTCCACTTACAGCCTTCATGCCTTCACCTCCAATTTCCTTACAACTTTACTAACAACAAAATGAATCGTCTTACTAATCGGCCGAGTCTCCGCAATCTGAATCAAATCTCCAACAGCGACGTCATCCTTCATACAATCAGGCAATCTAGCGTGAATCTTAGTCCGCCTCTTCTCATATCTTTCATACTTAGCCAACTTCAACATTCTCTCAAACTGAATCGTAACCCTACCGTGCAACTTCTTAATCACAGCCCCCTCAAAAGTTCGCCCCCTCATCTTCAACTTCCTATCTCCATGAACCGGACAAAGCCTATCGTTACAAACAGTTTCAACTACCTTCGCAACCTTTTTTTTAGCCGTAGCTTTCTTTGTTGTTGTTTTCTTTTCTACCATATTCTTTCAAGCACCCCTTGTCGTGTTAATCGTCAATTTGATCTTCACTAAAACCTTCCGCGACCAAAATCGGTTTTATGTGACCCTTATGATTTCCTTGCAACTCAATAACTTTGTTCTTTATTGTACCGCCACAAGCTCGCTTCATTTTAAGCGTTTTTGCGACAGCCTTAATATCGACACCGTCATCGAATCCACTGATCATTGTATTGACTTTTCCGAAACGCCTTTTCTCCGTCGTCACAGCAATCTGCTGTTGTGTCTTGGCAATCTCGCCACAAACACACGCCGCCAAAGGCAACCCACACTTCGGACATATATCCATCTACTTCTTTGCTTCCTCCAATTTAGTTTGATTTTTCATAGTTAACATCCGCGCAATTTCCTTTTTAATGCTTCCCCTTTTCGTCGGATTCTTCAACAACTCAATCTTCAAATCCACAATTTTCTTGTCAATATTCTTTGCGTCCATTTTTTCTTTTGCCATTTTATTTTTTCTTTACCTTCCGTTTCTTTTTAGTTTTCTTAACAGTTTCTTCAACTTCCTCAAAAGTCGCATTCTTCTTAACAGCCTCAAGCAAAGCATCATCAACAGTAATCTGATCACACATCACTATACCAGGCGCCAAAATCGCAACCTTAATTCCAACAACACCCTGCTTCGTAGTCGCAGTAGCCTCAGCTCTATCAACAACCTTCGCAGCATCCCCAGTTTTCTTCAAATAACCAAAAGCAAATCTCCAGCTCCGAGCCCTATCACTAGGCAACTTTCCAGACACTCTCAACTCAGCACCCAAAGCACCAGAGTTCTTAATCTTACCAAGAGCCCGGTAACTCGCAGCCTTATATTTCATAGCCCCAAATCTCTCAAGCGTCAAAGCAATATCATCAGCAACAAGCTGCGCATCAAACTCAGGATGCATAATTTCCTCAATATCAACATGCGGATTCTCCATCTTAAATCTCTTCTTCAAAACCTCAGTCAACTCATTGATCTTCTCCCCTCGCTTCCCAATAATCCAACCAGGCTTATGCGTCGAAACAACAATCTTCTCACCAACAGGCGTATACTCAATTCTTACTTTCGAAACCTTTCCCATCCCAAACATTCGCTTCACAAACTGCTTAATATTGTACTCATCTTTCCTAACGCCAACAAATTTCTTTTCTTCCATCTTATTTCTTCTTCCTCTTAATCAATTTAGTTTTCTCAACAACTTCAATATGAACATGACATCTCTTAGCTCTTCGACCACCACGCCTCAAAGGTGCAGCAGCCCTGTCAGCCTTAGCAATTCTAATCACAGGAGCTTCAATCCCATTAACAACAGCGTTAGCCCCAGCCTGCTTTACAACTTCCATAATCGCAACACACGCAGTCTTTGGGAACCGACCGCCAGCAAGCCCCCGACCTTTCCTATGACCAATTTCCAAACCAGCCATTGGCACCGGCCTCTTCTCATCAACAACAGCTTGAAGTCTAGCAATCGCAGCCTCAGGAGTTTTACCAACAATAGTTCTACAAACAAACTTCGACTGCTTAGGCGAAATCCTCAAAGCGACTCCATTAGCAATCGCAACATCCTTTTTCACAACCTCTTTCTTCTTAACCTCAACTTTCTTCTCTTCCTTAGCCCCAACCTTTTCTTTATCCATAGTCTTTTCTTTCGCCAACTCTCCAGCGGAGCTGAGCTTTTCCGGATTCTTTGAATCCGAGCCCTTCCGAGAATCGAGCTTCTCCGCAGTCAAAGACTGCGAGCTTTTCTGTGTATTTTTATTTGCCATTTTATAATAAAGTCTTCTTCTTCTTAGCACCGCCTCCAATCGATGTGTGCTTTGCAATCTTTCGAGTCATGGAGAACTCACCCAATCGGTGTCCCAACATTTCCTCGACAATAACAACCTTAACAAACTCCTTCCCATTATAAACTCCAATCGTCTTCCCCAATAATTTCGGCACAATAACAATCGTCCTATCATGAGTCTTAATCGGCTTATTCCTAGATTCCTTAACTTCACAAAGCTTAACAAAAGCCTCAACAATATCATAATTCCTCAAAATAGTTCTTCGAGCTCGAGACTTAACCATCTTCGCAAACTCTCGAGTATCAAGAGCTTTCAATTCCTCAGTGTTCTTCCCTCGGAAAAACTTGTCCTTACTTTTCTTTACTAATTCTTCAGCCATTTTTTACCTCCAGTAAACAAATGGATTGATGATACATTTTTAATGTTTCTTCTGCCATATTATCGTTTCTTTCGTCCATTTAATTTATTAAATTGGCGATTGATATGATGATGTCCCATCATCGTTTCTTCCTCCCTGTTCTTCTCGGTCTAATTAAACCAACCTTCTTACCAGGTGCCGCATTTCGTTTAGCAATCGCGCTCTTCATTCTCTTACCTCGACCAGATCCAAACGGATGATCAATAGCGTTCATTTTAACCGGAGAAACCCTTGGCCATAACTTAGACTTAGCTTTCATTATATAAAACTTCGTACCAGCTTTCAAGATAGGCTTATTCATCCGACCGTCGCCAGCAGCTCGCCCAATAGTAACCCTACAATTAACATCAAATTTCTTAACCTTCTTCGACGGCATCATAATCTTAACAGCGTCTCCTTCCTTCGCCATAATCACAGCAAAATTCCCAGCAGTCCTAACAAACTTACCACCGTCACTTGGATTACGTTCAATATTAAAAACTTCAGTTCCATTTTTCAAATCCCCAATCTTCGCAATATCTCCACCCTTCTTTCCATCAATACTAATTGTTTGACCAACGTACAATAAATTCACAGCAAAATTCTCAAAGATCTTTCCTTCCTTATTCATAAACTTGGCAACCGGAGCAGAATGACCAGGTGAAACACTCAACTTTACACACTTAAAATCTCCCTTCAAATCAAACAAATATCCAGGCCTAACCTTACTCGCTTTCTCTCGAGTCTTGTAAGTATGCCCGCCCTTTCCTCGTCTCTGTTGTATAATTCTCTTACCCATTAGCAAAAATCCTCCGGACTTTTTGATACCGCGTTTTTCCTCTGGAAAAACAAGACAATCTTTCTACTTTGCTTTAGCAATTTATTTATCATTTTACATTAGTCCTAGTTTAGTCGCAACATCCACAGCTGGATAATCCGATTTCAATTTAACATAAGCAACCTTCTTATTTTTCAAAGTATGCGTTCTAACTTTAGCAACCTTAACATCAAACAGTTCCTCAACTTCCTTCTTAATGTCCGGTTTGTTAATCGCTCGATCAACCTCAAACACCAAAACATTATCAACTTCAATCTGCCTAACTATCTTCTCCGTCGACTTCACTTTCTCCAAAATTATTGTCTTACTCATTTGAACCGACCTCCAATTTCCTCGATAGCTTTCTCACTATAGCAAACCAATCGTCCAACAACACCATTCAAAGTCAAATCCTTAATCGACAATTCATCAACATGAACAACTTCAATTCCCTTCCTGCTCATCTTCTCCTCATTTCCAATCACAAACAAAAGCCCAGCATTACTCTTATACTTCCGACCCCTCATCTTACCCCGCCCAGCCCGAACACTCTTCTCCTTCCAAACCTTAGCCTCACCGAAAACAGTCGCCAACATTTTCTTAAAATCCTTAGTCTTCAATTCCAAAACAGCATTATCAAAAACAACAACATCCTTAACACCACTCAAAGCAGAACAATAAGCAATCACCAATTCTTTCTTATTAATTTTCTTAAACAAATTCTTCCCACTTCGAGGAGCATGCGGTCTTCGACCACCACGAGTAGAAGCAATAGTCGCACCAATCCAATTAAACGAAGCACCATGCCTAGACATTACCTTTCGAGGAACCCTTGAAATTCCCTTACCATAAGTCGCCTTCCAATCATGTCTCTTCTTCTTCGAAATACCAGAAGCAGAATACTGAGCACCAGCACCCTCCATAGAACCATAAGCCTGAACATGAATCCCCTTCTGCGCCTCAAAAACCTTCAATAAAATATCAGCCCGAACCTTTTTACTAAAACATTTAGGCAAATCAAAATCCTTCTTCACTTTTCCAGCCTTATCGAATAGCTTAGTCTTCATCTCAACTCAAGCACCTCAAACTTTTTCTTCGCCATAAATTTAGTCGGTCGAATAGGCTGCGTAATCATAACCCCTCTCTTCTGTGGCCCAGGAACCGAACCCTTCAAAATAATATAATCATTCTTCACAACACCATAATGCCCAAATCCACCCTTCGGATTAATATCCTTCTCGCTAGTTTTCCCAACTTCCAAAATCACACTATTATAACAAACCCTACTATGATAACCAGTCTGCCCAGCCTGCGGAGCCCTAAACGTAACCCTCGACGGATGCCACGGAGCCAAAGAACCAGGACGCCTCTGCCCCTTCTCAGACTTATGAGACTTCAAGGAAATACCAAACCGCTTCACAGGACCATTAGTTCCAAAGCCCTTAGTAACAGCACGAACATCAACAAGGCCCTCGCTAAAAACTTCACCAACCAAAATATCCTTCCCAATCCTCTCCTTAACAAAAGCCAACTTCTCGTCAACAGATCCAGACAAACCAATCTCAGCCATATCAGCCTTATTCTTATCAACACAAGTATTCTTCACACCAGAAAACAAAATCACCCTCACATCATCAAACTCAATATCATCCTTAATCTCACCAACTTTCTTAGAAACCTTAACACTCTTTTTCAAAACCTTATCATTTGAAACCACAACATCCTTCATCACCTTACCGCCCTTATAAAATCGAACAGAATAAATCCTCATAGCCGGACACTCAATAATAGTCGCCGGAACCGCAATCCTCTTATTCTTCGTCATAGAATTCTCAGTATCATCCTTAGCCCAAACAGAAGTCATTCCAACCTTATATCCAACAAAACCCATAAACCCAACACCGTCCTTAGAAACCGCCTTCCAATTTACACTAGGCACAACCTTCTTAGCCCTAACCCTCGGGTAGAACTGAAGACTTCCACTACGCATTCCGTTATTATCTGTCATCTGTATTGTTTCCTCGCAAGAACTTACTTCTCAGCAGTGTTCTTTGCAGCGGCAGTTTTCGCTACCTGACAATTCCCGATAGCACTCGAGTAATTATCGTGACCAACCAATCACAAATCTCATCATCCAAACATTTAAGTTTTGGATGGAACTAAAATTATTCACAGAATAGGGTATATAAAGCTTGCCCCAACCCCAGCCGCACCAATCAAAACTCCCAAAATCACCTTCTTCCAATCTCTCCCTAAATAGAAAAGCGAGACCAACAATAAACAATAAGCAACAATCCCAAAGATGGTATACAAAGAATCCACATAATAAATCGAAGTAAAAACTAAGACAATCAAACCAAGCCCAGCATAAACATCTTGCCTAACAAACAAAAACAGCAACCCAAAAAGAACTCCCGCAATAGCAAACTGCAAAAAATAAGCTGTATTATCAAGCATCCAAACTCGAACCAGCACCAAAACAAAAAATGGCAATCCACCTAGGGCAATAAGATCTCGCGCCAACACCTTCAACCAACCTTCATCTTTCATAAAAAACCAACACCAACAAACTTTAAAGCATTTTCGCCCCAAGCTTTTTAAACCAATTTTCGCTTTATCATTATGGCAATAAAAACCCCAAGCATTCTACCAGGAGAAAAAGGTTACATTTCACGAAAAGAAAAAACTGCAAAGAAAAAATCAACCGAAAAAAGATCGAGAGCAACTCAAAGAAAAAAAGACATGACTATCGGCAAAATCAAAACAGGCAAGAAAGGTTACCGAATAGGAAAGCTAACAATCACCCCACGAAAAGAAAGAAAATACCCAATCTGGCGATACTCAAGAAAAATCGGAGAGATACTAGTAAAACACAAAGACACCCCAGAAGAAGAAGTCACACTAACATTTAACAGGCTCGGCGGAATCGGAAATTTCAAGCATCTAATCCAAGACGCAGACTTTCAACTCCAATGGGCAATTCGAGAACAAGAGCTATTAATGACCCAAGGCAAATGCTACAACTGCGGAAAAAAATTATCAAAATCAGCAAAGCCAAATCTCTACCATCACAAGATGTTCAAGAAACGAACAGACCTCTTAGAAAAAGCGGCAACAGTTCCAGGGCAAGTAATCTCAGGAAAACTAACAATCGAAAAAGGCTGGGAAAAATTCAACGACATTCTAGAAGAAGGCAACAGATACTACATGTCCCTAAAAGACACAGTCCTACTCTGCTCATCTTGCGCAAAACAAAAGAACCTCCACGAATAATGGAAAAACCATGGTTCGTCTACATCCTCGAATGCCAAGACGGCTCTTTCTACACCGGCGTCACAAACGACCTCGACAAACGAATGAAAACCCACGCCGAAGGCAAAGGTAGTAAATACGTCCGTCACAAAAGATTCAAATGTCTATTGCGATCCAAAGAATGTAAAAACAGATCTGACGCACAAAAAGCAGAATGCAAAATTAAAGCATTACAAAAATATGACAAACTAGATTGGTTTAAGCAGTGAACTCAGCTTCACTATTCTTCTCAATCATATCCGCAATAACTTTCCTCTTAAGAACACCCTTCCTCTTCGCAAGCTCCCGAACCTCAGACGGTTTCAACTCAGCAACATTCGAAGGATAAACAATATCAGTTACCTCAATAGTATGATTAACAGAAACTACCTGAAAATCACCAACACCAAAAAACAAATAATCAATAATCCCCTTGTCCTCAGTCTTCAAAGAACAAAAATCAGCAACAATGCCCTCACCCTCTTTCTTACTCTTCTTGCCGTCAGCAGGAGCCTTTGGCTTAATTTTCAAAACAAACCCATCCCCTTTAAACGAAAGAGCAAAAAACGCCTTAGGATATTTCTCCATAAGAGCAATAATTTCATCACACTTAATCTCACCATTAACAACATGCTTTCGAACGCCCTGAAAATTCTTAACCTTCTCAATCTCAAAACTAATCTCATCTCTCAAATCCAAAGTCGAAACAATAACACCCTTAACCTCAACACTCTCGCCGACCTTACCCAAACATTTCCGAACCAAAAGATTCGCATACTCAGCTCCAGCCTTAACCGCCCACTTCTTCGCCTGCCTCTTCCCCTCAAGCAAATACTTATTCTTATACTCACCACGACCAAACTTCAAAAAACTCGCATGAACCTCAGCATCAAAAACGCCATCAAAGATTTTTTTCATAACCATACTACCAAATTAATTCAAAGCTTTATAAAACTTTATAAGTTCGCAAACCCTAGATTATTATGGCAGACTATAAGGGGATAAAGAGAGGGATCGTCGGCGCAATCATCGTAGGAATTTTCGTCCTAACATTCTTCATCCTAAAACCAATCATCATCCCAATCATATTCGGCCTCCTGTTCGCCTACATCTTCAGCCCAGTTTACAAAAGAATCAAAAGCAAAGTCAAAGGAAAAAACATGTCAGCATTTCTACTAATGCTAGGGCTAATAATCATAATAGCAATCCCAATAAT
>PVBE010050245.1_pt1 | contig 12095 bp, 7 predicted proteins | sample 1631181 | NCBI WGS metagenome assembly PVBE01 (sample SAMN08397723, study PRJNA350692) | Marine metagenome, whole genome shotgun sequencing project. | isolation source: water | place: Pacific Ocean | collected 2012-04 | reverse complement strand
TGAGATGCCCAGCGATTAGGTTCACGGGTATGCTCCGGAGGTCGAAGCGTTGGCAGCGGGACATGATGGTCGGCAGCACCTTCTCCGGCTCGGTGGTGGCAAACATGAACTTCACGTGCGCCGGCGGCTCCTCAAGCGTCTTGAGCAGGGCGTTGAACGCCGCCGTGGTGAGCATGTGCACCTCGTCGATGATGTAAATCTTGAACTTCGACGAGGCCGGCGCGTAAACGCACGTTTCGCGCAACTCACGAACCTGCTCGACGCCGTTGTTGCTGGCGCCGTCGATCTCGAGCACGTCGATCGAGCGGCCTTCGGCAATCTCGGCACACTTAGGGTCGTCGTCCGGGAAATCAACCTTTGGGCCGTCGGTGCAGTTCAGGCACTTGGCAAAAATCCGCGCCAAGGTCGTCTTTCCGGTTCCCCTTGGCCCGCAGAACAGATATGCATGTGCAATCCGCTCGCCGCCGATGGCGTTGGCCAAGGTCTGGCTGACGTGATCCTGGCCAACGACATCGCTGAAGCGTTGTGGACGGTATTTGCGAGCTATGACCTGGTAAGACACCGGCGGCAGCCTAACCGCTCGGCGCAGTTCAGAAAAGCGCAATGCGCTTAGCACACAATTCTTGAATATCCGCCGCGAATCTGCTCACTTGGCCAAGCGCGGTTTCCCCGCCCACCCGAAATGGCACACGACATCGAATCCCGTCTGGCCGTTTGCAGCTGGTCGCTGCAACCGGAATCCCCCAAGGCACTCGCCGCCCACGTCGGCGAGATTGGCATTCCGCGCGTCCAACTCGCACTCGATCCGCTCCGGGAAAACCCGGATGCTTGGGGCAAAACCGCTGAGCTGTTTGTCGCCAAGGACATCAGGATTGTCTCTGGCATGTTCGGCACCATCGGTGAGGATTACTCGTCGCTCAACGCTATCAAGGAAACCGGCGGCGTCGTGCCGGATGAGCATTGGGACGCCAACTGGACCAACATCCAGGCCGTCGCCGGCATCGCCGCCGGGCTTGGCCTGAAGCTGGTCACCTTCCATGCCGGCTTCCTGCCACACGAGGAGAGCGATCCCGGTTTTGCCAAACTGCTTAGTCGCATTACGCAGATTGCTGACGTGTTTGATGCCAACAACATCGATCTTGGCTTTGAGACCGGGCAGGAAACCGCCGGCACGTTGCGTCTCTTTCTCGAGAAACTCAACCGGCCTAGCGTCGGCGTCAACTTCGACCCGGCAAACATGATCCTGTACGACAAGGGCGACCCGATCGAGGCGCTCGAGACCCTCGCGCCATTCCTCAAGCAATGTCACATCAAGGACGCCACCTTGGCGAAGGAGCCCGGCACGTGGGGCACCGAGGTCACCGTCGGCACCGGTGAGGTCGATTGGCCTGCGTTCTTCGCCACCTTGACCAAACTCGACTACAGGGGCGACTGCTGCATCGAGCGCGAAGCCGACAACCAGCGTGTCGCCGACATCAGGACTGCCCGCGAATTCGTCACCCAGCTTTAAGATCATGACAAAAAACAACATCAACATTGGCATCGTCGGACTTGGGTTCATGGCCGCGATGCATATCCGTGCTTATCGCCAAATCGAGGGCGTAAACGTAGCAGCAATCTGCGACCTCGATCCCGAGCGACTCAAGGGCGACTTCACCGAGGTGCTCGGCAACATCGACTCTGGCGAACCGGTCAAGCTCGATATGTCGCAGGTTAAGGCATATCAGGATTTCAATAATCTCCTCGCCGACGAGTCGATTGATGCCATCGACATCTGCACACCCACGCGCACGCACTTGCGAATGACCAAGCCGGCCCTCGCCTCGGGCAAACACGTGATCTGTGAAAAGCCTCTCGCCCGTTCCGTCGCCGAGGCCCAAGAAATCGCCGAGGCTGCTGCACAGGCCAAGGGTCTTTTCATGGTGGGCATGTGTCTGCGCTTTTGGCCACAATGGGCCTGGCTCAAGGAGGCGGTCGCAAACGGCCACTACGGCAAGGTGCAAGCCGCGCATTTTCAGCGAATCGCCGAACCGCCTGCCTGGGGTCAGGCAATCTACTTCGACGGCGCAACGTCCGGCGGCGCGCTGTTCGACTTGCACGTGCACGACACCGACTTCGTACAACACGTCTTCGGTAGGCCGAAGTCCGTCTACTCAACCGGCTTTACCAAGGTGAGCGGGGCGATCGACCATGTGCTGACACAGTACGAGGTTGAATGCGAAGCCAAGGTGAGTGCCGAAGGAAGCTGGGCGATGACGCCTGGGTGGGGCTTCAATATGTCGTATCGCGTCATCTTCGAGAGGGCCACTGCCGACTACGACATCGGCCGCGAGGACGAGCCGCTGCGACTGTTCGAAGAAGGCAAGGAAAAACAGGTGATCAAGTGCGAAGGCGCAGATGGTTACACCGGCGAACTGGCGCACTTCATCGACAGCATCCGCTCCGGCCAAGCACCTAACATCTCCGCATCCGATGGCCTCTGCACAGTGGAAATTTGCGCAGCCGAGGAGCAGTCCGTTCATACAGGCCAATCCGTAAAACTCGACTGAGTTTTCAGACACGGATCACACGGATTTTCAGGATTGAATTTTGAATCCGTGTGAATTTGTGAAATCCGTGTCTTCGCTCACAGCTCACTTTTTCTCAGCACTCGCTGACACAACGCCGGTAACGCTACCAAGGTCAGCGCGGTGGCAGTGAGGATGCCGCCGATGACAACCGTGGCCAGCGGTCGCTGCACCTCCGCGCCGGTGCCGGTCGCCAAGGCCATCGGCACGAAGCCAAGCGATGCGACAAGCGCCGTCATCAGCACCGGGCGCAGCCGCGTGAGCGCTCCCTCGCGGATAGCCTCCTCCAACGGCCGTCCCTGCTCACGGAGCTGGTTGATGAACGTAACCAGCACCAAACCGTTCAACACGGCCACACCCGACAACGCGATGAAACCAACCGCTGCCGAAATGGAAAATGGCAGCCCACGCAACCAAAGCGCCGCAACGCCGCCGGTCAGTGCCAACGGCACGGCGGTGAAGACCAGCAGCGCCGGCCGCACCGCACCGAAGGTCGCGTGCAGCAGCAGAAAAATCAGCACGAAGCAAACCGGCACAACGACGGCCAAACGTTGCCGGGCAGCGGTAAGATTCTCGAACTGTCCACCCCAGTCGAGCCACGTCGCTGGTGGAAGATTTACATCCGCGTTGACTCGCTCGCGCACTTCACTGACGAATCCGGCCAAGTCGCGGCCGCGCACATTGCACTGCGCCACCACGCGGCGTTTGCTGTTCTCGCGACTGACCTGAAACGGCCCCTCGGTCTGCACCACCTCCGCCAACTCGCCAAGCGGCAACACCGGCGGGAGCGCGGTACCCCCGTTCGACTTGACCGGAAGGAGGATCGGCAACTCCGTAAGCGTGGACGCCTGCCGCCGCTTGGCCTCGGGCAAACGCACGACGATGTCGAACCGCCGATCGCCATCGAACACCTGTCCCGCCGCGCGGCCGCCAATCGCGATATTGACACTCTCAATCACAGTGGCGGCATCGAGCCCATAGCGCGCCATCGTGCCGGTCTTGGGCCGCATGGTCAGTTCCGGCAGGCCGGTGGTTTGCTCGACCTTCACATCGGCTGCGCCGGCCACACCACGCATCACGGCGGCGATTTCCTCCGCCGTCCGACGCAGTTCTGCCGGATTCTCGCCAAACACCTTCACCGCAAGATCACCCCGCACGCCGGCAATGAGTTCGTGAAATCGCATTTCGATCGGCTGGGAAAACTCGTACTTGTTGCCAACCAAGTCGCGCACGGCGGTACGGACTTTTGACTCGATCGCCTGCTTGGCCAAGCGAGGCTCCGGCCACTCGGAACGCGGCTTGAAAATGATAAACGTGTCCGAAACACTTGGCGGCATTGTGTCGGCCGCAAGATCGGCGGTGCCGGTTTTTGAAAAAACCAGCGCGACCTCCGGCAGCTTGGCCACGGCGCGCTCGACCTCGAGCTGCATCCGCGTCGATTGTTCGATGCCTGTGCCAGGGATGCGCATCGCGTGCATCGCGATGTCGCCCTCGTCCAGTTGCGGCACAAACTCCTGCCCAAGGTTCGCGAACACCACGCCCGCGCCGAGCAGTATCGCCGCCGCCGCGCCAAGCACCACACCCCTGCGGCGCAGCGCAAAGTCCAGCACCGGTGCGTACCCCCGCCGCGCCGTTCCCATGAGCGCGTTGTCGCTCTCCGCAACGCTCCTGTTGATGGCCAGCGCCACCAACGCTGGTACGAATGTCAGTGATAACACGAATGCCCCAGCGAGCGCGAAGATCACCGTTAGTGCCATCGGGTGAAACAGTTTCCCCTCGATGCCGGTGAGCGCGAGAACCGGTAGATAAACCACGGTGATGATGCCGACGCCGAACACGAACGGACGACGTACCTCGTGGCTCGCGGCGCGGACAACGCCGAGCCGTTCACCCAGCGTGAGCAACCGGCCCAATTCACGCTGTCGGCCGGCCAGGCGGCGCAGGCAATTCTCCACAATGATGACCGAGCCGTCGATAATGATCCCGAAATCGATTGCACCGAGGCTCATCAGGTTGCCGCTGATGCCGGCGCGGTGCATCCCCGCCGCCGCGAGCAGCATCGAGAGAGGGATGACCAGCGCGGTGAGAAACGCGGCGCGAAGGTTGCCGAGCAGCCCGAAGAGCACGGCGATCACCAGCGCCGCCCCGTAAAACAAATTGTGCGCCACGGTGTCAATCGTGGCGTTCACCAGCCGCGAGCGATCGAGAACGGGACGGACGGCAATACCCGGCGGAAGGCTGCGACGCACATCGTCCAACTGCTTCGCCGCCGCCTTGGCCACGGCGCGGCTGTTCGCACCGGTGAGCATCATCGCCGTGCCGACCACCGCCTCGTGCCCGTCGATACTGGCGCTGCCAAGCCGCATTTCACCGCCGAGCGCGACGTCCGCCACGTCACCGACGCGAACCGGTGTGCCGTTGCTCTGCTTCACCACGACGTCCGCAATGGCCGCCGAGCCGCCGAGCCGACTGCTGGCCCGCACAAGCGCCGCCGATCCGTCGCGTTCAATGTAACCCGCGCCGAGGCTGAGGTTGTTGCGCTCCAACGCGGAAACGAGGTCGTTAAGTGTCAGGCCGTGCGCGCTCAACAGCCCAAGCCGGGGCAGCACGTGATATTGTTTCACATAGCCGCCGATGGCATCGACATCGGCCACGAGCGGGACGGTTTTGATCTGCGGGCGGATGATCCAGTCCTGCACCGTGCGCAGGAACGCCAAGCGCTGTACGTTATTGGTGAGCCACTCGCCGCCAGGCGTGACGAAGCCGCCCGCTTGGCCAAGCGCTTGCGGCTCAAACTCCACTGTCCACATGAGCACCTCGCCTAGCCCAGTGGTGATCGGCCCCATCCTAGGCTCGATCCCCTCAGGCAACGACTCCCGCGCAGCAGTCAGTCGCTCGTTGATTTGCTGTCGAGCAAAGTAAATGTCCACCGCGTCATCAAACACCGCCGTCACCTGACAGAAACCGTTGCGCGATATCGACCGCGTATGTTCCAGCCCCGGGATGCCGGCGAGCGCCGTCTCGAGCGGGAACGTTACCAACCGCTCGATGTCGCTCGTCGAAAACGCCGGATGCTCGACGTTGATTTGCACCTGCTTGTTGGTGATGTCCGGCACGGCGTCAATCGGCAACTGCGATAACGACCACACTCCGAACAAAGCAGCAGCGAGCGTCAACGCCACCACCCAGTGACGCCGTTCGACAGAGTATTTTAGGATTCGTTCAATCATGCGGACTCCCTCTTTAGTGCGAGTGATCGTGGCCGGCCATGGCCTTGCCAAGCTCGGCCTTCAGCAGAAATGCGCCTCGAACAACGAGGGCCTCGCCGTCCACCAAGCCGCGCTTCACCGATCTCCAGCCGTCGATCTCGGGGCCAAGCGCCACCTCGCGCGCCTCGAACGTGTTCGCCTCACCCTGCACCGGCACGAACACTACCGATTGCCCACCGATGTCCTGCACACCCTTGATCGGGACGGCAACCGATCGTACGGCTGCGGCGTGGACCGACAGCTTGGCCGTGACAAACATACCGGGCCGCCATGAGCCGGCATGATTGTCCACGACCGCCCTCGCCCGAACTGTGCGCGCCCCCGACGTGGCAACAGGGCTGACGTAATCCAGCACAGCCGCAGCACTTCGGCCGGTCGCCGGATCGGTCAGCGTCACGGCGTGGCCCGCCTTCAGCGCAGCCGCCCGTGCGGGCGGCACCTCCACGAACAGCCAAAGGTTGCCCAAGCCGGCCACGACAAACAGGTGCGACTGCTCCGGGCTGACCGTCTCCCCTAGCGTGACGTCGCGTTCGACCACCATACCAGCAATGGGTGCACGCACCTCGGCTTGCGGCCGGATCGCCCCGGTCTCCTCGAGCCGCGTGATGTCCGGCTGGATCATGCCAAATAACTGCAGCCGGTTACGCCCGCTGGCCAATGCCGCGCGAGCCGACTTGAACTTAGCCTCGGCACTCCGCATGGCGACCTCTCGTTGTTGCACCTCAGCCCGCGAAACCGCCTCGGCGGCGACAAGCTCCTTGCCGGATTGAAAATAGTGTTCCGCAATCTGGAACGCTGTCGTGACAGCGGCCAGTTGCGCCAGCTTAGCGAGATGATCGTTCTGCGCCGCGCCAAGCTCGGCGCTGTCGATCACAAACAGCAAATCTCCGACGGCAACCGGTTCGCCGACGCCCTTGGCCAGACGCGACACACGACCGCTCACCAGCGTGCCAACGTGGGCCAAGGCATCCTCGTTGAACGCCAGCCGTGCTGGGGCCGAAAAGGTCTCGCGCAACTCGCGCTGCTCCGCTTGGCCAAGCGCGATACCGTGATGCTCAATCGCCGCTGCAGAGAGGACGATCTCGTCCGCGTGCGGCTCGGCATGATCGTCGTGGTCATCATGCTCGCCGTGGTCGTGGCCGTGGTCGTGATCATGTACGTCGTTGCAAGCCGCAAGCCAAAAAGCCATCGTACCGATGGTTAAAAATGTGAAAATTGATTTCATTGTTTCTGTGTTGATGCTTTTGTGGTGGATTCGACAAACTGAAGCGTCATTGGTTGAATTTGGCGGAGTGTACGGGCCATCGCGTATCGCCCTGGGCGTCCCTCCCAAGGCTCAATCCATGTATTGCCGCTGGATGATTCCGGCGTGGACGCCGGAATCCACACGCGAGACGCGTGTGCTCCCCCACCTCCCGAGACGCGACGGAGTTCGATCGCAGCTACAGCCGCCCGAAGCTCCAGTTGGACTCTTCGCAGTTGAGCTTTTTGCAGATCGAGTTCGGCCAGTAACAGAGGCGTGATCTCCGACTGGCCGCTCTCGTAAACGGCACGGGCCAAGCCAACCCGCTGTTGCTGAAGCGGTGTCAACTGCTCGCGAGCCTGCACGGCGGCGGTGGCAAGTCTGGCCTGCGCGACGTGAGCCTGCCGGACTTCCTGCACAGTTAGCCGCATGGTTTGCGTAAGCCGGTGCCGCGCGGTAATGGCCAAGGCGCGGGCCTTGGCCCGGCGCGCCTGCCCCCAGTCGAACAACGGGAGTGGCACGGCCAGCGATGGGCCAAGCGACCAGTCGTCCTCCCGCTCGGTGTCCAGACCGGCAGCGCTGCTCTCGAGCCATGCCAAGCGGGCAAGGGCACGACCATCCTCGAGCGTGGCCAGTTGCCACCGGTCAGCTTGGATTTCCGGTCGGTTGCGAAGAGCAGCAGTCAGCCAACTGGCCTCTGGACCGGCAGTTGCAACGACAGGCAACGGCGTGGTTTGCTGCCAAGCCGCTGCACCGGAGGGCTGGCCGAGCAGGCGGGCGAGAGTGAGCCTTTCGTGCGTCAAGCTCAGTCGGCGATCCTGCAAATCTATGCGCGTTTCGGCGTGGCGCGCCTCGAGTGTGGCGACATCCAACCGCGTCCCCTCGCCGGCAGTGAGTCGGCGCCGAGCGATTTGCAGCAACCGATCGATGTGGCCGGCGCTCCGTTCGAACAGCGTCACCTCCAACCGCAGCGCGTTGGCCGTGTGGTAACACTTTTCTGTATTGGCGATGACGTCAAGAACCGCTCCAACTGCCTTCGCACTCGCGACTCGCAGACGGTTGTCGGCCGCCCGGATGCGACGTGGCGTCTGCAGCACAGCGGCCAAGTCCGCCGACAAGCCGGCCTCCGTCACAGAATCGCCGCCGCTGTCCGATTGGCGAATGACGATGTTCAACACTGGATTGGGCAGGAGCCGCGATTGCCGGGCGTCGGCCTGCGCAGCTCGAACCTCCGCGAGGGCAGCCTGCAGCACTGGTGATTGACGCACCGCCCGCTTGATGGCGCCAGGAAGGTCGAGCGCGTTGCTGACTGGCGACGCGTCCGTCGGGAGCGCCTCGTCGCGGAACTGGACAGCATTGGCCAAGCCGGCGGCGACGCGAATATCCGTCCCCGGTGGAGTGGTGCAACTCACGCCCAGCCCGAGGCCAAACGCGCAAAAGATGTAACGAGTTTTCTTTAGCAAAATATTTTTTAGTTAATAAAGGACACAGCACGACCGCGAACAGTCGCCAAAACGAAGTGAAGCCGGACGGCTCCTTAGGCGAGAATTGAGGGGGCGCGGCCGGGGACGGCGACGCGAAGGATGAAGGCCCAGCGCTTAGCCAAGTCGGGAGGCGCTCGACTTCTTAGTGAGAAGCCCCGCTCTGCCAATGCGAAGAGGGCAAGTTGATAGACGTGCTCCCAAGCAAGAGCTGCGTCGAAGTTGAAATCGAAGTCAGTTGGCTTGTTGAAGTTGTAGTCGCCGGACTCAATGGCCGTGCAGACATCGCACTCGTTGTGCTCGTCGTGATCGCCCTCATTCGTGTCGTGCGACGTCTCCTCCTCGCAGCATAACTCCGGCAACCAGCCCGCCGAGCCGAGCAGACAATGCGAGGTCGCCGGCAGCCAAGCGATCGCCAGAATCCACACTACGATGATCCGAAACAACTTCACCGACCGGGAAAACAACCCCAGGTGATTGCGTCTGTCAAGCATCGTGTGCCAGTGGTTCGGAAGGAATCTATTCCGCGGCCCTGGGCTTATCCTGTTGGGGAACTCGAAGGTTGATGTGCAGGTCGCGCAATTGCCGGGGCTCGGCGGCGCCGGGGGCATCGCTCATGAGATCGGCACCCTTGGCCGTTTTTGGGAAGGCGATCACTTCGCGGATGCTCTCCGAGTCGCACAGCATGGCGATGAGCCGATCAAAACCAAGCGCGATGCCGCCGTGCGGCGGTGCGCCGAACCTGAACGCCTCGAGCATATAGCCGAAGCGCTCTTGCGCCACGTCGGCCTCGATCTGCAGCACATCCTCAAAGATAGTTTTCTGCAACTCGCGCTGGTGAATACGGATGGAACCACCGCCCAACTCGACGCCGTTGACGACGATATCATAATGCTGGCCGCGCACTGCCTTGGGATCGGTGGTCAGCTTGGGGATATCCTCCTCCAGCGGTGAAGTGAACGGATGGTGACTGGAGTACCAGCGATCCATTTCCTTGTCGAACATCAGCAGTGGGAACTCCACAACCCACAGGAAATCGTACCGGTCGGCCGGAATACTCATCTTGCCCATCTCAGAAAGTTTCTCGGCGCAGTAGAGGCGAATTTTGCCAAGAATCTCGCAGGCGTTGAGCCACTCATCGGCAGCGAACAGAATGAGGTCTCCCTCCTCGATCGCTAGTTTTTCCTGCAGCGCGGATTTCTCAGCGTCGCTGAAAAACTTGACGATGGGCGACTTCCACTCCCCATTCTCGACCTTGATGAAGGCAAGCCCCCTGGCTCCGAAACTCTTAGCGTAATCGGTCATCGTCTCCATCTGCCCCTGAGTAACGCAGGCGAATCCCTTGGCATTAAGGGCCTTAACCACGCCGCCCTTGGCCACTGTGCCGCTGAACACCTTGAACTCACTCGAGGCGAAGTCGTCGGTCATGTCCACCAACTCCATATCGAAACGTGTGTCCGGCTTGTCAATGCCCCAGCGGTTCATCACTTCCTCAAAGGCAACGCGCGGGAACGGCGTTGGAATGTCGATGTCGAGCGCAGTTTTCCAGATACGTGCCAGCAGTCCCTCGATAAGAGCGTAAATATCTTCGCGGTCGATGAACGACATCTCGATATCGACCTGTGTAAACTCCGGTTGCCGGTCGGCGCGCAAGTCCTCGTCACGGTAGCATCGGGCAAGTTGAAAATATTTCTCCACACCGGCCACCATGAGGATCTGCTTGTACTGCTGCGGCGACTGGGGCAGGGCGTAAAACTGGCCGGGATGCAGTCGGCTCGGCACAAGAAATTCACGTGCGCCCTCGGGCGTGCTTTTGAAGAGCGTCGGTGTCTCAATCTCGAGAAAGCCCTGCTCTTCCATGAACACCCGCGTAGCGGTGGCCACCCGACTGCGAAGGCGGATATTGTGGATCATCTCCGGCCGGCGCAGGTCGAGATAACGATGCTTGAGGCGCAGTTCCTCGTTGACCTTGGCGGCAACCTCGGGATCGTCGATACTGAACGGCAGCACGTCAGCTTGGTTGAGCACCTCAAACTGCTCGACCACGATCTCGACGAGGCCGGTGTCGATTTTCTCATTCTTCGTGCCGTCGGGACGGACGCGCACCTTGCCGGTGACGCCGATGACGCTCTCGCTGTGGAGTCGCGTGGCGGTCTCGAACAGGTCGGACGGGAGGTCGCTGGGATCGAACACCGCCTGTGTGCGACCTTCGCGGTCGCGAATATCGATGAAAAGCACCCCGCCGAGGTCGCGGTTGGAGTGCGCCCAGCCGTTGAGCGTGACAGTTTGGCCGACGTGTTCGTCTCGTATTTCGTTGCAGTGATGAGTGCGCTTCATTGGCTAAAAGTTGACAGACTCCCTGAAAAAGGGCGCTAGATATTGCCGGGGAAGGCCCCAGTTTTCAAAGTTTAATTGCAACGACTACAGGTTGAGCAGTTCCCTCTGCCACGGGAGGATCTGCTTGCGTTCCTCTCCATCCTCAAGCGAAAGCCGCACCAGAGTAGAGCGGCTGGCGATGAGTGTGGGATCGATATTGAGTTCTTTGGCCTGCTTGTCACGCAACTCCTTGAGCGACTCGTAAAACAGTTTTTCGCTCTGTGTGATGCGGCGGCGGACGGTGCGCGGCGTCTCGGGCCACTCCTCGGGAGGCAAGTCCAGCGCTTGGCCAACAACATCGCGCAGGGACTTGAACCGGCGGTTCGACATCTTGGCCGGCCAAGCGGTCTTGGTTTTATTATTGATCACGGCCCCGGCCAGACGGACGAGATCCTCGTGTCGGACGATGAAGTACGGTGGCTTGTTGGCGTCGATCGCCTCACCTTCCCTCCAGTGCCATATCGCTCGCAGGATGGCCTGCTCGCGCCGACTCAGCTTGCTTGAACCCTTGATCCGCCACTCTTGATTCGGATCGTTCTCCCTGGGGACTGCGTGATCCTTGATGAGTTTGTTGCAGATTTGCTCATGCCAACTCAGACGCTCCTTGGCATTGAGATCGTCGCGCAGAATATTCGCCAGTGCCCGGAGATGACGACTGTCGTTGAGTGCGTAGATCGCCATCTTGTCGGTCAGTGGTCGGCGCGTCCAGTTGGCTTTTTGCGATCCTTTGTCGAGCGAGATACCAAGCAACTTGGACAACAAATCGTTCAGTCCGAATGCAGCGAAACCCAGCAGTCGAGCGGCCCACATCGTGTCAAAAATTCGCGACGGAACGAATTGCTGTGCAGCGTACATAAGACGCAGGTCGTTGTCAGATCCGTGGATATGCAACTCCCGACCGGCCAGAATCTTGAATAGAGGCTTCAAATCAAGTTGCTGGAGAGGATCGATCAGCACGTCCGTGCCGGGCAGGCTGATCTGCAGCAGGCACAATTTCTCCGGGTACGAGTGCAAACTGTCGGCCTCGGTATCGAGCGAGACCCAACTGGATTTTCGTAACTCGGGAAGAAACTCCTTTAGCTGGACTTGAGTATCAATCAAGCGGCGCAATTGTGTCAGCGGTTTCGCGCTTGCCAAGGCAAAACCGCCGATCATCGGC
>PVBE012067543.1_pt1 | contig 12096 bp, 8 predicted proteins | sample 1631181 | NCBI WGS metagenome assembly PVBE01 (sample SAMN08397723, study PRJNA350692) | Marine metagenome, whole genome shotgun sequencing project. | isolation source: water | place: Pacific Ocean | collected 2012-04 | reverse complement strand
AGACTGACAAGGGGCTTGCCTCGCCAGTTCATTGCGATGTGTGAGAACAGGCGATGCTCGATCTTGTTCCACTTGCTGGTGCCAGGAGGGAAGTGGCAGACCGTCACCGACAGCCCAGTGCGATTGGCGAACTTCTGCAACTCGAGCTTCCAGAGTCGCGTTCGTGACCCGTTGCCTCCTCCACGGGTAAAAATTACCTGCATAATTCAAGTCTGTTGGCAGTAATGGTTTATATCATGCTTGAAGCGGGGCTGGCGGCGGAGATAATGGTGGCGATGAGCTCTTATGAGGACGTACCGGATCCCAGCTGGGTCGACCTGGACGGTGAGTTGATGCCAGGTGGCAAGGCCTCGATATCGGTCTTCAACCACGGTTTTCTGTTTGGAGACAGCGTTTATGAGGTGATGCGCACCTATGGCGGGCGTCCATCCTTGGTGGAGGAGCATCTCGAGCGACTCGAGCGCAGTGCGCGGAAGCTGGCACTGCGCATCCCGATTGGTCGAGCCGAGATCGGGCGGCGCATGGACCGGCTTCTGGAACGCGCTGGCTTCGAGGAGAGTTACATTCGGGTCGTCGTCACGCGCGGGGTTGGCTTGCCCAATATCGATCCGGAGCTGGCGGGTCGGCCGCAGGTTCTGTTCATCGCAATTCCTCTCTCCCCGCCCCCGCCGGAGATGTACGAGAAGGGCGTGGACGTCGTGCTGGTGGCCATCCGCAGAACCAGCCCGCGATCCAGCAATCCCGATATCAAGAGCGGCAACTATCTCAACAGCATACAGGCCGTGATGGAGGCCCACCAGCGGAACGCCTTCGAGGGAATCATGCTGAACCATGAGGGCAATCTGACGGAGGCGTCCAGCTCCAACGTTTTTCTGGTGAGCAAGGGGACGCTGCTGACCCCCGCGCTGGCCTCTGGGATCTTGCAGGGCATCACTCGTCGCCACGTGTTACAGCTGGCCGAGAGTCATGGCATTCCGACGCACGAGCGAGTGATCAAGCCGGAGGAACTGCTGGATGCCGACGAAGCCTTCATCTCGAGCACGATCAAGGAGATCTTGCCGATCGCTCATGTCGACAGCAAACAAATACCCTGCTGTCCTGGCCCGCTTACCATGCGCCTGCTTTCGCTGTATCGGGAGGAGGTCGCTGGTGGGGATTGAGATCCTTCCCGCAATCGATCTGCGCGCAGGCCGCTGCGTGCGGCTTATCCAGGGAGACCCTGGACGGGAAACCGTTTATGCCGAGGATCCGGTGGCCCAGGCTCGACACTGGGCCGAGCAGGGTGCAGCGCGGATCCACGTCGTCGATCTCGACGGCGCTTTCTCTGGCGCTCAGCACCATCTGGAGGTGATACGGCGCATCCTCGATGGGGTTTCGATCCCGATCCAGGTCGGGGGTGGGATCCGAGACCAGACGGCTGCCCATGACCTGCTGGAGGCTGGAGTCTCACGGGTCGTGATCGGCACGGCAGCCGTAGAGCGGCCAGAGCTCGTGGCCTCGCTCTGCGGACTTTATCCGGGCCGAATCATGCTGGGCGTCGACACCCGGGCTGGGCGGGTATCACTCGATGGCTGGACTCGGGAGGGAGAGCTGACCGGGCTGGAGCTGATCGATCGCGTGGGCGATCTGGCACTGGCCGGACTGATCTATACCGATATCTCGCGGGACGGTATGATGGCAGGCCCGAACCTCGAAGCGATGCAGGCTGTGCTGGCAGTCTCGCCTTTTCCCGTGATCGCCTCCGGAGGCATAGCCTGCGAGGCGGATGTAAGGCGACTGGCCGAGCTGGGTGTCTCCGGAATGATCATCGGGAAGGCACTGTATACGGGGGACCTGGCGCTTCCCAGTCTGTTGCAACTGGTCTGAGTCGGGGCTGCTTGCAAAGGCCGCCAGATCACGTACAATTTCTCTTTCTTTGCCCCCCGCACCATTGAAATACAGGCATGGAGTTTCTCGATGGGTGAGACCCAGAATATCCGCAATATTGTCCTGGTCGGCCACTCTGGCGCAGGCAAGACCACTGTGGCCGAGGGCCTGCTTCACGCTGCCGGCCTGAGCGGAACCTGGGCCGAGCCGAAGGATGGACACTTCGACTACACGGACGAAGAGAGGGAACGTAGTAGCTCCCTCTATACCGGCATTTACCAGGGCCAGATCGGTGACGTGCACTTGACGCTGCTGGACACCCCCGGTGCTCCGGACTTCGTTGGCGAGGCGGTGGGTGCGATCAGCGCCGCTGACACCGCGGTTTTCGTGATCAGCGCCAACGACGTGGTGGGAGTCAGTACGCGCAAGATGCACCAGATTGCCCAGGATATCGAGATCCCGATGGCGATTGTGCTGACCAAGCCGGATGTGGAGAACGTGTCTGTCGGTCGGGCGCTGGAGGAGATTCAGACCTTCTTCGGGCCGGGTGCGGTGCTTGTCACCAAGCCGGAAGGAGAGGGCACCGGTTACTCTGGCATCAGCGACGTGCGGGAGGGCGCAGACGAGCTCGAGCATCTGGCAGAGGCCATCTGCAGCGTCGACGAGGAGCTGATGGATCAGTATCTCGAGGCCGGGGAGCTGACCCCAGACCAGATGAAGAGCAAGTGGACCGAGGCGATGCTCAGTCGCGACCTGATCCCGATCTTCACCGTCTGTGGAGCCAGGAAGGAGGGCGCTGCGGAGTTGCTACAGGTGATTGTCGACAGCTTCCCCAGCCCGGCCGAGGTGATGACGGTCAAGGCACAGAAGGATGGTGAGCCGGTCGAGATCCAGTCTGACGGGCCGCTGGTTGCTCGCGTCTTTAACAGTCATCTGGATCCGTTCGTCGGGCGCATCAACTACGTCCGGGTCTACGGGGGAACGGCGAAGCGGGACATGCTGTTCCTCTGCCAGTCCTCGTCAAGGCCCGAGAAGCTGGGCATTCCGCAGCTGGTGGTGGGCCCCAAGCTGGGTGACAACATCGATGCCGGTCCGGGAATGATCTTTGGCATGGCCAAATGCGACTCGGCCAAGGTGACCGAGCAGATCGTTTCGCCCGAGCTGGAGGGTCTCAAGCTGGTGGTGGTCAAGGCGCCCAAGCCGATGGTGATGGTTGCGTTGGAGCCGGCGACGCGCAAGGACGCGGACAAGCTCGTCAGCGCGCTGCGGCGGCGGATGGAGGTGGATGCCTGCATCGATGCCCATCGGGACGAAGGGACCGGCGAACTGGTGCTCGCCGGCTGCACGGATCTGCATCTGCGCATCGTGCTCGACGGGATCAAGAGGAACGACAAGGTCGAGGCGATCACCAAGCCGCCACGCGTTCCCTACAAGGAGACCGTTACCGGCAAATCGATGGTGCGTTACCGCCACAAAAAGCAGAGCGGTGGCTCGGGCGAGTTCGCCGAGGTGGAGTTGACCATCGAGCCAGCCGATGCGGACTTCATTGCCACCGGGGAAGATACTCTTCAGTACAAGGATGCGCTGAAGGGGATGAACGTCGACCGGATCTACATCCCCAGCGTGGAGAAAGGCGTCCGCGGCATCATGTCTCGCGGGATCCTGGCTGGGTTCCAGGTTATCAACATCAAGGTGACCTTCACCGATGGCAAACAGCACGACGTGGATTCGAAGGACCGGGCGTTCCAGACAGCGGCTCGCGAGGCATTCAAGCAAGGGTTCCTCGGCGTCGAACCCAGAGACTGGAACCTGCCCAATCGGGTAGAGGGCAATGCCAAGCCGGTGCTGCTCGAGCCGGTCGTGATACTCGAGGTGACCACGCCATCGTCTCACCAGGGAACCATCCTGGGCGATATGAGCAAGCGGCGGGGACAGGTCCAGGGGCAAGAGTCGAAGGGGGACATGGTGACGATCACCGTCAAGGTGCCCCAGGCCGAGGTGACCAGCTATAGTTCCGAGTTGCAGTCGATGACGGCGGGCGAAGGCTACTTCACGATGGACTTCTCGCACTACGAGCGGGTGCCTGGCAACGTCCAGGCGGACGTCGTGGCGCGGACCCAGCGAGCCAAAGAAGCCGCCTCCGCGAAATAGCAGGGGCGCTGGCCAGCGGAAGCGGGACGTGTGTTCACCGGGCATCGCGCCGGCAGGAGACGTCTGCTCACGAGCGTCTGTCGGTGAGTGGTCTGCGTCCGGCGGCCTCGGTCTGTGCCATTTGTCGGGATTTTTCACGAACTTTCCTCTTGAGCCTCTCAGGTCGTTGCAGATTCCTGAAGTTGGCACATACTGAGTATCTCGATGGCAGATATACCCAAAGGCCGAATCCTGGTCGTCGATGACCAGACGGCGGTGCTCCGCTTCCTCGACATACTGCTGACCAAAGATGGGTACGAGGTGGATCTGGCGGAGGACGGCCAGGCCGCTCTCGACATCTTCCAGGCGGGCCAGCACGACCTCGTGCTGCAAGACTTGCGAATGCCTGGAATGTCTGGCATTCAGCTGTTGACCGAACTGAAGAAGCGAGACGAGGATGTGCTGGCGATCGTGATGACGGCGTTCTCGACCTGGGACTCCGCTGTCGAGGCCATGAGGCTGGGGGCTTACGATTACATCAAGAAGCCCTTCGACAACGACAACATCCGCACCTTGATCGGTCGGGCCATCGAGCACAAGCAGGCTCAGCAGCGGGTCTCCGATCCCGAGGAGTACTTGCGGGTCAAGCCCGTGATCGGCAACAGTCAGGGACTGCGCTCGGTCTTCTCGCTGGTGCGCCGGGTGGCCGCGACCGACAGCACCGTGCTGATCACCGGTGAGTCTGGCACGGGTAAGGAGCTGGTCGCTCGCAGCATTCACCTGCTCAGTTCGCGTCGCGACAGGAACTTCCTTTCGGCCAACTGCGGCGCGTTTGCCGAGAGCATTCTGGAGAGCGAGTTGTTCGGACATGTCCGCGGAGCTTTCACCAGTGCCATCGCGGACAAGAAGGGCCTGTTTGAAGTGGCTGACAGCGGGACGCTCTTTCTGGACGAGTTGGGGGAGATGAGCAGCCAGGTACAGGTCAAGTTACTGCGCGTGCTCGAGGAACGTGAGTTCACGCCCTTGGGCGGGATCGATCCAGTGAAGGTGGATGTTCGTTTCATTGCCGCGACCAACTGTGACCTGGAGCAGGGGGTCAGCCAGGGATCTTTCCGTGAGGACCTGTACTACCGACTCAACGTGATTCCGGTCCAGCTGCCTCCGCTGCGGGATCGGAAAGAAGACATCCCTCTGTTGGCCGGCCACTTCCTCAATGTCTACAACCGTCAGATGCACAAGGAAGTCGTCAAGTTCAGCGATCAGGCGATGGAATCATTGATGGCCTACGACTGGCCGGGCAACGTCCGTGAATTAGAGAACACCGTGCAGCGGGCGGTGGCGTTGGTGGAGGGGACGGAGGTCCAGAGGGACGACCTGCTGGGCAAGATCCAGAGTGCACAGCCAGCGTCCGGAGGGCTAGCGCTCGAGATCCCGCCCGAGGGGCTGTCGCTCGAGGAGCGGATGGGGGAGATCGAAAAGGCGTATATCCGCGCGGCGCTGGAGCGCACGGATGGTCACATGACCAACGGGGCCAAGCTGTTGGGGATGTCCTTCCGGTCTATGCGCTACAAGGTCAAGAAGCACGGACTGAAGGGGGAGGAGTAGACGATGTCGGGGCAGGATGTCGTTGCGGTTAGGCGGGCGCTGCTGTCCGTCTGGGACAAGACCGATCTGGCTCAGCTGGCGCGAGGGCTTGTCGCGCGGGAGGTGCAACTGATCAGCACCGGCGGCACGGCTCGCCATCTCGCAGAGCTCGATCTGTCGCACGTCGAGGTCTCGGAGATCACCGGCGCGCCGGAGATCCTCGGCGGCCGGGTCAAGACTTTGCACCCGGCGATTCATGCGGGGCTGCTGGCCCGGCCCGATCAGCTGGAAGAGCTCGAGGCAACGGGGCACCAGCGAATCGACCTGGTGGTCGTCAACCTCTATCCGTTCGAGGAGGCGCTCGCGCAGGGCAAGGCCGGAGTCGAACTGCTCGAGATGATCGACATCGGTGGCCCGACGATGCTGCGGGCGGCGGCCAAGAATCACCATGCCGTGGCCGTGGTTTGCGACCCGGCGGACTATGCAATGGTGCTCGCCGAGATCGAGCGTCACGGCGGTCTGACCGGCCAGACACGTGCCGAGCTGGCGCGAAAAGTGTTCGTTCGCACGGCCTCCTACGATGCCGCGATTGCTGGGGCCCTCTCGGAAGGGGAGGTCATGTTCCTCCAGGGCCGCCGGCAGGCCACGCTGCGTTACGGGGAGAATCCGCACCAGCAGGCGTCGCTCTATGGGCCGTGCGGGGGGGAGGGGCTGGGCACCACACGTCTGGTTCAGCTCAACGGCAAGGCGCTCTCGTACAACAACTATCTCGACCTGGATGCTGCCCTGCGTATCGCGCTGAGCTTGCCCCGGCCGGGGTGCGCGGTTCTCAAGCACACCAATCCATGTGGTGCCGCTCTGGGGGAAACCCTGGCGGATGCCTTCGTCAGGGCCAACCAGGGTGACCCGCTCTCTGCTTTTGGGGGTATCGTGGCGGCCAACGTGCCGCTCGATGGGGCTGCGGCGGAGGCCATGACCGGAGAGGGGCACTTCTACGAGATCGTGCTCGCACCGTCGTTCACCAGCGAGGCCCTGGAGATTCTTACGACTCGGCCGCGCTGGGGAAAGAGCGTCCGCTTGATGGCGGCCGGGGAGGGTGTCGAGGCATTTGGCGAGCTGGCAGCGGCATCCGCTGTACTGGGACTGCTCGGCGGCGGAATGCTGGTGCAGGACGCGGATCGTGGCAGCGGTCTGGGCTCCGAATTCCGGTCGGTCACGAGCCATCCACTGACAGCTGCGATCCGGCAGGATCTCGATCTGGCCTGGCGCCTGGCCGGACACGTCAAGAGCAATGCGATCGTGCTGGTCAAGGACCGCCAGCTGGTCGGCATGGGGGCGGGCCAGCCGTCCCGTGTCGACTCGGTGGCGATCGCGGTGCGCAAGGCGGCCGACCGAGCGCCTGGTTCTGTTCTGGCGTCCGATGGGTTTTTTCCCTTTCCGGATGGCGTGGAGACTGCGGCCGCGGCCGGCATCGTGGCGGTCGTCCAGCCTGGTGGCTCGCGGCGCGATGACGCGGTGACCGAGGCGGCGGAGAGGGCTGGTTTGCCGATGGTGATGACAGGCCGGCGGCACTTCAAGCATTAGTGGGCACTTGCAACATTGAAGGAGTGTGATGATGGCGAAAAATAAAGTGACTGCGGACGAGATTGTCGCCAAGCGGGTCGTGACAGAGGAGCTTCTGCTAGTCGACCCGTCCGGGGTGACTCGTGCCTCGATGTTTGTCGACCCAGAGGGGCAGGTGACGCAGGCGCTGTTCGACCGGAGCGGACAGCAGCGGACCAAGCTGATGCTCAGCGCAGAGGGCGATCCGATCCTCCGCCTGGCTGACAAGCAGGGGTGCTCTCGGGCTCAGCTGTACCTGAAGTCGGACGGAACCCCCAGGCTGGGACTGGCTGATGCGCAAGGCCGCCTGCGGGTCAAGATGTTCCTCTCCTCGGACGGCACCCCGTGCCTGGCTCTGGCCGATGAGGAACAGCGCCCTCAGCTGGTCCTCGCATTGGCGCACGACACGCCCGGCATCGTCGTGCGGGACTCCCGCGGAAATCCCTGCGTGCAGCTGGTGATTCAAGAGGATGGTGCGGGCCGGCTGACCCTGACTGACGCCGCCGGAGAGACGGTCTGGGCTTCGTCGTGCGCTGCCGGGCCAGCTGAGGACTCAACCGATAAACCCAGCAGCCTGAGCTGGGGCGGGGACTGATCCTGGAAGTTGGTGGGACCGTCGATACGCGGTGCGGATGGGACAGGCCAGCGGGAGTCCTCCGCTAGCGGTTCCAGGCTGGGGGTTTGTCCGGGGCAATGCCGAAGCGGCGCATGGCCCGCACCACTCGCCGCGGATCGAGCTTTCCCTGACGAGCCAGGGCATCCAGCACGGTGATCACGATCGACTCGGCGTCCACCTCGAAGTGGCGGCGCAAGGCCGCCCGGGTGTCGCTTCGGCCAAAGCCATCAGTTCCCAGGGTACTGAGTCCGCCTGGCACCCAGCGAGCGATCTGGTCCGGTACGGCGCTGAGGTAGTCGCTGGCCGCGACCACGGGACCTCGGTGGGGGGACAACAGCTGGGTCACCCGTGGAATTCTCGGCTGGCGCAGCGGGTGGAGACGATTGTAGCGCTCTGCCTCGAGTGCCTCCCGGCGCAGCAATTGCCAGCTCGTCGCACTCCAGACGTTGGCCAGTACGCCCCAGTATTTCTCGAGCAGCTGCTGTGCCCGCAGTGCCTGGCCTACGATCGGACCACTGGCCAGAATCTGAGCTCGTCTGCCGACAGCCGAGGAGGCCGGATTGAGCAGATACAGCCCTTCGATGACGCCCTCCCGCACCCCCTCGGGGAGCGGAGGCATGGGATACGCTTCATTGTACAACGTGATGTAGTAGAACACGTTCTCTCCTCGGCGCAGCATCCGGCGCATCCCGTCCTGCACGATCAGCGCCAGCTCGTAGGCGAAGGCGGGGTCGTAGGCTCGCACGTTGGGCATCATCGTCGCGAGCAGATGACTCTGGCCGTCTTCGTGCTGCAGGCCCTCGCCGGAGAGTGTCGTCCGCCCAGCGGTGGCGCCCATCAGGAAACCGCGGCCCCGCTGGTCGCCGAAGGCCCAGATCTGATCGCCCGTTCGCTGAAAGCCGAAGATCGAATAGAAAATGTAGAACGGGATCATTGGCTCGCCATGGGTGGCGTAGCTGGTGCCCGCCGCGGTGAAGCTGCTCATCGCTCCGGCTTCGCAGATGCCCTCCTGGAGTAATTGTCCGTCCACCGCTTCGCGGTAGGACAGCAGCGTTCCGTGGTCGGGTGGTTCGTAGCGCTGACCGACGGGAGAGTAGATGCCATGGGTTGCGAAGAGGGCTTCCATCCCGAAGGTCCGCGCCTCATCAGGGATGATCGGCACCACGCGGCGGCCGATCTCGGGATCCTTCAGCAGGCCGGCCAGCAATTGGGCGAAGGCGGCGGTGGAGGATGTGCCCCGGTCGCCCGAGCCGTGCATGAACCGGGTGTAGACCGACCGCTGTGGCAACTTCACCTTGACCGGCTTGACGGTCCGTTTGGGCAGGTAGCCTCCCAGTGTCTGGCGCCGCTCGTGTAGGTAGACCATCTCCGGGCTGTCGGCCGGAGGGCGGTAGAATGGGGGGTTGGCCAGTGCGCGGTCTGGAACGGGGATGTCCAACTCGTCACGCAGCCAGCGGGTCTGCTCGATGTCCAGGACCTTGGCCATGTGGGTCGTGTTCTTGCCGACGATTTTCTGGCCCAGGCCCCAGCCCTTGACCGTCTGCGCCAGGATCACGACGGGTCGGTCCGTGCTGGCGCACGCCGCAGTATAGGCCTCGTGGACCTTGAGTGGATCGTGACCGCCCGGGCAGAGGCCGGCCAGTGTGTCGTCGTCCACATCGCCGACGATCTCGCGTAACGCCTGCTGGCCCTGAGCCGTCATGCGCTGCCAGTCACCGTCGCAGCTGACGTCCAGCAGCTGCTGCAGGCTGCCGTCCGCATCGGCGTCGAGCAGTGCGTCCCAGCCCGAGCCCCAGACCAGTTTGATCACCTGCCAGCCGGCGCCGTCGAACAGCTGGGCCAGTTCCTCGATGATCTTGCCGTTGCCACGCACCGGGCCGTCGAGCCGCTGGAGATTGCAGTTGACCACGAAGATCAAGTTGTTGAGTCCTTCGCGGGCGGCGATCGACAGCGCGCCGGTCGCCTCCGGTTCGTCCATCTCGCCGTCGCCCAGGAAGGCCCAGACGCGCGAGGCATCCGTGTCGCGAATTCCGCGGTTGGTCAGGTAGCGGTTGAAACGCGCCTGATAGATCGCCGAGATCGGCGAGAGCCCCATCGAGGCGGTGGGGAACTCCCAGAAGCGTGGCATGAGCCAGGGGTGGGGATAGGAAGAGAGCCCCGGTTTTCCGCTGACCTCACGGCGGAAGTGGCGCAGCCGTTCTTCGCGGAGCCGTCCCTCGAGGTAGGCTCTGGCGTATATTCCCGGAGAGGCATGTGGCTGGAAGTAAACCTGATCACCCGACGAGTGTTCCGTGCGGGCCTGGAGAAAGTGGTTGAAGGCGACCTCGAACAGGGTGGCGCAGGAGGCATAGGTCGACAGATGTCCGCCGAGGCCGGGTGTGATCCGGTTGGCGTTGCTGACCAGCATGACCGCGTTCCAGCGGATGATGTTCTCGATCCGCTGCTCCAGCGCGAGGTCGCCCGGATATTCTCCTGCCAATCCGCCGGGCAGCGTGTTGCGGTACCGTGTGGCACGCCCGACCAACTGCTCGAGCAGGAAGCGGGCCCTGCCGTCGCCGTGATGGTAGAGCACGGCGTCGAGCGAGTCGAGCCACTCCCGGGTCTCCTGCGGATCGGGGTCCTGACCGAGTTTTGCGCTGGGATCAAACATGGTTCATCTCGCGATCTTGCAGTCCGGCAATGCGGCTTCGATCCGACGGAAGCCTGCGTCGGTGATGCCACTGCCCGTGAGCAGCAGCCAGCGCAGCTTGGTTCGTTCCAGGTAGTGCAGGCCGTTGTCGTCGACGCCCTTGCAGCCCGTCAGATCCAGTCGCCGGAGGCGCTTGAAGTCTTGGATCTCGGCCAGTGCAGGGTTGGTGACCCCCGAACAGTTGGCCAGCGTCAGATGACGTAGCTTGGGGAGCTGTTTGAGCCGGGCCAGCCCGTAAGCTGTGATCTCCTTGCAGCCGCTGAGACACAACGCCTGGAGCATCTCGAGCCGCTCCAGATGTCCGACCCCGTCGTCGGTCAGCTTGATGCAGTTCTCCAGAGTCAGCGTCTCTAGTTGAGCCAACTCCGCGAGCTTCTCCAGTGCGGTGTTGGTCAACTGCAGGCAGCTGGAGAGGTTCAGCACACGCAGTTTCGCCAGCCGGGACAGAGGCGTCAGGCCTGCATCTGTGATCTGGTTCAGGCCCCCCAGTTCGAGGCGCGTCAGCTCGCGGAGGCCTCCCAGATGGATCAGCCCCTTGTCGGTCAGCAGCCTGCAGCGGGACAGGCTGAGAATTTTCAGTGTGCGCAGGCCCTTGATGTGAGCCAGCCCCTTGTCGGTGATCCGGCGCAGGCCGGTCAGTTCCAGGTGCTCGAGTCGACTCAGCTGCTCCAACTCAGCCAGCCCCTTGTCGGTCAGCTTGTTGCAGCCGCTGAGGACGAGCTGCTTGATGTCGCTCCGGTCAGCCAGCAGCTTGCCCAGCTTCTCGTCGGTGACGTTACGCCGTGGTCGAAGCCGGGACTGTTTGTCGCGTTGCTGCGCAGTCAGCGGGCTAGCCACGCAAAGGACCATCAGCAGGGTCAGCAGCCGGGGAATCATGCGCGGGGCATTATAAGGGTTTGCCCCCTTGCCGTCATCCGATGTTGAGGGTGGGTTGCGGGTTTCCTCTTCCGGTAGTCGATCGAACTGGACCGTTTTTCTCAGCCAAGACTTCAGCTAAAATCGTCAGTATGAAGGTGATCAAACCGAAAACGCTGTCCGCCCTCGCCGAACTGGTCGATGGCACCCTCGAAGGTAATCCCGAGCGGCTGGTCGAGCAGGTTTCCTGTCCCAACGAGGCCGGTCCTGACCAGCTGACCTTTCTGTTTGGCGACCCGCTGCCAGCGACCCGGGCGCAGATGGCGGTCATCGGGCCGGGGATGGTGGTGGAGGGGCTGACCGACTGGATCTGTGCCGAGGTGCCCAAGCTGGCCATGGCGCAGGTGCTCGGAGCTCTTTTCCCACCCCGTCCGATCGAGCCCGGGATCGACCCCACCGCGATCATCGATCCCGGTGCACGGGTGGGTCAGGGCGTCGCCATCGGACCGCAGGTGCTGATCGGGCCCGACGTCGAGATCGGCGAGGGTACGATCATCGGCCATGGTTGTTCGATTGCCACGGGGGTGAGAATCGGTGGGGAGTGTCGTCTCTTCCCGCGCGTCGTGCTCTACGAGAACACCCAGCTGGGACATGGTGTGACGGTGCACGCCGGGACCGTGATCGGCTCGGATGGCTTCGGGTATCTGTTCCACGAGATGAAGCACTGGAAGATTCCTCAGGTGGGGCGGGTGGT
>PVBE011507052.1_pt1 | contig 12096 bp, 11 predicted proteins | sample 1631181 | NCBI WGS metagenome assembly PVBE01 (sample SAMN08397723, study PRJNA350692) | Marine metagenome, whole genome shotgun sequencing project. | isolation source: water | place: Pacific Ocean | collected 2012-04 | reverse complement strand
TTAATGGGTGATAACTGTTTTGCTGCCATACTCCGGGTGCATTTTCCATACCTATTAAAGTATAAAATTTATTTTTATATATCACTTTGACTTGCTGAAGCTGCTCTCAATCCAAATATTTACTTCAGTTTCCCTAACGAAAACCTCAACACTGGTGAATCGTTGGATGTGGAAATTGCCATTGAGAATGTCTCGGATTATGACATGGATAGCTTGTTAGTTAAATACTGGGTAGTGAATGGTAGTTCAAACAATATCACGGAAGAATTTAATCGTGAAGGTCCACTTGCTGCCAACCAGCACATGGTCTCCAATTTTAAATTCAATACAGCCTGTAATTGCCTTGCGGAAGCCAACCAGTTTTGGGTGGAGATAAATCCGAATAACGACCAGCCCGAACAATTTCATTTCAACAATATAGCTTCAAAATCTTTTGGTTTGAACCAGGATATCACCAACCCATTGTTGGATGTGACTTTCGATGGCGTTCATATTCTGGATGGCGATGTGGTTTCTGCCAATCCTGAAATTCTGATCAGGTTGAAAGATGAAAACAAGTACCTGGCATTGGATGACACTTCTTTGGTGAACGTATTTATTCAACGGCAGGATGCTGCTGAACCTGTTCCCACAAAAATGAATTTTTCGAGCGATGAAGTGCAGTTTATACCGGCCGATCCTGATAAACTGAACAAAGACAATACCGCTCAAATATTGATCAACCGAAGCTTTGAGGATGATGGCATTTACGAATTGTTTGTGCAAAGCCAGGACAAAAGCCAGAATGCTTCAGGTAATTACGGCTTTGTGGACGATGGTTATGACTATCGCATTTCCTTTGAAGTAATCAATCGGGCAACCATCACAAACGTGATGAACTACCCGAATCCATTTACTACCAGAACTCAGTTTGTGTTCACATTAACCGGTCATGAACTGCCCACCTATTTCAAAATACAAGTGATGACAGTAAGCGGAAAAGTGGTACGCGAAATCAACCTGGATGAGTTAGGTCCGATCCACATCGGAAGAAACATCACCGAATTCGCCTGGGACGGCACCGACCAATATGGCGACCCACTTGCCAACGGTTTATACCTCTACCGGGTAGTCACATCCTTGAATGGCAGCACAATTGAACACCGTGAAAGCGGAGCCGATCAATGGTTTGAACATGGTTTTGGGAAGATGTATATGGCGAGGTAGCTTCCGACCTTAATCAAAAATCCCAGTCCTTTTTATTCATCCTCGATTCAATACGCCATTCAATTGAATCAGGTAAGGCAGGGAAAAAATTCAACCCGGTAAACTTTTCTACTGAATCTACAGAAACAGCAAAGTATTTGGGATTCTTTGAGGTACCACGGTTTTTCATCAGAAAACCAATTGCCTTGAATTCTGGTTCTTCTACATCGAGGATTACTTTATAAAAGTGCTTTGGAACGCCTACTTTATTTTTCCCGATTCGTTTCAAACCTTTTGGAAGTACAGGGCCTGTAACAATGTAGAGCACCTTTTCATCCCTGGTCCAATCGCGGATTAACTCCTCTAATTCGAGCCAGACACCCCCATTAAAATCGCGCTTTTGTGGGCTGATATTGCTCATGTAAAAACATTGATCCATAGCCTTTTTGCTACTTTTCATATCTGCTGCCGGTGCCAGGTGGCCCCGGTCGTAACCCGATCTTCGATAGTCATTATCACCTGCAGATTTTGAAGAAACTTTGGGGTCGAGCGTAAAATTATTAGTACGGGCATACTTTCCATTGAGGTGCCTGGAAGAAAGCCTGTAAGCAACCCATGAAGCCTGTTCATAATACTCGTTATACTGCAAGGAAATGGCATAGTGCCGCACCACCTGTTGATCGGGCAAATGTGTTGGATCAGCAAAGTGAGGAATGCTTTCCGGTACAAAAGGCTCGTTTGATTCCACCTTAACTTCCATTACTTCTTTTACTTCAGACACCTTTTCATCTGTAGGAATTTCTTTGGCTCGTGGTGTCACTTTTTCTGTTGCATTATCCCGCTTAAAGAAAGCTTCCATATCTTCAAATGTAAAGAAGAAGGAGAGCACAACGGTTCCGACAATGAGCAGGAATAAAAAGCCTATGAAACGATCTTTCACAAAATGGGTTGAGTCTATTCGAGTAAAAACAATTTCGGGTTTGCCCATGGTCTGGACAAACCCGAATTCAATTTGTTATGAGATTTGAGTATGTTATTCTACTATGAGACTAGTCCGTAGAACAGCTGAAGGGTCAGCGCTATTCTCCAACCTGATGATGTAAATACCTGAAGAAAGTGCTTCAGTTGAAAATGAAACCTCAGAATTCTCCAATCCCTGCAACTCTATCACTTTTTGGCCTGTAGAATTAAAAACCTCCAATTCATGCGAGCCGATGGAAGCATTTGGCAGTTCAACCTTTACCATCCCATTTGCAGGATTTGGATAAACCGAAAGCTCACCAATAGAAGCAGTAGCAACTCCAGTTCCGCCACCAAAAATATTGTTGGGATTGCAGGTCAACGTACTATACAAAAAAGCAGCTATTTCAGTTTTGTGCCCAGCCAGGATAGTCGGATCAAAGTTTCCTCCAATCAGAAATGGTGGATGTGCAGCGCCCGTATAACTAAAGAATGGGTTGTGGACTCCTAAATTATCGGCTCTTATCTTGAGATTATAACTGCCATGCAAACTTGGTAAACTAGGCACGCCCAGCGGATACCCGTAATCATAAATAACGGTTCCGTCACCTTCACTGTGAAAACTGATAAACGGTACGATCGTGTGTTTTGGTTGAAGATAAAGCGAGTCTCCTAAAGCGCCTGAAATATTAACGACCCCGCTCACTTCAGAGCTGTAACCCGGTGTTCCACTACTGCCTTCCAGCCCACCAATACTGGTAGCCCATGTTTGCCAGTTTGAGGAAAGTAAAGTACTGTCATCCATATAGGCAAGGTGCAAACCTAAAACGCCTCCAGCAGAAACGCCACCAACATAAATCTGGTCGTGGTCGATCCCATAAGTATTGCTACCATCAATTGCGTTAGCCCTTAAAAACCTTACCAGTGCTTTGCCATCCTGAACAGCCCGCATCACGGCTTTCACCATTGATTCTTCGCTGACGATAGCCCACGGATTGGTTTCAAGTCGATATTGCATAGAAACAGCCACATAACCGCGTTTGGCCAAGTCTTCACAGAATTCAACCACTTCACCATTAGTTTTATTTCCACTAGTAAACGAGCCTCCATGGGCCATAATAACAACTGGGCGGTCAGTGGCCGTATCACCGGTTCCGGTATAAATATCGAAATGAAGGTCGAGGCTGACTCCGTTGCTCTGGTCGTTTTGCCCATATTGAATGTTAGACGAAAGATCAACATTGTTATAGATAATCGTCTCATATCGACCGCCACAATCGGCAAAGGTGTTCTGCCCTAAAAGAAAAATAAACAGTAGAAACGAAATGATCGAATTGATTTTTGACATAATGTGATTTTTATGAACTCAAAGTTAAGTTAATTGAAGCAAGGCTTCGTGCCACAAAAGCGCAACCTCAGCGAATTTTAGCCCCGTTTTTCATTTCTTCTGCGGGGCGAATGAAATTCAATTGTGAAACATCGCCATTTTCGGCCATCAGGATCATTCCCTGCGACTCAATTCCGCGAATTTTTCGAGGTTGCAAATTAGTCAGGACACAAACTTTCTGACCTATCACTTCATCGGGTTTGTAGAATTCAGCCACTCCGGCAACAATGGTTCTCTGCTCGGCTCCCAGGTCAACCAACAATTTCAGAATCTTATCTGCTTTTGGGATCGGCTCTGCTTCCAAAACAGTTCCAGTCCTGATATCCAGTTTTGTGAAGTCATCGAAACTGATATTGGGAACTTCCTTTTTTTGAAGCTTGGGACTTTCCGTTGGTTTAGTGGCATTGGCCAATTTTGCGATTTGTTGGTCAATCATTTCATCCTCAATTTTTTCAAACAGCAAAGCTACAGTACCCAATTTGTGACCAGCAGTCAAACCACCATTTGTTTGCAACTCACCCCAAAGCGGAACACCAATGTTCAACATTTGAGCCAATCGTGCAGATGCATTCGGGATGAAGGGTGATAAAACGCCCGACAATAAACGACACATCTGTAATGATGTACTGAGAATCGTTTTTACCCTGGCTTCATCGGTTTTGATTAGTTTCCAGGGTTCGGTTTCTGCCAGATAAACATTTCCGGCACGTGCGATGTTTATGGCATTCGCAAGCGCTTCCCGATATCGGTGTTTTTCAATGCTTTCGGCAACATGCGATACTAATTTATTGCATTCATCAAAAAGCTGTAATTCGCGATCTGTAAGGTTTCCTGCTTCAGGGACAATACCATCAAAATACTTTTGGGTTAAAACCAGGGAACGATTCACGAAATTTCCATAAATAGCGACCAGTTCGTTGTTCACCCTTGCCTGAAAATCTTTCCATTTAAACTCGCTGTCCTTGGTTTCGGGCGAAATGGAGCAGAGCACGTAGCGCATTTCGTCCAGTTTTGTTGGAAACTCCTGGATATACTCATGCAGCCATATCGCATGGTTTCTCGAAGTTGAGAATTTGTCGCCTTCCAGGTTTAGAAATTCATTGGCCGGAACGTTTTCAGGCAAAATGTAATCACCATGTGCTTTCAGAATGATCGGAAAAATGATGCAATGGAATACTATATTGTCTTTACCGATGAAATGCACCAGGCTGGTTTTTTCATCCTTCCAATAATCTTCCCAGTTCTTGCCATTATCAGCAGCCCATTGTTTGGTTGCGGAAATATATCCAATTGGCGCATCGAGCCAAACGTAGAGCACTTTACCTTCCGCATTTTCAAGCGGCACTTTTACGCCCCAATCCAGGTCGCGAGTCATGGCACGAGGCCGTAGGCCTGCATCAATCCAGCTTTTACATGAGCCATATACATTTGACTTCCAGTCATTTTTATGTCCCTCGACAATCCATTCCCTCAACCAGGTTTCAAAGTTGTTTAGTGGTAAATACCAATGTGTGGTCTCCCTTAAAACTGGCTTCGCTCCGCTTATGGTTGATCGTGGATTGATCAATTCGGTTGGGCTTAAAGCACTTCCGCACCTTTCGCATTGATCGCCAAAAGCGCCATCAAAATCACATTTTGGGCAAGTGCCAGTGATGTAACGATCAGCTAAAAATTGTTGTTGCTGCTCATCGAAATATTGTTCGCTGGTTTTTTTAATGAATTGGTCTTTTTCGTAGAGCGTTTTGAAAAATCCGGCAGCTGTTTCATGATGTAGTGGCTCTGAGGTACGATGATAAATGTCGAAACTGATTCCAAATTTTCTAAAGGTTTGCTTATTCAGTTCGTGGTATTTATTAACGATTTGTTGAGGTGAAATACTTTCCTTTTTAGCGCGAAGAGTAATGGCTGCGCCATGTTCATCACTTCCACAGATATAAACAACATCGCGGTCGGCTGATCGTAAATACCTCACATAGATATCTGCAGGCAGATAGGCACCTGCAATATGTCCAATATGCAAGGGTCCATTTGCGTATGGCAAAGCTGAAGTAACGGTGTATCTTTCTGGGTTTTTCATGCTGCGAAGCGCCTATTTTTGTGCGCACAAAGATAGCAAACCGAGTATCACACAAATTTGTTCAAAATTGTTTCTGTCCTTGCCTTTCGTAAATCAAAAAGCATGAATTCAAGCACGCAACCACCTCTTTTACAATCCGGGGATGTAGTCGGAATTTGTTCAACTGCCCGAAAGATTTCGGAAACGGAATTGCTACCTGCTATTTCAGTTCTGAATTCCTGGGGATTGGAAGTGAAGCCCGGCAAAACGCTTGGGGCAGAGCATCACCAATTTGCAGGGAATGACGACTTGAGAACACGTGATTTTCAGGAAATGATCGATGATCCTGAAGTAAAGGCAATTTTCTGCGCACGCGGAGGATATGGAACAGTCAGGATAATTGATCACCTGGATTTTTCAAAATTCAAGACAAACCCTAAATGGATCATTGGTTACAGTGACATAACGGTTTTGCACAGTCACGTCAATTCGAATTTTGGGATAGAAACACTGCATGGTTCTATGCCAATCAATTTTGCATCTAATTCCGAAAAGGCACTTGAAAGTTTGAGAATCGCTGCGTTTGAAGGAACGGTAGAATGTTCTACAAACTCACATCGGGCCAATCGAACAGGAAACGCATCAGCTGAATTAGTAGGGGGAAACCTTTCAATTCTTCACAATTTGTTGGGTTCAGATTCTGATATCAATACGTCCGGCAAAATTCTTTTTCTGGAAGATCTGGACGAATACCTCTATCACATCGACAGAATGATGATGGCATTAAAAAGAAATGGTAAACTGGAAAATTTGGCCGGCATGCTGATTGGAGGAATGACAGATATGAACGACAATACTATTCCTTTTGGATCAACGGCTGTTGAGATCATCAAGGAAATTTGTTCAAACTTCAACTATCCTATTGGATTTGGCTTTCCAGCCGGACATCTCGATAACAACAACGCATTGATTATCGGGCGAAAAACTGAATTTCTGGTTTCTGAAGATGGCATCAGTTTAAGTCAGTGATGTCTTCAGGAGGCCCTTCGCATTCCACCCTCACGGTATTTCAAGGATCTGAAAGCCTTCAGTGGGTTTTCGCTATTCCAGATTAAATTAGAAAGTGCTATTCCTTCAAATCCTTTGTTTAGAATCGAATCGATTTTATCATACTGAATTCCGCCAAAACCATAAACATTGTAATCGGTTTCAAGTAAGGCATACTCAATTTCCTGCTCTCCGAACCTGATTCTGTTTTTCTGAGATGACTTGTTATCATACAATGGACCCAACATTACATAGTCCAGGAAGTCATCGGTTTCGCGAAGATGACTAAGCCTTCTAAACGTTGACGAAATTTTAAGGAATGGGTTTCGATTCTTCAGAAATCGAGCATAAAGTCGAATCAAGGCACCTTTCAGCTTTCCATTTCTAGGAACATGAACGCCCTTCAACCCAAAGCGAACCGCAAGTTTGAAGTGGCTATAAAGCACAATTCGATTTCGAAATTCCTCGGGAATGGCCTTTATAAATTCAATGGTAGTTTGATTAGACCAATTTGTTCGTTTGAGATGGAAACAGTCGAGTCCACTTCTGAACATTTCAGTCACAAGGTGGGTTTCGTTTTCCACCCGTCTGGTGCTGGAATACACAATATACCGCATACTAATTCTTAAGGTTTAAAACTTCAGAAAATTAAAGTAGATGTGTACCCGCGATGCAAAGATTTTGTTCTGTGAAATAGTGTGGGGTGCTATTCAATTACAAAAATATAGCAAGACAGATAAAATTGCACAATTTTTATGGCTGACTTTTACGATTTGAACGCTTATTGCAAATGTGATTCCATTTCCAATCCCATACTCAAAAAGAATGTTTCAGTTTAATATTCGGCAAGAAATGGGTGCTTAAGGCCCTTATACCCAGTTAAGACCGCTTTGATAGACCCAACAACTATGGGAGTTTCCACCAAAACAGGAATCTTATTTGCATCATCCGTCACCCAAACCGACATGCCTTCTCCACCCTTGAAAATGGTTCCTTCTATCAGTTTAGGCGCAATTTTATGGCAGCGATATGTTTTTCCTCCCACTTCCACTATTTCCTTGCCCAGGTACCTGATATACATTTCATAAAGTTCATTATCAAGGAAAATTGTTAATGGAATGGTGTCATTTTTGGAATATTGAGTGAAGTCGATGCAGCGCGCATAATATACCGCAGAAAGGATATCCTGTGTGCAACTCGAAATGTCTTTGGTGATTTCATATCGCGAAGTCTTGAAATCTTCATTGGTGCAGTTCACCTTTAAACTTGCACGATCGAATTGATAATCATTGAAAATCGTATAACCACCCTCATTCACATCCCGCCTGAACTGGTAGGGGAGTGATGTAACCGGATCTACCCACGATTCGTAGGTATCTCTAACCTTATAGAACCAATCATATCGTCTATAAGTCTTCCCGTCAGCAATGAGGTGTAAAGCTTTCTGGTCACCTATTGTTTCCATATCGGTTGAAAATTTCACCGAACCTGCACCCACCCAAACTGTTCTCCAGTTATAATAGACTTTGTATTCCACCTCTTCTTCAGACTGATAGGTTTCATTTTCCAAGCCACAATTATTGGAATACATGGCAAGCCAGGTCAATAAAAAGCCCATTGTTACAAGAAGAAATTTGTTCACCGCTTATTGGTATAAAAATCCGTTTTCAATGTGATGAAAAAGCCAATAACAGCAGGAATGATCAAATTGATCAACCACAGACTAAAAGTTGCGGCAATGATTCCGATGGCATTTTCCGCAAATGGAGTAAGCAAATACAAGGCCACATTTCCCCTGATTCCCAACTCTGCAACCGCGATAGATGGAACAATCGTTTGCACTAAAAATATAATTGGAATGATGGTACATGCTATGGAAAAGGAAAGGTCGAGGCCAAACACGTTCATCAAAAACCAATACTGAAGGCTGAAAACAACGTAACGTGTGGTTGAAAAACCCAGAACTTTTAAAAGCGTTGATCGCTTGTAATCCCGCAGAACAGCAACATATTTAAGATATCTCCTCAGAATAGAAATGGATCTTAAAAGATTGTACAACAACTTGAGATTGAAGAAAAGAAACAAGGCAACCGCCACCAGAAGCAAACATACTACCATGTAAACTCCGTTAGGAACATAAGAAACCGGATCAAAATCTGAAAGGAAGAATGGGAGGGCAATCAATCCGGAGACTAACGTAACCACCGTTTGGCTCAGACTTCCCACCACGCATACCGCAATCGATTTCATGCGATTTCCCTCAGTGACGAACAATATTCTGCCGCCATACTCTCCGATTCTGTTCGGAGTAAACACGGCTAATGTCAATCCGGCAAGAATAGCTTGAAGTGACTTGAACATTCCAATTTGTTCGATTCTGCGCATCAACATTTGCCATTTCAGCGCTTCCAAACTCCAATTGAAGGCCACGAAAATGACCGCACAGAGAAACCAAAGTAGTGAGGTGGATCGCAAACTCTGTTGCATTTCTTCCCTGATTTCTTCGAGGTTTTGATTCGCGAAAATCTGTGCATAAATCGCCCAAAACAGCACTATGAAAAGGGCTACTTTTATTGCTTGCTGAAAATATTTTTTACGTTCAGGACTCATTCTTTCATTTCAGAATAACCAATCCATTAAACACCAATGGTTTGAAGGCCAAAACAAAGCAAACAAAAGTAATTATGGGCATCGATCCAGGAACCGTTGTAATGGGGTATGGATTGATTGAAGTAATTGGTAAAAAGTGCCGGTTCATCGGTATGGGTACCATTCATCTTTCCAAGTTTTCAGACCATCAAGAACGATTGAAGCGAATTGACGAACGCATGGAATACCTGATCAAAGAATATACTCCCAATGTTTGTGCAATTGAAAGTCCTTTTTATGGCAAAAACGTTCAGTCCATGCTCAAACTCGGACGTGCCCAGGGAGTTGCTATGGCTGCGGCATTGCGCGCTGATGTACCAGTTTTTGAATATGCTCCCAAGAAGATAAAGCAGTCAATCACAGGAAATGGAAATGCAAGCAAGGAACAGGTTGCAGCAATGATTCTGAGGATATTGGACATTAAAACCAAACCGAAGTTTCTGGATGCAACTGATGGAATTGCGGCTGCACTTTGCTATTTCTTTCAAAACTCAAATGCAATTGATTTTCAAGGCAGCAAGGAAGCCTCAAATTGGGAGCAATTTGTGAAGCAAAATCCTGAAAAGATCAGGTAGTATCAAGCGGCCCAATTTTCCCGATCTAAAGTTCTGAATTGAATGGCCTCAGCCAAAAATTCAATTTTTATTTCCTCAGAACCGTCCAGATCGGCCATGGTTCGGGCAACTTTTAGTATTCTATCATACGCCCGGGCAGATAATCCCAGTTTTTCCATAGCCTTATCTAACAAGTTTTGTCCTGCCTTGGTAATCCAGCAAAATTCGCGAACATGTCTGGTTTCCATTTGGGCATTACAATGCACATTATTTGTTTCTTTAAATCTTTCAGTCTGAATCTCTCTGGCAGCAATTACTCTCTCTCTTATAACCTCACTTTTCTCGCCCGATTGCTTGGAAGAAAGAGACGAAATTGGCACGGGAGTTACTTCCACATGTAGGTCTATTCGGTCCATCATGGGACCGGATATTTTGTTCAGATATTTTTGAACCACACCAGGCGCACAGACACATTCTTTGTCTGGGTGGTTGTAAAAGCCACAGGGGCATGGGTTCATCGAGGCAACCATCATAAAACTGGCTGGATATTCCACAGTAAATTTTGCCCTGGAAATGGTGATTCTTCTTTCCTCCATAGGTTGCCTTAACACCTCAACTACTGTCCGTTTAAACTCAGGAAATTCATCAAGAAATAACACTCCATTGTGCGCCAAAGAAATTTCTCCAGGCTGTGTATGATTTCCACCTCCGACTAAGGCAACATCGCTTATGGTATGGTGAGGAGCTCGAAATGGCCTCAAATACATCAATGTTGCATCAGCCTCCAGTTTGCCCGCAACGCTATGAATCTTGGTAGTTTCTAAAGCCTCGCCCAAGTTAAGTGGTGGAAGAATTGTCGGAATTCTTTTGGCTAGCATGGTCTTTCCCGCACCTGGTGGTCCAATTAAGATGACGTTGTGGCCACCGGCTGCTGCGACTTCAAGCGCACGTTTCACATCAATTTGACCCTTCACATCCGAAAAATCAATATCAAGGTTCAGTTGGTTCAACGCAAACTCTGCTCTGGTGTCAAAAACGGTAGGTTCAATTTTCTTTTCAGAACTTAAATGTGCAAGAACCTCTTCGAGGTTCTCCACGCCAATTATATCAACATTGTCAACAATAGCTGCCTCACGAGCATTTCGTTTAGGGAGAATGAACTGCTTGAATTTTGAATTTCTTGCTTCTATGGAAATAGGCAGGGCACCTTTGATTGGCAAGATCTTCCCATCCAATGACAATTCACCCATGAACAACGTATCAGCAAAATCAAGAGTATCAAGTTGATTTGAAGCACCCAACACGCCCATAGCAATTGGCAAATCGTAGGCTGAGCCCTCTTTTCGAATGTCGGCAGGAGAGAGGTTTACTACAATCCGCTGCCGTGGCATTTTCATACCACGGGTCTTAATTGCAGTTTCTACCCGATACATACTTTCCTTTACCGCGTTATCAGGAAGGCCTACCACAAAATATTTAGGTTGACCACTACCAACATAAGCTTCCACCATCACAGGAATAGCATCTACACCAATAACAGCACTTGCATTCGTTTTAACAAGAGACATGTTTTCATTTTTATCTAAAATAAAAATAAACTCATTTGCATTAGAAAAAGCCCGAAACGAAAAAAGCCTCCGATTGGAGGCTTTTAAAAAGAAAAATTGGCAACGACCTACTCTCCCACCTATTGGCAGTACCATTGGCGCTGAGGGGCTTAACTTCTCTGTTCGGAAAGGGAAGAGGTGAACACCCTCGCAATAGTCACCATAAAAGATTTAGAAATACCGAAAGTAAGTTCGAGTAAAATAAAAAAAGAAAGCCTACGGGCAATTAGTATCGCTCAGCTTTGACATCGCTGCCTTTACACCTGCGACCTATCAACGTCATAGTCTTTGACGGCCCTTAAAAGAAGTTTCATCTTGGGGTGGGCTTCGTGCTTAGATGCTTTCAGCGCTTATCCCTTCCGAACATAGCTACCCTGCGATGCAGCTGGCGCCACAACAGGTACACTAGCGGTTCGTCCAACCCGGTCCTCTCGTACTAGGGTCAGCTCCCCTCAAACTTCTAACGCCCACAACAGATAGGGACCGAACTGTCTTGCGACGTTCTGAACCCAGCTCGCGTGCCACTTTAATGGGCGAACAGCCCAACCCTTGGGACCTTCTCCAGCCCCAGGATGTGACGAGCCGACATCGAGGTGCCAAACCTCCCCGTCGATATGAGCTCTTGGGGGAGATCAGCCTGTTATCCCCGGA
>PVBE011315470.1_pt1 | contig 12096 bp, 10 predicted proteins | sample 1631181 | NCBI WGS metagenome assembly PVBE01 (sample SAMN08397723, study PRJNA350692) | Marine metagenome, whole genome shotgun sequencing project. | isolation source: water | place: Pacific Ocean | collected 2012-04 | reverse complement strand
GTTGGAAAACATAATACTATATTTAACGCAATAAAGTTTCGTTCTATGGTTAAAGAAGCGGAAAAGCAAACAGGGCCGATGTGGGCGGAGAAAGATGATCCACGTATTACAATAGTTGGGCGTTTCCTGAGACGTTTTCGCTTGGATGAACTCCCCCAGTTATTGAATGTATTAAAAGGGCACATGTCCTTGGTGGGTCCCCGACCTGAACGTCCCTTTTTTGTGGAAAAATTGAAACAGAAATATCCGTTTTATATGCGAAGATCAAAAATTCGCCCCGGGATAACAGGATGGGCACAGATTAAACATAGTTACGATGAAAACATAGAAGATGTACGGGAAAAACTGAGGTACGATTTTTTTTATATTGAGAATGTGGATATTTGGTTGGATCTCAAAATTATGCTTACCACATTTTGGGTCATGATATCGGGAAAAGGGAGGTAATTACCCCCCTTTTGATGTAAGTTCCATTTTAATATTTTACGTTTAATAATTTAATCTTTTATGATTCCCATTCAACAAATACGGTCTGACCCGGATTCCATTAAGTCTGCCCTTGGATCCAGAGGAGTTGATTTTAATCTAGACCAAATGTTATTAGTGGATGATGATAGAAGAATTCTTATCACTGAGTTGGATACTCTCAGAGCTGAACGAAATATAGTTTCTCAAGAAATAGGGCAAATTAAAAAAGATGGGGGAAACGCAGATGGGGCAGTCACTACCATGCGTAAGAAGGGAGAAGAAATTCAGAAGCTGGAGTCTAAAGTAAACTCGCTAAATGAAAAAATTAAGGATTTACTACTTGGAATCCCAAATATACCCCATGGAACGGTTCCAGTGGGTACAGGAGAGGGAGAAAATAAAATTGTACGGGAACCTAAGAGTCCGTTTGAATTAAATTTTGCTCCGCAAACGCATACCGATTTAGGAAAATCTCTGAATATTCTTGCACTGGAACAGGGAGCATCTATGTCCGGATCAGGATTCCCCATATATCTAGGCCAGGGAGCACGGCTGGAAAGAGCCCTTATCAATTTCATGCTGGATCATCATGTGACCAAACATAGCTACACAGAAATCTTTCCTCCTTTTTTGGTTAGAGAACATGCTCTAGTTACTACCGGGCAACTCCCTAAATTTATGGAAGATATGTATAGGCTAAGAGATGATGATCTTTTCCTCATTCCTACTGCTGAAGTACCTGTTACTAATCTCCATTCAGGAGAGATAATGAATGAAAATGATCTCCCTTTATGTTATGCAGCTTATACGGGATGTTTCCGGAGGGAAGCAGGCTCGTACGGGAAAGATACTAGAGGATTATTACGGCTGCATCAATTTAACAAGGTGGAATTAGTAAAATTTGTTAAACCGGAATCATCTTATGAAGAACATGAAAGTTTGACTTGTCAGGCAGAGGAAATTCTCCAACTGTTGGAGCTACCTTACCGCGTTTTAAACCTATGTACAGGTGACTTGGGATTTTCAGCGGCAAAATGCTACGATTTAGAAGTGTGGGCCCCTGGGGAAAAACAATGGCTGGAAGTTTCTTCATGTAGTAATTTTGAGGCTTTCCAAGCTCGTCGGGGAAATATTCGTTATCGCCGTTCTGCAGACCAAAAAGTAGATTATGTACATACGCTGAACGGGTCTGGTTTGGCCACTCCTAGACTCATGGTGGCATTGTTGGAAAATCATCAGAGAGAGGATGGTTCTATATCCATACCTGAACCCCTTCAGCCTTATTTTGGGAGTGCTACCCTTCAAATATGATATATCTGAATGCGGAAATATCAATACCTAACACACAGGAGTTTAGCTGGTATCCTGTGTTAGATTTTAACTATTGCACACACTGATTTTGTTTAGTTTTTCTTTTAAAAAATATTAATGGCTGGTTGGACTGAAATTCAGACAATTGATAAAGTGCGATACTGGAAGGAGTTGAGAAAAAAAATCGTTTTTACCAATGGCTGTTTTGATATCCTTCATGCTGGTCATGTCCATCTTTTGACGGAAGCAAAAAGCTTGGGTGACAGGCTCCTCATTGGATTGAACTCAGATCAGTCAATCCAAAATCTAAAAGGATTGGACCGCCCCTTAAATCCGGTAGAGGCAAGAGCTTCAGTACTTGAAAGTCTTTCCATTGTGGATGGAGTCACTATTTTTCAGGAAGATACACCTCGCAATCTTATTAAAAAAATAATTCCCCATGTATTGGTTAAAGGCGGTGATTATTCTATTGAAAATGTTGTGGGAGCGGATACGGTCAGAGAAGCTGGGGGAGAAGTTGCCCTTATTCCTCTTCTCAAGGGATATTCCACATCAGATCTTATTACCCGTATTAAGAAAAATTGAAATTTCTTGACACACCTTCCAATCTCCACTAACTTTCGCCCCATTTATTAATTATAAATCCTTTTGATACAACAAGTTACACGAATATTACCACTAGTTATTATACTTGCATTATGTTTGGGAAGAGATTCGTCCACTGTCTCAACCCATGATAAAAGCACAAATACTGACAGTTTAATAATACCTGTTCAGGAAACAAATGGTAACGGGTTTCTGGAAACAGAAAACAGGTTGCCACAGCTATTGCGGGATGTTAAAGTTTTGTTAACTGATGCGCTCATAGCGGATGTTTGGGAAGATACATTGGAAGTTATCTATACCCTAGATCGAATCTTTGATTTATTGACAGAAGCCGATCAATTAGGTGAAATGAATGAAGCGGACAGAGAAGAGTTCAAACGGTTCGAAGATTCAATGGTTAAAATATACGGTCATAGATTTCTTTCCCTTAGTAAAGCAGATGTTACCCATACCGCCGAACAATTCCGAAAAGACGTTACAGAATTTACTGAACCTCTAGAAGTGGAGATGGGGGAAACACAGTTTGTTGTTCTTGATGATAGAGATGGTCATATCCCTTTGGTGAAAAACAAAAAGGTGGATCAGTTTATTAATTATTTTCAAACAAGAGGACGGAAACAATTTGAGATCTGGCTGAAAAGGAAAAAGAAATATGGCCCCATGATTCTATCCATATTGAAGGAGAATGAACTTCCAGAGGAGTTATTGTATTTGGCGATGATAGAATCGGGATTCAACCCAAAGGCTTATTCTCATGCAAAAGCTGCAGGTATGTGGCAATTTATTTCTTCAACAGGGAAAATTTATGATTTAAATTGGTCTTGGTATATTGATGAGAGGAGGGACCCCGAAAAAGCTACAATAGCTGCATGTCATTACTTAAAAGATCTTTATAAAGAGTTTGATCATTGGTATTTGGCTTTAGCCGCTTACAATGCAGGCTCAGGTAGGATTCATCGAGCACAACGTCTTCATAGAACATCTGACTTTTGGCAGTTACATTCATTGCCACGAGAAACTCGAAATTATATTCCATATTACCTAGCTGCTGCTATTATAGCTTCTAATCCTAAAGAGTTTGGATTTGATGAAAATAAAATAAAAGGAGAACCATGGAGATATGATACTGTTTTATTGGAAAAAAGTGCAGATTTATCAGTATTAGCTATGGCAGCAGGAATAAAATTGAAGACTATTAAAGATTTTAATCCAGAACTGAGGCAAAGTGCTACACCCGCAGATGGTGCTTATACTATTAAATTACCTTTAGGTACAAAAAGTCGATTTTTAAATGAATTTAATGCGCTTCCTGAAGATCAAAGATTTTCACCTCAGTACATTTTTCATAGAGTTAAAAAAGGTGAAAGCCTGTGGACTATATCAAGAAAATACGGTATATCTATTCATGACATCGCTTCCATAAATAAAATAAAAAATAGACACAGCATCAGACAAGGGAAAAAATTAACTATTCCTACCCGTGGTGTACTTACAAAACAAAATTCAGCAGTAACTGGTTTAGTATCTACTCATTCAAAACATATATATACTGTTAAAAAAAATGACACATTGGGCCATATTGCTGAAGACTATAAAACAAGAGCTAGTAAAATTCGCAAGTGGAATAATCTTGAATATGGAACACATATTTTCCCGGGGCAAAAATTGACCATCTGGACGAAAAAAGGTTGAACAAGCCAACTCAAACTAATCGCTGGGTTTGGATAAGTCTTGCAGCTATTTTTGGATTATTTTTCCTTAGTCGTATTCCCTACCTTACTTCTTCCAGTGCTAGATTAGTTTCAGGAGATAAGGTTGGAATCGTCAAGCTGGAAGGTCCGATTTTCGATGTAGAGGAGTTGTTAAAGGATATAGATTTTTTTGCAGAGCGCTCTGATGTAAAAGCCATTGTCCTTCGGGTGAACAGTCCCGGAGGAGCGGTTGCTCCTTCTCAGGAAGTGTATGAAAAACTAAAATCAATTTCTCTGGAGAAACCGGTAGTTACATCAGTGGGTTCTTTGGCAGCCTCTGGGGGATTTTATGCTGCTGTGGGTTCAAATAAAATCGTTGCGAACCGCGGCTCTATCTTAGGGAGCATAGGTGTCATTGTTGAATATCCGGTTGCAGTTGAGTTGTTGAAAAAAATTGGGTTACGGTTTGAGACTGTTACCTCTGGTACCGCTAAAGATATTGGTAGCCCAACTCGAGAAGTAACGAGACAGGACCGTGAAGCACTGGAGTCTGTGGTAAACAATTTGCACAATCAATTTGTTGACGCGGTGTCTTTGGGTCGCTCTTTGGATAGAGATTTTGTATTATCTTTAGCAGATGGAAGAGTTTTTACTGGTGAACAATCATACGAATTAGGATTGGTTGACACGTTGGGAACATTAGATGATGCGGTATCACTGGCTGGACATTTAGCCAGTCTGGAAGTAATTCCGGAACGAATTTATCCGGAGAAAAAACGATATCGCCTTTTAGATTACTTTTATAATGAAATGGAAGAACGGGTATATGGATATATCCATACATTACCTCTTTTCCTTTGGAAACTGGAGAATTAACATGACAAAACAGGAAATTGTAGATCAGGTTTCTGAATCTACTGGATTGACCAAAGTTGAAACTGCGGCGGTGATGAATGGTGTGATGGAAACCATTATTGGTTCACTCATGGAAAATCGAAAAGTTGAGCTGAGAGGGTTTGGTACCTTCGGAGTAAAACATCGAATGCCAAAAAAAGCCCGGAATCCAAGTACGGGGGATTCAGTCTTTTTACCGGAACGGCATGTACCTACATTCAAGCCATCTAAACTAATGCGTAGCAGAGTTAATTCTGCTATCTTAAAATAATTTTATTCGTAACTTAATAGGAGATTAAATGCCCTGCGGAAAAAAACGCAAGAAAAGAAAAATTAGTACTCATAAGCGAAAAAAACGGCTTCGTGCAAATCGACATAAGAAGAAAAAAGTATAATTCCTCATAGTTCCGGTTTAGAACTGGAAATAGTTGATTTTAGGAAAAAAGTCTCACAGAATTTATGCGAGCATTAGATCCACCAACTATTATTTCAAAAGATAAGGCTGTCTCGGTAAGTAAGCTTACCAAACAGATTAAATCTGTTATTGAAGGAAAGTTTACTAACCTTTGGGTTTCCGGTGAGTTGTCCAATGTAGTGCATCATCGTTCCGGTCACCTGTATTTTACTCTGAAGGATGAATCAGCAGAAATCCGTTCAGTTATGTTCCGTGGATTTAGTCAGTATCTTCCCTTTACACCTGAAGATGGGATGAGTGTACTTGCCTTTGGTTCATTGTCTGTCTATGAGCCCAGAGGACAGTATCAACTGGTGGTCAGGCAGATTGAAGCGGCGGGAATCGGTTCGTTATTTCTGGCTTTGGAAGCACTAAAACGGAAGCTCTCCGGAGAGGGTCTATTTGACGAGAGCTTGAAAAAACCAATTCCGCCCTTTCCCAAAACAGTAGGTGTTATTACTTCTTCCACAGGAGCGGCAGTTCGAGATATATTAAATATACTTGAGAGACGGGCACCTCATATCTCTGTCTGCCTGAGGCCTTCTTTAGTTCAGGGCAATGAAGCGGCAGATGATTTAATATCTGCACTAAAGCAGATGGAAAATGAAAGTGATGCAGAAATTATTATTATTGGGAGAGGCGGTGGATCCCTAGAGGATCTCTGGGCGTTTAATGAGGAAAAATTAGCCCGAGCCATTTGGGAATGTAAGATACCGGTAATTTCGGCAGTGGGGCACGAAACAGATTTCACTATTTCGGATTTTGTGGCGGACCTAAGGGCACCGACACCCTCTGCCGCAGCAGAACTAGCAGCTGTATCTCTCATGGATATAGTAGGAACTTTAAGTAATTATGGAGATAAATTAACCCATAAGATGGAAACCGTCTTGAATAATGCTTGGCAGAAATTGGACCACTTAATTGATAGAACCGGAGTTCAGGAACCATCTAAAAAAATAGATCGATACATGGACCAATTAAAGGAGTATGCTGCAAAGCTTAAGCAAGGCATAGATTTTAAAATGACATTGAATCAGACTCACGCAACGGCCATGCGTGAAACTCTGATTGCATTGTCTCCTAGAGGAGTCTTAAAACGGGGATATTCCCTAGCTTACACATACCCAGATAGATTCCTTATACGTAGAGCAAAAGATGTAAAGGTGGGGGACTCATTTGTTTTAGAGACAGGAGACGGACAATTCGAAGCGGAAAAAATAATAGGTACATTAAAGAAATAGTTATTATTGGACTAAAGGAATAATTATGTCAGAGAAAAAAACCGATCCTAAATCAATCGAGGAGATTTTTGGACGATTGGAGAGCATTATTTCCAATCTGGAATCGGGGGACATTCCCCTAGATAAAAGTTTGACCCTGTTCGAAGAAGGGATGACCCTTGCAGAATCCTGCCGAGCTCAGTTGAATGCTGCTGAGCAAAAGGTTCAGGAATTGATGAAGGATAAGGGTGGGTTCCTTGAAAAAGAGGATGGTCGTGAATAAGCCACGAACATTCGGTATCTGGGGGAACTCCCAAAAAACTGACTTCTGGGAGTTCCTGCCTCAAATAATGAAATGGGCTGAATCTTTCTCTCTGGATGTATTCCTCACTACACACATTGTAGAACGTCTTGAAGATAAACGCCGGTATATCTACCACATTATTGAAACAGCTGAAGATTTCCATAAATTAGATTTTATCCTTGCACTAGGTGGAGACGGAACTATCCTTTCACTTGCGCGTGCTGTAGCTCAACGTAATACACCTATTCTCGGCGTTCATTTAGGTAAACTTGGATTTCTTTCTGAAGTGACCACAGATAAGATGTTCACGAGATTGAATCAGGTGATTTCAGGAAAATATCAGATTCAAAAACGAATGATATTAAAGGGTTTGGTGAAACTTCAAGGAGAGGATAAGATATTTTATGCACTGAATGACCTTGTCGTAGATCGGGGTGCTTCTTCCCGTTTATTATCTTATCTGTTAAAATCCAATGATCATATGGTGGCAAAATATCAGGCAGATGGTCTCATCGTTTCCACTCCTACTGGTTCAACTGCCTATTCGCTTTCAGCAGGGGGGCCAGTTGTAGATCCTACAGTTTCTTCAATTATAGTATCACCGATTTGTCCTCATTCCCTTACATTTCGACCTATTGTGCTCTCTGGGGACAGCAGGTTATCAATAGAGTTTTCCGATAAAGAAGATCAAGCTTCACTGGCGGTGGATGGTCAGATCACAGAACTCTTGGATTGCAATTCTAAAATTATTGTGGAAAAGGGAGAATACTACATTCAATTAATAACATTTGCAGACTCTAGTTATTTCAAGACATTGAGGGTGAAGATGGGTTGGGGTAAACGGGGTGAAAGTTAGAGTACGTTCACTTGGACTGGGATTGAAAGAAAAAAATGATGTAAATTCAATCGCAAATGCATGTTAAAAGGAATGAAGTCTTTTAATCTAATATTACCTTTACTTATCTTTTGGTCTGGAATTACTCTGACAAATTCCTCAAATTTTTGCGGTTCAAAAGTCTGCTGCTGTGTTCAGGGGGAAGACCAATCTTGCTGCAAAATGGAAACCATCCCCTGTACATGTTTCCATCCCATCAATAATACACAGCCGTTGGATGTCCCGATACAATCCAATAATAATATCATACCTAAACAACATCTTTACTGGGTTGGTATAACAGATATCACTTTCGAGTCAAATGTATTTACTTCCGCTACAGTGGGAGCTCCAGATCCCCCTGGGTATTACCTCCTTAATTCTATTACACTGCCCCTTTTGAACTAGAACGGCTGGTAACAGCTTTTATCCTCACTGAGGTGGGGGTTACTGCAGGCCAAATATTTGAGTCTGTAATTTCCAAAATTGCACATCATAAGGAGTAGTACTATGAAAACTTTTTTATCCATCAGTATATCTGTATTGTTTGTTGGCTGTAGTGTTCCAAGTTCCGTATCTGGAAATGAGAATCTGTCAGCGGTGAAGATCGACCTGCCTACGATTCAGTGCGGAATGTGTCAGCAGATCATTCAGGAAAAACTTGAAACCCTGGACGGCGTTCAGATGGCTTATGTAAACCTGAATGAGGCCAAGGTTTTGATCAAATACAACCGGACTAAACTGGACGTAAGCGATTTGGAACAAACCATCTCCAAAACAGGATACCAAGCCAGTGATGTTCCTGCGGACGAGAATGCCTACAGCAAACTGCCCACCTGCTGTAAACTTCCTAAGGACCAGTGAAAATCATAATCCAGGCCTGCCTTTGCCGGTGCTGGTTCATATGGTTAGGCTTGGCATTTTTTACCATGGGCTCTTTATCGGCTCAATTAGTGATTACTGGTACGGTGCAGGACAGTCAATCCAATGATCCATTACATTATGCTTCCGTATCAATGGTGGATGCTGAAGCGGATACCATTACCACCGGAGGCCTGACCAATGAAATAGGGCGTTTTCGAATAACGGGGGTCCTGCCAGGGGTTTACTTTCTGGAGATAGAATTCATTGGATACCAGACAGTCCGTAGTACTGTTTTTGCCACTGATACCATGAGACAGTCCCTAAAAAATATGGGTGAATATTTTCTAGAACCGGACATACTGGAATTAGATGCTGTGGATGTTTCGGTTTCTGCGCCATCCATAATAAGCGCTGCAACTAAAACCATATACGATTCTGATCAGCTGTACTCAGCTACCGGGGGAACCTGCTGTGATGTCATGAAAAGCATTCCATCCATCGATGTAAATGCAGATGGGCAGGTGTCTTTGCGAGGGTCACCGGAAGTAGCCATTTTGCTGAACGGCAAGCGGGCAGGAATCTTAGGTGGGGAACGCCACACAAATATCATGGCAGTCCCCGTCCCAGCGGTGATGGTAGACAGGGTGGAGGTGATCACCAGTCCATCCGCCAGTCAGGATGCAGATGGAATGGTGGGAATTATCAATATCGTAGTGAAAGAAAACAAGGCTTCCGGATTTAATGGCCACGTAAATGTCAATGCAGGTACCACCAATAAATATAATACCGGTGCCTATTTCAATTTTCGTAAAGGTACCATTAATCATTTCTGGAATATCAGCACGGAAGATCTGAGCCAGTCCGGATCTGGCTACCGCCGAAGTACGCTGATATTTCCCGGGGTATCGCCCGATATTCCTAGCCTTCGCATGATGGAAACAAAAAGCCGTAACAGAATTTCGTATCTCAGCGGTGGTACACGATACAAATTTTCGAAAAATGCTTTTTTCAAGGGTGAAATAAAGCTGGTGCCGTTCCAGCGGGACCAGGATGAATCCATTGATTTGGATGACCAACATCTCTTATTGTCCAAGCGGGAAGATGGCTCCCTGCAGCTTCTGGACATGGGGTTTATATCGGAACAGGAAAAGCAATACCGATTGTCCGGAGATATTACTCTGGAAAACCAGCATTGGAACGACCGCCAAAACGGGAGAGAAGATGGAACGGTCATGGATATATCAATGAAAGGGAAAACGGACATAAACCGGTATATTCTGAACTTGGATTATGAATTTTTTCTGACCCCGAGCATCAAACTGGAAGCTGGTGTGAAGGATCGATACTTGTACCAGGACCAGCCCCGTTCCGTTTTTGTCGGTAATAAAGAATACGCCACTGATTTTGCTTATAGTGAGCGTATTCGGGCTGCATACCTTAATATGGGATATACAACATTTATGGAAGATATGATTTTTTCCGGCGGAATCAGGCTGGAGGACGCCAAAACAGGAGGCAATACGGACTTGGATTCATTACTGTTTAACCTAGGCGGATTCTCGTCGGACCTCATTTCCAACCGGAAAGATTACCGGACTCATTACTTGCAATGGTATCCGTCATTTCTGGCTCGCTATATTCCCAACAGGTTTTCCACCATCCAGGCAGGTTATTCTGCTAGGGTGAATCGGCCCACCGCTAATTTTGTAGACCTCTTTCCCCGAAACCTGTTTGAACCATCCGTACTAAACACAGGCAATCCGAGTCTGGAACCAGAATTCATCCACGCACTGGAGCTGAAGCTCAGCCAGGTGCTTCCGAGCTGGAGGTGGGAGGTGGCTGTTTTTGGTCAGCGCATCGAAAATGTGGTCCGGGAGGATGAAGATCTGATTGATAGCACCAGCGTTATCACCTGGAAAAATGCTGGTAACGGCTCAAACTTGGGTCTGGAAGGGCGGGTTAAATTCAAGCCCCTTCCATTCTGGGAGATGACCCTTACTGGGCTCTATTTCCGCACCGAAACGAAACAAACTGCCGAAGTAGATTTAGCAGGGAGATTATCTGGATTTCAGGGAAAAATTACCCAGGTCTTCACCTTTAACAGTGGTGGAAAACTGGAACTTGATAGCCGCCTGTACAGTCCAGAGACCATCCCCACAGGAACAGTGCACCCTGATGGTTTGGCAAACCTTAATGTGTCCTATCGCCGCAGCCTTTGGGATGACCGTTTGGAACTTTCATTGAAGCTTCTGGATGTCTTCGACAATGAGGCAAGAAAAAGTGAAACATCAGAAATAGAATTGAGTGGAGTTTCTCGGAATTTGGAGACTTACACTAAGCCAGACGGGAGAACGCTGTTTCTTAACATTCGTTATAAGTTCGGGTCAGGGGGAAAGGATAAGAAAGTAAGAGAGTACTTGGATACAGAAAAATATCGGTACTAATAAAGAAATTCATCGGAGGTACGAAATATGCTGAACCTGTTTCGAAAATGGTTTTTTAAAAATAACACTCCTCCTTTTTTATTTATACCCGTCCCATTATTTTGTGATATTTAGCTCCAATATTCAAAAATATAATTCTGGTTTGTAGAATAAATAAGTAAGAATAAACTTTGACAAGTATATATCTTTGCCAACTGACCAATTCACATCATAATTTCCGTCCAGATTATGAAAAATATATTAGCCATAGTGGGCCCAACTGCAGTTGGTAAAACATCCATTGCTGTAGCTATTGCCAAAGAATTGAATGGGGAGATCATCGGATTGGATTCCCGCCAAGTTTATAAAGGAATGTCAATCGGAACTGCACAGCCCACAGAAGAAGAGATGGATGGTATTCGTCACCATTTAATGGGTTTCCGGGAACCGTCAGAACCGGTATCTGCAGGGGAATATGCAAAATTGGTGAAAGAAAAAGTAGAAGAAATTCAATCTCATGGAAAATCTCCTATCATTTGCGGTGGTGCCGGATTGTATTACCGTGCATTAACCAAAGGCATCTTTGAAGGAAGCATTTCCGATTTATCGGTAAGAGAGCGATTGGAAAAAAAATATGAAGAAAACCCTGAAACCTTACTGCACAGGTTAAGATCCGTAGACCCGGAATATGGAGAGATCGTCCACATCAATAATAAAAAACGGATGGTAAGGGCTCTGGAAATATATGAAACGACAGGAAAAACACCTTCTGATCATTTTAAACTACAGGAAAACATACCCAAAAATACTCTAAGATTATGTACAGTTTTGCTGATGATGGACAAGGAAATCCTGAATGACAAAATTGAAAAACGCACAGAGGAGATGCTGGACTCCGGTTGGATCGATGAGGTGAAACTTTTAGTTCATAAACAGGCTGAATCAGGCAAGCCATATCCTGCATTGGATTCTATCGGTTACAGGGAG
>PVBE012163906.1_pt1 | contig 12097 bp, 12 predicted proteins | sample 1631181 | NCBI WGS metagenome assembly PVBE01 (sample SAMN08397723, study PRJNA350692) | Marine metagenome, whole genome shotgun sequencing project. | isolation source: water | place: Pacific Ocean | collected 2012-04 | reverse complement strand
CTGGGCAACCCTGAAATTTCGGACATCGAGGAGAAGAGACTAACTCAAAAAGTGGTACAACTTTAGGGGGAAGGGCACCTCCGGTTCGGGGAAATCGACACTGTTCCGCCTGCTGCTGGGTTTCGAAACGCCGGAGTCGGGAACCATCTTCTTCGACGGAAAGGACCTTTCCCGGCTTGATTTGCGCGCCGTCCGCCGGTAGCTCGGCGTTGTCCTGCAAAACGGGGCCCTCATGCCCGGCAGTATCTTCGAGAACATTGTGGGGTCCGAACCCCTCACGATGGATGACGCCTGGAAGGCCGCCCGCATGGTGGGCCTGGACAAAGACATCGAGAACATGCCGATGGGAATGCATACGATGGTCGCCGAGGGGGCGTCCACTTTTTCCGGGGGACAACGCCAGCGGCTCATCATCGCCCGGGCGCTGGTCCGCCGTCCGCACATCCTCTTGTTCGACGAGGCGACGAGCGCCCTCGACAACCGGACCCAGGAAATCGTCAGTCGAAGCCTCGAACAACTCAACGCGACGAGGATCATCATCGTCCACCGGCTCAGCACCATCCAGAACGCCGACCGGATTTGCGTGATTGAGGCAGGCCATCTTGTCCAGCAGGGTGCGTTCGAGGAGCTGATGGCGGTGGAGGGACCTTTCGCCACCCTCGCGAAGCGGCAAATCGTTTAGCCCGCATTTCTCAAAAGAAATCTAATCGCTGGCCCAACGGGTGGGAGATTTTGAAACCTGTTCCCCAAACCCCTCCCAGGGGGCCGGCTTGCAAGGCATGTCCCGGGCGAGGCCGAGAGAAGGCCTCCCGGGAGTCGGCCGTTGTTAATTCCGAAGCAGCGCCAACGCGTTCTTCGAGTAGATCTTCTCCTTTTCGGCCTCATCGGCCGAGAGGCCTTCGACGAGATCGACGCATGAATCGATTTCCACCCATGGATGATCGCTTCCGAACAGGAGCCCGTCCGCGCCGTAGAGCTTGTAGAAATAATCGATGGCCGGCTGATACGAGGACACCGTGTCGAAGTAAAACCGCTTGAAGAACTCGCTCGGCGCTTCGCCGTCCAGGTGCTCGCGTCCGTTGGGCATGCTGCTCGTTAGGAAATCGATGCGCCCCATCAGGTAGGGGATGGTGCTGCCCACGTGCGGAAGGACGAACTTGACGTCGGGAAACTTCTTCATCGTTCCGCTCATGATGAGCCGCAGGGCCGCGAGCGTCGTATCGAACAGGAAGCCCACGATGGGAATCAAGCCGTAGTCGGCCATCGGCTCCTCGGAGAGGACCGGGACCGTGGGGTGAAGGAAAATGGGGAGGTCCAACTCCGCGCACCGCTCATACAGGGGATGGAGAGACGGGTCGTCCAGCGGAGTCCCCCGCAAATTGGAATAGAGCTGCACGGCCTTGAAGCCCAGGTCATTCAGGCAGCGGTCGAGCTCTTTGAGCGAGCGGTCCATGTCGCCCAGCCCCAGGCAGGCCATCCCCCAGAACCTGTCGGGCTGCTTTTGGATAAGCTCGGCCAGGCAGTCGTGGGCGAGCTCCGCCAGGTCGTCGGCCTCCTGACCGCCCGCCAGCTCCGGTCCGGGGACGTTGATGCTGAGGACCTGGACGTCCACCCCGGCCGCGTCCATGGCCCCGAGCTTCGCGTCCAGGTCGTTGATGGCCGGAGGAAAGGACAAGCCCGTATGCCGGCCGGCCATGATGACCGTCCGGCCGTTTTTGTCCATGGCGGTGGGCGCCGCGCTCCGGGCCTTGAGCTTCTCGATCACCTTTTCCGGATAGAAATGACACTGGACGTCGATCTTCATGGCGGTTCTCTTTTCGTTTCGGGATGGCCGAGAAGCGGCGGCCCGGAACACCCGGGACGCCGCGGGTTCGGCGGGTTGTTCAGATATACCGGGCCCATCCTCCACACACCTCGACCGTTGTTCCGGTCATGTAGCTGTTCTTGTCGGAGACCATGAAGGCGGCCACGTTGCCGATCTCCTCGGGCTCGCCCCAGCGGCCCAGGAGGGTTAAATCGGAGAACATCCGGCGGACCTGATCCGTCGTCGTGCCCCGCACCTTGGCCATCATTTCCGCCCGCGGCCCCCAGGACTCGGTGTTCACGATGCCCGGGCAGATGTTGTTGACCGTGATGCCGTCCTTGGCCAGCTCGCCGGCCATGACCTTCGTGAATCCGATGATCGCCGTGTTGGGCAGGGTCGTCGTCAGGGCGCCCACCAGAAGCTGTTTGCCCGTCATGCCCGACACGTTGAGCACCTTCGCCCCGGCCGAATTCTTCAACTGCGGGATCGCGGACCGGATCGTCCAAACGAAGGCCATCAGGTTGCGGTTGATGATGTCGGTCCACTGTTCGTCCGACAGGCTTTCGATCGTCCCGGGAATCATCCCGCCGACGTTGTTGACCAGGATGTCCAGCCCGCCGAGCCCGGCGACGGCCTCGTCGATGAACTTGGCGCAGCCCTCGGAGGTCCCGTGATCGCACTGGATCCCCACGGCCTTGACCCCCTTGGCCTCCAGGTCTTTCACGGCCGCTTGAAGGCGCTCTTCTCCCCGCGCGCTGATCGCCACGTTACAGCCCTCATCGGCCAGCGCCCGGGCGATGAAACATCCGATTCCCTGGCTCGCTCCGGAAACGGCGGCGTTCTTCCCTTTGAGTCCGAGGTCCATTGAAATGTCCTCCCATTCGGTTCCCTGAGGGGGTATGTCCGGGGCCGGCCCGAGCGGGCCGGGCACCCTCTTCACCGGCATTCCGAGATGAGTCCCGCGAACACCGGGAGCATCACCCGGCGTCACCTCATGCCGCCGTGTCTCAGCGCTATCCCTCTGATAAGCTTCCTGTCAGCGGACCCTTTCAAATTAACAGATTCCGAAGGACGGGGGCAAGCGGAGGGCGCATCGCAACCCGGTAGCGCCGGTCGTGTTTGCGATTCCGTTTTTTGGTAGAATGGCGTTTTCAGCGGGAAAATTCGCGTAAGAGGAGATCGGCCATGACCAGGGCGAGCGAGCTCGACGCGGCAGTGCGGACGTATGACAAACTGTTCATCGGGGGAGAATGGGTCGAGCCCGCCTCGGGAAAGACCTTCGAAAGCCTCAACCCCGCGACGGGAAAGATCTGGGCCGTGGTGGGGGAGGGTCTTGAGGAGGACATCGACCGGGCGGTGAAGGCCGCCCGCAAAGCGTTCGAGAGCGGCCCCTGGCCCGAAATGACCCCCAGCGGGCGGGGCGCGCTCCTGCGAAAGCTCGGCGACCTCACCTTGAAGAACGCCGACCGGCTGGCCCGCCTGGAGTCACTCGACAACGGCAAGGCCATCCGCGAGACGGCGGGCGTGGAGATGCCCGCGACGGCGCAATGGCACTACTACTTCGCCGGCCTGGCCGACAAGATCGAAGGGACGACGATCCCTGTCGGCGGCGACTTCCACGTGTACACCGTCCGCGAGCCGGTGGGCGTATGCGGGTGCATCGTTCCCTGGAACTCGCCCTTCCTCATGGCGGCCTTCAAGATCGCCCCGGCCCTGGCGGCGGGCAACACGGTGGTCCTCAAGCCGGCGGAGCACACCTCGGTCACGGCCCTGGAGCTGGGGTGTCTGGTCGAAGAGGCCGGATTCCCTCCCGGCGTGGTGAACATCGTTCCCGGTTTCGGCGAAACCGCCGGCGAGGCCTTGGTCCGGCACCCGGACGTGGACAAGATCGCCTTTACGGGCGAGACCTCGACCGGTCAGGCCATCGCGCGCAACGCCGCCGACACGCTGAAGCACGTCTCCTTCGAGCTGGGCGGCAAGTCGCCCAACATCGTGTTCGACGACACCGACCTGGACGACGCCGTCACGGCCGCGATGGGCGGGGTCTTCGTCGCGTCGGGCCAAACCTGCGTGGCCGGCTCGCGGCTGTTCCTCCACGAAAAGATCCACGACGCCTTTCTGGAGAAGCTGGTTTCACGGGCGTCCGAAATCCGCGTGGGCGACCCCCTCAACCAAAAGACCCAGATGGGCTCGCAGACGTGCGAGCAGCAGTGGAACAAGATCCGCGAGTTGGTCCAAAGCGGAGTGGACGAGGGCGCGGAGATCCTGACGGGCGGCAAACCCCCGGAGGACCCGGCCCTCTCATCGGGATTTTTCTTCACCCCGACGGTCTTCTCCGGGGTGAGCCACGACATGCGCATCGCCCGCGAGGAGATCTTCGGCCCGGTGGTCTCCACGTTCCGGTTCTCGGACGAGGACGAGCTGGTGGAAAGGGCCAACGCCGTCAAGTACGGCCTGGCCGGGGGAGTCTGGACGCGCGATCTGAAACGGGCCCTCCGGGTCTCCCGGCGAATCAAGGCCGGCACCATCTGGATCAACTGCTACCGCAAAGTTCACTGGGCCGTCCCGTTCGGCGGCTATAAAATGAGCGGCTACGGCCGTGAAAACGGACAAGAGGTCATCGACCTCTACACCCAGACGAAGACCGTGTGGATGGACCTGACGGAGAGCCAGGCGAATCCGTACGCCACATAACCGATTCCCGAAACCCCATTTCCCTTGAAAACGAGAAGGGGCATCCGACCGTTGGCAAAAAGGGCGACACCGAAAAAGACCCCCTCCCCCCCCCGGGCGAAACCGTCCCGGCTGGATGGGGCCACCCTGCGGAAGTGGCACCACACGATGCTCCTCATCCGGAAGTTCGACGAGAACGCCGACCGCCTGTTCCAGGAAGGACACGTGAAGGGGACGATTCACACGAGCATCGGCCAAGAGGCCACCAGCATGGGCGTGTGCGCCAACCTGGGCGATGACGACGTCGTCCTCGCCACCCACCGGGGGCATGGAACGGCCATCGCCAAGGGGAGCGATCCCAAGGCGATGATGGCGGAGCTCCTGGGCCGCAAGACCGGCCTGTGCAAGGGCAAAGGTGGCTCGATGCACATCGCCGACCTACCCCGGGGCCTGTACGGCGCCAACCCCATCGTCGGCGCGAACCTGGTCATCGCCGCCGGCGTGGGCCTCGCCTTCCAGATCGAAAAGAAGCCCAACGTCTGCGCGGCCTTCTTCGGGGACGGGGCCTCCAACCAGGGGACCTTCCACGAGGGTGTCAACATGGCGGCCATCTGGAAACTGCCGGTGATCTATGTGTGCGAGAACAACGGTTACGCCGTCAGCTTTTCCGCGGGAAGGAGCACGGCCGTCGCCGACATCGCCGACCGCGCGCGCGGGTACGACATCCCCGGCGTCGTCGTGGACGGCATGGACGTTCTGGCCGTTCATGAGGCCATGCGCGAGGCCGTGGCCCGGGCCCGGTCCGGAGGCGGCCCCTCGTTGCTGGAGTTGAAAACGTACCGCTTCCGGGGACACTCCCGGGGCGACCCCCCGGCCGGCGTGTACCGGACGAAGGAGGAATTGGACTCCTGGATGAAGCGGGACGCCGTCCTCCGGCTCGAGAAGCACCTGAACATGACGAAAAAGGAGATCGAAGCCGCGAACGCGGAGGCCGACCGGGTGATCGGCGAGGCCGTCGATTTCGCCCTGTCCAGTGAATTTCCCGCGCCCGAAGAGGCGCTGGAAGACATCTTCGCCTGAGGAAACCGCCATGCGCGAGATCATGATGTGGGAGGCCTTGAACGAGGCCTTGAGAGAAGAAATGAAACGGGACGCGAAGGTCTTCTGTCTCGGCGAGGACATCGGGCTGGCTTACGTGTGGTCGGTGACGCGCGGCCTGATGGACGAGTTCGGGGCGGACCGCGTCCGCGATACGCCCATCAGCGAGTCGGCGATCATGGGGGCGTCGGTCGGGGCGGCGCTCATGGGCATGAGGCCCGTGCCCGAGCTCCAGTTCAGCGACTTCATGTTCGTCGCCATGGACCAGATCTTCAACCAGGCCAGCAAGACCCGTTACATGTTCGGCGGGCAGCTTTCCGTTCCGCTGGTGCTCCGGCTGCCGAGCGGGGGATATTTCAACTTCGGCGCGACGCACAGCCAGAGCCTCGAAGCGCTCTTGATCCATTCTCCGGGGCTGAAGGTCGTCATGCCCTCCGACCCACGGGACGGCAAGGGCCTTCTCAAAAGCGCCATCCGGGACCCCAACCCCGTCGCCTTCTTCGAGCACAAGGCCCTCTACAAAATCTCGGGTCCGGTGCCGGAAGAAGAGTACACGATTCCCCTCGGGAAAGCGGACATCAAGCGGGACGGAACAGACGTTTGCGTCATCGCCCTGTCGTTCATGGTCACCAAGGCCCTGGCCGCCGCCGAGACCCTGGAGAAGGAGGGGATCAGCGCCATGGTCCTGGACCCGAGGACGCTCGTCCCGCTGGACAAGGCGGGCATCGTCGAGGCCGTCCGGAAGACGAACCGGGTGGTCATCGTCGAGGAGGGGTGCAAGACCGGCGGCGTCGGGGCGGAGATCTCGGCGGTGATCAATGAGGAGGCCTTCGACTACCTGGACGCCCCCATCGCGCGCGTCGCGGCCCACGACGCACCCATCCCCTTCAGCAAGCCCCTGGAGGACTACATCCTCCCAAACGAGGAAAAGATCGTCGACGCGGTCCGGAAGGTGATGGAAGGGGTTTCAGTGTGAGATGAAAATCCTGGGGGGACATTTTGAAAACTGTCCCCCCAGCCCCCCTCGAAAACTTTCGTTTCGCGCAAGAGGGCGACCCTGATGGGCCGCCCTCTTGCGCAACATCTCGCTCAGGGTGATAATCGTACTTCGTCGTAGGTATCATAGAATATACCAATCTCGACGTAAGTCTTCCCACTTTGGATTAACGCATTAAATCAGAGGCCCACTCGGAGCTCCGCCCTCCACTGGGATCGGGGCTGCGAGAGTTACCGAACTTCTGAAACCGGGTGCTAACCTTCACACGAAAGCCCGGCCCGCTTTCTCCGCAACAAACCCAGGTTCTCCCGGATCAGCTTCTCCAGCGGCGCGAGGCCGAGACGCCGGCTGATTGAAAGCCCCTCGCAGTATCCCCCCAACGCATCGGACAGTCTCCCGAGCGATTTTTGGATGTTGGCGAGGTTGTTCAGCGACACGGCGACGCCGCGCGCATCGCCGAGGCGCCGCTTAATGGCCAGGGACCTTTCGTAAAGCCCGGCCGCCCGCTCCCGCCGTCCCCGGGCCTCGTGCAGATTCGCGAGGTTGTTGAGGCTCCGGGCGGCCGCCCGCTCGTCGCCCACGTCTTCAAAAACGCCCAGCGCCGCACGGTGCAGGCGCAGGGCCTCGCCGATTCGCCCGAGCGACTCCTGAACGAGGGCCTGGTTGCTCAGGCTTTTCGCCCCCAAGCGCCTATCGCCCAGACGGAGGGCGATGCCCCGTGACTTCTCGTAGTGGGTCAGGGCTTCTCGATATTTTCCCTGTTGGGTGAGGGCGTTGCCGAGGTTGTTCAAGGCCGTCGCGACGCCCCACGCGTCGCCGAGGCGGAGGGAGCGGGTCAGCGCCTCCCGGTGGAGCCTCTCCGCCGGGCCGTACTCCCCCCGGGCCTCGTGGATGAGACCCATGTTGGTCAAACCGGCCGCGACGTTGGATTCGTCGGCCCGGCGGCGAAAGGAGGACAGGGATTCGCGATAGAGCCGCATGGCCTCGGAATACCGATGCTCCCGCTGGGCCAGCGCCGCCAGGTTGGCCCGGCTCCAGCCGACGCCTTGGCGGTCCCGCTTCTTCTGAAAGATCCGAAGGGCCCGCTCGAACGCCTCTCTCGCTTCGGCCGTCCGGCCGAGATGAAAGCGGGCGACGCCCAGGTCGTTGAAGGCCTCGCCGAAACGGGGATTGATCGCGACGGCCCGCTCCAGAAGCGCGATGGCGGCCTTCCAATCCGCCCTTTTCCGCGCGACCACCGCCCGGGAAAAAAGCGCGTCGATGTCCGCCGGTTTGGCCGGCAATTTCTTGGGTGGGACCTTCGGGCGTCGTCGGTCGCGGGATTTCAGAACGCGCGCCGTCTTTTCTTTCAGCTTCTGGACCTTGCGGACAGTGGGAGCGGCCTCCTTCCGCGACGGCTTCGGCGGAGGGATGGCCTGGGGGGTCTCCGCCAGCGCGCAGGCCGTGAGCAGATAAACGAGCAGAACCGTCCCGCATCCGAATCTCAGTCTCCACCGTCGCATGGCCTTCTCGCTCGCTCCGGGTGCGCCGATCTCCGGTTTCCGGATCGCGCCCAACCGTTAAATCCATGCGGATTTATTATGGCGTTCCTTGCTATGATGAATTCATCGCATTCACCGCAACGGCGGGATCAGGCGTATCGGCTTGCGCCCGGAATTCCATAGAAACGGCCGTCCCGTAACGGAAAGGGAGAAGCGTAATGATCACCCTGCCGGCAAAACCGGCGCCGGTCACGATCGACCTCGATCGGACGGCCCTCATCGTTGTCGATATCCAGAACGCCTTCGCCAAGAAGGAAGGGATGTTCGACCTCGCCGGATTCGACATCTCGGGCGCGGCGCCGGTCATCGAGGTGAACCGCCGCCTCCTGACGGCGGCCCGGGAGGCGGGGGTGAAAATCGTCTACTTGATGATGACGTACAAGCCGGACCTCAGCAACGGGGGCGGGCCCCTCTCGCCCAATTACCACAAGGAGCTCGGGCTCGTCCTGGTTCGGAAGCGCCCGGAGCTGGAAGGACAACTCCTGATCGAAGGGACGTGGGACTGGCGGATTGTCGACGAGCTGACGCCCGAGCCGGGAGACCGGATTGTCCACAAGGCCCGTTACAGCGGATTCGCAGGGACCGAGCTCGACGCCTATCTCCGAGCCGAGGACATCCGGTATCTGCTCTTCACGGGCATCGCCACGAACGTCTGCGTCGAAAGCACGGCCCGCGATGCTTTCTTCGGCGAGTACTGGCCCATCCTCGTCGAGGACGCCATGAACCATTCCGGGCCGGATTTCAACCGGCAGGCCACGCTGTGGAACTTCGAGCACATCTTCGGTTGGGTCGCGCACTCGGAAACGCTTCTGGAAACCTTCGACGCGGCGGCGAAGCGAAAGGCGATGGAAAAGGCCGGAAACGGCGCGTGACGCGGACGGCAACGCCCGGGGGCTCTCCTCCGGCCGCGGTCGCAACCCCCCGGACCCCTCAAGCCCTTCAGCGTCGGGATTTGACGGTGTGCACCTTCATGAGGTTTGTCGGTCCCCCGTCCAAGACCGGGGTGCTCCCCACGAAAACGACAATATCTCGGGGACGGACAAGCCGCTTTTGAAGAAGGTCCGCCTCGACCCGTTCGATCATCTCGTTGATCCGGCGGCCGATGGGTATGTGGAAGGCCGTGACCCCCCAATCCAGAGACAGCCGGCGGAGCGTGGCCCGGTCGGTCGTATAGGCGAAGATTCTCACCCGGGGCCGGTGCTTGGAGACCAGGCGGGCCGTCAAACCGGAACGGGTGAAGGCGACGATGGCGCTCGCGGGAGCCTCTTCCGCCGCCTGGCAGGCGGCCGAGGCCACCACCGTGGAGGGGGTGCGCACCCGGTCGGGAAAATCCCTGAAACAGGCGTCCGAGCAGCGCTCGGTCTCCCGGATGATCCGGGACATCATCTTGACGGCCTCCACCGGGTAGCGGCCGGTGGCGGTTTCCCCCGACAGCATGACCGCGTCCGTGCCGTCCAGGATCGCGTTGGCCACGTCGGAGGCCTCGGCGCGCGTCGGCTGGGGGTTCTCTATCATCGAAAAGAGCATCTCCGTCGCCGTGATGACAGCGTAACCGCGGATATTGGCGGCGTCGATGATCGCCTTCTGCACCAGGGGCACCCTTTCGGGAAGAAGCTCTACGCCCAAATCGCCCCGGGCGACCATGACAGCGTCGGTCTCATCCAGGATGGCGTCCAGGTTCTCGACCGCCTGGGGCTTTTCGATCTTCGCGACCAGCGGGATCGCGCCGCCTTTCCTGCGCATGAACCGTCTTGTCGCCTGAAGGTCTTTCTCCGTGCGGACGAACGAGACCGCCAGGTAATCCACCCCGGCTTCCAGGCCGAAGGCCAGCCCCTCCCGATCGCGCGGCGTGAGCGAGGGGATGGAGAGCGCGGAGCCGGGAAGGTTGATCCCCTTTTGGCTGTAAAGCGTCCCGCCGTGCTCGATTCGGCAGCGGATGTCCCGGCCGTCGACCTGGCGGACCCGCAGGTGAATCCTTCCGTCATCAATGAGGATCCTGTCGCCGGGCCAGACGTCTTTCGCCATGTTGGGGTAGGTGGAAGAGATCCGCTGCTCGGTCCCCACCACCCGGCGGCCCGTCAGGACGATCTGCCGGCCGGCCTTCAGCTCGACTTCGCCCCCGGCGATGTCCCCGACGCGGATCTTCGGTCCTGGAAGGTCCAAGAGGATCGCGATCGGCTTGCCCAGGCCGGAGGCCGCCTTGCGCACGATACGTACGGTTCGGGCGTGCTGCTGAACCGTGCCATGCGAGAAATTCAGGCGCACGACATCCATGCCGGCCTTGATCAACTGTACGATCTTCCTGGATGAGAAGGTCGCCGGACCCAGTGTGCAAACGATCTTCGCCCGCCGATGCTCCGCCATCTTGGACACCCGCCTTTCCGTGTGCCGTGGATCAGCGCCCGATGAGAAATACCCGGACGTCCATCACATTGGTCCGCGTCGGCCCGGTGATGAGGAGGTCTCCGAGCCTCTCGAAGAATGGGTAGGCGTCATTCCCGTCCAGGGCTTCGTGGGGATCCAGTCCGAGGGCCTCGGCCCTTGCGACCGTCGTCCCGTCCACGAACGCCCCGGCCGCGTCGGTGGGGCCGTCCGTTCCATCGGTCCCGGCGCTCAGCAGGACCGCCTCCCGGACGCCCGCCATCCCAATGCCGGCGGACAGGGCGAACTCCTGGTTCCTGCCTCCCCTTCCCCCCCCCCCCCCCCCTCGCGGAGGGTGACCGTCGTCTCTCCTCCTGAAAGGATGCAGACAGGCGGGACGGCCGGATTGCCGCTGGCCCGGCTCTCACAAACGATCGCCGCGTGGACCCGCGCCGCCTCCCGCGTTTCCCCCTCGACACAGGAGGAGAGGATCAGCGGCCGGTATCCCATCCCCTCGGCGGACTTTGCCGCCGCCTGAAGCGCCAGCATGTTGTTTCCCACGAGGGCGAAGCGCGTCCGCTGGAACGCCGGGTCTCCCGCCTTTGGGGTCTCCGGAAACTTTCCGGCGGCGCCGGCCTCGATGCGCCCGATCACCGACCGGGGCAACTGCCGCCGAATCCCCCGTCCCTCGATGATCTCCAAGGCATTTGCATAGGTCGTGCCATCGGGGACCGTGGGTCCGGAAGCGATGGTATCGGGGTCGTCTCCCACGACGTCGGACAGGACGAGCGAGACCAGCGCGGCGGGGGCGGCCAGGCGGGCCAGGCGGCCCCCCTTCACCCGGGAGAGATGCTTACGCACGGCGTTCATCTCATGGATGGTCGCGCCGGCGTCCATGAGGGCCTGCGTCGCGGCGCCTTTCTCCTTCAGGGACACCCCTTCCACGGGCAAGGGAAGCAGGGCCGAGCCGCCTCCCGAGACAACGCAGAGGACGAGGTCGTCTTTCCCCAGGGGTTCCAGGATTCGGACGATCTCCCCGGCCCCCGCCAGTCCGCGCTCATCCGGGATGGGGTGGCCGGCCTCCGTCACCCGCACGCGGCCGAGGGGGAGGGCGTGTCCTTCCTTGACAGTGACCGCGCCCCCCGCTATCCGGTCTCCCAAAATTTCCTCCAGGGCCTGGGCCATGGGGGCGGCGGCTTTTCCGAACCCGACGACGAAGACGCGCCGCGGACAGGGCAACGCCTCGCCGCTTACGTAGAGAACCTCGCCGTCCATCCGGAGATTCCGGCAAACCGCGTCGTAGGGATCCACCGCGAGGAGGGCCGCCTCGAAGATGGCCTTGGCGTCCTTGCGGAGTTGCTTCAACGAATCCTGAGGATCGCTCATGGCGCCGGAGGATCTCTTCTGGCGGTTCGACAGGGAATCAAACACAGGCGGATTATCATACCGCTTTCCATAGGAGGATGATTCAAAACGAGTGGGCGGGTGATGTACCGTTTTATGTGTAGAAGTGTTTTTGGGCAAAAAGAGAGGGTGTACTCTTCCTGGGAGCGAGGAACCCTTTCAGAGGAGCACACCCAATGCAACCGAAGTTGCTTTTTGAGGATAAGGATTTGGGTCGGG
>PVBE010542682.1_pt1 | contig 12098 bp, 8 predicted proteins | sample 1631181 | NCBI WGS metagenome assembly PVBE01 (sample SAMN08397723, study PRJNA350692) | Marine metagenome, whole genome shotgun sequencing project. | isolation source: water | place: Pacific Ocean | collected 2012-04 | reverse complement strand
GGATGGAAATGCCATAAAGCCTGTCCGGAACTCTGAGGCACTTTCTTGATTTCACTCTGTATCTCAGCCAGGGAAAAAAGCCGTGCAACTTCGTATTCATCTTTGTAAGCAATCAATTTATGCATGCCTCGCACAACCGCTTCTACAAGCTCATCCCTATCATGTTCACTTCCAAGGGATTCAGAAGCTCTAACTGCTTTGGCAACGACTTCAAGATATTCTTCAGCAAGTTTATTGCCCTGATATCCAAGGAGGTCAATTGAAAGTAACCGAATTAACGAAGCGGTAGATTCTCTTGTGCCAAGTTCTCTAATTTTTGACTCAATTGAAAGTGGCAACTTTACTTCTTCTACAGAGCTTGATTTTTCTTGTTCAGAATTCGAATGAGATTCCAATAATTCAGGATTGTGCGCCCAAGCTCTCCCCCATCGAAAAGCGGCAATATTCTTGGTCGTGGAAACTCCATTAAGTGAAATTGCCTCCTCAAAATATTTAGGGTCTACGGGGATAGCGCCCTTTTGAACAGCTACGCCAAGCAGGAAAATATTAGCCCCAGTCGCTTCTCCCACAAGATCCCTACATAAAGCCATAGCGTCAACAAAAACATTAGCTAATGCATTCGTTGACGTAGCCACTCGATCAACAAGAGTGTCCTCTGCAGGAAACTCTGCGTACGGGTTTCCTATCATCGACCCGGTGGGTGTTACCGAATCTGATGCTATGACCATGGTATGGCCAGGTTTAGCTACCTCTAATGCTTTATCGCTCGCAGCAACTAGTAAATCGAACGCCAAAATAAGATCAGCGCTTTGCTTCGTGAGGAGATTTGATGGGCGCGCTTTCTCCCGAGTCAAACGAATATCGCTTACCACGGGGCCTGCTTTTTGCGACAAACCGGTCTGGTCCAAACCTCGGACTTCAAAGCCGTTGAGCATCGCCGCAGTTGCTAAGATTTGAGCGGCTGTCACCACTCCGGTTCCTCCGATCCCCGCCATCCTTAGATCTAAACTGTCACCAGTAAAGCGCAGTGTTGGAGAAGGGAGGGCATCTAACCCCTTTGCGTCTTCAATTAACTCATTTTGGTTTCCTTGAGGGGAAGTTTTCACTGTTAGAAAACTTGGGCAGTCCCCCTGAAGACAAGATGCATCAAAATTGCATGATCCTTGTTCTATAAATGCTTTCGGGCCAAACAATGTTTCTTGCGACTGAACCGAAAGGCAATTAGACACTTCACCGCAATCTCCACATGCTTCGCAGATTCTATGATTGATAAGAACTCTAAAGTCAGGCTTTTCTACCGCCCCTCTTTTCCTAGAACGCCGTAATTGGGCTGCGCAGGCTTGATCGTGGATCAAAACTGTAACTCCATCAATCGCAGAAAGAGTTTCTTGTGCTTCTACGATTCGACTCCTATCCCAAAGCGCAACTTCTCTAGGAATGTCAAGATTTTTATATCGTGTGAGATCTTCAGTCGTAATAATAATTTTTTTGACACCTTGCGCAAGCATGACTTTAACCACATCAGGAATACCCAAGCCGCCTTTAGGGTCTTGGCCTCCAGTCATTGCAATTGTGCCGTTAAACAAAAGTTTGAAAGTGATTTTGCTTCCAGCCGCAATAGCTGAGGGAATCGTCAACTGGCCAGAATGGAAATATGTTCCATCTCCAATGTTTTGAATAAAATGTTCCCGATCTACGAAAGGTTCCATACCAATCCATTGCATGCCTTCGTTCCCCATAGCGGTGACCCCAGCAATCTCTCCGACACGTTCATCATCCATGAGAAGGACCATCGTGTGGCAACCGATACCTGCACCGATAAGAGCATCTTCAGGTACTTTCGTACTCGTATTATGTGGGCAGCCCGAACAGAAATAAGGGCTTCTTTGCGTTGATAGCGGGATCAGGCTTTTCTCTCTTTTGATTTCCTGCGGGAAGATTAGTTTGTCTTGAATCCGCAGTGAGAGTCTTTCATGTAACCCTTTCACCATCGTGTCAGCATTGAGAATCCCATGACTTGGCATCAGCGTACGCCCGTCGGGGTGAGTTTTACCTAATACTCGTGGTTGGTGAGCGCTTCCATACAAAGCATCCTTGACTAACCACTCAGCAGTTGGATTTTTCTCTTCTATAACAATTATCTCTTCAAGGCCTCTTGAAAAATTTCTTATATTCTCTGGATCAAATGGAATCGGAAGTTGGAGATGGAGTAAACGTATCCCAGCAGATGCAATTTCTGCTTCTGTTCGCAATCCTAAGACATGCAGGGCGTGGCGTAATTCATGGTATGTGAAACCGCTAGCAATGAGCCCCACCCAAGCGTCAGGTGGATCAACTGTGGTTGGGTTTAATTTATTAGCGACTGTGTATCTCCGAACCAACTCTGAACGTACCATTCGTAGGTCCTGTTCAAGTTTTAAGTTGTTCGGAGGTAAGAGTTTGGCATCAGGGCGATGCTCATAAGGAGCACCATCAATTTCGAGGTCTGGAACTTTAGGAGAGATTAGTGTTGAAGCTAAGTCTATGGTTCCACTTCCATCAGCAACTGCATCAACAACTTTTAGAGCTGTCCAAGCTCCAGTGATTCTACTGAGGGAAATAGCATGCATCCCAAGTGTTAGAATTTCATGCACATCTCCGGGATAAAGAATCGGCATGTGGAGATCAACAAGCGTTGCATCAGAACTGGAGGGCAACGTTGAGCTTCTAGCGGCCGGATCATCTCCAACAATCGCAACCGCGCCACCATATCGAGAAGTTCCTGTGAATACAGCATGCCGTAATGCATCGCCAGCACGGTCAAGGCCAGGGGCTTTCCCATACCACAGGCCAGTTATTCCATCGTAAGCACAATCAGGTTGTTCAGCTGCTAATTGACTACCCATAACAGCAGTCGCGCCGTGCTCTTCGTTAAGAACTGGACGATGCACTATTGGGAGATCAGGAACATTTTCTCTTGCCTTATCAATTTCAAAATTTAATCCTGCTAGTGGCGATCCAGGATAGCCTGCTAAAAAAGCTGCAGTATTCAAACCATTTTTCCGGTCAGTGCGTATTTGTTGAACTGGAAGCCGCGCAAGAGCTTGTACTCCCGTCAAAAATACTTTTCCGGAATCATTTAAATATCGATTGCTGATCTTGTATCCGTTAGCGTCAGGCATAGACCTCCTATCTTCACGAGCGACCTTACCGTCTTTGATACTCAGTCTTTCATATTAGAACAGGGCGTGTGCCGCCTTTAGTAATTATCAAGCAATAGGTGCGCCCTCGACAGGAATCGAACCTGTGACCTACCGCTTAGGAGGCGGTCGCTCTATCCTACTGAGCTACGAGGGCAATGGTGAGAGGATACTAGCGGTTCAGGTCCTTGACTTAGGAGATCAAAATTCCTTAAGCAGGTAAGGAGAAATTCTGCCAAACCCCACGAATGCTGTTTTGTTACCTATGCTTTTAATAATGCGAGTACATGACACAATGAGGAACCAGCTCGTTGAGCTAGAGCTTAGAGAACCAGGAAAAGTTTCTATCTACGCATGTGGCCCGACCGTATACGATGTCCCCCATCTAGGGCATGCTCGAACAGCGCTAACATACGATATTCTCAAGCGATATCTTGAATGGCAGGGGTACGAGACCAATCTTGTCAGCAATATAACTGACATAGATGACAAAATAATAAACCGCTCTGCAGCAGAAGGTATTTCTGAATCAGAATTAGCTGCGACCTACACATCTATATACATAGAGCAATTACGAGAGTTCGGGGTCAAAGACCCAGATGCGAGACCCCATGCAACTGAATACGTTGATCAAATGGTCAAGATCATTGAGAAACTGGTAACCAATGGAGTCGCATACGAGATCCCTGAAAGTGGCATATATTTTGATGTCACCAAGTTTGAGACATACGGCGCGTTAGTGCAAAGAACCGCTGATGATCTGCGTGAAAGTGCCCAAGCCCGCATCTCATCAGATGAACAAAAAAATGATCCTTTAGATTTCGCTCTATGGAAAGCAGCAAAACCAGGAGAGCCGACATGGGAAAGTCCTTGGGGGCCTGGGCGACCGGGTTGGCATATTGAATGCGTCGCTATGTCGTTGGATCTCCTAGGAGATAATTTCGATATTCACGGAGGTGGATCAGACCTTACGTTCCCCCATCATGAAAATGAAAGAGCAGAGTCTGAAGCTGCAGGCCATACATTCGCCCGACATTGGATGCATAGTGGAATGCTGAATGTAAGTGGTGAAAAAATGTCTAAATCGCTCGGTAATTTCCAAACACTTGGCGATGCTATGTCACGTTACGGAGCACGTCCGCTTCGGCTCGCCATGCTGCAAGCTCATTATCGTTCATTAATGGAACTCTCCGACGAAACAATGGCGGGCGCTTCTGGAGGAATAGAACGGATAGATGCCTTCTATAGAAGGATGCAAGGGAGCGGAATTACAGCTGGTAATGCCAGTAAGGAAGTCCGCGATAGATTCTCACAAGCAATGGATACCGACCTAGGAACGCCTGATGCTTTAGGTGTAATTTTTGAAACGATTACTGCCGGCAATAGTGCTATTGATAATCAGGATCTTACAGTTGCTTCATCATCATTAGCAGCCGTAACTGAGTTACTTGAAGTCCTTGGACTTTCTCAGATTGAGGATAGCTTCGATGCCGAGATAGATAAACTCCTGTCAAATCGAGAAAAAGCCCGCGAAGAGAAGAATTTTGCTGAAGCTGACAGAATCAGAGATGAGCTTCAATCTAAAGGCATAGAAATTGAAGACACGCCAAACGGTCCTCTTTGGAGACGCATCTAAGAGAAGACTACGTGGTCCTTCGAGCTATCTCATAGCAGGCCACAGCTGCTGTAGCAGCAACATTGAGTGATTCAATTTTGTTACGTAGCGGGATAGAGAGCGTTCCTTGGCAGAACTCAAAAACATCATCGCTTATTCCGGATGATTCATTTCCCAAAACAAGAGCGATTCTTTCTGGTAAGTGAGCTTCGAAAATATTATTGCCGGGCGAGCTGAGGGCAAATATTTCAAATCTTTCAACCTCTAACTCCTTAACGGCATTGGCAGCAGTATCTACACGAAGAATCGGTGCCTTAAAAGCTGTGCCAGCTGAAGCTTTAATCGCTACAGGATTAACAGATGCTGTGCCTTTCTCAGGCACGATAATTCCATCTACCCCTGCAGCGGTAGCTGATCGTAGAATCATTCCTAAATTGGCAGGATTATGAATTCCGTCTAGTAAAAGAACAGCAGTCTTGTGGTTTCTCCCATTTCGTTGCGAGAGGAAATTTGACAATGACTGCATTCGTTGCGCACGAACATCAGCTGCCACACCTTGATGCTGACCGCTTCTAGTTAACGCGGCAACGCGATTCTCAGTAACAAGTTCTAGCTTTACGCCTTTCTCTACCCCTAGCTTCTTAATTTCCTGGATTATTTCTCCGGTCGCTTTTTTTGATATATGTAACTGCGCTATGTCCTCACCGGAAATCAATGCTTCCAAAACAGGTTTTCGCCCATGTAACGTAATGAATTTATCTCGTAGTGACATATTCCTATGGTCTCACATTCTGGTAAGCCGCTACACGTTACCAATCTGTTCTTGATGTATTCATTCCGCTAGATCTTCGTGTAACGTCAAAGTAAGCACAGCAGGGGTACTTTATGCCAAAGAATGACACGCTTCCCAAAAGCCTAAAAAAACGTGAACTTGTAAAAGCTGCTGTTGACCTAAAAGGCGTTCCAGAAGGAACATCAGGAACGGTTATTCTTTCAAATGGCCTTGACTGGATTCGGTATTGGGTTTCATTTGAGAATGGAATTGAACTCGGGAGTCTTCACCGTGACAAGTTGGTTCGTGTAAATGAATGGGACGAATACCTAATCAGAAGAGACTCTTCTGACGAAGAACTCGCGGAAACTAGTGAAGTTGCAGATACAGAGGATACCTCTCAAGCTACTTCTACTGGTGGTGGCGTAGAAGTAAATGGGGTTCTTGTCCCACAACTCTTACTTGACCGTACTCAAGCAGCTCTGGAACGTTTTGGTGTGACTAGATAAATTATCGAGTTGGAACGACACCAAGTAAGTCAACCGTGAAGATAAGAGTCTCATTTGGGGCGATTAACCCATTTCCGGCTCCATTCTCCCCATAAGCGAGGGAAGGTGGAATTATGACAGTTCTTCTACCACCTACATTCATACCAATCATTCCCTGATCAAGGCCTTCTATAACATTTCCTGCACCGGAAATGAAACCGATGAACTCTGATCGGCCACGATCCCATGATGAGTCAAATTGTTCTCCAGATGACTGCGCCACACCAACATAGTGGATATAGACAACAGACCCTGTCGTAACGGTGTTTCCTTCACCAAGAACAATATCTTCAAGAACTAAGCCATCTGGGCTTAAATCTAGTGCTTCTACTGTTGGCTTATTAAGATTTTTTGGGACAGCTGCGAGAAGGTCAACTGTGAATACTAGCGTTTCATTTGGGCCGATAGATCCCGACCCTGACCCGGCTTCCCCATAGGCTAACTCAGGTGGGATGGTCAGAGTCCTTCGTCCCCCGACCGCCATTCCTATAATTCCTTCGTCCCACCCTTTTATAACTCTTCCTGCACCGAGTTCAAATGGGAATGGTTGTCCACGGTCCCACGATGCATCAAATTGCAAGCCATTTGAATACGAGACGCCAACATAATCCATTATTAAAAAATCGCCTGATGAAACTACAGGTCCTTGACCTACGACGATGTCATCAATTTGAAGAGTCAACGGTGGGGATGAGTCAGGGATAACCACAAAAGGTTTCGTTTGGGTGTTGAAATTATCTACTTCCCCTGCTGGAGTTGGAGTTGGTGCTGGTTGTTCGGTAGGTTCCACTTCTGACCTATCCTGTTTTTCGCTAGCTTCTTCAGCGCTTCCCCCACACGATGCTAGAAGCAAGAAAAAAAATGCAACAACTGCCATTCTCTTACATGATTTATTAAAGGCCACGTGTTTCCCCTTTTATTCTTCGAACCCCATTGATGGTAGTAGCGAATCACGAAGATGCAGACGTAGGAGTTTGCCGGTAGGTTAAAATCTGACTCAGGAGGAACATGCATACCTCATCATTAGTGTTAATGGCAGCTGGTCTAGGCAGCAGGTTCGGCGGCGTGAAACAACTCGCAGAAATAGGCCCTAATGGCGAAAGCCTCCTTGATTACATAATTCAGGATGCTCACTCTGCAGGGATTGATCATGTGGTTGTAATTATTCGAAGTGAGATCGCTGAGGAAATGAAGGCACATCTTTCGCAAATTCACGATAATAAGATAAAAATTGATTTCGCCTTTCAAGATCTTTCGGGGCCGCAGAGAACAAAACCGTGGGGAACAGCGCATGCTGTCTTATCAGCGGCTGAGCACATATCAAATCCATTCATCCTGGCAAACGCTGATGATTATTATGGCGTTTCTTCCATCGCCAATGCCGCTAAGCAACTAGCTAAGACTGGGCCGCTCTCTGGTGCACTCATCTCATTTGAATTGGCAAACACGCTATCCAAAACCGGTTCAGTTACTCGAGGGGTCTGCACAACAGAAAGCGGGCAGCTAATCCATATTGAAGAAACGGAAGGTTTAATTCTTATTGATGAAATCGGAGAAATACGGGATAAAGACGGCAGAGTGTTCAAGCCAACAACACCAGTTTCAATGAACTTATGGTGCTTCCATTCTTCAATCATGGATTTACTCGAGTCTCAATGGAAAGATTTCATTACTGAACACATTGAGTCCGAGACAGCAGAATGCCTTCTCCCTTCATGCATTGCCGAGATAATGAGAGTAGAAGGTTATCAAGTGCATGTAGCTCCAAGCTCAGAAGCCTGGACTGGAATTACCAACCCAGAAGATCTTGAAAAAGTTCGAGAGAATATTAAAATTTTCCGACACTGATGTCTATATAGAAAATCCCACGATTGTTCCGACCCCATCCTCAGGTTTTTCAACAAATACTTCCCCGCCATGTGCCTTGATAATCTCTTGAACGATAGACAAGCCCAGCCCTGAACCAGGTAAATCCCGTGCCTCCACCGACCGGAAAAACCTATCAAAAAGATAAGGGCCATCTTTTTCACCTATTCCTAGCCCAAAATCGCGAACCGACACTCTTCCGTCAACTACTGAAACAATTACTGTTGAATTTTCAGGACTAAATTTTATTGCATTGTCAATAAGGTTTGAGATCGCCCTATCGATACCTGAACCCTGCACATACCTTACTGAATTCCCAGAGGAAGTAAGTTGAATGCTTCTCCCAGACCTTCTCTGGAACTTCTCAATAGCATCCAGAGCAATTTCAGATAAGTCAATCTCAGCAAACTGTTCCTCTTCACGTGATTTAGCTGTCGCTAATTCAACAATCTCCTCCACGAGAAGACTTAACTCCTTGATCTCACTTTGCAAATCATCAATAATTGATGCTCGTTCATCTGCAGTTATCGTTTTGGATCTTGAAAGAACCTCAATATTTGTTCGAAGGCTTGTTAATGGTGTTCTCAGTTCATGGCTCGCATCAGCGACTAATCTGCGTTGTTGTTGACGTGATTTAGAAAGAGCTTGCAACATGACATTAAAACTGTTCGCCAACGCTTTGACTTCTAAGTCTCCATCGTCGAGATCAATATAGGCCTGCAGATCTTGTGTTTTCGCAACATGTTTAGCTGCTTTGGAAAGTCTGGTGATTGGTTTCGTGAGACGCGAAGCTAAACCCCACCCCAGAAGAATACCTGCTGCTATCGCACCTAAACCAAGGAGAAGAAAACTTTTGACCATTCCAGAAACAGCGGCGCGAACTTCGGACAAATCTCGGGCAATTTGCGCTAATCCTCCATCTTGAAGCTGGCTGGAAATCATTCGATAGTCACCCCCATTGATTTGAACAGTCCGTATTTTTGCGACTCGACTGCGCAGCGAATCGTTTTTCATTCCAGCAGCCAAACTGATATCTGAGTCGTTGACCGGCAATTCAAAGGGATAGCTAATTACTTTCTCCCCTTTGACGTTAAGTATTTGAGAAACAGAATCTGGTTCAGATAAAAGATCCGTTAGGTTACGTAACTTAATTAAGTTCTGTTCCACTTTGGTGCGTGCCTCTGGCCCCACACCAATGTTGGCAACTCGCGCTTTGAGGAAATCATCAACGCCATCCACTAGGTTGTTTTCAGCCGAACGGACAGCCACAAATCCAGAAACTGTGACTATAAGGGTTATAAGAATTGTGAAAGCTAGCGTGAGTTGCGTTCGTAAACTCATTTTTGCCTCATGCAGTAACCAACACCACGCACTGTATGGATTAACTTCTGAGAGGGTTCATTATCTACTTTGCGTCTGAGATACCCAACATACACGTCTAGGGATTTGGAATTCGTTTCGAAGTTGAAATCCCAGATCTCGTCATAGATCATTTCACGCGTTAATACAATATTCTCGTTTCGCATTAATAGTTCCAAAAGGTCAAATTCAGTTTTTGTTAGCTCAAGTTCGCGTCCGGCTCTTGTAACTCTTCTCGCCTGTAGGTCAAGAGTAAGATCACTGATGACATAGTTACTTGAACCTGCATCTACTTCTACTCTACGAAGTAGCGCTCGTATCCGGGCAAAGAGTTCATCTAAAGCAAAAGGCTTTAATAAATAATCGTCAGCTCCCGCATCTAGTCCAGAGACCCTGTCAGATATTTCATGTTTAGCTGTTAATACCAGAATTGGGGTTTTGTCGCCTTGGCGACGTATCTGCCTACAGACTGACAACCCATCAAGTACTGGCATCATGACGTCCAGTAGGTAAAGGTCTGGCTGATTTACAGCAGCTAGCTCTAAAGCCTTTTGGCCATTTTCTGTTGTCGTGACTGCATATCCTTCAAGACGAAGTGCCCGTTCCAACGATTCACGGACAGCGGTGTCATCTTCAGCAATAAGGATGTGTTTGGGTGGTTCCATATTCACCTAATAATTCTGCGCCGAAAAATTGTTTATAGCCACTCTTTTTAAATGTTCTTACCTAATTCTTATAGAAGCAATAGCTTTCATAGCTTAAGCCGTCTACTCTACGACTGTTTCAGAGTCGCTCCAGGCTTCTATCCTGTCCTGAACACAATCTAGACCTTCATCGAGAACAAAAGCTGCCCACTCTTCGACTATTGGGTTGTCATATACGTCTTCGGCGAATTCGTAGAACGGATTGTCGCTTCTCCCTTGCCTAAAGCGTCCACGTTCCATCGGAATTCCAAAGTCACGTTTCATGGCAAGGTTGCGGATAACCTCAGGTGCTACCTCAGTTGGGCTGAGTATGCCTCCACCGTTATCATGGAATCCACTAAGTATGAAAATTCTAGCTTGTTCATAGTTCATGTATACGTAGTCTTCGGCAGGGAGTTGATCTGTGATCGTTGTATTGTACCCAGTCCAGTCACCGCAAGTAGTTGTGTATCCTGGGATTCTGTTCTTAGCTATGGCGAAGTCTACTGCGTGTGCTAGTTCGTGCATTAGCATTGTTGTTAAGGCGTTGTAGTCTGTTGCCCTAACATGGTCGTCCCAATAGTAATTATCGAATACTCCACCAATGTAAATTCCTGCGGTTGTGTATAAGTAACCCCTGTCACCTGCTTCTAGTGCGTCGTCGAGTAGGTTACGGACTACAGAGTTTGTCGTCACCCAGGCGTAAGGGTCGTTAATGTAATAGCCGTAAGCGTTGCAGTCTATGTACTCGTCGAATCCTTCATGTAGGTAAGTTCCACTGTTCTCCATCATCATTGATATTCGACAATCAGTTCCTACGTAAACGTTGTGCCAATCAGTAAAGTCTTTAATCTCTTGAGGCATGATGTTTATGGCAGCATCCACTATGGGTTCTACGTAGTTTCTTTCAACCCACTCGCTTCTTGAGAGTGAACATGCTCCATCACTAACACGGGTTTGTGTGTCAGGGTGTACCGTAACGTATGGAGGAACTTGAGAAGGGTTAGCGTGTGTTACTAACCATTTGCTTGCGTTGTCTGCACAGAATTGGTCGTGCCAACCATCAACGTAGTTGAGGCTAGGCAGACTTACTTGGTCTAGTTTGTAAGGGCTTGCGCTAGTTGCCGTGTTGAAAGCCAAGTGAACGGTCCAGTGTGATCTGTCTGACAGAGTAACAGTACAGCTACGGGAGATAGATGTTACAGCTGAGCATGTTTCTGCGTGAATTTGAGAAGTCTGGAAAGGTAGCGATGACGAAGGTGTGTACTCGTAGGTAAGGTTATTGTTCGGGTTGTAGTAGTTACCATTATCTTGATGCGACTCTCCCCATAAGTTCATGTTGTGTATGTAAAGTTTCGTTGATATAAATTCGCTAGTTGTGTCAGGTAATAGTGTGTGCATGAGACCAAGTTGGTAACCATTAGGGTTGTTCCATGAGAAGGTTACGTCTTCTGACGCAGTTACTGATCCAGGATCGCTTACATTCGTAGCTGTAATTCCTCTATCGTCGAGTGCTTTTTGATGCGTAGCTTTTGTATTAGGTCCATACACGCCATCAGCGGGTATACCTAAAACTGCTTGAAGGTTCTTCGTGTTGTCGGAATAGGAACCCCAAGGGTAATATACAGAACTATCAGATAGTAGTGCTACAAGTTCAGTCTCTATGTTGTCAGCTACATCGTCATCATGGTTATGGTCGTGGTCATGGTTATGGTCATGGTCATGGTCATGGTCAGGGGTAGATGGCTCAGCAACAGTAGAAGTTTCATCCGCTTCTACAGAGTTGGTTACGGGAGCTTCGGTTGTGTCACATGCGGAGAGTGCAAGAATAGCAACGAGGATTACAGCTAAGCGCTTCAATCTACTTTCCTGCCTTAAGAGCAGCGACAGCGCCTTTAGGTACAGAGATAAGTGATTGGTCGACAGAAAGTACTTTTCCACCTACGAGAGCAACTGTGACAGCTCCGTCTTCATACATTTTAACGATCTTACCGTCATGCTTTCTTGAACCCTTCTTTTCTTGAGCTTTAACCATGAGGTTAAGTTGTAGGTTAGTTGCACCTTTACGTTCCATCT
>PVBE011710292.1_pt1 | contig 12099 bp, 17 predicted proteins | sample 1631181 | NCBI WGS metagenome assembly PVBE01 (sample SAMN08397723, study PRJNA350692) | Marine metagenome, whole genome shotgun sequencing project. | isolation source: water | place: Pacific Ocean | collected 2012-04 | reverse complement strand
GTTTGGATTACTCCAAGAACCCACAGACTGATCAGGCGCACGTTCTAATGTCTGCTGTACTGTCTGTCCGGCAAGCAATCGGTCCCTTTCATCTAACTGAGCACCAATATTATTACCAATTAAACCACCAGCGGCAACACCGAGGATCAACCAAATGTCTTTGTTGCTTGAGTCTTTTCCTAGTCCGTATGCTAACGCACCGCCTGTTACTGCACCTATCGCCGTACCTGTGTCCTGCTTGGTATAAGTGCCAGCACATCCTGATACCAGGATTGCTATTGAAATCAATAAAACTGCTCCTAGCAGTCTTTCTTTTCGAGATAAACTCATTACTATTTCCTTTTAAACTGTAATAATGAAATCCACAAAGGGGGCCGAAGCCCCCTTCGATAGATTACCTGCTTTATGCAACGCCTTCAGCAATAGCACGGTAGCCGGCGGCTACAACACGCTTTGACGGCGAACCCATTCGATACTTACGAGTCACTCGACCCTTGGTATCAGTATGAGTATTAAGATAAACAGAGTGACCACGGAAACGAAGCGTCTGTACAACTGACCCTGGGTTACCAACTCCCCATCGTGCAGAGATCTGCGCGGCGGTTAGTTCCTGGCCTTCCTGTAGTGCTGTTAGCACCTTATCTGTCTTGGTTGTCATTTTACAATTTACCTTTTGTTTTACCAGATTGGGCCTGGCTTCCCCTTTCGCAGTATGCGAAAACTGTGTTAAGCCGCGTTTTGTAACTGCCCTTTCGGTTCCTCATAATGGGCAGTAAGACCAAACGGTGCTTCGAAACTTTTATCTGGATAACTATGGATAACAAATATTGTATCACAGTAATCTTCATCTCCCCAAGAACTCCACGGATAACCATCTGTGAACATAATAAACTTCTTAGGGTTAATATCATTCTCTTTCATGAAATCCCAGCAAACATCAAACTCAGTGCCACCTCCACCTTCGATTTCATATGTATCAATCTCATCAATGTTCCATGGATTAAATACCTTGTGTCCATATACTTCAGTGTCAAATGTAAACACGGTAATAGTAAAGTCTGTATATTGCGACATACAACCTTTAACTTCACTGAGCATATCACGCAACATCTTATCACTGATGCTACCACTCGCATCAAGTCCTACTGCTATGTCAATCGACTCTGCATAATTCATACCTGGCAGTATAGCATCCGAATGCCAACTACGCCGTGACTGCTTCATAAAAGTATAGTCGTCTTTAACAATGCTCTGAACTTGCGTATCAAGCAGTTCACGCCAATCCATAACAGGATTAGTGAGGTCTCTTATAACCCGTTGCACACCAGCAGGCACATTACCAGCACCAGCGGCCTGGGCAGACTGAATAACTGCATTCTTAAATTCGTCCTTAATCTTTTTCTTTTCTTCCTCAGAATACTTCGGAGGACCGTTCTTTCCTACTTCCTCTTCTGAGTCTTTGTCAGAGTTTGTTCGACCAAATGCTTTACCGTTGTTCGGCCCACCACTGGCCTGCGTCTCTTGACACTCGCCACCTTCACCATCGAGATGCTGATCGAGCAAATCATCTAGTGTATACTGTGTGACATCATTTTCCATCAAGTCGTCATATACTTCTTCGGAAGACATATTATGATACTTGCGATCATAGCACGCCTTAACAGTAGTAATCAGTTCCCCTACACCTTCTTCTACGAGGATACCATTAACAACATAGTCGTTTGCGATGTTCCAAATTAATGGATGTCTATCATTGCGTCGAGTTAAGTGTTCGAATACACAATGCAAAAGTTCGTGTCCAAAGAGAAAATCAACTTCTGGATCTTTTAGTTTAGCAACAAAATCACGATTGTAGTAAATGAATCGCGCATCTGTGCCAGCAGTCTGGCACCAACCATAGTCGGTTGCATCAACTAACGGCAGTCGGGTAATCATATTACCAAACCACGGCTTATTAATTAGCAGGCGTATGCGACTACTAACTAATCGCCTTCGTTGTGGACAACGTTGAATATCGTAGTTTTCCATTACACGTATACTATACACTGTTTAGTGAGTTTTGTCAATCTTAAAATAACCCTCTGCCCTGAGACAGAGGGTCTGCAACAATTAAGCATCAATAATCATCTGCCCATATCGGTTGTAGAATTCCTTGAAGGTCTTCAACTTTTTGGTATCAAACGGTAAATTGTAGGTACTTAGGGCAATCTTCGCACCAAGTACAACCATTTCTGTCTGGAAATTCTCCATCATAAAAGAGAAGAAGTTATCGGCCATCTTGTGCCATTTGTCCAACTTCTTTGACTTCTTCATAATCTTATGAGCATCCGCCAGTTCATAACACAGATTTACAGTCAAGGTGTACTGTGCTGACACTTCCTTAACCTTGAGCTCTTCCACCTTACCAGACAATATGTCTGATGGGTTGGGCAATTCACTCGCAAACGATCGATGGTTCATAAACTTGACAGCCATCCCCTCGCCAACAGTGCCAGCAATTAGATCGGTCATTTGACTATCAGACATTGGATCATCACCGGCGGTATCTTCGAGCATCTCACTCACAAACACCCAGGTTCGCGGACTAGCAAAAGCATGGTCTGGCGAACGCGGATCGAAGTTATAAAGATCTGCCTTAGCAAACGATAGATACCCTACAACATCTGCGTGAACCCTTGCTTCCGCTGCCCACATCATCCAGTCATCAAAATTAACATCCAGATTCAAGTGAACAAAACGGTTAGCCAGCGGTTTTGGCATTTTGTAAGTGACGCCTTTGTCCGTCTCGCGATTGCCTGCGGCAACCACTACAACATTGTCCGGCAATTTGTAAGTGCCAATCCTACGATTCAGAATCAACTGATACGCCGCGGCCTGTACACTTGGCGGAGCACTATTAAGTTCATCCAAAAAGAGAACAACGACAGGATATTGTGCGGCCAACTCTTCCGTCGGAAGATCTACTGGTGCCGCCCAACTCATGTTGTTGGCCTCCTTATTGTAATAAGGCATACCTCGCAAATCGGTTGGCTCCATAAGAGCAAGCCTCAAATCAATCATATAACCTTCCATACTAACGGTGATCTGATCAACAAGATCTGATTTACCAATTCCTGGGCCTCCCCATACAAACACAGGCCGCTTCCGCCGCATTGCGCGAAGCATTTCTACTCGGGCATCGCGGATTCGTACTGTGCGAATTTCAGGTGCATTTTCTACCACTGTATTACCTCTTGTCTGAATGTGAGTTATATTGTATATACATTATACAATAGGTTGAATATTTGTCAATCTTAAAAATTACGTGATAATAGGATTTTATGCTTTTCTAATGCTGATCGCCATTTATAGAACGAAGGGCCGTGGCTCATAAGTGGCTCTTTTCCTAATGCTACCCGTTCAACGGAATATACAGACCACTGCCAATGATGCACCATTTCGTGTGCTAGTGTTGCTACAAAAACATGAGCACTCGGATAGTATGGATACAATTGGATTTCTATAGTTATCGGCCATTGTTTGCCGTGCCGTAATTCTGTTTCCCCATAACACCATCCCCACGATTTTCTAAGTCGTTTTAAAATAATAGGTGGTATGTCAAGGATGCTACCAAACACCATTTCATTAAGTTCGGTGAAGATAGCCGTTGCATCTTGTGTGGTAGGTCTATACGGCATTTTTCGATAATCTGCTTTAGTTGGCAACGCCATCTCAAGCATTTTCTGAACTTTTGGTTGCAATATTTTGTACCATTTTTCGTAGTTTATACATATATTATACACGGTATTGGTATATTGTCAACCTTAAAAAGGGGTGTATACCCCTGTAGAATGGCGTTTTTTAAAAGTGTGGGTTTTTTACAACAAAAACCGCTTCGTTTGGGTAGTTAAAGGGCGGTTTTTTCATTAGGATTTGCTAATATTCAATAATTCGCCTGTTTTACGGTTCTCTACCCACTTATCTATGTTTCCTTCTAATAACCGCAATTCTAAGGTGTCTTTTCCTGCAAATAGTAATAATTTAACATTTTGCTTCGGTAAGAGGTTTGTTTGACCCCAGGTTGCTTTTGGGGTAGGTGCTTCTACTATATAATATGGAAATTCTAAATATTTGTCTAAATATAAGAGGTGCTTACTAACGAGTTTTTTCTTATTCAGTTTTACTTCATATACATCATAGTGATTTTTTAACCACTTGTAACCATCTTTAGTTAATCGTAAGCCAAATGGCTTATTATCTTTTATTCTTATATTATCAAAAAGCAATGCATATATTACACCATGCGTTAGTTCGTTTTTTTCTATCTCTAATGTGAGATCTTGTTCTTCGATAAACTTATTTGCTACAAACAAATGAATATCAGGCAGGGACATTATTACTCGTCATGAACCTCCCCATCCGTTAATTTGTATACTTTAAAACTAGTTGTATTAAACCGTTCATTTAGTTTTTCCGCTAGATTATGAGCGTGTCCGGGATTACTGAAGGACACTTTCCGATACTTCGGGCCAGGGTAGTCAACCAATGCATTTGAATTACGCAAATTAATCGGTTTGTTCTCATAGAATACCGCCCATATTGCATCAGCATGTAATACTTCTTCTTTTTTATAAGTATGCGGGTCCGTATAGGACAAAATAATTTCTGGTTTAGGCCTACTCATTTAAATCTCCATTTCACTAGTATTTATCTAAATATCTAGTAAAAAAGAGAATTTCTACATTTATTCTTATCCAGCCTTTAGCCAAGAAGACAACTCGGTGTAACCGCCAATTAACTCATCATCAATAAAAATTTGAGGGACTGTTCGTGCATCTGGAACTTTTTGTAAAAGGGTTTCTTTAGTAATACCGTCGTAGCCTATGCGATGTTCTAAATAATTTATGCCATGTGATTCGAATAATGATTTTGCGGCATTACAATATCCACAAAAATCCTTACTGTAAATTTCTACTTTCATTTTTGTTTTCGTTCCTATTAAAAATACAATATGGTGAACAAGTCTTCTTTTTAATATTTACCCAACTTGTGCTATATCGTAATATAAATGCTTAAAATTCAGCCGAGTCGGGCATCCTGCCAATTACTAACATAATTGTCAGATCTTCATACTTACCAGTGTCAAGGTCGTGTACTCGTCGAATGTCTAACTTAAGAATATCACCAGGCGCACTCGCCGATGTTATATCAATTAGTTCTTTAACATTTAATGCTTTCCCGTCGACTAGTTTTATTACATCATATTTTTGTAATCCAGATGCCGCCGCTGGGCCGTCTGGTAAAACTCCAAGCAATACAATTGATATTGTATCGGCTGCCAACCCTATTTTCTCTTTAAACTCTACATTAGGTGAGCCAAGTGAAACTCCCATCCAGGGCCTAACATATTCGCCATATGCTATTAATGTTCTAGCAACTGTTTGGAATAAATTCGATGGCACTGCATAACCAATACCTATATAAAAACCAGAAGGACTAACTAACAAAGTATTCATACCAATAACTTCACCGTCTAAATTAAACAACGGTCCACCACTGTTACCTTTATTAATTACTGTATCTGTTTGCAAATATGTAACCCATCTACCTTTTCGGGATGTTCTATCCACTGCACTTATAATACCAGAGGTAATACTAAACGCATGATCAAGTGGACTACCTATTGCCGCCACCATCGTTCCTGGAGTAATATTATCACTGTCACCCAATGGCACTGGAACAAAAGTTTCATCCTCATTTTCTTTATCTATTTGTAAAATAGCAAAATCCGCAATAGGATCACTTGCTATAAGAGTAGCATTTCTATATTCACCTGATTTCCATACTACATTAATCGAAGTGACTACCATACTAGGTTTCTCTGCCGCTATTACGTGATGATTTGTATAAACTAGGCCGTCTTCACTAACAATAAATCCAGAACCAGAACCATATATTCGAGGAGTTATTTCTTGTCCGTCCTCTTCAAATAATCTGTTGAATGGCGAATCAGTTGGTAAATTTTCTAATATTTCTCTGGTAATGGTACTCTCTGCGGCTACCATTACTGTAACTACTGACTCGATAGATTTGTTGTAAATGTCTATATATGCATTGCGAAAGGTTGCGTTTGCATCGTGTGCCAACGTAATACCTGGCACTAATAATAAAAAACTAAAAAATACAATCCGTTTTAACATAATTTAACTCCTGAATTTACCAGCATCAATAAAAATATCGGATTGTTCATTTATTTGATCTGGCTCTTCTGTTTTGTTTCCTGCAATCAATAATGCAAATAATTTGTTAATATCAGAAACGACTAATCCTATATCAGCAGTACTAATACGAATCTCTGTACTTTTATTATGTACGGCTACATCGTATAGTCCATTTAATTTTCTAATATGGCGAAATTTATCCAACATTTTCTTTCTTCTTTATATTTAACACGCTAACCATTTCCAGTTCAGTAGCAAACGGTCCTTCCCATTCCTCCAAACTAGTAAGGGTGCTTCTCTTTGGGCAAAAACTTTTGCGCCAGCCTTCTGGTCCTTTAATACAATAAAACCCTGCACAATATATGACATTACTTGCTCTGCTTTTCTTAAACAAAGGCAACATCTCATCATCTATCATAATTGGCATTTCAAAATTTAAAGGAAATCCTTTAATTTTGTTTATTAAACCGCCGTGGTTGCTATTACTATTTGATTTACGTATTTCATTATTAGTAATATCACATCCAAAATAATCGCAAAGTTGGTCATAGGAACCAAATTTTTCTATACTAGATTCCCGTTCCATACTATTACTTTTATTATAATAGACATACTTTTCTTCATTTTTTAATAGTAAACCATCATAATCACCGACATCACTATACACAACCCATCTGTCTTTAATTATTGATTTTATATATGGCATTTCATTCTCCTATTATAAACTTTTATGATTGATCCACCTTGCTTCCATAATAAAATATGGTATCAAACAATCAGGTGGCAAACTATACAATGTCTCAATTAATTTACATACATCATCACCTCGTACACCATTATTATAATGAGGCTTTACTCGTGACAATTCTGTGTCAAGCATACCCCAAATAATATTTGTATATCGCATTCGGACGTTTGCTTCTTGTACGTCCCTACTAATAAATTGACTTACCGCATTTTGACTGGCCTTCATTGCGGCATAGATTACATCCTTGCCTGGCTTCATTCGCCATAACATAGATGAATCGCTACTACTATTAAAAAGATAACCTTTATGATTTGCTTCTTTCCATTCATCATACAGTGCTTTCAACATAAATGTTTGTGACACATCTGCCGGTCCGTCATCTAGTGTCGCATTTGGCACACCATGTGAACCAGTGTATGCGTGATTAACTACTAAATCATAATTTAAACTGTGTTTCGCAATTGTTAGCCGGTCTTCGGCACTGCGAATATCAAACCCTGGGTCAGTACCGCGTCTACTAATACTATCACCATTAAAATGATCAACGATATTCTTTCCTATTCCTCTTGTACCACCTATTACTAATACTTTTGGTTTTTTTGTACTCCCAAACATTATGTATACTCCTTGTTTAACATAACTGCGTAATCTTGTGCATAATCACTCATTCGTTGTAAATCATGTTTTCCACAAAACTTCATAAAATGCATTCCTACTTGTTTTACTGGTGCTTTCTGTACAGCTTCGACAATTTTAGCATCACACGCAGTTTTTATTTCTGAAGGCTGTAATGACAGATCTATAAGTATTCGGTTGCGTTCATAATCGTCTCGAACTGTGTGCTCTATGTCTAAATGATCTGTCCATTTTTGTAACATAAAATTATTCCAAGCAAAACCTTGATTGTCTTTGTCGTTAAATGCTTCGTTAATGCCTGTCTTATTGCGGCTACCTTTCTTGCGAGCACCAGGATACGCACTAAAAATATTGTCACTGGTATCTCCTCGCACACATTTTTCAAACAATATATACTCTGGGTCGGCAATAACTTTGTGAGCATTTGTTTTTTTATCCATTACAACATCACCTTTATCATCATAGATACCATTAATAGTAATATGCTGATTAGTGATGCCGTTATACATACTCACTTTATCATTAATTAATTGATAAAAATCACTATCACTGCTAACAATTACATGGCTATTATCAGGATGATTGTGTATCCACCGCGCAATTAAATCATCTGCCTCACTGTTATTTTCTTGCAATACAGAACAATTAGTTTTAATGTTTAAGTAATCCAAGAGTTCTTGGTATGCCTCCCAAAACATTTCATCTTCTTCTTGCTCTTTAAGTGTAAGTGCTTCGCGGTTTGCATCTCTATTCTTTTTATATGGTTCATATATGCTACGGCGCCAACTCCTGCCCTCAAGACAAAATACTACATGCCCATTACCAAAGTCATTAAATGCTTTTTTAATACTATTAAACATTATGTGATAACACAAACCTATTTTCATATCCACACTACCACGTGCAACGTGCCGTGCTCTGAAAAACATATTAGCAGTATCAATTAAAATATAACTCATTCCATTACCTCATACTCGTCAAAATGTTCTTCACCTTCTTTAATCCAACCATATTTTTCTGTTAATATTTTAAATCTTTTTAACTTACTATTTGCTGGAGTACAGCTACTAAACTCATAATCAGTGCCACATGTTCTACCACACGTCATTAATTTGCCAATAGGTATATCATCTTGGGTGCGCTCCCAACTTTCAACTAATTCATTCTTAAACCATTCATGATTTAAAACTTCGTCTAACGAGTGATGTCTCAAACTATTGAACTCCCAACCATAATAATCAAGGACTTTATGTATTTGTACTTTCTGTATATTATCGTCCCCAACAAAGTGTATCGGAGCGGCAACCCATGTACATGGCCACACCCTTGCTTGGAAGTCAATGAACAATTCACTCCGCTTTCGAACCTCGCAATCAATTGTTGTTTCATTTATATAATTTTCCCATGTTCCGTGTTTATCTATTATATTAACAAATTTTTCATCACTTGTCGATCTATATTTTTCATCAGTAGGTTGCTTCAGTGTTTCTTCTTTAGATACTTTACCAGTTACATAGTTTTTGTTTTGAATAAATCTGCTTGTATTTTTAACATAAAAACTTTCAAACCCTATTTCACGTGCTAATTTCTCTGCTTCCTCTACTTGATGTTGATTGTGATCGAATATTAAATAATCCCACCGTGCTCTACCATTATTTGCTATATAAGTGCTGGCATTCTCCATAATTTTATTCCAACTAGCATTAACGCGATATAAATGATTTGTATCTTCTAACCCATCAATACTGAATATTACTCTACCATTTAAATCAATTATAGATGCTAACCGTTTCCACCAGTCCGCAGTTCTTGCACTGCCGTTAGTCATAATGTTTATATGTGCTGTACATCCATTTTCACGCAACCATTCTAAACAATCTAAAATAGTATTGCTTGCTACAATATCTCCATAGTTACCGCATTGTGATATTATATCAACTTGTTTTATTATTGTACTTGGAAAAATAACTTTATAGTCCTCTACAGTTAATTCATCAATTGGCATACGAGGATTAACAACGCCGTTACTTACTCTTGCACACTGCGGGCACAAACAATTACATCTGCTTGTATGATCTATTTGCACAGATTTAATATCATCAATAGCAAAAAAATTATTCATTTTTATTTTTACTCTCGTATTCTTCCCTTGACATATTATAATGCGGACCGTGTATAACTCTTTTAACTTCGATATCGAGAGCCGCTTGTTCTTTTTCCTTTTCCATTTGGTCGTTAACTAATGTAACAATATTTTTTAAATTATCAATAGTTGCAGACTCTCGCGGCGATCTATAATAATGCTGTTCAGACAAATTATCTAAACACATCTGAGCTAACTCTTTAATCTCTTCTAGCCTGTCTTGCATTGGTTAATATCGTTCTGATTTACCATCACTTCTTTTTACTTCTGTTGGTGCGTTGGCAACAAAATTTTGATCGTTAAATTCCTCTAACAGAATATTTCTACACACATCATTAAACCATTGATCAATTATTTGCTCATCATTCTTGCCAATATAACCAGATGCAGTTAGCACACTAATAAAGTCTTCGTTCCAGTCTAACTCAAAACTACCAACGTTTGGTGTTTCGTCCTCAAAATCTACTTGCAAAACTTTTATATATGGTTCATTGTCTATTGTTGCTACTGTCTTTTCTTTCTCATCTGCTGTAATTTTACCATATTCATATGCAAGATCGGCTTCTTTCTTTTGCCGAACATTATCATCTTTGGTTGTAAATTTTAAAAAACCTTTTTTTATTTCATATAACATATTAACTACCCTCATTTAATTCTACATTTACTTCGTCGCGTATATAACCTCGGCGATACTCATCAAAAAATAATACCTGTACAGGAAGATTATCCTCTCCTCCTTTATATCGAAACAGGTGTGATCTGTATATACCATACTTTGCAAATGGGCCGCAGTTTCCATTAGATGCAAGGCATTTACCTTTTTCCTTATCAGTTGTAGCACCCCAATGTTGAATTACTTGTCTGTCATCAATCCACATATATAAATATCCTGTGTCATCTACACTCCAATTAACATTCCATTGTATATCTATCCATTTACCTACCCAACCCATTTCAAATACATTACCTAAATCATATATTGAAGTTGACTTTCCTAACTCAGTTAAGATATCAAACTTTAAATTCTTTCTTTCAAGTTTCAAATATGCTACAGGTTGCTCTCCTCTGTGCCATTGAAAAATAATTTGCTTAGGATATAAAAACTCATAGTTATTTGGTATGTAAATACTTATGGCATACCAAAGGGGCCTGTCCCACATTGCTGTCCATCTTTCTCTAACCTCTGCTCGTTCTCTGTGCCTTGTACAATCATCCCAGCCACTACTAGGATTGTTAGGATATGCTGTATAACAATCACCACTGCGTAATTCAAACCGCAATGAAGTAGGACCTTTGCGTGAAAAGCCTGTTACCCTTGTATAAGCATAATCCCTTGCTTTATCATCAATTGTATCCATCCATGGGCCTCTGTTCCCATCTGTGCGTAAAACCGCTGTGTCGGCAATTCCGAATGAAACTACTAATAAGGTAATAATAATTATAAAAAATAATATATAAATTCGTTTATACTTAAACATTATGTTCCCCACTGGTTCCCAAATAAATCTATGTGCAATCTTGGAGAATACCGATACCCTTTGTTCATTGCAATTTCCGCAACTTTCGGTCTATTCGCCATATACTCATCTTTGCACCCGCCGAGCGGCATGCAATAGACAGGGACCGAGACGCCTGTGCTGTTGTACTCTCTAACCGCGGCATCAACTTCTTCCAAATCTGATTCGTTAGCGACAACAAACTTGAAAAACATATCGCTACCAGAAACATTATAGTAATCCAAAGCAACCTCAGGCTTGATCGTATCACTCCAAGACTCGCCTGACACGGAAAGTTTCGGACTGCACGAAAAAGTAGTATGAAATCCTGCTTCATGACTGATATAATCTCTGAACTGCCATCTGAGTACCTGCGTACAATTTGTTTCAAATGTGACATATCTTAAATTCCTCATTTTAAAATGACTAAATAACTCAGACCATTTTGTCTGCCATCCTAGCAGTGGTTCCCCACCTGTAATAACTAAATGTATAGCCTGGCCTGTATCTGTTATCCAATCTCCTGTTGGTGTATGTTTTAATAATAATTCAACTAATGCGTCTGTTTCGATATCAGTTGTGAAACTTTTAAATCGAGGATCCCAACTAGCATAACTATCACAGCCAGTTGTTACAAGTGGCAAGTCCTCAAAACTATTATGCTCATCTGGGTTTACTTGTAAGCGTTCTTTGCTTGGCTCGCCTGCAGGCATTCCAAATCCCTCACACTTAAAATTACAACCAAACACTCGTAAAAATACAGAAGGCACACCAACAAACTGCCCTTCTCCTTGCACACTATAAAAAACTTCAGTAACTCGAAATTTTTTCATTATTTTTCTAAATAGTCAACTCGTTGTATTGCTTCACCAACTG
>PVBE011265891.1_pt1 | contig 12099 bp, 8 predicted proteins | sample 1631181 | NCBI WGS metagenome assembly PVBE01 (sample SAMN08397723, study PRJNA350692) | Marine metagenome, whole genome shotgun sequencing project. | isolation source: water | place: Pacific Ocean | collected 2012-04 | reverse complement strand
GTCCCAGGCGGCTGAGGTGCCTGATGGCTATGTAGCCCGTGCACGCCAGCAGCAGGACGATCAGGACGGTTGCTGTTTTGGATTTCATTTTCCGGCTCCGATTCCTTTTTCCGGACCGTTGTGCCTTTTGGGCCGGAGGCATGTGGGTTATCGACTTCTAACCAGCATGACACATCCACCGGCAACCAGCACCACCAGCGGCAGTCCGATCGCGAACACCACCAGCAGGAGCGTTCTGCTGTACGCCTGAATGTTTACCGGTTTCACCTGGGCCGGACCCGCGGCAATGCGGTCTTCCAGCCCGATTAGCCAGTAGGCGCTGTTGACTACCAGATCGGCATTCATCGTCGGCCGGTCGGTTAGGGAAATCGTGCCCCGATCGCTGCGCGCCTCCACACGCCGCTCCAGGTAGGCGTCCATCAGCGATATGCCCACAGTCAGCACCACCACGCGGCTGGGCTTGCGACCGGCGGCTTTGTCTTCGACGCGGCTGGCCGCTACCGCCAGGTCCAGCGGCGGGCGCAGGTCGCTCTGCGGTTCGGCGCTGAAGTCCGGGCGGATGACGCCGGCCTGGCCGGCGTAGAATTCCTGCGCCAGTTCGCGAATCCTCGCGGTGGCGAAGATGCCCCGCTGCTCGTGCCCTATGGTCAACAGCGGCTCGATGCCGACGCCTTCGGGCACGATGGCGGTCTCCTGCAACGGGCACGTGCCCAGCGCCTGCCACAACAGCCGCTGGGCCTGAAGCGACTTGCCGATCGGATGATCGGAAAAATTGCTCAACGGCAGCCACTGAAGCAGTTGATCCTGAAGGCGCAGTTGCGACGGATCGGTTTCATCCGGTACGGCCGGAACGATAACGTACTGGTTCATCACGTCGATGCCCCAGTTGCCCCGCAGGTACTCCGTCAGTTTCAGATCTGGCGGCAGGCCCCAGCCGCCCGCCCGCGGTATCATTACGAAAACCGCCGGCGTCCCGCTGTCGATCTCGCTCCGCAGGTTGTCTATCTGGCGACCGCTCATCGGAACCGTCCCCAGCGGCGGAAGCACCAGCAGTATCCGGGGCCGCGCGGTGGTCTCGGCGGCCTCGCTGGTGGCCTCAGCGGCCCCTTGCTCCGAATACGGTTGAGTGATCTCCCAATCCCGGACCTTGAAGTTGGCCGCCTCCAGACGCTTCCGGATCTCCGTGAAAAGGCTTCTGGGGTCGGGCGCAACCTGGCCGAACATCCGCATCTGCGGCGTGGGCGCAGGCGGGCGCACGTACGCCACAAGCACCGTGGCAAACGATTCCTGCGTCATCGACAGAATCCGCGAGGCGATTACGCTGTCGCCGTTGAATGTCCGAGCCTGCGCGCCGCTCGACGCCGCGGCGCCGAACATCGGACGCTGACGCAGCGGCCAGACCTCCTCGAACCCGATCACCTCGGTCTTGCCACCGGCCTCGGCGATAACAATGTTGTCCTCACGCAGGTCTTCCGTAAGCGTGTCGGCCTTCAGTTCTGGAAGTTTGTCGGCCCTTTCCAGCAGCCTCTTCGCGTCCGTGACGATCTCGGCGAACAACTTCCCCGACGCCGCAGAGGCGCAAATCGCCTCAGTGGGCTTGTCGATCTCGCTCAGGGCGGAAATGGCCTTCTGTGCCCGCGTCTTGGTGTCCGCGAAGGTGGCCTGGTACTTCGGGATGGTCTTTCGCAGTGTCGCGATGACCTTGGCTTGGTTCTCGGGGGTGTAGGTCTTTGCAATCTGCCCGACCCGGATACCCAGGTTGCGGATACCGCCGGACATCTGGCCGAAAAACTTGTCCAGGCCGAAGCGTTGACCCTCGGAAACCACCAACCAGTCGGCTGAATTGATCACCAGGGCGACGTTGTCTTTGCCGGCGACGTTTTTCAGGGCTTCGGCGGCCTTGAGGGCTTCGCCGGAGGCCTGGCTGGCCGCCTTTACGAACGCACCAAGTACCTTGGCCGGGTCGGATGGGGGTGGATCGGACTCTTTGCCGACCGCCGCTGCCATCGCCGCGACGGCCCCGGTGCTGCGGTCCACCGCCGCCAGCACCTTGGCGCGGTTGGCCGCAACTTCCCCCGGCAATGCCCCGATCCGGCCCAGCAGCCCGCGGTAGGACACCAGCGTATCGACAACGTCCTTCAGGTCCAACCGGGTCGGGTCCGTCAGCGCCGGATAATTACGCATCCCCGTCCGGGCCAATTCCCCTTGAAGCGCCGCCCGTCTCTGGTCCAGGCGCTTGGCCAGTTGGTCCATGTTGCGGCTGACCACCGCCGGGGCGATCGGCCACTGCGAGAGGTACGACTTCCCGGGCAGTTTGTCCCACCGCGACTTCTCGGCGTTCAGCCTTCGCGACAGGTCAACAGCGCTGGCGGTGAAGGCCTGAAGGAACTCTTCATGTTTTGCCGTCTCCCCGCCTCGCTGCTTCGCGCCCAGGCGGCGGTCGATCCGCGCTCGCTGGGCGTCGCTGGTGACGTTGGCCAGGTCCACCTGCTCGCCGAGTTTGCGAGCCTTGGCCCCCATGTCCTGAAGCAGTTCCCACACCCGCGCGGAGTACTTCTCGCCTTTTTGCGCGTCCTTGGTGCCGGTGTAAACGCACGTCAGTCGCAGGGGCTCCCCCAGGCCGCCGAGTATCCTCTCGGTTCGTTTGGAGATGCTGTATCGTCCCAGCGACTCGATGCTTCGGCGGTAGTAGTCCCTCTGGGCGATCATGTTCACCACGATGGTCAGCGTTACGGCCGCGGCTATCGTCACGGCCGCCACCGAGGCATATCGCAGGCGTCCCCGCCCGGCCGTCACAAGCGTCCACACGGCCAGCGAGCCGCCAGCGACCAGAATCCCCGCCAGTCCCTCCGGCGATATGGGCAGTAATTCGCTCTGCGCCCCGAGCGTCTCGCCCAGAAGCCTCGCCAGCAGGAACAGCACCCCCCCCGCAAGCATGGCCAGCCAGAACACCATCAAGGTGCGCTGCGCCCAGGTCCGCCCGCGGATCAGGTGCACGCCGCATACGCCCACCACCACCAGCACGGCAATCCACCCCGCCGCCAGGGTCGCCGCGCCGCCAGGTGTGTCATGGTCCGCCGCCAGGTAGGCAATCAGGCACGCGACGCCCGCCACCGACAGCACCACCGACACCAGGCCGCCCAGCCGCGCCCGCCGCCCGTTCAATAATTCCGCCGATTCCGCGTTACGCATTAGCGCCATCGTCGAGACTCCAGCATCTTTACGCTCAGGAACAGAAACAGCGCCGTGGCGCTGCCGAAAAAGATCCACCCGCGAGTGTCGAACATACCACGCGAAAAATCCTTGAAGTAGGTCATGGTATTCAGCTGGGCCGCAAGGTGGTTCCACGGCTCGGGAGAGTGAATCGTCAGCAGTTGCATCATGATGGCAAAGACCGACAGGATCGCGATGCTCACGATCGCCGCCACCAGTTGATACGGCGTCAGCGTCGAGGCGAACAGGCCCACCGACACGAACGCCGCACCCAGAAGAACCATCCCCAGGTATCCCATCACCGCCACGCCACCGTCGGGCTGACCGTAGACCGCAATCAAAACCAGAAAAAACCCCGTCCCCGCCAGCAGCGCCAGGTAAAACCCCATCACACCCAGGAACTTCCCAAGGATCACCTGCGTCTCGGTCACCGGGGCCGTCATGAGCGTCTCGATCGTGCCGCTGCGGAACTCCTCGGATACCAGGCGCATCGTCAGCAGCGGCGTCGCGAAGACCATGATGTAGGCCATCGCCTCAAACAGCGGGCGAAGCGACGCCTCGTGTCCCGACCGAAAAATCGCGTGGAAAAACCACATTCCAGACGCCAGCAGGAACAACGCCCCGATTACGTACGCCATTGGCGAGAAGAAGTATCCGGCCAGCTCCCTGCGGGCCAAAATCAGCGTCTTTCGCATCTGGGCTCTCCTGTATGACGCGGGCGACCGGCCCGCGATCTCGGTCGTCGGTGGTTCACAGGCGGGAAACCTCACCTGCAGCCTGAACGCTCTGCTTGTAGGTGATCTGAATGAAAAAATCTTCCAGAGAACCCACTTCCTTCCGCAGTTCCCGAAGCGGCCAGCCCTTTTCGGCGGCCAGTTTCGCCACCTCGGCGCGGTGGTCGCTGTTCTCATCGCCCTGGATGGTTATCCGCAGCCAGTTGCCGTGCGCGGCCTGGTCCACTTGCCGCACGCCCTTCATCGCCCCAACGCCGCGCATGACCGCATCGGGGTCGCCCTTGACCTCGGCCACGATCCGCGATGGTCCGGTTACGCTCTTCCGCAGCGCCTCCGGCGTGCCGGAGGCCGCAATCTTCCCGCCGGCAATCACGATCAGGTAATCGCAGATCTGCTCCACCTCGGCCAGGATGTGGCTTGACAGGATTACCGTGTGATCGCCCCGCAGCGAGAGGATCAGTTCCCGCATGGAGCGAATCTGAGCGGGGTCTAGCCCGATGGTCGGCTCGTCCAGCACCAGCACCGGCGGATTGTGCAGCAGTACGTCCGCCAGCCCGACACGCTGCTGATACCCGCGGGAAAGTTCCCCCAGCCGACGCCGCATCATGTCTTCCGGCTGCAACAGCCAGCACCGCTGGGCTGCACCCTCCACGGCCCCCCTCCGCGCCCGCCGCGGTATCTCACGAAGCCCCGCGCGGAACATCAGGTATTCGCCCACACGCATCTCACCGTACAGCGATACGGCCTCTGGCATGTAGCCGGTCTTCTGCCGCACGGCCACCGACTCGCTCAGTACGTCGTGACCGGCCACCGTGACCTTGCCCACCGTTGCCGACAGGAAACAGGTCAGGATCTTCAGCGTGGTGCTCTTGCCGGCGCCGTTGGGACCCAGAAAGCCCACGATGCTCCCGGCGTCCACGTGGAAGGAAATATCATCGACGGCCACCATCCGCCCGTACCTCTTGGTGAGGTTCTTGACGTCAATCATGTCCTGCGTACCTCTCGAACCTGGTCTGTCGTGATGAATGTTTTGCAGGTAGGTAGGTTCCTGCGGTTCCGGGGGCTGTAGTTCGCTCGCTCGGCTCGTTATCCAGCCGGCCGCCGTGCCCCGGGACCGAATATATCAACCGCAAGCAAAGAGAATGTCAAGATGTTATATCGCCTTTTCCGCACTACCCGCCCGGGCGCGCCGTCCGACCGGACAGCGGTTGATGTTGCCGGCGTTGACCGCCCCGGCTGCCTGTGATAGGATTACCGCTCGTTTCTTGGCGTTTTGTCCGCCGCGGCAGCCGCACCGTAAGGATTTCCCCGACATGGCCGGACATACTGTGACGCTGATTACCGGCGACGGCGTCGGCCCGGAGTTGGCCGCCGCCGCGCGGCGGTGCATAGACGCCGCCCTGTCTGCGGCGCCAGGACCCGGCGACATCGACTGGACGCTCTGCCAGGCCGGCCTGGACGTTATGGCCACAGCCGGAACGCCAATGCCACCTGAAACCATCGCCTCGGTCCGCCGCACCGACGCCACGCTCAAGGCCCCGATCACCACGCCCATCGGGGAGGGCTTTAGAAGCGTAAACGTCCTGCTCCGCCAGACGCTGGACCTCTACGCCTGCCTGCGCCCGTGCAAGTCCTACCCCGGCGTCCGCAGCCGCTACAAGGACATCGACCTGGTGGTCGTCCGCGAAAATTGCGAGGATCTCTACGCCGGCGTGGAGTTCGTCAAGGGCCTGCCCGCCACGGCCGAGGTCATCGAGACCGTCAACCGCCTGTCGGACGACAAAAAAATTACCACGCCGACGGACACCACCGGGGTGTCGATCAAGCCCATCAGCGTGCAAAATACGTCCCGCATTTTCCACTTCGCCTTCAGGTACGCCCGCGAAAACGGCCGCGGGAAGGTCACCAGCGTACACAAAGCCAACATCATGAAGTTTACCGACGGACTGTGGAAGCAGGTGGGCGAGAAGATCGCCGCGGAATACGCCGACATCGAGTTCGAGCAGCGACTGGTGGACAACATGTGCATGCAGTTGGTCCAGAAGCCCGAACTCTACGACGTGCTGGTGCTGCCGAACCTTTATGGAGACATCCTTTCCGACCTGTGTGCCGGCCTGGTGGGGGGGTTGGGCGTGGCCCCGGGCGCAAACATCGGCGACCGCACGGCGATTTTTGAGGCCACCCACGGCTCGGCGCCCAAGTACAAGGGCCTCAACAAGGTCAACCCCACGGCATTGATACTCTCGGGCGTGATGCTGCTGCGGTATCTACACCAGCACGATGCCGCCGACCTGCTGGAAGGCGCCGTCGCGGCCGTCATCGCCGAGGGCAAAAACGTCACCTACGACATGAAGCCGCACCGCGACGACCCCACCGCCGTCGGCACCTCCGAGATGGCCGACGCCATCATCGCCACGATGGGCTGACCGCGGACGATACGGAATACCCAAAGCCCGCGGGACTTTCCGGAGCACCTGCGGCCTTTTGTTTGTCCCTGCGGGCCGTTACCATGTCCGCTTGTATGGACCACCAAAGCCTCATGAGCATACTCTCCGGGGCCGGGGGCGGCCTGTGGCCATCGGCGCTGCGAGCGGCCCTGGCCGCCGTGGCCGTGCCCTACGCCCGCGTGATGCACTTGCGACGATGGGCGTATCGAAGCGGCCTCAGGAAGTCGCACGCCGCCGGCCTGCCGGTGATCTGCGTGGGCAACATGACCACCGGCGGGACCGGCAAGACCCCCATGGTTGCCTGGGTGGTGTGGCGGCTTAAGGACGCCGGGGCAACGCCCGCGATTCTCACCCGCGGATACAAGGCCACCGCGGGCAAATCGGACGAAGCCGAGTTGCTCAATCGCCTGTGCAACGTGGAGGTAGTGACCAACGCCGACCGCCTGGCCGGGGCGAGGTACGCCGCCGCCGGCGCCGACGTCTTGGTGATGGACGACGGCTTTCAGCACCGACGCCTCCGACGCGACTTGGACATCGTGCTGGTTGACGCCAGCCGTCCCCTCGGCTTTGGTCACTGCCTCCCGCGGGGGCTGCTCCGCGAGCCCCTGACCGCCCTCAAGGACGCCCACGCGATTGTTATTACGCGAAGCGACCATGTGGAAGAGACCGAACTCAGCAGCCTACGCGCCCGGATCGCCAGGTTGGCGCCCGCCGTGGCGGTCCACCTGGCCGTGCATAGGCCCACGAAACTCATCGACCCCGCCGGCGAGCACGTCCCACTGGAGGCCCTGAGGGGCAAGAGGGCCTTTGCCTTCTGCGGCCTGGGCAATCCGGAGGCCTTTTTCATGACGGTCCGGCGTCTCGGCGCCGATCTGGCGGGGTGCTGCGCCTTGGCGGACCACGTCCGGTACGACCCCGCCGCCGCCGAGGCGCTGTCCGGACAGGCCCGCTCAGCCGGTGCGGAGGTGATGGTTACCACCCAGAAGGATGCCGTCAAGATCGACTCGGAGGGCTTTTCGCTGCCGCTGTGGCAGGTGGCCGTGGAGATGGATGTCGTGCAGGGCGCCGAAGAACTCACAGACAGGATACGAACTCTCGCCCCCCGCTCGTGAGCGTTGCGTTGGCAGGGGGGCACAGTTACAATTACTCACGTGGAAGCGATGGTAGAGATTCTGGATCGGTTCGGCTCGCAGCGAATCGTGCTGATGGGTGATTTCATGCTCGATCGGTACGTTTACGGTGACGCCGAGAGGATCAGCCCCGAAGCCCCCGTGCCGGTTCTCCGACGCGTTCGCCAGGAGGACTTGATCGGCGGGGCGGGCAACGTTGTCCAGGCCATCGTCGCTCTGGGCGGAAAGGTGGCCCCTGTCGGCGTCGTCGGCAAGGACGATGATGGCAAAAAATTGAAAGGCCTGCTGGACGAAACCGGGGCCAATACATCACAACTCGTGCGGCTGGCCGACTGGCCCACGACGGTCAAAACTCGCTACGTCGGCCTGGCCCAGCACCGACACGCCCAGCAGATGTTCCGCGTCGATTCCGAATCGACCCAGGGCATCGACGACAAAGTCCGGACCAACCTTCGCTCGGCCGTCCGCAGCGAACTGCAAAACTCCAAGGTGCTGGCCCTGGAGGACTACAACAAGGGCGTCTTTTCCAACGCGCACACACCACAGGTTATTGCCGACGCCCGCAAGGTCGGCTTGGCCGTCGTGGTGGACCCCGCCAGGGTGAGCGACTACCGCCGCTATCGCGGCGCGACGCTGCTTGTGCCCAACAGGTACGAGGCCGAGTTGGCCGCCGGGGAGCAAATCCGCGACGATGAATCAATGGCGCGGGCGGCCAGGAAGATACGCCTGGCCACCGACGCCGAGGCCGTGGTGATTACGCTGGACAAGGAAGGGGCCTATCTCTGTCAAGGCGACGGTCCGGGGCGGCGAATCGCCACCAGGCCGCGGTCGGTGTACGACGTCAGCGGCGCCGGGGACGAGGTGTTGGCCATGTTGGCGCTGGCGATGGGGGCGGGGTGCGACCTGCCCGACGCCGTGGCGCTGGCCAACGTAGCCGGCGGGTTGGCCGTCGAACGGTTCGGCGTCGTGCCCGTCACACGCTGGGAGGTGATCGACGAACTGCGTTCGACAGTCGGACTTCGCGGCGGAAAGGTCGTTGACCGTGCACGACTGAAGGACGAACTGGCCCGCCGTCGTCGACGAGACCAGACGGTGGTGTTCACCAATGGCTGTTTCGACCTGCTTCACGTCGGACACGTGCGATACCTCCGGCAGGCCCGCGAGTTGGGAACGTGCCTGGTGGTGGCGATTAATTCCGACGACAGCGTCAGACGGCTCAAGGGCCCCACCCGCCCGGTGATCCCGGCCGATGAGAGGGCGGAAATGCTCGGCGCGCTGGAGTGCGTCGATTACGTTACGATCTTCGACGAGGACACCCCCGAGGCGCTGCTGGGCCTGCTGAAACCCGAGTTGCTGGTCAAGGGTGGCGCCACGCCGGTGGTGGTGGGGCGCGAAATCGTCGAAGGATACGGCGGGACCGTCCGGACGCTGGAACTCGTTGACGGACTCAGCACCACCGATATCATCAACCGCGTCGTCAACGATGGCGGCGGGGGGTGAACTACCGGCTCCAAGCAGTGCCGAACGCACAGGAGTGAATGACGATGAACAGGGCTGTCTTTCTGGACCGTGACCACACGCTCATCGAGGACCCGGGATATCTCAGCGACCCAGACGCCGTGAAGTTGCTGCCGGGGGTGGAACTGGCGATAAAGTCGCTCCACCAGGCCGGATACAAGATCGTCGTCTGCACCAATCAATCCGCCATCGCCAGGGGCATCCTCACCGAAGAGAGCCTCGAAAAAATCCACGCTGAGATGCGCCGACAACTGGCCGACAAGGGCGCGCATCTCGATGCCATCTACTACTGCCCATACCACCCCGAGGGCACGGTCGACAAATACGCCATGCAGTCCGACCTGCGCAAACCCAAACCGGGGATGCTGCTGAAGGGGGCGAAGGAGCACGACATCGACTTGTCGCAAAGTTGGATGGTGGGCGACAGCCCGAGGGACATCGAGGCCGGTCATCGCGCCGGCTGCCGGACCATTCGTATGCGGCTGGGCGGCGAGGTGTCCTCGGCCGAAGGCGCCGACGAAGATGTGCAGGCCGACTTCACCGTGCGAAACCTCGTCGATGCCGCCCGCATCGTCCTGCGCGAGACCGACCGCACGGCTACGTGGGACTCCGCGCGCCCCACGGCTGCGGTAGCCACCGCCCCGGCTGCCTCGGAAGTACAACCGGATTGCGCCAGGGCGCAGGAGGGCGACCCGCGCGCCGGACCGGTCTCCATGAGCGACAGTCAGGTTCGCATGGAAATACTCTCGCACTTGCGCAGGTTGGTTCGACGGGGAGAGCACGAGGAGTTCAGTTTTCTCAAACTCGCCGGCGGAATCGTTCAGATGCTGGCGCTGCTGACGCTGCTGATTGCGGTGCTCAAGGTCCTCGCCTCGCACCCCAGACTGAACGACGCAATCTTCTGGGCGCTCATTGCCATCGCCTTGCAGGTGATGTCACTGACGTTTTTCTCAATCCACCGAAACAAATAGCCCCTCGGGCTCTTGGGCCCCGGGGATATGCACCGTCATGCGCCCCAATCGCCGGCGTGGGCGGGAAGTATAAAGGATGCCCCTGTGATGTGTGGCTTGCGACACTTGACGCTGACGGTTCTGGTGATTGCTGCCGCCGGGGCTGCCGGCGAGGTCCCAAAGGCGCGCGAGGCTCAAAAGGCGCCTGAAGAACCGCTCGACGATGCCCATAGGGCCCGGGCGGGCGAACTGATCGACGGCGGGGTAAAGTTCCTGCTGGCCGCACGCGAGTCCGACGGCGGCTGGTCGCTGGGGCAGGGGTCCATGAAGCCGGCCATCACCGCCATGGTCCTCAAGGCCCTCATCACCCATCGGGACTATTCGCTCGACAGCCCCGTGGTCCACAAAGGCTACCAGGTGTTGCTGGGCTATCAACGCAAGGACGGCGGATTCTACGAACCGCGGATGGGCCTGTCCAACTACACCACCTCGATCGCGATCATGGCGATGGTCGCCGCCGGGCCGCAGCGATTCAAACCCGTCATCGACAAGGCGGTGAAGTTTCTCCGCGGCAGCCAGATCCGATCCGGCGCCACCACGCCCGGGGGCTGGAAGGTCGTTCGGGGGCACAAGTTTGAGGGGGGGGTAAGTTACGGAAAGCACGGGCGCCCGGACCTCAGCAACCAGGGCATGTGGATGGAGGCGATGGCCGAGACCAGCGTTGCGCCCGACGACCCGGACATGCAGCGGGCGATCGCATTTGTGCTGCGGCTACAGAACCGCAGCGAGTCGAACCCAGCCGCCTTCGTCGCCCAGGGACCAAACGACGGCGGATTCGTGTATGCTTACGGGGAGTCGAAGGCCGGCGCTGGACCGGGTGGACGCGGACTGAGAAGTTACGGCACGATGACCTACGTGGGCTTCAAGAGCATGCTCCATGCCGGACTTACCCCCGACGACCCGCGGGTGAAGGCGGCCTACAAGTGGATCAGGCGATACTGGCGCCTCGACGCCAACCCCAACATGCCCGGGCTCAAGAGCAAACAGGGTCTGTTCTACTACTACCACGTCTTCGCCAGGGCCCTTCGCCTCTGGGGCCGCCCGGTCGTCGTGGACCTCAAGGGCCGCAGCCACAACTGGCGCCACGAACTCATCGACGCCCTTGCCGCCCGCTCCGCCAGGGACGGGTCGTGGCGGAATGAGGATTCACCCCGATGGAACGAGGGCAGTCCTGTTCTAGTTACGTGTTACGCGGTGCTGGCCCTGCAGGAGACGCTGAAAAAATAGCGACTGGAATGATAGAGTAGTTAACGATTAGATGTAGCGTCTCAGGGCGCGGCGCGCGGCGATTCGTCGTTGATTCGCCGCTGGTCATTTAAGAGCACCGAAAGATTGAGATGTCGTATGGATTCGTCGGCGAGGACAAGGCTCGCAAGGAGCATAACCGGTGGCATATCCAATTGATATGTCGAGGTTATGCGACGCGGCCAGCCGACGCCGCAGCCAGAAGACATACGGCAGATCAATCTTGAATTGCTCTAAACACAAGGTAGCCGCATGGTTCTTACTGCCGGTGGTGTAACCTGGTTGGGCCTTGTCTGCAACGTGGTGCTGGCGGCCGCTAAGGTCCTGGCGGGGCTTGTCTTCGCCAGCCAGGCGATCCTCGCCGACGGGCTGCACAGCGTCTCGGACCTGATCACCGACCTGGCCGTCCTAGCGGGACTGCGGGCTTCATCGCGACCGGCCGACTTGTCACATCCCTACGGGCACCGGCGGGTTGGCACACTGGTGGCGATGTTCGTCGGCGCCGGGCTCCTCGGCGCTGCGGGCATCATCGCCTACACAGCCGTCAGATCGCTTCACGGCCCGGCCGATGGCCTGCGGTCGACCGTGCCGTTGGCCCTGGCCCTGGCGACGATTCCCGTGAAGGAATTCCTGTTTCGCATCACGCGATATGTTGGGCTCCGAGACGGTGGCCTGTCACTGAGAGTCAACGCGTGGCATCATCGCAGCGATGCTGCCACCTCGGTGGCGGCGGCTGTGGGGCTGGCCGGGGTGGCCGTTGGCGGGGCCGACTGGGCTTTTCTCGACCCCCTGACAGCCATGG
>PVBE011904923.1_pt1 | contig 12100 bp, 12 predicted proteins | sample 1631181 | NCBI WGS metagenome assembly PVBE01 (sample SAMN08397723, study PRJNA350692) | Marine metagenome, whole genome shotgun sequencing project. | isolation source: water | place: Pacific Ocean | collected 2012-04 | reverse complement strand
CTGACGGCGGTGAGGGCGAAGGCGAAGGTGAGGACCCGGTCGAGGACCCGCCCGACGCGGGCGAGGGCGAGGGTGAGGTCGTGGCGCCGCCAGGCGACGACGCGGGCGAGGGCGAGGGTGAGCCGGTCGATCCTCCTGACGACGGCGGCGGTGGCGGCGGCAGCGACGGCGACGACGGCTGCTTCTCCATCGCGGCCAGCGGCGGCGGCGGCACCAGCCACGCCCCGGCGGCGTTGATCGTGTTCATGTTGGGCGCGGCCGCTTGGATCCGTCGCCGGAGCTAGGAGCGTTCGAGATAGACTGCGCATGACCGCCACCGTCGAGTTCTTCTACGATTTCTCCTGCCCGTTCGCGTACCTGGGGAGCACCCGGATCGAGGCGCTCTGCGAGCGCAGCGGGGCGGCGCTCATCTGGCGTCCGTTCCACCTGGGCGGGCTGTTCCGCGAGCTGTACGGCGACGACGCCCGACCGCCGGCGCCCATCGCCCCCAAGGCGTTCAGCCAGGCCCAGGACCTGCGCCGCTGGGCGTCCCACTGGGACGTGCCGTTGGCCTACCCCGCCAACCATCCGGTGCGGACGGCGGACGCCCTGCGGGCGGTGATCGCGGCGCCCCACGCCGCGGCGGCGCTCACCCACCGGTTCTACAAGGCGTACTGGGTCGACCACCTCGACCTGGGCAGCCGCGAGGTGATGCGCGGCCTCCTCGGCGAGGTCGACGGCGTAGACGTGGAGGGGGTGATGTCGAAGATCCTCGACCACGACGTGCGCCACCGGCTGCGAAAGGCCACCGAGGAGGCCCAGGCCCGAGGCGTGTTCGGCGCGCCCACCTGCTTCGTGGACCGGGACTTCATGGTCTGGGGCCAGGACCGGCTGCAGTTCGTAGAGGCCGCGGTGGGCGGCTGGCGCCCCGAAGAGCAAGGATCCACCGATGCCTGAGTCTGGCCCGTCGTTCGACTACCACTTCGACTTCTCGAGCCCCTGGACCTACCTCGCGGACGTCCACGTCGACGCGTTCGCGGCCCAGCAGGGGGCGACCGTGATCCGCAAGCCGATGCTCCTGGGCGGGGTGTTCAAGGCCATCGGCGGCCCGGTCGTGCCCATCCAGACGTTCAGCGACGCCAAGAGGCGCTACCTGCTCATGGAGCTCCACCGCTGGGCCAAGACCCGCGACACGCCGTTCGCCTGGCCGACCAGGTTCCCCATGCGCACGCTGCTGCCCCTGCGGGTCGCTTGCCAGCTGGACCTGTCCACCGCCCCCGCCAAGGACTACTGCGCACGCCTGTTCAAGGCTTACTGGGCCTCCGATGAGGACATCTCGCAGCCGGACGTCGTGGCCCGGCACCTGTCCGCCGCCGGCTTCGACGCCCCGGCCCTGCTCGAGGGCACCCAGGACCCGGCGGTCAAGCAGGTCCTGATCGACAACACCCACGAAGCCGTCTCCAGGGGGGTCTTCGGCGCTCCGAGCTTCTTCGTGGGCGACGACCTGTTCTGGGGCCAGGACCGCTTCGACCACATCGCCGAGGCGCTTGCTCGCTGATCGGCCTCGGCTGGCGAACTCACGGGCCCCTTCAGGACTTGAGCGGGTTGGCTTTGTCCGGGTTCACGTCGAGGATCTTCAGCGCCTCGGCGACCAGCGCTCGGTGCACCATGCCCTGCTCGGCCAGCCGGTACAGCGCCGCCAGCGTGATGCACTGCGCGTCCACCTCGAAGAACCGGCGAAGAGCCGGGCGGGTGTCGCTCCGGCCATAGCCGTCCGTCCCCATCGAGTACAGGCCCCCCGGCACAAACGGGGCGATCTGCTCCATGACCAGCCGCACCCAGTCGGAGGCGGCGATCACGGGGCCCGCATCCTGCGCCCTGGGCCCGCCGAGCACCTGGGTCACGTGGGGCGTGATGGGCTCGGCCTCCGGGTGAAACAGGGCGTGACGCCGAGCCTCGACCGCCTCGGCACGCAGCCGCTTGTAGCTGGTCGCGCTGTACACCTCGGCCGCCACGCCGAACCGCTCCGCCAGCAGGTTCCTGGCCTTGAGGACCTCCTGCATCAGGCTCCCGCTGCCGAGCAGGCGCACCCGCGGCGCGTCGGCGCCCAGGTCGGGGGCGTCGTACAGCTTGTACAGCCCACGGAGCACGCCGGCCCGCACGGCCTCCGCCTCCTCCTCCGGCAGGGGGAGGTGGTCGTACGCCTCGTTCTGCAGGGTGATGTAGTAGAAGATGTCCTCGCCGTCGGCGTACATCCGCCGCAGGCCATCCTCTACGATCAGGGCCAGCTCATAGGCATAGGTCGGCTCGTAGGCCAGCAGGTTGGGCACTGCGGTCGCGAGCAGAAGGCTGTGGCCGTCCTCGTGCTGTAGCCCCTCGCCGTTGAGCGTGGTCCGCCCCGCCGTGGCGCCCATCAGGAAGCCCCGCCCCCGCATGTCGCCGAACTGCCAGACCTGGTCGCCGGTCCGCTGCAGACCGAACATCGAATAGAAGGTGTAGAACGGGATCATCTGCACGCCGTGGGTGGCCCCGGCGGTGCCCGCCGCGAGGAACGACGCCATCGATCCCGCCTCGGTGATCCCCTCCTCGAGCACCTGCCCGTCGAGCCGCTCCTTGTAGGACAGCAGCTGGGCGTGATCGACCGGCTCGTACCGCTGCCCCAGAGACGAGTAGATGCCCGCCTGGGCGAAGAGCGTCTCCATGCCGAACGTGCGCGCCTCGTCGGGGATGATCGGCACGATCCGATCCCCGATCTCCTTGTCCCGGAGGAGCTTGCCGAGCATGCGGGCGAACACCATCGTGGTGCTGGCCGGCCGCCCCTGCCGGGTGCCCTTGAAGAACTCGCTGAACGCCGTGCGCTCGGGGGTCTCGAGCGCCCCCGCGGCGAAGATCCGCTTGGGCACGCTCCCGCCCAACGCCGCCCTGCGCTCCCGCATGTACTCCAGCTCCGGGCTGTTGTCGGGCGGCCGGTAGAACGGCGGATCCTCCAGCGCCTTGTCGGGGATGGGCAGCTCGAGGGCGTCCCTGAACTTGCGGAGCCCCTCGAGGTCCAGCTTCTTGCGGTTGTGGGTGATGTTGCGGCCCTGGGTCTTGGCGCCCAGGGTCCAGCCCTTGACCGTCTTGGCCAGGATGACCGTCGGCTGACCCTTGTGCTCCACGGCCGACCGGTAGGCGGCGTACAGCTTGTGCATGTCGTGGCCGCCGCGGCGCAGACCCTTGACCTGGTCATCGGTCAGGTGCTCGACCATGCGCAACAGCCGCGGGTGCTTCCCGAAGAAGTGCTTGCGGATGTAGGCGCCGTCGTCGACGGAGTACCGCTGGTACTCACCGTCCACCGCCTCGTTCATCCGCTGGATCAGCAGGCCGTCGATGTCGCGCTCGATGAGCGGGTCCCACTCCCGCCCCCAGATCACCTTGATCACGTTCCAGCCCTGGCCGTGAAAGGTGGCCTCGAGCTCCTGGATGACCTTGCCGTTGCCCCGCACGGGACCGTCCAGCCGCTGCAGGTTGCAGTTGATCACGAACGTCAGGTTGTCGAGCCGCTCCCGGGCGGCGACGTGCAGCGCGCCCAGGGACTCGGGCTCGTCGGTCTCGCCATCTCCCAGGAAGCACCACACCCGCGCCTCGGACGTGTCCTTGATGCCGCGATGGTGCAGGTAGCGGTTGAAGCGGGCCTGGTAGATGCCGGCGATGGGGCCCAGGCCCATGCTGACCGTGGGGAACTCCCAGAAGTCCGGCATCAGCCAAGGGTGGGGGTAGGAGGACAACCCCGGCCCGGGAGGGCACTCCCGGCGGAAGTGGTGCAGCGACTCCTCGTCGAGCCGCCCCTCGAGGAACGCTCGGGAGTAGACGCCGGGCGAGGCGTGACCCTGAAAATAGATGAGATCGCCCGGGTGATCGCCGTCCTTGCCGCGGAAGAAGTGGTTGAAGCCCACCTCGTACAGGCTGGCGGCGCTGGCGTAGGTGGCCAGGTGCCCGCCGAGCCCGGCGAAGTGCTGATTTGCCCGGTGGACCATGGCCATCGCGTTCCACCGGATGAGGCGGCGGATGCGCTTCTCGAGAAAGTAGTCGCCCGGGTAGTCTGGCTGGCGCTGGGGAGGGATGGTGTTGATGTAGGGGGTCTGCACCAGCGACGGCAGCTCGACCCGATCCCGCTGAGCCCGCGCCAGGAGGCGCTTGAGCAGATAGTTGGCCCGGTCGACGCCCTTGGCGCGCACCACCTCGTCGAGGCTGACCAGCCACTCTGCGGTCTCGCTGGGATCGGAGTCGACGTACAGATCGACGTCGTCGTAGGGCAGATCGCGCATGGCCGGTATCATCGCACCAAATCCGCGGTGCGAAAGGAAGGGCCTGGGACCCATGGCCGAATCGGCGTTCGACCCGAAGCAGACCATCGTGGAGCTGTGCCGGCTGTTCTACGGGCAGGGCTGGGTGTCGGGGACCGGCGGCGGGATCAGCATCCGCCACGAAGGGCGGATCCACGTCGCGCCCAGCGGCGTCCAGAAGGAGCGGTTGTCCGCCGACGACCTGTTCGAGCTGGACGACTCCGGCGAGATCGTGGGGCGGCCCGACGACGACGCGCTCACGCTGTCCGCCTGCACGCCGCTGTTCATGAACGCCTACCGGCTGCGCGACGCCGGGGCGGTGCTGCACAGCCACTCCATCAACGCCATGCTGGCCACGCTGGGGGTGGGCGACGTCTTCCGGGTGACCCACCTGGAGATGATGAAGGGCATCGCTGGGACCGGGTACCACGACGTCCTCGAGGTGCCGGTGATCGACAACACCGCCCACGAGCGCGATCTGGCCGACTCGATGGCGGACGCCATGCGGGCGTTTCCCAAGGCGGACGCCGTCCTGGTCCGCCGCCACGGCGCATACGTGTGGGGCCGGGACTGGGTGCAGGCCAAGACCCAGGCCGAGTGCTACGACTACTTGTTCGCGGCGGCGGTGCGCATGCGCCAGCTGGGGGTGGATCCGGAGGTCGCCGCTTGACGACCCAGCGCGGGGATTCCCCCACCACCGCGTCGCTTCGGGCGGCGCCGGGTCAGTAGCTCATCAGGTCGTCTCTCGGTTTGGGGTCCGGCTTCTTGGCCGTCGACCTCTTCTTGGCGCGCTTGCGCGGCCGGCGGGCCTTGGCCCTCGCTGGCACGGCCACGGCCGCCGGGGCGGGCGCCACGGCGGGCGGTTCATCGCGGAGCGCGACGGTCAGCTTGCCCGTCAGACCCGCTTGGATCTCCTGGGTCTGCGTGGCGTAGCCATTGCGCTCCAGCCGCACGGTCAGGACGGTCTCGGGCGAAGGGAGCGTGAGCGGGGTGCGTCCGAGGTGCTTGCCGTCTGCGCCGGTGACGACGGCGTCGGCGGGCGTGGTCAGCAGCGTGAACTCGGCCGGCGGATCGGGCTTGTCCGCGGGCGCGGGGGCGGGTGCGGGAGTGGGTGGCGGCGGGGCCTTGACGACAGCCGCGGGCCCGGCGGGCCGCGCCGGCGGCGCCGGGCCGTCGCCGCCGAACAGGATCCCCAGCGCGACGCACCCGACGCCGAAGGCCACGAGCAGCGCGGCGCGGCGCCCTCGGGCGGCGGCGCTGGTGGCGGCGGCGCGCGTCGTCTCGGGCTGGGTGTTGACGACCACCGGGGCGGGGATCGAAGAGAAGCCACTGCCACCGGGCGTGGACGGGGCGATCTGGGTCTCGCCGAAGCCGCTGACATGCTCTGGGCCGGACGACGACGACGCCTGCCCCGAGCCCGCTTGGGGACTCGTCACGAACGGCTTGCTCGGCCCGCCCTGCGCGGCGCCAAGGTCCGAGCTGCTCTCGGGCCGGGTCGCGGACCGGATCCCGGGCATGGTCTTGTGGCCCACGGCGGGCGCCAGCGGCGGCGCGTCCGGGTCCTCCAGGAGCCGCAGCGCCTGTTTGCGAACGGCCTCGGCCGACTGGATCCGCCGGTCCCGGGACTTGACCATCATGCCCTCGAGCAGCGCGTGGACCGACCTGGGCGACAGGACCGGCTCGCTGAGCGAGTCCAGCGGCGGGGCGTCCTCGTGCACGTGCTTGAGCAGCAGCGCGACCAGGCTCTCGGCGGCGAAGGGGGGGTGGCCCGCGAGCATCTCGTACAGCACCACGCCCAGGGCGTAGATGTCCGCCCGCGAGTCGACGGGCTGCCCGGTGGCCTGCTCCGGCGCCATGTACGACGGCGTGCCCACGGCCATCCCGGTCCCGGTCAAGGCGCCGGCGCCCCCGCCGCTGGCGCTGCTCTCGCCGGCGGCGTACTTGGCGACGCCAAAGTCCAGCACCTTCACGAAGTCGGCGTCGTCGCCCATCGTCGTCAGGATGATGTTCCCAGGCTTGAGATCCCGGTGGACGATGCCCTTTTCGTGCGCCTCGTGAAGGCTCTCGGCGATCTGCGACACGATGCGCAGGGAGCGGTCCCACGCCAGGCGACCGGTCCGGTGAAGCACCTGGTCCATGGGCTCGCCGTCGAGGAGCTCCATGGCGATGTACAGGTCGCCATCCTCGGTCTGGCCGAAGTCGTAGGTGGTGACCGTGTGCACGTTCTTGAGCGCGGAGGTGGTGCGGGCCTCGCGCATGAACCGCTTGAGCGCCTCAGGGGTCTGCTCGCCCCGGATCACCTTGAGCGCGACCTCCCGCTCCACGGAGGTCTGCATGGCGCGGTACACGGCGCCCATCCCACCCCGACCCACCCGCGCCAGGATCTCGAACCGGCCGTCGATGACCTTGCCGATCATCGGGTCCTCCGGCTCGACCTCCTCGGGCGCTCGCACGCTCTTGAGCGGCTCTCCGCACTCCGGACAACGGTCCGTCAGGACCTCGTCGAAGAACCTCCCACAGCCCTTGCAGAAGCTGACCACTGACTCTGTCGACCCCCTGGCGCGTGCCCTCAGTCCCGTATGACACCTATCGCGGGCCTTGCGGTCAATCGTTTCGCAGGTGTATCTGCGCGGCCATGGTTCGCATCGCCGTGTCCGCCGTGTCCCTGGGGCTCGTCCTCACCACCATCGTAGGCCCCGCGCGGGCCAAGGAGCGCGACCCCGAGGCAGGCCGCCACGCAGACGAGGCCGCCGCCCACTACGAGGCCGGGGAGTTCGACAAGGCCATCGACGCGTTCCGCCGGGCCTACGCCATCGACCCCGATCCCCGGCTCCTGTTCAACCTGGCGCGCAGCACCGAGAAGATCGGCGACGCCTGGCGGACCGTCGAGGCGTACGAGTCCTTCCTTGGCACCTGGCCGGACGCGCCCAACCGCAAGAAGATCGAGGCCAAGATCGGGGCCTTCCGCGGCGAAGCGGCCAAGACCCACCGCGAGCTGTCCATCGAGTCCGTGCCCACCGCGGCCGAGGTCCGGGTCGGCGACGCCCTCGACCTGGCCGGCAAGACGCCGCTGTCCCACTGGTTCCAGCACGGCCCGGCCCGCGTGCGCGTCAGCCGCACGGGCTACCTCCCCGAGGACCGCCGGCTCGAGGTGTCCCCGGCCACCCCCGCGCTGCAGACCTTCAAGCTCCTGGCCGAGACCTCCCCTGCGAACATCCTGGTCACCGGCGTCCCGGACGGCGCAGAGATCCTCATCGACGGCGCCCGGATGGGGCTGGCGCCGCTGACGAGCGCCATGCAGGTCCACCCCGGGTCACGCACGGTCAGCGTCCGGGCCGAGGGGTTCCTGATCTGGCAGCAGCAGCTCGAGGTGAAACCCGGCGGCCGGGAGACGCTCGAGGTGACCTTGGTCCCTGCGCCCCCCAAGCCCCCCCCCACGCCTGAGCCCATCGCCACGGCGCCTGTCGAGGACTCGTTCGAGGTCCCCTGGACCGCCTGGGCGGCGGCCGGCGTCTCGGTTGCGGCCCTGACCTTCGGCGGCGTCAACATCCTCGTCGCCCTGGACGACGCCGCCACGGCGCGCACGGAGAGCACGATCACCGACGACGCCGGCAACCCCTCAGGGGATCGGGACCGGTGGCAGGCCCTGAAGACCAGCGCCGAGGACAGCCTGCTGTTGTCGAATGTCGGGTTTGCGGTCGGCGGCGCCGGGGTGGTGGCTACCGGCGTGCTGCTTTGGCTGGCGAACGGCGACTAGGGTTCCGGTTGTCCGGACGCTGCGCCATCGGGCTGCCCTTTCCCCCCGCCCGCCAGAGGAACCAGCCGATGATGGCGACCAGCGTGAATGGCAGCAGGGTGATCCCGGCCAGCATCATCAGCTGACTCCCAGTGTACTGGACGTTGCCCACGCAGGTGGGGCAGGCCGCGGCGTTCGCCGGGAGCAACGACAGGATCGTGGCCACCAGGCCAGCCAGCGCAGCGCGAGTCACGCGGTGAGGACTACCAGATCCCGTGCAGCCGGGCGTAACCCTCGGCCATGAGGACCACGGCGTAAAAGGGTGGGAAGAAGAACGGGAGGATGACCACGTTCTGGAGGACGCGGCTCTCATCCTTGAGGTGCATGTAGAAGAAGAGGACCAGGGCGGCCTTGGCCATCGCCATGCTGATGAGGCCGACGGCCACAAGCGCCCTGTCCAGGCCGAGACCCGGGGTGGCGAGGCCGATCTCCAGGCCGGTCAGGACGGCCAGGTAGACCAGGATCATCAGGTAGGTCTTTCGGGAGGTTGCTGCGCTCATCGGTGTGCAATCCCTCCCGTCAGATCAGATAGACGAAGGTGAACACGAGGATCCAGACCAGATCGACGAAGTGCCAGAACAGTCCGGCGATCTCCACCTGGTTGGCGTTGGCCTCGGGCGTGAACTTGTCGCGCATCGTGTTGAACAGGATGACGCTGTTGTAGATCGTCCCGGACAGCACGTGCAGCCCGTGGAAGCCGGTGATCATGAAGAACGTGCTGGCGAACTGCGGCGGACAGAACTTCGTCGCGCCCGTCGGCAGGCACTGGTAGAAGTTGATCCCGTCGCGGATGAGGTGGCTGTACTCGTAGTACTGGCCGCCCAGGAAGCCGATCCCACCGAGGACGGTAAACGCCATCCACTTGATGGTCCCGGCCCGGTCCCTTTCGGTCGCGGCGGACACCGCCATGACCATCGTCACGCTGGACAGGATCAGCCAGAAGGTGAGGACAGCCGTGAGGCCGATGCCCAGGTGATCGCCCGGGATCGGCCAGTCATCTCGACCGGCTCGGAGGATCCCGTAGCCCAGCAAGAGGCCCGAGAAGGAGAAGGCATCCGCCAGCAGGAAGAGCCACATGGCGATCTTCCCGTCAGTGGCTGTCCCGTACTCGTCGGTCGGCTGCGCCGCATGCCCATGAGAGCCCATAAGGCCGCCCGGTAGCACGCTGTCGCGGGTGGCTTCAAGACAGCGGATCTGCTATCGAGCCGCCGTGCAAACCCCGGTCTCGCCTCTGGAAAGCATGGGCCCCTTCGAGCGTTGGATCACCGACGCCGTCGGCCGGCCGCGCTTCTGGTTCGCGCTGATCGCGGGGCTGCTGTGCGTCACCGGGTTCCTGATCTGGAAGCAGGATCTTCCCCCGGTCCCCCCGGTCTATGTCGAGCTGCCCGAGTTCACCCTGACCGACCAGGATGGCCGCCCGTTCTCCAAGCAGAACATGGCCGGCCGTGTGTGGATTGCGGACTTCATGTTCACCCGCTGCCCCACCGTCTGCTCCACCCTCACGGAGCGGATGAGCAAGCTGCAGGTCCGGCTGCGCAACACCGGCGGCGACGTGCGGCTGCTGTCGATCACCGTCGACCCGGAGCACGACACGCCGGAGGTCCTCAAGAGCTACGCCATGACCGAGCGGTACCGCTGGCAGCCCTGGAAGTGGACCTGGGTGACCGGAACGCTGAAGGACATCGAGCGGGTCGTCGTGCACGGCTTCAAGATGGCCCTCGACCGCCCAGCCGACGCGGAGGACGACCTCTTCTCGATCACCCACGGCACCAAGCTGGTGCTGGTGGACCGCTGGGGCCGGCTGCGGGGCTTCTACGACGCCAACGACGAGGACGAAAAACGCCTCATGCGCGACGTGGCGGTGGTCGCCAACCTCGAGCGTTACAGACCCCGGACCGACGCCGACAAGAAGCACGCAAAGGCCCGTACCAACACGCCTTGACGGGCCCTAAGGCCCAGGTTAGCTTCCCCGCGCCATGCGTCCGCCACGACTCATAGTCCCGCTCGCGAGCGGCCTGTTGTCGGCCCTGTCATCCATCGCCGCCGCCGCCCCCGCGGGCGAGACCGGCTACGGCATGCCTCGGGACTTCTCCCTCGAGGGCCACCGGATCGACTTCCTGATCAACTCGGTGTCCATCCCGATCATCCTGCTGTTCGTGATCATGGTGGCCTGGATGGGGATCGCTTTGATCTCCCACCGGGACGGCAAGCATAAGGCCGAGTACGACCACGGCGTCGGTCGGCACAACGCCATGCACGCCGTGATCATCTCCTCGGTGATCTTCTTCGGCGTCGATGGCTGGCTGTTCTACTGGTCGGTAAAGGATGTCGACGAGGTCCTCTGGCAGTTCCCGGACTCCGAAGACGCCCTGCGGGTGGAGGTCAACGCCCAGCAGTGGTCCTGGAACTTCCGCCTGCCCGGGCCGGACAAGGTCTTCGGCACCGCCGACGACATCGTCACGATCAACGACCTGACGATCCCGGTGGGCCGCGACGTCATGGTCAAGATGACGGCCAAGGACGTGATCCACTCCTTCTATCTGCCCAACCTGCGGGTGAAGAAGGACGCGATCCCCGGCAGCACCACCCGGGCGTGGTTCCACGCCACCAAGGAGGGCCAGGTGGATATCGCGTGCGCCCAGCACTGCGGAACGCACCACTTCAAGATGCGAGGACAGCTCAACATCGTGTCGGCCCAGGACTTCAACGCCTGGGAGACGCAGATGACCGAGATCGCCAAGCGGTCCTTCGACCCCGGCGATCCCGAGGCGAACTGGGGATGGCCCTGGGAAGCTGACGCGGAAAACAGCGGCCAGCTGACACCTCGGGGCCTCGGCCCGCACATCAAGGACTCGCCATGGGCGTCCACCACATCCATGATCCGCCGGACACGTTCATCAAGAAGTACGTGTTCAGCCACGACCACAAGGTCATCGCCAAGCAGTTCATCTGGACGGGCATGATCTTCCTGGCCGTCGGCGGGGCGATGGCCGTGCTCATCCGGTGGCAGCTGGCCAACCCCGGCCAGCCCGTCCCGCTGTTCGGGTTGATGCTGTTCCCCGACTCCGGCGGCATCATCACGCCGGCCGCCTACGCCAGCCTGTTCACCAACCACGGGCTGATCATGATCTTCTGGGCGATCACGCCCATCATGATCGGCGGGTTCGGCAACTTCCTGATCCCCTTGCAGATCGGCGCACGGGACATGGCGTTCCCGTTCCTGAACATGCTGTCGTACTGGACCTTCTTCGTCGCCACGATCCTGGTGATCTGCAGCTTCTTCGTGCCGCTGGGCGCCGCCGCCTCGGGCTGGACGATGTACCCGCCGCTGGTCACCCAGGTCGGGACCCCTGGCCTCGGCCAGAGCCTCATGCTCCTCGGAGTCTTCACGGCCGGCGTGTCCACGACGATGGGCGCGATCAACTACATCACCACGGTCATGCGCTTCCGGGCCCCCGGCATGGGCTACATGGACATGCCCCTGGCCACCTGGGGCCCTGTGGCTGACCTCCATCCTCAACCTGCTGTTCATCCTGGTGCTGCCCATCTGGGGCATCGTCGGCGATCTGCTGCCGTTCTTCAGCCGCAAGCCGCACTACGCCTACAAGTGGACGGTGTGGGGGATGATCGCCGTCTGCGTCCTGTCCGCCCTCGTGTACGGCCACCACATGTTCACGACCGGCCTGCACCCGATGCTCGGCAAGAGCTTCATGCTCCTGACGCTCATCATCAGCGTGCCCGCAGAGATCTTCTTCCTCAACTGGCTGCACACCATCTGGAAGGGATCGTTGCGCCTGACGACCCCCATGCTCTTCGCCCTGGGCATGGTGTTCGTCTTCGGCTTGGGCGGCCTGACGGGTCTGTACCTGGGCACCATCAGCACCGACATCTTCTTGCACGACACCTACTGGGTCGTCGGGCACTTCCACCTGACGATGGCCGCCGCCGTGTTCCTGGGGAACTTCGCCGGCCTGTACTTCTGGTTCCCCAAGCTGTTCGG
>PVBE011889280.1_pt1 | contig 12100 bp, 13 predicted proteins | sample 1631181 | NCBI WGS metagenome assembly PVBE01 (sample SAMN08397723, study PRJNA350692) | Marine metagenome, whole genome shotgun sequencing project. | isolation source: water | place: Pacific Ocean | collected 2012-04 | reverse complement strand
TCCCGTTGCATTCCTGAAAACGAGAGAATCAGATCAATGGAAACCTGTAAAGCAATACCCGCGCACAGGTCTCCTAGCCATTTGGCGGTCCCGTCGCAAATCCGATCCCGGCGTCTGTGTAGCTAGCGTGTGAAGTGACCGGTTCTGGAATATCGCCAATCACCGGAAGACACTTCGCCCGGCCACCGAGGTCGCCCCTCACGGGATGGCGCCGGCCTTGCGCAGGGCGCGGATGGCGTCGTCGTCGTAGCCCGCGTCGCGAAGCACGGTCTCGGTATGCTCGCCCAGCGCCGGCGCCAGAGCGGGTTTTCGCTTCGGTGCATCGGCGACCCAAATCGGGCTGTTCACCACGTAGTCGGCGCCCGCTCTTTCATCGTCGATCGGCGTCAGGACATCCGCTTCCAGCATCTGCCGGTCCTGGGGTATGTCGCGCAGGCTGCCGACCAGGCCGGAGGTCAGGCGCAAACGCTCGAAAGTCGCTTTCCAGTGGGCCCAGTCATGGCCGCCGAACCGCGCTTCCAGCAGGGCGATCAGGGCCGCGGCGTTCTCGTGCCGGGCTTCGCGGGTCTGGAAGCGTGGATCGGCGCCGATCTCGGGACTATCGATCGCCTCGACCAGTGCTGGCCAGTGTCTGTCCTCGGGTATCAGTACGAGATGGAACCAGCGCTCGTCTCGCGTCTGGTAGAGATTGTGCAAGGCGTTGGCGGCTTGTTCTCTGGCTGCGCGGCGTTCGAACTCGGCGCCGGTGAGCATCGCCTGCGCTTGAATGCCTTGCCACCAGACGCCGTTGGCCAGCAGCGATGTGTGGACCAAAGTGCCGCTGCCGGTCCGCTCGCGGCGAAAGAGGCCCGCCATGATCGCGGCGAACAGGGACATCGCGGTCGGATGGTCGCCCATTCCCGGCAGCGAGCGGGCGGGCGGGGCCTCGGGGTAGGGGCGGAGCATATCCATCAGGCTGGACCTGGCCCAAAGTGCCGTGCTGTCGAAACCGCCGTTGTCGGCCTCCGGGCCGGTCTCGCCATAGGCCGTCAACGAGGCGTAGACGAGCCGGGGGTTGACGGCCGCCAGATCCTCATACCGGGTTCCGAGACGCGCGCGCGCCGGCAAGGGTGTATTGGTGATGAACACGTCCGCGCCGGCCACCAACCGGTAGAGCACCTCCCGGCCGGCCGGATTCTTCAGATCCAGCTCGATCCCGCGTTTGCTGCGGTTGTCCAGGATCCAGCCAAAGTCATAGTCGCAAGCCGGATTGCCCGGCGCGCGGCGGGAGTTTCGATAGCTGTCACCGATTCCCGGCGGCTCGATCTTGACGACGTCGGCGCCGAAGTCCGCCATTACGGTCGCGGCGGCGGGTCCGGCGACGAAGCTAGCACAGTCGATAACCTTGATTCCTTCCAGTAACCCCAAGACCCGATGCCTCCCTGTCGTCGTGGACGAGATCACGGCTCCCGCTCGGCGGGGACGGTTCGTCACCTGTTCGATCTCGTCTCTCTCGTCGGACGGTGAAGATGGTGCCGCACAAGAAGAGAAGGCTCAAGCTCTCTGCCGGGACAGCGAGGTAATCCGCCGACAGGATTGTTGGCAGTCTTGCTTCGACGCTCGAATGGCGCCAGCATTCGTGCAGTTCTTGCACGCGAGGTCGCCATGGATGCCCTGAACCAGCTCTCCGCCAGCGCCGCCGCTCGGGCGATCCGAGACGGCAGCATCACCAGCGAGGCCCTGACAAGCGCCTGTTTGGCGCATATCCAGGCCCGCGAGGCCGAGGTCCAGGCCTGGGCCCGTATCGACCCGGACCAGGCCTTGGGCGAGGCCAGGGCGCGCGACCGCGAAGCCAGTCGCGGGCCGATGCATGGCGTCCCGGTCGGCTTCAAGGACATCATCGATACCGCCGGGATGCCGACCGAGTACGGCTCGGCAATCTATCCCGGCCACCAGCCCACGGTCGACGCCACCTGCGTCACGCTGATCAGGGCGGCGGGCGGTGTCGTGCTCGGCAAGACCGTGACCACCGAATTCGCCTTCCGCAACCCCGGCAAGACCCGCAATCCGCACAACCCCGATCACACCCCCGGCGGCTCGTCCAGTGGCTCGGCGGCGGGCGTCGCCGATTGCATGGTGCCGCTCGCCTTCGGTACCCAGACGGGTGGCTCGGTCATCCGGCCCGCCTCGTTTTGCGGTGTCGTCGGCTACAAGCCGACCTTCGGCCAGTTCAGCTATGTCGGGGTCAAGCTCTTGGCCAACTCTCTCGACACGCTCGGCGGTTTCGCGCGCACGGTCGAGGATCTGGCGCTGTTGCGCCACGCGATGCTCGGTGCGCCCAGCGCCGTGGCGCCGATGTCGGGGGCACCGAAGCTCGGCCTCTGCCGGACGCCTTGGTGGGAACAGGCGGAGGCGTCGACCCGGGCGGCGTTGGAGACGGCCGCCGGCGTTTTCGCCGACGCGGGGGCACGGGTCACCGAGGTGGCGCTGCCGGCGAGCTTCGAGGCACTGCCGAAATTCAACGACATCATCTCGGGCTTCGAGGCCCGGCGTTCGCTGGCGCACGAGTTCACGCACCACGAGGACAAGCTCAGCGTTCTGTTGAAGGAGTCCATGCCGCCGGGTACGGATATCCCCTTCGCGGACTATCGTGGCGCCCTCGAAGGCGCCTGGCATTGCCGTAGCGATTTCCCCGAGGTTCTGGCGGATTTCGATGCTTTGTTGGTGCCGAGCGCCGTCGGTGAAGCGCCGGCAACGCTCGCCAGTACCGGCGACCCGCTCTTCAACCGGGCGTGGACCACGATCGGCGCGCCCTGCGTCACCTTGCCGAAATACAGCGGACTGGCGGGGCTACCGGTCGGCGTGCAGCTGGTCGGCCTGCCAGGCGGCGACGAGCATCTGCTCGGCATAGCTGCTTGGGCGGAGGAAGCGCTGGCGGCGGCCTGAAACGGGAGACCCGAATATTTTGGATTCGTGTGGCGCCGGGCGAAGATACCGGCTCAGAGGTTCCAGTTAACCCAGGCCCCGCGCTTGCCTTTGGCCTGGCTGCGCAGGATCAAGCTTTCGATGTCGTAGCCGTTGGCCTCGAGCCATTGCCAGGACGGCCCGGGCCAGGCGACCGCGGCCAGGTCGACCCGGCCTTGCCGGTCGAGCCGCACGCCCTCGGTCCGAAGCCGCCGTTTCTGCTCCGGATCGGCGCCGCCATGGCGCCGGAGGCTGATCTTGCCCTGGCTGTTGATGACGCGGTGCCAGGGCACGTCGGAGCCCGCCGGCAGCATCGCCATGGCGCGTCCCACCAGGCGTGCCGAATTGGCCCCGGCGACCAGGGCGATCTGGCCGTAGGTCGCGACCCGTCCGGCCGGGATCTGCCGCGCTACCTGGTGGATGCGCTCCTCCAGCGCCCGGGCCGCGATTTTTCTCGCAGGTGCTTCCGACTTCGCCATGCTGGCTCTCGAACCCTTTGCCGCCATCAGAAAGGCTTGGATTGGACAACGTCCCCCGATCCTCGGAGATAATCAGATCTCCCGTTTCGAGCCATCGGCAATGTGTACGTTCTTACCGAAAATCGAAACTGCGAACCAAGTTAGGACGGTATATTGACCATGCGAAGAAGAACGATAGGAGTTTCATCGTTGTGAACCTGGCGAAACAACAGATCGATGTCGGCCTCTACACCAACCAGCGCCAGCCGCAGCTTGATTTCTGGCAGCAGACGGTGGGCCTGGAATTCGACCATCTCGGCAAACTGGGCGGTGGCGTGCATCAGTTGCGTCATCACTGTAACGGCTCGATCATCAAGGTGAACCATACCCGCGATTCCTTGGCCGGCGACGCCCCGACCGGTCTGGCGGGCCTGGTCATTGCCCGGGCCGGCCTCGACGAACGGCGCGATCTGACCGATCCCGACGGCAACGCGGTGTCCCTGGTGCCGATGGGAGAGGGTGGTCTCGTCAACTTGGCGCTGCGTCTCCGCGTGCGCGATTTGGCGGCGGCACGGGCCTTCTATTGTGGTGCTCTCGGTTTCGGCGATGCCGGTGGCGGTCGCCTCCGTTGCGGCGAGAGTTGGATCTGGCTGGAAGAAGATGTGGCGGCGCCGGCGGTCGGCCTGTTGCCGGGCAGGGGCCTGCGTTATTTCACGGTACAGATCAGGGATTGCGACCTGGCCCATGCCGGGGTATTGGCGGCTGGCGGTCGGGAAGGGCGAGAGCCCAGGACCCTGGGTGACACCGTGCGCTATTCCTTCGTTCGGGACCCGGACGGCAACTGGATCGAGTTGTCCGAGCGCGCCTCGCTCACCGGCGGCCTCATTCCACGAAACGATTAAGCCATCTTGATAGGTGGAAAGAAGACGCCGGCGCCGGGCATTGCGCGCCCGGTGCCGGCGCTTGGTGTGGGTTCGGATCAGGCTTGCGGATGGGGGGCGGGGCCTGCCGGCTCGTTCGTGGGTCCGGGGTCCGTCGCCTGGCGTCGGCGCTCGGCCATGAATTCGTCGAACTCGGCCTTGTCCTTGGCGTGGCGCAGGCGTTCGAGAAATGCCTTGAATTCCTGCTGCTCCTCTTCGAGACGGCGCAGCGTCTCGTCGCGATATTCGTCGAAGGCGCCGTTGCCGCTCGATGATGACCGGCGCCGCCCGCCGCACCACCAGTCCTCCCGAAACCTGCCGCGTTCGCCGCCGCCGTTGTGCCAGCGGCCCGGGCCACCGCGTCCGTAACATCCCATACGTCCACTCCATATCAGGTAGGCAAGAAGCGCCAAGCCTACGGGCCAAAAGATGACAAAGCACAGGACCATCAGAGCGATCCAGGCCGGCTTGCCGTAGTCGTCCAATCTCGCTGCCAGTTCCATTATCGCTTCATGTGAATGTTCTTAACATTTACATATTTGGATTGGCTTGGCCTGTCTGTCAAGGGCTCTCTTGACCAATTCGGCCAAGAAATCGCCTTTTCAACGGTCTCCGTCGTGGTGCAGGCCCAAGCCCTGCAGATAAACCAGAATGGCGGCCTCGAGCAGGTCCTCGGGCGCCATAGGCAAGGCGCGCCTGGTGCCGTCACCGCGGGCGAAGAGCGAGGCGATGCCGTGCGAGAGGGCCCAGAAATGCAAGCCCATCATGAGCGTCGGCGGGCGCTTGTCTTCCGGTAGCAAGGCGCAGAGCGCTTCCGTGGCCTGGCGCAGCACGGCGAAGGCTTGGTCGCTGGCCGCTTCCAGCTCGTGGCTCAGGTCGGACGGCAATTGGCTTTCGAACATCGCCGCATAGTAGGCGGGCTCGGTCCGGGCGAAGGCGAGATAGGCGCGGCCGACGTTCTCGAAGGCTCGAAACGGTTCTGGCCGGCCCTGGTCCCAGGCCCGCCTCAAGGCGTCCGTGAACAGCTCGAAGCCGCGCTTGGCGACGTCGGCCATCAAGGCGTCACGATCGCGAAAATGCCGGTAGGGGGCGGCCGGGCTGACCCCCGCCCAGCGCGCCGCTTCGGCGAAGGTAAAGCCGCCCAGCCCTTTGTCGCCGATCAGGTCCAAGGCCGCCTGGACCAGCGCTTCGCGCAGATTGCCGTGATGATAGCCGCGCCCCTTGCGCGCCTTTGTCGACCGCTTCATGTAAAAGGCTTTAACATGGATTCGCCCACCGGCGCAGCCCAAAAGAACGGCGCCGACAGAGGCCTCCGGGAAGACCTGTCGTCGGCGATCGCTCGGGCGATATAGCGCCGACCGTCGCTGCCCTCGCCGCTCAGCCGTTCGAGATCAGTTCGGTCAATTCGTCCGGTGTGCTCAGCATCGGATAGTGACCGGTGTCGAGTTCGTGCCAGCGTGCCTGCAAGGCCTCGGCGCACCGGCGCTGATGCGCTTCGCCCGGATTGACGGCGCGGCGGCAGTAGATCACCGAGGCGTCCCAGCTTTCGGACCAGAAGCTCTCCAGTCGTACCGGTGCGGTGTGGATCGCGATCGGGTGCAGGGTGTAGCGCGCCACCGCCCAGGCGCGCAAGCTCGGCTCCAGCTCGGCGAACAGCCGGCCTTCCGCGTCCTCGGCCGAGGGGCCGAGCGCCAGCCTGGTCTCGATCGCCGCCGGCCGCTTGACGAAATCGCGGATGGTCTCGCCGTCTCGTAGCGCCAGCGCATCGGCGAAGACCAGCCGGTCGACCCGTTCGCGGGCGACTTCCGCCACTTTCGCCAGCACCATGCCGCCGCTCGAGGTGCCGACCAGCACGACATCGCGGAGGTCCTCGTAGAACAGCAGTTGCGCGATCTCCGCCGCCTGCGTCTCCGTGGTAATGCCCGGGCGCAACTGACCGGCGCGTTCCGCGCAACCGTCCAGGGTGGGCGCGTAAACCCGGTGGCCCTGGGCGCGCAGACGCGTCGCCACCGGCTGCCAGATCCAGCCGCCCTGGTAAGAGCCGTGGATAAGCACGAATGTCGCCACATTATCCTCCGCCATACTTGCAAGACCGACAGCATGCCCTATCGCCGGGCGGCGCATAAGGCGCGCGGCTCGGATCAGCTTCCTTCCGGCGGCTCGGGTTTCTCCATCAGCGCCAACCCCTCCATGGCCAAGCCGTAGCCGAGCAGATCCTGCATCTGCCGGCGCAAGTATTCGGTGAACATCAGCCGCGTGGAACGCAGCAGCAGCGTCGGTCGCTTGGTCAGCTCCCCGGCCAGCTCCCAGGCGCGCGGCAGCACCTCTTCCGGCGGCAGCACTTCGGCGACCAGGCCGAGCCTCTTGGCCTCCTCCGCATCCAAAGTCTCGCCGGTCAACAGGAAATAGCGGCCCTGGTTCATGCCCAATAGCAGTGGGTAGACGACGTGCACGCCATCGCCCGGCACCAAACCCGATGCGAAATGGGCGGAGTCCTGAAAGGCGGCGGTCTCGGAGGCGAGAACGATGTCGGAGAGCAGAGGGATCTCCGAATGTCGCCAGGCCGGGCCGTTGATGGCCGCGATCACCGGCACCGGGATGTCGAGCAGGTTCATCAGCAGGGCGCGGCCGTCCCGGTGCACCTGATCGAATTCCTCGACGGTGAACTGATGGCTGATCGAAGTCGTCTCCGGGGTGGCGCGGGGGCCCGAGAACTCGTCGCCGGTGCCGGTAAGGATGACGACGCGGTTGTCCCGGTCATTTGCGATATCCGCGAAGGCGTACGGCAACTCGCCATGTGGGCCCAGGCTCCAGCGTAGCGAGCCGCCGTCGGTGTGCAGCATCACTTGCAGGATGCCCTCGCGGCGCTCCATGCGGATACAGGAATATTTGTCGGCGTAGCTGTCGAAGCGGCTCATCGCGTTCCCCTCTAGATCGGGTGAGGCGCTAGACGTTCAAATCGGCGGCCGGTGCAAACCCTTGGCTGCCGCTCTTCGTCATGTCACCCTTTGTTTTCCATTCCGGCGCCACGGAGGCAACCATGTCCAAGACCAACATCCTAGCCGATCTGTTGCGGTCCGGGAGCTTTCTGCATCTGCCGTCGGTGTACGACCCGATCACGGCGCGGCTGGTCGAGGCCGCCGGTTTCGAGGCGACCTATGTCGGCGGCTATGTCTCCGGCGCCTCTCGTGCCGTCACCGAGCCGCTGTTGACCATGACCGAGCAGGTCGCGATCGCCGGCGAAGTGGCGAACAGCGTCGCCATTCCGGTTCTGGCTGACGCCGGGGCGGGATTTGGCGAGCCTTTGCACACCATGCGCACCGTGCGCGAATTCTCCGGCGCCGGTATCGCCGGCATTCACATCGAGGACCAACTGTTTCCCAAGCGAGCGCACTATCACAAGTACCAGGTGCATGCGATTCCGACCGAGGATTTCGTCGCCAAGATCCGCTACGCCTGTCGGGCGCGCGATGAAGTGGACGAGAACTTCGTCATTATCGCTCGCAGCGATACCTGCCGCGAACTTGGCTTGGAGGAGGCGTCGGGACGGATCAACCGGGCGGCCGATGCGGGGGCCGATATGGGGCTGTTGTTTCCGCGTGACCGACAAGAGGCCGAGCAGGCGCCCAGGGTCTGCCAGGTGCCGCTGGTCTATGTGCAGAGCCGGGGCAATCGCGACGGGCGCCCCTTGTTCGGCCGTGAAGAGCTGCGGCAAATGGGCTATGCCGCCTGCATCGATGCACAGGTCGTCCTCGCCGCCGGCTTCGCCGCGCAACGGAAAATGCTGGCCGAGCTCCGCGAAACCGGCGACTTCACCGGCCTGACCCCACCGGACCTCGTCCAGGTTCGCCAGCAGATCGAAGACCTCATCGGCTTGGACGAGCACTATGCAATAGAAGCCGAGACCGTCGAAGGCGGGTAAACCTGGTATCCCTATCGCCGTCGCTCCGCCACGACTTTCTGGAAAAGGCCGCCGAAGTAGGTTTCCTGGCGCCAACGGAAGCCGCTTCGATCGCTCGCGTAGTCGGCCACCGGGTGATGCCAGAGGCTTTTGGCGAAGGGTTCCAGCGTATCGAAGACGATGCTGGTGATGGCCTTCAGGGGATGCGCCCAGTGCGGCTTGTGGTAGTCGACAAAGACGACCTTGCCGCCCGGCGCGACACTCGCCAGCAGCGCATCCACGACCTGGTATTTGTAGTCGTCCGGCAGCTCGTGCAACAGAAAATAGCAGCAGACGGCGTCGTAGGGCGCGCCGGCGGGGTGGCGGGCGTCGCCGCGCCGCGCCGATGCGTGCGGGATCCCGCGCAGCTTGCGGCGGCAACTGGCGACCTGAATGGGGGCGATATCGGTGACCTCGAGGGTGCCCAACGGTCCCAAATGCCGGGCCAGGGCGGGCGCGAAGTCGCCATAGACGGAAGCTGGCTGCAGGACCCGCTGGCCTGGCGACAAGTCGGCGAAGGCCGCCCGCTGCAAACGGCGGTGCTGGCCCCAGAGAATGACCGAGACGACGAACTCGCGGTCCAACAGCCTGACGTTGCGGGGATCGAGGTAGGCCCAATAGTAGGTGTCGCGGAGGTAGGCCGGAATTTCCAACCTCTCGGCCCCAGGCCGCCGGAATGCCGTCTCAAACTCGATTCCGGCCGTCTGCCGAGAGACGGTGCCGGATGGCGCGGGCGATACCGCCACTGCCTCGAAACTGTTCAAGCTGGCATCCACGATTCGGAACCATCCCCATCCTGTGGCGCCCGCCGATCCGCGCCGTTCGACGAACGCCGTTTTCAGCTTTCCTCTCGACAATAGGACTCTTCCGTCGAAAACAAATGATCCGTGTCAAATTTTCTGGCGGAGGTATTGGGCGGTTCTACCCCAGGTGAGAACCAACCATGGGCGGCGCACCTGCTCAGCCTATTCGGGTGTGCAAGCCACCATCCATCGGGATCACCGCTCCGGTGACGTAGGACGCATCCTCGGAGGCTAGGAAGGTGGCGACCTTGGCGGCTTCCCAAGGCGTCCCCATCCGCCCCATGGGCACCGTTTGGTCACGCTCCTTGCGGAGCTCTTCACGCGATTTTCCAGTCGCCGCGTGCCAGCCCTCGATCCCCATCGGGGTGTCGATCAATCCGAGCATCAGGACGTTGCAACGAATGTTGTATGGCGCGTTTTCGAAGGCCAGCCAACGGGTGAATTCGTTGAGGGCCACTTTCGATGCCTTGTAGGCGATGACCGGCAACGACAAGACGGCGGCAGTGGAACTGACGTGGGTGATGCAGCCGGCCTTTTGCTCGCGCATCACCGGCAGGACGTGTTTGCTCAAGAGCATGGCGCCCGTCAGGTTGATATCCAGAACGTTGGCCCAGGCATCGCGGTCCACGTCGACGGTATCGCCTTCCCAGGCGACGATGCCGACGTTGTTGTGAAGAATATCGATACGGCCGAACTCGGCCACGGTCGTCTCCATGAGCGCCTTGCAATCGGCTTCCTTGCTGGCGTCGGCCATTATGCAATTGGCGCTATAGCCTTCCTGCTCGATCTGTCTTCGCGTCTCTTCCAGCGATGCCAAGCTGCGATTGGCCAGCACCAGGGTAGCGCCCTCGCGGGCGAAGGTGAGGGCCGTCGCGCGGCCGTTACCGGTGCCTTCGCCGGCGGTCTGGCCCGCGCCCGTGATGATCGCCACTTTCCCCTGCAGTCTCATGGTCGCTCTCTCCTCCAGTTCCGGCCACCACTTCTATTATATCAGGCCGCCGCCACTATTCCCGCAGATCGTCGCCTTCGCTAGACTTCGGCCATACCCGAGCAAGGAGAGGTGCAGGATGGACAAGCAAGTCGCCGTGGTCGTCGGCGCCACCACCAAGTGGCAGGCGGATGGCCGGATGACCAAGCTGGCACACGGCCGGACACTGGACGATAGCGAGCTGCCGGTCGGCGTGCGCTGGGGCGTCGGGGGCGCCGTCGCCCAGAAGTTTGCCCGTGAGGGTTTCTTCGTCGTGCTGACTACCCGCGCCGAGGCCAATGCCGCAGGCCTGGCGGCGGCGATCCGGGAACAGGGCGGCGAGTGCCTGGTCGTCGAGCTGGATCTGGTCTCGCAGCAATCCATCTCGGAGGCCTTCGCCACGATCCGTCGCGAAGCAGGGGACCCGGACGTTCTGGTCTATAACGCCGGCTATCTGGAAGGCCGCGATCTCCCGCCCGAGAAGGAACTGCTCGAGCATATCCCGGTGGAGATCTTCGACACCGCGCAGCACATTTCCAGCCGAGGTCCCTTTCTCGTCGCCAAGGAAGTGTTGCCGGCGATGCGGCGGAAAGGCGAAGGGTCGTTTCTGATCTCCAACAACGCCGCCTCGCTGCGCGGGCGCAAGCGAATGACCGGACAGTCGCTCTACTATCCGAGAGTGATGATGCGCACGCTGGCGCAGGTGCTTACCGAGGAGTACTCGGAGCACGGCGTGCACGTGGCCAACGTGGTGATCGACGGTCTCATCGACTCGCCCGGAACCCGAGCGCTGCCGAAAGCACGGGAGCAGCCCGATACCGTGATCAATCCGGTGAAAATCGCCGAGGCGTTCTATTACCTGCACACCCAGGACCGGTCGTGTTGGACCCACGAACTTCAGCTGACGCCGTTTCCGACCAAGCCGAGCTACTGATTTCTCCAGCAGTCTGTGTGCAAAGAGGGAAGAGAAGACGATGCGGATCATCGATGCCCAAATTCACCTTTGGGGAACCGGTTTGCCGAGCAACCTCGCGCATCGACAGGTGACGGCCTTTACGCCTGAAGAGGCCGTCGGTTTGATGGACGAGGGCGGTATCGACGCCGCGGTCATTCATCCGCCGGGCTGGGATCCGGACCCCACCAAAATGGCGATGGGAGCGGTGCGGGACTATCCCGGCCGGTTCGCGATTATGGGCTCCTTGCCGCTCGACCAGCCGGGGTCCCGCTCACTGATCGCGAACTGGAGGAATCAACCGGGCATGCTTGGCTTGAGGTATACGTTCCTCGGCGAACCCGAGCGGCAGTGGTTGCACGATGGCACGCTCGACTGGCTTTGGTCGGCGGCCGAAGATGCCGGCGTTCCGGTCGCGGCTCTGGCGACGGATTCACTCTCGGTCCTCGGTGGAATAGCCGAGCGCCACCCCGGGCTACGATTGACCATCGATCACCTGGGCGGTAGAGGCGGCACCACCAGGCTCAAGGACGCCGCCGCCATGACACATATACCCGAGCTTCTGGAGCTGGCGAAATTTCCCAATGTGGCGGTCAAAGCGACCGGCGCGCCCGGCTATTCCAGCGAGGCCTACCCGTTTCCCGCGATGCACACCTATCTCAGACAGATTTACGATGCGTTCGGTCCGAGCCGCATGTTTTGGGGCACGGACATCACGAAGATGCCCTGCTCCTGGCGCCAGTGCGTGACGATGTTCACCGAAGCGCTGCCGTGGCTCGGCGAGCAGGACAAGAGGCTTGTCATGGGAGAGGCGATTTGCGCTTGGTGGGGCTGGGACCGCGCCGCCTGAGATGCCTCGCTACGGGGTCGAGTGGGGCGTTCGGGGAAGAATGGTGCCGCCTGGGTGACTCGAACACCCGACCCCCGCATTACGAATAAGGAACCCGATAAAATAACATAAGAGTTCCAGGCGGTTAGGATACATTAATAAGTCGTGTAAAGATTTTGTAAATATTAACACAAGGAAATCATCACTCATATTTTGTGTGCAAATCCATAACAACACAAGACATTTTTGATAGCTGGTAAAAGGTAGTCAAAGTGTCTCATTTTAACT
>PVBE010044900.1_pt1 | contig 12100 bp, 12 predicted proteins | sample 1631181 | NCBI WGS metagenome assembly PVBE01 (sample SAMN08397723, study PRJNA350692) | Marine metagenome, whole genome shotgun sequencing project. | isolation source: water | place: Pacific Ocean | collected 2012-04 | reverse complement strand
ATGATTGGGTTATAAAGGAATTTTTGTTATGAAATATGAACCAGAAAATAAAAATTTTAATTACAATGAGTATATACATAGATTGGGGGGAAGGCAATATTTCCACACCGAAGAATTAAGCGCAGACGAAATAAAATCTAAGTATAAAGAGTTTCAAACAGACGGACAATTTGTTGCAACAGAACGTATAGATATTTATAATTTAAATAAAGAAGATAACATATATAAAAAATTAAAAGGTCATATAATAATTTGTAGAAGATATGTTCAAGGAATTTTAGATGGAAATAAATATCCTAAAAAATTAGTTGAAAAGAATTTTAAAGATTTCAAAGAATTGATACAGGAAAATTCTGAAGAATTTATACAAAATTTAAATACTAGGTGGTTAACATCTATAATGAAATGTTATATAGATTGTGGAAATAATGAAGAAAAAATGTACGGAATGATTGTTATTATTTTAGAAGGATTTCATGAAATTGATAATCGAGTTAGAGATTTGAACCATGGACATTGGAAGGTTAAACATCCTTGGGCTCCAGTTCCTATATTTGAATATTTAAATATAGCTTCAAATGGAAATATAAATCCAATAATTAAAGGAGTTGTTAAAAAATTGTTAGATGATGAAAATTTTTTATTAAATAGATATCTTAAAGCGTTTGATGAAGGTAGAAAACTTGAAGTTCCAGAGGCTGAGAAAATGAAGAAATTGCTTGTGAGCTTATTAGATTCACCTTTGGGATCTGGTGATGAAGAGGATTATAGAAAATGAAAACAATACCTTTATTATCAGATGCGAGATGTGGTACTATGTGTTTTCTCTGGTATTTAAAATCAATAAGTAATAATTCTGAATCATCTTTGTTTTATGATGTTAATTATAATTTTAGTAATGAAATTGGTAAGTATGGTAAAAATAATATATTGGTAGGGTCTGAATTACTTAAAAGTGAGGATTTTTTTCATGGAATGGTTAAAGGATTTTATATAAAAAATGATTTGAGTTTTGATAATGATGTTTATGTAAATACGGAAAGACCTGATAAATATATGGAACATTTAATTAAAGCTATAAATTCTTTACCAGATTATAAAATACCTGAATATTTTACTTGGAGTTTTCATGCGGGACATTTAGGATTAAAGCATAAATATTATGAAGAAGTATTTAAAAATTTTGATTACGCTATTTTATTAGAGAGAAAAAACAAGTTAGCTAATTGGGTATCAGTACGTAAATCACATCATTTTGAAGAATTTGCAAATTATGATTATACGGATTATAAGATAGAGTTTTCTGTAGAAGGAAAACGGAATTTAGAAAATTATGAAAAATTTGAGGAAATTAAAAGTAGGGTTTGGGGAACATATAGAAGGTTATTAAAAAAATATAATATACCAAATGTAGAGATTTTTTATGAAGATTGGGAATATCTAAATCCTCCAGATCAATTAAATTATATAGTAGATAAAGTAAATCAATTACCAGGTGTTAATTTAAAAGTGGATAAAAGTGTAGAGATTAAACATCCGTTTCCAAAACAAAATAATTATAAAAATATTGAAGATAATTTTACTAATCCCGAGGTATATTTAGAATATGTTAAAAATAAAACCTAAAATACACGATAACAGAAATTCTAAAAATTTAATAATTTGTTTTTTATTAGAAGGAAATTATCCAGGTTCACATATAAAACTCTATTTAGACCAGTTTGAAAGTTTATTAGAAAATAAAAGAATTTATGCGGAAAAGACAAATTCAGATTTTATGTATTTTGATGATGGTATATTAGATTTATTAGATGAATATTGTCCATACTTGGATTCACTTTGGAATTGGAATATAAAGGAAAAGGTAGATTATGTACGCCTGTATTTATATGAATATTTTGAACAATATGAAAATATATTTTATATAGATTTTGATGCATTTTTATTTGGGGAAGTAAATGTATTTGAAAGCTACGATTCGGAAAATATATTTTTACATGCATATCAGGTAGTATATCCACATGAACATACTCTTGATTTTTTTAATAAAATAGATAATACTGTAAAGATAACAACGGGGTTTAGTGCGAGTCAAATTTGTGCGAATAAAAAAGCAATTAAAAAATTATACGAAGCGTGTACAGTTGAAGAATTTTTAAAAGAAAGAGAAAAAATAAAACACGAAGATATAGCATGTTTCGCTGGATTGGAACATTATTTAGTTTATTTGAGAAATTTTATACGAAAAGGTAAGTCTGTTGATGATTTATTTTGTAGTATGAATTACACTATGCAACCTGAAGTAACATTCGGGAGTAAAATGCTATGGGAAGATTGGACAGCCACGGAGTTACTAGATTTTATTAAAAAATATAAAATTAGTTTAATACATCCAGGAGCAGAAAAGAAAAAACATTTAGAATTATTATTAAAGGTAATATGATTAAAAATTATGAGTGATAAAGAAAATATATCAGACATATATGAGAAGTTATTAGAATTTGATGATGATGATAAGAAGGAACGTTTAGCTTTTTGGCCAAAACAAAAGGGTAAAAGTGAATCGTTTTGTATGGCACCGTGGATTACAATTTACGCTCAACCAGATAAGAATGTTCGTTTGTGTTGTGCTGCCGATGGTGATATTGGTTCTTTAAATGGAAATACCTTAAAGGATATGTGGAATAGTGAAGAGATGAAAAAATCTCGTCTTGCTATGTTAAATGGTGAAAAAGTAAATGCTTGTCATAGATGTTATGAACAAGAAGAAAGTGGTGTAGATAGTTTCAGAATTTCATTAAATAGACAAATGTTTCAACATTATGATGAAATGATTCCAATGACTAAAGAAGATGGTACAGTTGATAAATTTAATATAAAATATTTTGATATACGTTTCAGTAATTTATGTAATTTTAGTTGTAGAAGTTGTTCACATATGTTGAGTAGTGGGTGGTACGATGATGCAAAAAAATTAGGTGCTTTGAGTGGGGATAGTAAGGTTTTACATATTGATGATGAGACAAATGCTATATTTGATGAGATAGAGCCAATGATTCCTGATATAGAAACATTTTACTTTGCTGGCGGAGAAGCATTATTTCAGGAAGAGCATTATAGAATATTGAAAAGAATTATAGAATTAGAAAAATTTGATTCGAAGATTTTTTATGCAACTAATTTTAGTAAGTTAACATATAAAGATATGAATTTTATTGATATATGGAAACAAATTAAAAAACCAATTCATATGGGAATAAGTTTTGACGCGATGGGAAAACGTGGTGAATATATGAGAAAGGGACAAGATTGGGAAAAATCAGTAGAGCATGTTAAGTTATTTTTAAACGAGTGTCCTGATCATTTTTTACATATAATACCTACACTTAGTATTTTTAATGTATTTGATTTACCAGATATGCATAAATTTATGGTGGAAGAATGTGGTATGGATGTAGGTGCACTTTATATTAATATGTTGACTGGCCCAGATATATATAGAGTTCATGTTTTACCAAAAGAATTTAAAGAAAGAGTAAAGAAAAAATATATTGACCATATTAAGTGGTTACAGAAAGGACACGAAGATGGTAAATTCAAATATGTTGATTTTATAATACGATTATTTAATCACGCAATTGAGTTTGTAATGAAAGAAGATTATACATCACATTTAAAAGATTTTTACTTTAATACAAGTAGGCTTGATAAATTACGAAAAGAAAAATTTGAGGACGTTTTTTCAGAGTACACAGATTTAAAAAATTATATTAAGAAGTAATGGATTTACAATACACAAGAGAATTTAAAAATTTAATAGAATCCTATGATATGTTAGGACACGATTTATCATTTTCAAAAGAATTTGTAGTGGTGAATTGGTGTTTGGGTAATACTTGTAATTATTCATGTACTTATTGTCCAGATTATTTACATGATGGTAGTAGTGGTTGGTTGAATTATGAAGATGTTGAAATTTTTTGTGAAAGGGTTATAAATCATTATGGTGATAAAAAAATATATTTTGAATTTACTGGTGGTGAAGTTACAATGTGGAAAGATTTTCCAAAAATAATATCATATTTAAAAGACAACGATGTTAATGTAGGACTTATATCTAATGGAAGTAGAACTTTAAGGTGGTGGAAAGAGAATTATAAAAATATAGACCATGTTTCTTTAAGTTATCATTCAGATTTTGCAGATGATAAACATTATTTAAAGGTAGCTAAATTTTTAAGTGGTAAATTAAAAACACATTCTAATATAATGATGGATCCAGATGAAACTAAATTTAAAAGAGGATTAAAAATAGCCGGCGAAATTATTAGAATGGGAGATGTATCAATAGCGTTACAACCATTAATTGTTGATTTCCAAACAGAATTATATAAGTATACAAAAAAACAACAGCATATTCTTGATAATCAGAATGAGATTTATTGTAGTAAAATAAAATATACCAAAGAATGGCCCATATATAGAGGACAAATGAAGATTCAGAATACTAATACTGGTGAGGAATTATCATTTTCACCACACTATTTTATATCATTGAATAAAAATAATTGGAAGGGTTGGTATTGTTATGCTGGAGTTGAACAGTTGATAGTTGATATAGATGGCTCAGTTTGGAGAGGTTGGTGTAAAGTAGGTAAACAATTAGGTTGGGTTCAGAGAGGTAGAAGATTAGTTTTTACTACTGAACCAATATTATGTACAAAAGATTTTTGTCATTGTAATTTTGATATAATGTGTACAAAGGTTAAACCATGATACCATTAGATAATAAACAACTTAGATGGTATAGAAAGGATGGTAAATTTGAATTAGTAAGTGTAGATGAGGCTATATCACGAGGATTAAATAAATGGGAAGGATGGAAATGTTCAGCAGGCGTAAGGTCTCTTTATATAGATTTTGATGGTGGTGTATGGGTAGGAAATTGTGCATCAGCGTCACCAGAACCATATAATGAAAAAGAGTGGGAGCCATATAGAATAGAAAAAACTTTAGAAAAATATGGTGAACCACCGTATGATGATTATATACAATCTAAAATAGAAGAAAATTTTGGTAAATATCCATATACAGATTATATAGAAAAGTTAACTTGGAAGAAAGTAAAAGAAAAATTTGGAAAATTTCCACATGACGATTATGTTAAAAATTTAATTGATAAAAAAATAGGAGAACCATATCCACATAAAAAGTTTCATTATGATTTAGGAGATTTTTCTGAAACAATATTTCAAAAATTAGTTATACAAGTTAATGGAGAGTTTGCAGAAGAAATTAGAATATTTCGGCAAGATACCAGGTTAGAAGCTACTAAAAATTTTGAAAATGAAATAAAAAATTATACAGAACTTCTCGCTAAAGATTTTGAAGAAGAAATTTTAAAATTTCAAGAAGATTTGTTTCCAAGTTTTTTAAAAAGTGGGTTAGCATACAAAAATATAAATTTAAAAAAAGAAAAGGATTGGGGATATTTGGGTGATATTTATAAAGGGGTAGAATATCCAAAAAATTGGGTAACTTGTCCTTTTGAATATTGTGGATGTGGTTCAGATGTTATTATAAGTAAATTTAAAAATAAAGATAATTTTTTTTCCAGAAATAATAAGCAAGTATTGGTAGTTACTAATAAAGGGTATGATGGTCAATATAAAACTAAGAATAATTTAATTAGTAATGTTGAAGAAGGGGTAGGTATAGAAATGAATTTTCCAATTCCGTATCAGGTCTTATGGGATGTTTCTCGTAGATGTAATTATGATTGTTCTTATTGTTGGCCAAGTGTTCATAATAATATTGATGAACATTTTAGTAAAGAGGTGGCATTTGAAATGAGTGATAAAATTATAGAGTGGGCAAATGGTAATGAAGTCAGATTTAATTTTGGTGGTGGAGAACCAACATTAGTACCATATTTTATAGAGTGGATGAAATATTTGAAGGAAAAAAATCAATGGACTATGGTAACAACAAATGGAAGTATGAGTAATGGTTTTTGGAAAAAGTGTGTCAAATATTTAAATTCAATTAATATGAGTGCACATTTTGATTCTATGGCAAGTTTTCCGAATAGAAAAGAAAGATTTTTGAGAAATATAGAAATTATAATGGATTATCATGATAAAGTTAATGATGACCATTGGTTAGAAATAAAATTGATGACACCTCCAGGAAAATTAAAAGATGCTTTAAATTTTAAAAAACAAATAGAAAATTTAAACAAACTTCACAAACCTGGAGCTAATGATAGGATGAAAGGTGTGTGTAGTTTAGTTCCAATTAGGGGAATAGAGGATTCAACAAAGGTAGTTGAATATGAAGAAAAAGAAATTAGATATTTTCAAAAACAATAGGAGAGTTAAATATGTTTCCAGATTTAAAAATAGCATTCTGTATTTCAGGAGAACCCAGACAATATAAAAATTGTTATAGAAATTTATTATCTTATATTGAAGAAAATAAAAGATTACTTATGCACAAATGGGGGCCTGAAAGTCAGTTAGCACAAGATGGAAGAAAATTGGTAGTTGTGGGTAAACATAAACTGGGTGACATTGAATATAAAGAAACGGGTAAAAAATTTGAAAATTATGCTGACCCTTCAGATTTTACTGTTACAGTTGATATTTTTATCCATTGTTGGAATACCGTAACTACACATAGAAATTATCGAAAGGCAAGTGTAGAGGTGGCAAAGGATAAAGAACAACATATAACATATGATATAGATGAATTAAGAGATGATTTAATTGAAAAATATAATCCAAAAAGAATTCTTGTAGAAAGTAAAGATGTTATGGAAGATTTACATTTATATTTCATGAAAAATGAATTAATAAGGTGTCAAAGAACTGGAAAGAAAGTAGATTTTTTTAATGTGAATTCAGGAGAAGAGCTTCCTTATGTCGAAATAGAAGATTTAATAGATAGTAATTATTTAGCTCTTATGCAACATATTAGCGGTCAAAGAGCGGCATATTTAAAAATGGGTAAAGATATACCGTGTCAAAGTGCAGATATAGTTGGTGATGCTGTACCAAATGATTATGATATAGTTGTAAAGACCAGGACAGATGTGCTTTATTCAGCATATAGAGCACAATTAGCAAGATTAATTTCAGGTATTTTAAATTTTGAAGGAACAGAGCGAACTCCAAATGGGATGACATATTTTATCCACCAAAATATAAGAAATGGAAATCTTGCAGTATCATTAACTCAATGGTGGAGTAATAATAAACAATTTGATATGTTTCATGATAAGTTAGTGGAAAAATTATTAACTTATGAAAAAATGCCAATTAGACATACGTGTCATCATGATATGATTGGATATCACATACAGCAAACAGGTATTAGTTCGAGAGAGACATTTTTAAAAGAGAATTCCCCAGATTTTTTACTTTATGTTCCTAATATTCCAGAAGAAGCATCTAAACTAATACAAGAATTGACCCTAAATAAAGATGTTATAGGTGAACGTAATGAACAGTTGGGTATTGTTACAAGAAACGAGTATGGGGCGTATATTATACAAGAAGATAATTTTTTTAATATGGTAAAGAATAAATATAGTAAAATTTATGAAAATGTCCATCATGAGAGAATGAAGAAGGATTTAGAAAAGCCAATTGAAAAAAAAATAAAAAAAGAAGAAAAAGGAGTAAGAAATATGGAACCAGAGAAAGACAGAACACTTTTTGTTGATGCAGAAGAAGAAAAAAAGTATTTAGCATATGTTAAAAAGTTAAAAAAGAAGGCAGAGGATGAAACATATAAAAATTGGATTACAATGGGTAAGAAAGTGACCGAGGAGAAATAATGGTTTCAGATGTAAAAGTAGCATTTTGTATTTCAGGTGAGCCGAGAATGTATAAAAAGTGTTATAGTCGTTTTAGAAAACATATTAACTTACTTAAAAATGAAGCTATGGAAAAGCACGGTTGTAAAGTTACTGTAGATATTTTTATTCATAGTTGGGATAGAACAAGTACATATAGAAATAACGATCCGGCATTTACAAAGAAAGAAAAGATAGACCCAAAACAGCATATTCAATATGATATAAAAGAATTACGAGATGAATTGATTGAAAAATATAATCCGAAAAGAATTCTTGTAGAAAGTAAAGATATTGCTATGGGGGCATTACATAAATACTATGTAGATAAAGGTTATTTAAGATACCCCAAATCTGGTAATATACTAGATATAGAAGAAATAAAAGATAGTAATTATTTAGCTCTTATGCAACACATTAGTGCTGAAAGAGTATCTTATTTAAAATCAGGAACGAATATAATTTGTCGAAGTGGAGATATTATTGGTGATCCTGTAATTAATGATTATGATATAGCAATAAAAACAAGAACAGATATAGTTTATTCAACTAAATATTCACATCTTTGGGATATAATTACAAATATTTTAGATTTTAATAAAAGAGATAAATATAAAAATGGAATATCTATTTTTCCAAAAGTAACACTTAGAAATGGTAATGTATGGGTGTCATCAATTGCACATTGGTGGAGTAATAATAAACAATTTGATATGTACTATGATAATTTAGTAGAGAAGCTTTTGTCTTATGATGATATAACAATTTATGAAAATTATGCACAACATCTATTGATTGGATATCATTTACAAAAATTAGGACTTACAGTAGAAGCTTGGGCTACACTAACGGGCTACACAGGAATGAGCGATTATATAGAATGTCCACCAATTGATTTAGATGATTTTGATAATACGGAACTGGAAGATATAAAACAACGTATTTACGATTTTGAGAAAAAATCAAGTAAGAGAGTTGAAAAGGCAAGACAATATTGGAGAGATATAGGAATGAAATTTAAAGATCAAGGAATGGGCCCCCGCTAAAATCATGAGTGAAATAGACGGTAAAATACCAAAATATTGGATTGAAAAAAATAATCCTGAAAATGGATTATTTAGGGTATATTGGAAGGATATAATAGACAATTGGCATGGTAGTGCTACATTAAATCCAGATGAAGGTGAAGGATTGAGATATGAGTGGTATTATAAAGATGGAAAGCGTGCAGATGGAGTATCTAAAGGTTGGTGGCCAAACGAAAACTTAAAACATATGTGCACTTGGAAGGATAATAAACCGAATGGGAAAACTAATTTCTGGTATCCAAATGGACAGATGAGGTTGGAAGAATATTACAATGGTGGGAAACCAGATGGATTAAGGACTCGTTGGTACGAAAATGGTCAGAAGAGGTATGACGGAATTTATAAGGATGGAGAATTGATTTCAGATGAATGTTGGGATGAAGATGGTAATAAATGTGAATGTACTGATGAATATAAATTTAATTTATAAGATAGTAGAAGGTTGATATAATGTGTGGTTTTTTGTTTATAAAATCGGATGATAAGAGTTATTTGAATAATATTGCTAATAAGTTTGATAACTTAAAATATAGAGGGCCAGATTATTCATTTTCAATAATTCCTGAGGAAAATATATTTATTGGTCAGCATGTTTTGAGTGTGGTAGGTAATTTAAACCAGAAACACTATAAGTATAAAAATTTATACTTGCTTTATAATGGTGAGATATATAACTATGATAAGTCATTTGAAAATGATACAGAATTTCTTTCACATTATTTATATCATAATTGGGATAATGTTGATTTGAGTAAATTAGATGGTATGTATTCTTTTGTAGCATATAAAGATGGTGAGATTATGATGGCAAGAGACCCATTTGGTCAAAAACCACTTTATTTTAAAGAGAAGAAAAATTCGTTAGTAGTATCAAGTGGAGTTAATGTATTTGAAGATGAGTTAGAAATAGATTATGATGTTTACAAAAATTATTTTTTTACAAGACATTTTATAGATAATGGTAAATCTATTTATAAAGATATTAATCAATTAATACCTGGATGTTTAAGATTAAATAATAAAGATAAATTTTTTACCACTAAAGATTTCATAACAGAACCATTTAATTTTACAGAGGATGAATGTTTAGAAGAATTAGATAGTTTATTGAGAAGAACTATAAAAGAAATGATACCAGATAGAAAATTTAGTTCTATTATAAGTGGTGGTATAGATTCTTCATTGGTGAGTTGGTATTTATCAAGAGAAAATATAGATGTTAGATTTTTAGGTATGTATAATTTAGATAAAGATTGGGTGAGTAGTAATCTTAAAAAATTTGAATCATATTTAAACAAAGATATTTTACAATTAAATTGTTTCAAAAAGAAGTGGGTTGATGCTTTTAAGTATTATATTGAGACAACCAAAGATTTACCACGAACTTGGGCATCTATATCATATTATTTAATTTCTAAGGAATGGAATGAAAAAGTAATGTTTACAGGTGAAGGTGCAGATGAATTGTTTGGTGGATATAAAGATTATTTAGATGAGGGAATAACAAAATATTCATCTTATGATAGAAGAGATATTTTTACTGAAATGCCAGAGTATTTTGAACCAATCATTGAGGATGATGTATTTTTAACAGATACATTAAATATGATTCCAGTAGGGTCATTTGCAGCAGATAGTGGAATATCATTAAATGGTAAAGAAGGAAGAAACCCATTTTTGAGATATGAAGTTGTTAAGTTTGCTTTGAATTTACCTAAAAAATATAAAATTAGAAATGGAGTAACAAAATATATTCTTAAAGAGTTATTTAAACAAAAATATAAAGAAGAACTTATTTATAAAAAACAGGGATTTTCTGGGTATCCAGAAGATTGTTATAACATAGAATGGTGGAAAGGGGATGGTTTTAAACATATTTTGGGTTATAATATTGATCCAATAGGTGATGATAAATGGAAATTAGCATGTGGGAATTTTTTATATCAAAAAAATTATTTGAATTTATAATGAAGGAGAAAATAAAATGAAGATAAATGTATACATAGGATATGATAGGCGACAAGATGAAAGTAAGAATTATCCAGATTTGGTTAATCCACCTTATTCTGTAGCAAGATATTCTATTTTGAAAAATTATAAAGGTGATGAGAATGATTTGTCTATTCAACCAATTAAATTACAAGATATGATTGATGAAGGTTTATATTGGAGAGAAGAAGATCCATTAGCATCTACAGAATTTACTTATAGTAGATTTTTAACACCATATTTAAACAATTATGATGGAATAGCAGTATTCGTTGATTCTGATTTTTTGTGGCAGTGTGATATTAGAGAACTTTTAGAATATTATGATGAAAAGTATTCTGTGATGTGTGTTCAACATGATTATGATCCACCAGAAAAAACAAAAATGGATGGGTGTGTACAAACACATTATCCAAGAAAAAATTGGTCAAGTATGATGGTGTTTAATTGTAGTGATGTATATTGCAAAAATTTATCAGTAGAAAATGTAAATACAAAAGAAGCAAAATATTTACATAGAATGCATTGGACGGATGATAATAGTATAGGGTCTATACCACCAACGTATAATTGGTTAGAGGGGTGGTATAATGGTAATATCGATCCAAAAGTTATTCACTATACAAGAGGTGGCCCGTGGCATGAAACATGGGATGGAGATTATAAAGAAAATTGGATTAATGTATATAAAGAATTAAAATTAACTATAGGGGCTTAGAATGGCTATAAAGAAAAAAGTTGTAAAAGAAAAAACTCAATTAGATTATTTTAAATCAATTGATTTATCGTTAAAAACACTAAATGATTTTCTACAAGGTGAATTCTTTGAAAAGGTAGAATCACTTGATTGGAAATTATGGGAAATGCATCAAAAAATGGAAAAAAATGATAAGGTGATTGAAATTTTAGAGGATTTAAAATCATTATTAAGAGTACATTTGATGAATGATGGTTCACAATCAAGTTCAGTTGAAGAAGTGAGTGGTAAACCAACATCTATAGTAGGTAAATTGTTTAAAAAATGAAACATAAACTTGGTGTTATAATTCCGTATAGAGAACGAGAAGAACATCTTGAAAGGTTTATAGAACATTTTACTAAATTTATGTCTGATAAGAAAATTAATTATCAGATATTCGTTATAGAACAATATGATTTAAAACCT
>PVBE010911599.1_pt1 | contig 12101 bp, 9 predicted proteins | sample 1631181 | NCBI WGS metagenome assembly PVBE01 (sample SAMN08397723, study PRJNA350692) | Marine metagenome, whole genome shotgun sequencing project. | isolation source: water | place: Pacific Ocean | collected 2012-04 | reverse complement strand
GATGGAGACGGCAAAATCGATTTCACAAACGCTAGCGGCCTCCTCTATACTCACAAAAAGCCCTGCCCGTGGTGGTCACGGGCGTCCATATGGGAAATGTCAGGTAGATTGCCTCGTCACACCTCCTGTCAAGGACGCATCTTCTGCAGATTCCAATCAGGGCTTATCCCTGAATGCTTTATCGAATTTCAAATCTGGCTGGTAGCACGGGCAACCTGCCCGTGATGCATGGGCTAGAAGCCCATGCCAACTTGCCCCCGCGTTCTTCTCCAACTCCCAGCGAAGCGGGTTCTGACTCGCGATGACAGGAAGAGGCGGTCTTTCTTCTGAGAAGCAGTCGCCGTTTGGTAGCGGCTTCGCCGCTATGTGATCTCTGTGCCCACTGTGGCTAATCTTCTTTCCATCGGGGCGCTCTCGATTCGCGTCTTACAATTTGGCGATCTTTTCGGCGAGTTCCTCCGCCACTGTGCGGGCCGTCGATAGCGTCTCGTGCTGAACCATCACGCGGATGATCGGCTCGGTCCCTGACGGGCGGATCACGATGCGGCCCCCGCCGTTCAATGCCGCTTCCCCCTCCTCGCGCACCTTATCGAGAATCGGCTGCCCCGGCTTCTTCTTGCCCTTGATCGATACCTTCGCGTGCGCTTCGGGCAGCGCGTGATACACCGAGGCCAATTCCGAAAGCGGTTGCTGCTTGCGCCGCATCGTCGCGAGAATTTGAAGTGACGCGATGAGCGCGTCGCCTGTCGTGTTGTAGTCGAGCATAATGACGTGCCCGGACGATTCGCCGCCAAGCGTGTAGCCGTTCCTCCGCATTTCCTCGACAACGTAGCGGTCGCCCACGCTCGTGTAGACCAAATTCGCGCCGTGGCCAGCCAAGGCCTTCGTAAGGCCGTCGTTCGCCATAACCGTCGAGACGACTGTTTGTTGAGGCAGTTCACCGCGACCGGCCATATCCGTGGCGAGGATCGCGAGGAGTGCATTCCCGTCGAGTAGGTTCCCTTCCTCGTCGCACATCACGACGCGATCGCCGTCGCCATCGAAAGCTATTCCCGCGTCAGCGCGCATGCGTTTGACCTGCTGGCGCATCTCGTCGGGATAGACCGAGCCGCAGTTCTCGTTGATATTGTGGCCGTCCGGCCTGTTCGCGATGGGAATGACCTCGGCCCCGAGCTCGCTCAGGCAATCCGGCCCTACGCGGTACGTTGCGCCGTTGGCCGTGTCGCATACAATCCGGAGGCCATCGAGGCGCATCCCTTTGGGAAACGTAGCCTTCGCGAATTCAATGTAGCGGCCCACCGCATCGTCGATGCGCTTGGCCCGCCCGACCTTCGCGGACCGCGCGCTAAACTTCTCCAGATCGTCCTCAGACGCAAGCCGTTCTATTTCCGCTTCCACATTGTCGTCGAGCTTGAACCCATCCGGCCCAAAAAACTTAATGCCATTGTCGTAGTAAGGGTTGTGCGAGGCGGAAATCATGATCGCCCCATCGGCGCGAAGGCTCCGCATGATGTAGGACACGCCCGGCGTGGGCAGCGGTCCGACGAGGCGGACATCCACGCCCATGGAGAGCAGGCCGGCCGTCAGCGCGTTTTCGATCATGTAGCCCGATTGGCGCGTGTCCTTTCCAATGAGAATGGTGTGGGACCGTTCCCCGAGTTGGTAAATGTGGCCTGCCGCGCGGGCAACCTTTAGCACGGTTTCCACCCCCATGTTGCCGGTGTTCGCTTCGCCCCGGATCCCGTCGGTTCCAAATAGTTTCTTGTTCATCCGCTCCGCTCCCCGTCAACTTTTTTCTGGCCGGCGCCCTTCCAAACGATGGCATCCGTCATCGCGGCCACACGTTTCATCTGCGCAACATCGTGGACCCGAACGCAATCGGCCCCGTTCCAAATGGCTATGGCTACGGTGGCGGCGGTGCCTTCCACACGCTCATCCACGGGCAAGTCCAAGACGCTGCCGATGGTCGATTTGTTCGATGTGCCCACCACGATGGGCCTGCCTAAACTCTTGAATTCTCTCAGTCGCCGTAAGATTGTTAAGTTGTGATCGACCGTCTTGCCGAACCCAAAACCTGGGTCAAGCCAAATACGATCCTCCGCGATCCCTTCCGAGATTGCGTACTCCATACGCTCCTCGAAAAAGCGGATAATGTCGTCGACTACGTCCTCATACTTCGGTGCGACCTGCATCGTTTTCGGATCACCGAGCATGTGCATCAGGACGCAATCCGCGTTCGATTCGGCCACGACCGCGGCCATTTCCGGATCGCCCCGCAGCGCGGTGATGTCGTTGACAAGCGTCGCGCCAAACCCGATGGCCCGCCGGGCCGTTTCCGCGCGGTACGTGTCGACCGAAAGAGTCGCGGAGATTCCACTCAAGGCCTCGAACACGGGGAGAATCCGGCGGAGTTCTTCCTCTAAACCGACGGAGTCCGAACCCGGCCTCGAAGATTCGCCTCCCACATCGAGAATGTCCGCACCTTGCGTGTGCAACATGCAGGCATGGCCCAACGCATCCTCGGGTTCCGACGCGGCGCTCGCCGGGTAAAAGGAATCCGGGGTGACGTTAACCACCCCCATGACCAAGGTCTCCCGCCGCGAAGCGGCAGCGGCAATCTCCCGTGCGCCCACGCTCAGCCCGGACAGCAACTTACGCGGTATCGGGGAGAATGTCCCCCGGCGGGACATCGCCCAGATCCTCGGGTTCTTCCGGCGACTTGGGCTCTTCAGGCACGTCTTCCTTAACGACAGGGGACGGGCGCTGCCGCTTGGGTTGGGTTGACACCGGCTTGTCGGACAGCAGGTCCTCTCCCCCAATCTTCTTGATGATGTCGTCCAGTTCCCAGGCATCGAGTGTCTCTTTATCCACCAGCGCCTCGGCAACGGCGTCAAGGACGGCGCGATGCTTCGTAATCAACGCATGTGTGTCGGAGTAAGCATCCTCGACCATGGTGTGGATAGCGTTGTCCACAGCCGCCGCTGTCTCCTCGCTGTATTCGCGCTCCCGCGCAAAATCCCGGCCCAGAAAGACCTCTTGATTCGTCCCAAACGAGATCGGGCCCAAGTCGCTCATGCCCCATTCGCAAACCATGGCGTGAGCCCGGTCGGTTGCCATCTTCAAGTCGCCCGCCGCGCCGCTCGTAAACTCCTCAAAGATAATTTCCTCGGCAGCTCGTCCGCCCATGGCGACGCGAATCATCGCGAGGCAATATTTCTTCGAGACATTGTGGCGGTCCTCTTCGGGCAACCAGCTCGTCTGCCCTAGCGACGGTCCGCGCGGGATGACGGTCACTTTATGGACCGGATCCGCTTCCGGCAGAAGCCGACACACGATGGCGTGGCCCGCTTCGTGAACCGCCGTGATGCGCTTTTCCTTCTCGCTTATAACAAGGCTCCGCCGCTCGGGCCCCATGAGGACTCGGTCTTTGGCTTCGTCAAAATCGTAGTCGAAGACCTCCTCCTGATCGCGGCGCGCCGCCAGAAGGGCTGCCTCGTTCACCAAATTGGCCAAGTCGGCGCCAGAGAACCCCGGCGTACCCCTGGCCACGGTACGAATATCCACATCATCGCTCATGGGAATGCTGTTGTTTTCAACGTGAATCTTGAGGATTTGCTCGCGCCCGGTTACATCGGGGTTAGCCACCACGACCTGGCGGTCGAACCGCCCCGGCCGCAACAGGGCTTTGTCCAACACATCCGGCCGATTGGTCGCGGCGACGAGGATGACTCCCTCGTTCGTGCTGAACCCATCCATCTCGACGAGGAGTTGGTTCAGCGTCTGCTCACGTTCATCGTGGCCCCCGCCAAGACCCGCGCCACGCTGACGCCCTACCGCGTCGATCTCGTCGATAAAAATGATGCACGGCGCGTTCTTCTGGCCCTGCTGGAAAAGGTCGCGCACACGGCTCGCGCCGACGCCAACAAACATCTCGACGAAATCCGATCCGCTGATGCTGAAAAAAGGAACGCTCGCCTCGCCAGCGACCGCCCTTGCGAGAAGCGTCTTGCCGCAACCCGGAGGCCCTACCAGCAGTACGCCCTTGGGGATCTTGCCGCCCAGCTTGGTAAATTTCTTGGGGTCCTTGAGAAACTCGATGATCTCCTGGAGTTCCTCCTTCGCCTCGTCCACGCCCGCCACATCCTTAAACGTGACCAGCCGGTCGCCAGGACTCACGCGTTTCGCCCGGCTCTTCCCAAACGACATGGCCTTGTTCGATCCGCCCTGCATATGGCGGAACATGAAAAACCAAAAGACTCCAAAAATAAGAATGATCGGCAAGAAATTCATGAGGATCACACCCCAGGTGTTGTTCGCCTCCTGGGGGTCGGCCGGGATGTCCTGCTTTCTTAGTTCTGTTCGCCATTCTTCTAAATAGAAATCATCGGTTTCGAACTTGAACGTCTTGTTCCCCTTCGCGCCCGGACCATCCGCATCCTTGTAGACGCCTTCAAAGATATATTGGTTGCCGTCTCCGCTTCGGCGCTCAATACTTACCTTCTCCACATTCCCGGATTCAAGAGCTTCATCGAAGTGGTAGGAGTGCGGCTCCTCGACTCCCTTCTTGTTCATCGACTGGAACTGGGTGACGAAGAGGACCAGGATGATAATCAAGATTATCCAGAGCGATATCTGTTTCGCAAAACCATTCATAACGTTCGCTAAGACCTTAAGTTAACTTGTTGACATGCATCGCATGATCTTCCAATAATCATGGTAACATACGAAATACGGCGGAGCAATATCGCACAACGCAACGGCGCGCGGATCGATAGTATTTTCCGTGCAAATCGTGCATAGAATTATACGCTATTCGGAGCCGATTTATTCATGCCTAAGTCAAGTAGTTTCACGCGCGTAGCTGTCATTATGGCCGGTGGTTCCGGCGAGCGCTTCTGGCCCTTGTCCCGCAAAAACCGTCCAAAGCAACTCCTTCGCCTCACCAGCGGCGACAAAACCATGTTGCACGAGGCCGTCCGACGAATCGAGCCACTCATACCGGTGGACCGCGTCTATGTCGTTACGGGCAAGCATCTCGTCCTGCCCATCCGCGCGGCGCGCACCGGAATCCCGAACGAGAACGTTATCGCCGAGCCCTGTAAACGCAATACCGCTGGATGCCTGGCCTTCGCCGCCGCAAATATCTTGTCGGAATTCGGAGGGGACGGTTCGAATGTCAGCATGGCCGTTCTGACGGCAGACCACCAAATCGGCTCGCCGGAACGGTTCCGCGAGTGTGTCGATATCGCGCTCGATGCCGCCGAATCGCAAGGAGTTCTCGCAACGCACGGAGTAGTCCCAACCCGCGCCGAGACGGGGTATGGATATATCCAGCGCGAGGAAGGCTCGGCGCCGCTTCTCGAGACCGGAGACGTCGAGGTCTTCCCAGTGTCCGCGTTCCACGAAAAGCCGGCCCGCGCCAAGGCCGAAGAATTCCTCGCCGACGGCAGCTACTACTGGAACAGCGGCATGTTCTTCTGGCGGCTCGATTCCTTCCTATCCGAATTCGCGCGGACCCAACCAGAATTCGCCGAGGCAATTCCCAGCATGGCCGGAGCCATCCAAAAGGCCCAGCAGCCGCTTTTGCAGAACATATTCGAAAACCTCCCCAGCATTTCCATCGACAACGCGCTGATGGAACACGCCGAGAACGTCGCCGTCGTCCGGGCCGCCTACCCCTGGGACGACGTAGGCGCATGGACCAGCCTCGACCGCACCCGCGAACGCGACAGCGACGGAAATGTCGCACACGGAGATCCCGTCCTCATCAACTGCAAAGAGAGCATCGTCTATAACGACGTAGGCGCGGCGGATATGGCGGTCGGCGTTGTGGGCATGGAAGGGGTCGTAGTCGTCGTATCCGCCGACGGCGTCCTCGTCATCCCCAAAGACCGTGCGCAGGATGTGCGGGACGCAGTCAAGGCGCTCAGCGACAGGGGCTCGCCGCAGGTGTGACGACAACACCGCCCTCCCTGAACGAGGCTGTGGGAGAGCGAAACATCCGCCAACACCAACACGAAGTGAATAACAAGGCAAAGGAGCAACCGTGAACCTGTCCGCATACCTTCTACCGATCCTGGGGCTGCTAGCCCTAGTAGGTTTATTAGGTCTAGTACGCCTCGTCGTCGCTTTCGCGCGAAACCGCCCGCGCGCAACCGAACAAGTGGATCCATCACACCCTTACCAACGAAACAGCGTTCTCTTCACTCCTGCCGAACGCTCGTTCCTAGGCGTACTCGAACAAGCCGTTGGCGAGCGCTGCCGCATCATGGGAAAAATACGCCTGGCCGACATCATCAAGGTAGAGCCCGGCCTCGATCGGAGTGCGCGTCAAAAGGCCTTCAATCAAATCCAGTCAAAACACATCGATTTTCTCGCCTGCGACCCCGATGACCTAAGCGTGCAATTCGCGGTCGAGCTCGACGACAAATCCCACCGACAAGCCAAACGGAGCCAACGAGACCAGTTCGTCGACAGCGCGTTGCAGGCAGCGGGCGTTCCCCTATTCAGATTCCCTGTTAAGCAGGGGTACGCGGTGGAAGAGATCCGGGAAAACATCTTCGGAACCTGAACGAACCAATATATTTTCCAAGAAACACTTGTGATCTCATAGCTTCTTGTTGTTCAATAGCACGAATGTGGGACCGCCGCCCCCGGAGGTCGACTTGTGCGGGAAGTCTTCTCTCTGCCCAACGACCGCCGAGGGCGGCGCTCCTACATTCCCTCGTTCCCACGGTCCTCCGTGGGAATGCATACATTCCGATCTTCATTGTTTCGCGTCGACTGGCTCGTAATCCGCGCCGTTCCGTATGCATTCCCACGCGGGAGCATGGGACCGAGATATAGCTGGCCTTGCCTTCAGCGCCTCTATGGTGGCCACCGTAATCGGATATGAGATTTTCATTCACCTAGCCTGTTCCTAAATGGAAGATACTTTATGCCTGCAACGTCGGCACGTCGTATTTCTCCATCTTTGAATCGCGTGTGACGAGCGTCAGATTTTCGATTCGGGCTTGGGCTACGAGCATTCGGTCGAATGGGTCGCTGTGATGGTTGGGGAGTTGGACCGCCGCAATCGCTTGTACGACGGTGATGGGCAACTCTTGAAAGCCGCTGGAACTAATTTCAGTCGCGAGATCGTTGGGTGCATCGAGTTTACCCTGCGCTTTCTTGATAGAAATCTCCCACGCTGTCGCCGCACTAACGAAGACAACTCGACTGGGATCGCCGATGGAGTCGCGCGCTTCATTTGACAGAGTAGGCGCATCACTCAACCACCAAAGCAGCGCATGGGTATCGAGGAGAAGGCTCACTCCTTGTTGCCGTAAAACATCGCCTCGATCTCCTCCGAGAAATCGTCGAAGTCATCGCTCATCCGCACCTTACCACGCCACGCCCCCGGTTGGCGGGGTTCTTTGCTCGGGCGGTAGGGCACGAGTTTCGCCATCGGTTTTCCGGCCTTCGCGATGATGATTTCCTCGCCCTGCGCCGCGCGCTCGACGAGACGGGACAGGTGAGTCTTCGCTTCGTGGATGTTGGTCATCTTCATGAGATGCTCCATCTTAGTCGGACTAAGTCTAGTTTATCGCGCTTGGGTTGTCAAGAGGCACCGTCCTCGCGGTCGCGTCAACAATTTGACGCGGACCCCCTGATTTCAGTATATTTTGGGGCTGTGTCGACTTGCGTGGGTGCTTCAACGGGTATCTCTCCGCGCTGGTTCTTGATTGCTAATCGGATCGGGCGGATACCCGTCAGCCAAGGCGCCCGCAATCTTCAAGGAACGATTGTATCTATGGCAAAGAAGACAGGACCTAAACATAAGCTCTGCCGGCGTCTCGGCGAGTGCATTTGGGGCAGCCCGCGTTGCCCCTCGATTAAGCGGCCCGTCCCTCCAGGTCAGCATGGCCAGAACATGCGGCGCAAGAATTCCGTATACGGGACGCAGTTGCTGGAGAAGCAGAAAATCCGCACTCATTACGGTTTGCTGGAACGCCAGATGCGCAATACCTTCAGCAAAGCGCAGCGCATGGGCGGCGTTACGGGCACAAACCTTCTAGCGCTTCTCGAGACCCGGCTGGATTGTGTGATCTACCGGATGGGATTCGCGAACAGCATCCCCGCGGCGCGGCAGTTGGTTAATCATGGCCACATTATGATCAATGGCAAGAAAGTCGATATCCCTTCGTATCACGTGAAGACAGATTCGACGGTAAGCATCCGCGAGAAGAGCCGCAAGGTTCCGATGATCGCGGACGGCGCGGCGAACCCAGCGCACAAGGCTCCGGAATATATCGAGCGCAACGTCAATTCGTTCGAGGGAAAAGTGGTGGCAACGCCGAATTTGGAAACCATCCCATTCAAGGCCGACACGCAGGCCGTCATCGGTTTCTATTCGCGCTAAGTTTTATCTAGCAAGTATTCCGGGCGGGCCGTTGTACGCGGCCCGTCCTTTTTGTGTTATGGAAAACGCTCGCCCTCCCTGCACAAAGCCCAGGTATTCGGCTTAGCTCATGGCAACAACGGAAAACATAGCGAACGCCCTCCAAGAACTCAATGTCGTCCGCGGCGCCGCGGCGTTGACAGCAAGAAAACGCGCCGACGGCATCGAGGTCGTCGGGCCGTGGGGTTCAGCCAAGGCGTTGGTGGCCGCGCAATTGGCACAGGCAGCGGGCGCGTCCCTGTTGTACCTGACTGCCGGCCGCATCGAATCCGAGTCGGCGTTGGACGACCTTTGCTCATTCGCTGGGCCGGAGCGTTGCGCCGTCCTTCCCGCTTGGGAAGTTCTCCCAACCGACGCCATGCAGCCCGCGGACGATATCGTCGCAGAGCGCATGTCCGCGCTTCAGCATATGGCGAACGCACTCGAGGATGGCGAACCCATCTACGCCACCGTATCCGTCCGCTCGTTTCTGCAGCCGGTGGTCCGACGCGATACGCTTACCGGCGAAACCGTGCGCATGAAGGTTGGCGGGGAATACGACCTCGAAGCGATCGTCGCGCGGCTTGTGGACATGGGGTACGAGCGGGAACTGATGGTCGAGCAGCGCGGCGAGTTGTGTGTGCGCGGCGGAATCTTCGATGTCTTCCCCATTTCCGGCGAACTCCCTTTCCGCATCGAATTCCTCGGCGACGAAGTCGAGTCTATTCGACGCTTCGAGCCGGAGACCCAGCGAAGCGTCGATACGCTCGACCACGTCAGCATCTTGCCCCGGTCGGAGAAGGAACTGTTGCGCGACCAATCCAAAGGCGGCGCGCCTCTCGCGCCGTTGACGGAGTATTTTGGCGAAAATACGCTGCTCGTGACCGACGAGCCCATGGCCGTTCGCCAAGAGGCGGAACGCCTCCTCGAAGAGTTTCGCGATACGCCCTACATGATACCGTGGGACGAAGCGATGCGCCATGCCAAGGGATTCGAGTCTGTGGAAATCGCCCAAGTCGCCTACGCCAAAGAGGCGGGCAAGACGCGCCTGACCGCGTCCATGAAATCCATGTCTTCGTGGTCGGGGCAAGTGGATGGCTTCTGGGAGCAACTCGAACGCTGGGATCTCGATGGCTACGCCGTCCGGATCTACTGCAACAACACGGGCGAGCGCAGGCGCCTCGTCGAACTTCTCGAAGAACGGGGCTATCGGCTCGACCAAGGCGCGCTCGATCTGGAAATTGCCATCGGCGCGCTACGCGATGGTTTCGACTCGCCGAAGGATAAGCTCGCAGTGCTCAGCGAACGGGAGATATTCGGGCGCAAATACATCAAGCGCGCTCGACGAAGGTTTTCCGCCGGTACAGCCATTACCACGTTCAGCGATTTGCGTGCGGGCGATTATGTCGTTCACACGCAACACGGCATCGGACGCTATCTCAGCCTCAAGCGTTTCGAAGGAAAGGCCGCCGACTTCCTCGGCATCCAATACAAATCGGGCGACATCATGTATGTGCCAGTGACGCACGTGGACCTCATCCAGAAGTACGTCGGCGGCGACGGCGCGGTACCGAAAATGGACAAGTTGGGCGGGGACACCTGGGCACGCACCAAGAAAAAAGTAAAGCAGTCGGTCCTCGACATGACCAGCGAACTGGTCCGGCTCTACGCAAAGCGCGAAACGATGCAGGGCCACGCGTTCACTCTCGACACGCATTGGCAGGTAGAATTCGAAGATTCCTTCGAATACGACGAGACGCCCGACCAGCTTCAAGCTATCGCCGAGATCAAACGCGACATGGAATCGGCGCGCCCCATGGAACGCCTCCTGTGCGGCGACGTAGGCTTTGGCAAGACCGAGGTCGCCATGCGCGCGGCTTTCAAATGCGTCATGGATGGCATGCAAGTCGCCGTCCTTGCTCCCACGACAGTTCTCACCGAACAACATTACAATACCTTCCGCGAGCGTTTCGCGGACTACCCCGTCAAGATCGAGATGCTCAGCCGGTTCCGAACGGCGAAGCAACAGCGGGACACGATTTCCCGCCTCAAAGCCGGCGAGGTCGATGTCGTCGTCGGAACACACCGGCTCGTATCGAAAGACGTGGGCTTCAAGAATTTGGGCTTGGCCATTCTGGACGAGGAGCAGCGCTTTGGCGTCCGCCAAAAAGAGCGCCTAAAGCAGCTTCGCAACAATGTGGACGTGCTCACGCTGTCCGCGACCCCCATCCCGAGGACGATGCACATGTCCCTGCTGGGTGTGCGCGACATGAGTGTCATCAACACCGCGCCGAACGATCGCCTGCCCATCCACACCTGCATCGAAGTCTTTGACCCCCAACTCGTCGCCGAGGCCATCGGCCGCGAACTCGCGCGCGAGGGGCAAGTCTTCTACCTGCACGACCGCGTGCAAACCATCACGCGCGTCGCCGCCATGGTCAAGAAACTGGTCCCCCACGCCCGCGTCGCCATCGGCCACGGGCAAATGGGCGAGCACGCGCTCGAAGACGTCATGTCCGCGTTCATCCGCAAAGACATCGACGTTCTGGTATGCACGACCATCATCGGCTCGGGCCTCGATATTCCGAACGCGAACACCATAATCGTCGATCGCGCGGACAATTTCGGCCTTTCCGAGTTGTATCAATTGCGGGGCCGGGTTGGGCGTTACAAACACCGCGCTTTCGCCTATCTTCTCGTCCCTGGCGACAAGGCCCTCACCGAAATCGCCCAGAAACGCCTGAAGGCCCTCGAGGAGTTCTCGACCCTCGGCGCGGGCTTTCGAATCGCCATACGCGACCTCGAAATCCGCGGTTGCGGCAACCTTCTCGGCCCGCAGCAAAGCGGAAGCATCTCCGCCGTGGGCTACGACACCTACACCCAGCTCATCTCCGAGTCCGTCGCAGAAATGCGTGGCGAACCCGTGAAGAGCGTCAACCTGCCCCAATTCGACGTACTCGTCGATGGCTTCATTCCCGATTCATACGTAGTTTCAGAACCTCAGAAGCTCACGCTCTACAAGCGCATTTCCGGCGTCCGTTCGACGGACGAAGTAGCCGAGTTGACCGAAGAACTGACCGACCGTTTCGGTAATCCCCCCAAGCCCGTGCGCCGGCTTCTCGCGGTCATGCGTGTGCGCGCGAAAGCGGCCGAGACCGGCGCAACACAGATTACCGGAAACGCGAGCGCGGTAACGATCGTATTCGACGAAGGCCACTTTCTGAGCGAGAAATACCGACCCCGCCTTACCGAGCGCTTCGGATCCCGGCTCGAAACGCGCTGGAAAGGCGCACCCGCCCTATCCTATGCTGTGGAGGAAGGGGGCGATGCAGTGGCGGCGTGCGAGACTTTGCTGGACGCGCTGGCGGAGCTTTAGCCCGGTTATCTCACCGGGCTAACCCCCCTCCCTGGTTTAGGGAGGGGCTTGGGGAGGGCCGATATTTCACAATTCACCTCCGGAACGAGGGTGTCGAGCTCCGAGGAAACACTTGTGACCTCATAACTTTTTGTTGTTCAAAAGCACGAAAGTGGGACCGTCGCCCCTAACAGCCCGTGGTAAAAGTCCGATTTTGTCTCATCGAAAGTATTGACAGATCGCTCGACGTATTCAACACTCTTCTCGGTTCGCATAGGAGTGCAGCGCATGGCGATGGGAAGATCGAAACGAGAGCGTCAGTCGGAG
>PVBE013010409.1_pt1 | contig 12102 bp, 7 predicted proteins | sample 1631181 | NCBI WGS metagenome assembly PVBE01 (sample SAMN08397723, study PRJNA350692) | Marine metagenome, whole genome shotgun sequencing project. | isolation source: water | place: Pacific Ocean | collected 2012-04 | reverse complement strand
CTAGATGCCCTCGGCAGAAGTGCTGCACCGGTCGCGACGGTCGCTGACGCCGATGCCTGCGTTGCTCCTCCTCGACGCACCTCTGGTGCGCCTTCGTCGTCGCGCCTTGGCCTCGACGCCAGCGCCTCGCCGCGTCCGGCTCATCACTTCCGCCGAGGTCATCTAGTTGTCGTCCACGAGGCGGCCGTGTTCGAGGGTGATCACCCGCTTGCGGTAACGCTGCAGCACCGTCGGGTCGTGGGTCGCGACGACCACCGTCGTCCCGCGAGCGTTCGCCTCGCAGAGCAGGTCCATGATGTCGATCGTGAGCTGCGGGTCGAGGTTCCCGGTGGGCTCGTCGGCGAGCAGGATGGCCGGCTCGTTGACCATCGCGCGGGCGATGGCGACGCGCTGCTGCTCACCGCCGGAGAGCCGCTGGGGCCGATGGTGCATCTTGTCGCCCAGGCCGACCTGCCGGAGGATCATCGTGACCCGGCGTTTGATCTCGCGCCGCGGACGCCCCAGCACCTCGAGGGCGAACGCCACGTTGTCGAAGACACTGCGCCGGCTGAGCAGCTTGAAGTCCTGGAAGATGACGCCGATGTTCCGGCGCAGAAACGGGACCGAGACCCGCTGAATGCGGTGCACGTTGAGCCCGGCCACGATGATCTGGCCCTGCGTGGGCTTCTCCGCGCAGAACAGCAGCTTGAGCAACGTGCTCTTCCCGGCGCCCGACGGCCCGGCCAGGAAGACGAACTCACCCTTCTCGAGCTTCAGCGACAGGTCCTCGAGCGCGAGGCTGTCGCGGGTGTAGCGCATCGACACGTGGAACATCTGGATGATCGGGTTCGGCGTCGCGCGTCGCGGTTCGGCCTCGGCGTTCACGTCGGCTGCTCGTCCTCGAGCAACCACGCGACCAGCACCGGATCGAGCGGACGTCCGGAGATGAGCTCGGTGGGATACTCCACGAAGGCGTTCTCGTCGGTGAGGATCGCGGAGACGTCGAGCTCGCTCGGCTCGCCCTCGAGGGTGTCCGGGTGACGGGCGTCGACCAACGGCTCGTCGGGCGGCGGCGGCGGGGTCGTCGCAGGACGCTCGGCGACGCTCTCCACGAGCTCGAGGTCTTCGGCGTCGAGCTCCTCGATCACGTCTTCGGGCGGCGGCGACGACACTATGCGCGGCTCGGGGGGGAGCGGTGCGCTCATCACCCCGACCGGACCCTTCTTCTTCGCGAGCGGGATGTCCCCCTTCTTCTTTCGCGCGCGCGCCTTCTTGGCCGCGTCGTCGAAATCACCCGCCACCAGCGCGTCGTGGGTGGCGCGATGCTGGGCGCGCATCAGCCCGCGCACGTGCTTCTCGAGCGTCTCGTGCTGGAGGTCGTCGGCGTAGCTCGACCTTCGGGTGGCGATGATGGTGCCGCCGATGAAGACGTGGGTGACGAGGACGGGGTTTTGAAGGCCCGAGTCCTCGGTCTGGATGTGGAACGTCTTCCCCTTGTGCCGGACGTCGGTATTGAGGCCGAGGATCATCGCTTCGTGTCCACCACGTCGACGTGCTGGAGGCGCAAGGCCTCGCTGGCGACCGCATCTCCCCAGAAGCGAGACGCGACCCGCGTGGCTGTCTCGGGCGCGTCGGTCACGTAGAAGTGCCGCGTGCCCGCAGACCCACCCGGGTGCCGCAGAACGGCGCGCTCGAGCAGCGCCGCCACCTCGGCGGCGACGGCAGTCGCGGAGTCGACCACCGTCACGTCGCGCCCGAGCACGTCCGAGGCCACCCGCCGCAGAGTCGCGCTCAACAGCGGGTAGTGTGTGCACCCCAGAACGATGGTGTCGACCCCCGTGTTGGCCAGCTCGGCCAGATACTCGCGGGCCACCATCTCGGTCACCGCGTGGTCGAGCCAGCCCTCCTCGACGAGGGGCACGAGGAGCGGGCACGCCACCTGGTGGACCGTCCGCGCAGGGTCGATCTCGTGGACCGCGTGCAGGTATGCGTCGGAGCGGATGGTGGCCGGCGTGCCGAGCACCGCGATGGGGCCGCCCGCCGAAGCGTCGAGGGCAGCGCGCGCGCCGGGCCGGATGACCCCGACGATGGGCGTGGCGGTCCCGTCTGCGAGGCCGCCGAGGGCGTGGGCCGACACCGTGTTGCAGGCCACCACCAGTAGCTTCACGCCCTTCTCGTTGAGGAAGCCGGCGCACTTGCGCGCATAACGCACGACGGTCGCAGGCGAGCGCGTGCCGTAGGGGACGCGGGCCGTGTCGCCGAGGTAGAGCAGGGGTTCGTCGGGCAGAGCCCGCGCGATCGCCGCAGCGACGGTCAGGCCGCCGAGGCCGGAGTCGAAGACCCCGATGGGTGCGTCAGGGCGAGGTGGGCGCGGCATCGGCGGCGACCGTACGAGGCGCTGCCGCTGCGGTCAATCAGGGCCCGCGCAGGAATAACTTCCCAGTTTCGCGCCGCGAGCGTGGGTCAGATTCGTTCGCGGCGACCGAGCGCAACCACAGGCGTACCCCGGGTACGTCGAGGATTGGGCGACCGAGGCGCGGGCGGAGATGGCGTGCGCTCGCGGAAGCGAAACCGGAAGTCATTCCTGCGCGGGCCCTCAGCCGCCGCCGCCTTCACCGCCACCCTCCATCATCGGCGGCTCGCCGATGACGGTCTGGACGTTGACGGTGCAGTTGTACGAGTCGTCTCGGCCGAGGGTGCGCTCGTACTCGCCATCAATCGTGAGCTCGTCGACCGTTCGAACGAACGGAGGGAACTCCTCGTTCTCGACCACCGTGCTGCGGACGGTCCAGGAGACCGTCCCGCCGAGAGGCTGACCATTCGGTCCGGCGTTGCAGACCGAGTCGAGGGCGACCTCTGCCGCGTTCCCACCGACGATGAAGTCGCCGTCCATCGCGATCTCGGCTGACCCCACCGCGCGGCCACCCAGGCAGTTCCCGTTGATGTCGCGGTAGGTGAAGAACACCCGAAAGCCGCCGCCGGGGCCAGTGATGGTCGGCACGTTGTAATTGCCGTTCGGGTCATTGGGGTCGGGCGGGCGCGACGGGTTGAGCTGACACGTCTCGCCCTCGGGGTCGAGGCATTCGAAGGCGACCTCGGTGCTGCACGCCGGGCTGCGCACCCGGTCCTCGCGGGGCACGAACGTCTCCAGCGACGCGAAGTCACCGACCCAAAGCACGGTGGTGCTGGTCCAGATCTCGAGGTCGGCGTCCCACTCGAAGTTGGGGTCGGTGAACTGCCCGTTGTCGTCGCCGTCACGCCACTCCTCTGCGCCGAGGTCGAACTCGCCGTCGTCGTCGGAGTCGATGAACGGATCCGACAGCTGGTGCCACGGGTGCTGCATGTCGTCGTCGTCGAAGACCTTGTTGCCGTTGAGGTCGAGGAAGTCCTCCTCGCCTCGGCTGACGACCACCAACCTCACCAGCCCGTCGCGCGGGTTGTAGGGGCCCGGGTAGCCGGCCTCGATCTCGTACGGCTCCGGCGGGACGTCGAGCGGCGGCGGCAGACCGATGCGCAGGTGCGTCGTCGCGCGCCCGTCCTCGTCAGCCGCGGCGGCTTGGGTCACGGTGCCGGCCTCGGTGAGGAAGAAGACCTGGGTGCCGGTGTCGACGCGCCCGTTCACGCGGTCGGCGATCTGAACGAAGCAGTCGGTCCCTGCCTCGTTGGAGAGGCCCCAGCGGTCCTGCTCGTCCTCGTCCGCGGGCGCGCGGCGCCCCTCGAACGCGGGCAGCACCCGGTGCTCGCACATGAAGTGCAGCCCACGATGGCTGGGGATGCCCGCGCGGATGGTGACCACCTGGCTGGTCGAGTCCTGGAATTGCCGCTCGTAGCAGACCTGGTCGACGCAGACGTCGCAGGAGTCGTCGTCGCAATCGTCGTCGCCGCCGCACTCCGCGCTGGCCTGGCACCCGCCCTCGGGCGTCTCAGTCTCGAAGTCTCGACGCGCTCTGGCCGAGACGGAGGCCACCCCGGGCGTGCCGCCGGCCACGAGCGTCACCGTCGCGATGCCGTCCGGACTGGTCGCCACCAGGACCCCGTCACGGGGATCGATGTTCAACCCTGGTGGGTGCGTGTCGCCCAGCGTGAACTCGACTTCGACCCCCGGCAGCGGGAGGTCGAGCTCCTTGACCTGGAATTTCAGCTCGACCTGGAACGGCCGTCCGCCGGCGGCGCCACGGATGCCGATGATCTCGTCGCCGGCGTTGAGCGGGATGTACTCCAGCGCCCAGGACGGGACGATGTCCATGTCGATGCCCATCTCGCCATCGCCGCCGTCGCCACCGTCGGTCGCGTCCGTGCCGACCTCGAGCGGCCCGAGCTCACCTTGGGGGTTGCCGCACTCGTCGATGTACTGAGGCAGCGGGACGCAGCGCACCGGGAACCCACGCGTTCGCTGGGTGAAGACCTCGGCGTACTCCCCGACCCCGCCGGGCCGGTAGCGGATGTGCTTGGTGCCGCGGTCTTCGGGATCGGTCTCGACCAGACGCGCGTGCAGGAAGTGGTCGCCGCGCTCGACGCAGTGGAAGCTGCCGCGCGCTGTGAAGCCGGTGAACTTGATGCCACGGGAGATGTTGCGCTCCTCGAGCTCGCAATTGCGCGCCTCGTTCCCCGTGAAGCAGGCGGAAGGCGCCAGCGCCGACAGGAACCACCCGCCCTGGAGCGCAGTGGGCGGCTCCTCGTTCGGATCGCCGACGAAGAGCTCCACCTCTGTGCCACCGGTGACGGCCCCAGAGCTGTTGTTGGGATCGACGCCGCGCACGGTCACGGACATCGTGAGCGCCTCGCCGGCGAGCAGCTGCTCACGGGATGGCACGGGCAGCACATTCTTCCCGCAGGCGTTGGTCGCGGCGATGGTCAACGCGACCTCGCTGCCGTCGGTCTTCTCCGATGGACTGTCACTCGGGCAGCCCATCAGCAGCACCGAGAGGGCGGTGAACCACGCCAGACGGCTCATACTCATCCCCTTCGCGCCCTGGAAGGCGCGCCTCGTGGGCAGGCTACAAACCCTCCAAAAGGGGTGTCAACTTCGCTCACCATCAGTGGCACTTCCATGAGGGGTACGTCACAAATCTCCGAGATCACGGGAGAATTCGTCGGCGGCGTCGATCGCCAGATAAGTCGCACGGCGGCCCGGCTGCCTGCGCGACCAGAGCCGCACCCCCGAAGCCACCTCGAAAGCGTCGACCTGCACCGCGCCCTGGGCGTCGTTGACGAGCGTGTAGAACGCCTGTCCGCGCGCCGCGATGTCGACCACGACGTCCGCCACCCGCACGACCCGATGGGCCCCGCGCTGGCGGTCGGCATGCTCCGGCGAGAGCTGCCAGCGGTCGACTGGCACCACGCTGACGTAGTCGGTGACGTGGTGGCGGATGATGACGTGCCTGTCGGTGACCAGCACCCGCCGGTTGCGGGCCGCGGGGCCGCCCGGCAGGTCGATCACGTCCTGCGGTCGCACCTCGCCGGCGCCTCCGCGTCGCACCCGAGCCACCCCGTTTCGCTGGCGGCAGCCGATGTAGACGTAGGAATCGTCGAGCGCCAGCGTGTGCATCAGCGCGCAAGCCTCGGCGCCGCGCTGGAGGTCGCGGCGAACGCGGCCCTCGTCCATGTCGAGCTCTGCCACCGCCGACGGATCGGTCGGATGACTCAACCAGGCGCGCGACCCGTCCGTGACCATCCAGAAGCCGCTCTGGTAGCGGGCGGGCAGGCGCAGGGTCGACAGCGGTGTCACGCCGGTCGCGTCGCTGAAGACGAGCGTCTGGCCGCGCCGCAGCGGCGACCACACCCCACCACGCCCCGCCGCGGGCCCAGCCATGTGCGCTTCCTCGGCCAGCACCCGGCGCACCACGGGTCGGCCCGGCTCGGCGATCACGAGGACGGCGTCCCCGCCCTGGTTGACCCCGGCGTAGAGGACCCCGGCGCGCGCGATGAACCCGGTGAGCCCGTCCAGGGATCCCAGCTCGATGCGCTCGCGGACCGGTGTGCCGTCTGTGGTGTCGATGGCCTGCGCCTCGCCCAGCTCGGGGTAGAGCAGCCAGGCGACTGGTCCGCGCACGTAGACCGAGATGCGCGTCGCGACCGACAGCTCCCCGTCGCTCACCGTCAGCTGGAAGGTGTAGCGCCCGGGCCACCGCGGCGTGATCTCGAAGGCGACGTCCTGGGAACGGAAGCTGGGGGAGGAGCCAAACGGCACCTGCAACGCGCGCCAACCATAAGTCAGCGGCTGCGGCTGACCGTCGTCGCGGCTGTCCTCGCCGCTGAAGCGAATGACCTCGCCAACGTCCACGCGGCTGGCTGACACGGTGATCACCGGCGTCGGCGCCACGTTCGGTCCCAGGGGTGGAGGCGGAGGTCCCGCGTCCGGTTGCGGCGGCGGCGGCGGCGGTGGCGCACCGGCGTCGGCTGGAGGCGGCGGAGGCGGCGGAGGTCCGGCGTCCGGTGGTGGCGGCGCGTCCGAGTCGGGCGTCTCGCCGGCGTCCGCCTCCTCCTCATCCGCGTCCGGTGGGTCCACACCGTCGTCGTCGTCGACCGCGCCCGCATCCTCGACATCGGAGTCGCCCACCGCAGGCCCGTCCGGTCCCGCGTCGTAGGGCGGGACGAAGGCGTCCGGCTCGGCGTCGTCGCCCAACGGCTGGAGCGTCACCCACACATTCACGAAGTCAGGGGTCGACAGCGCCTCGGCGTCGCGGACCTGCAGGGAGAAGACGTAGAGACCCTCGGCCTCCAGCGGCACGACCGGCCGCGGTGTGCTGCGCGCCGCCTCCGGGATCACCTCGCCCGCCTCCGGAGAGGTCACCACCGACCACTTCCACGAGATCGCGTCGTCGTCGGGGTCGTGGCTTCCGAGCCCGTCGAGCTCGACGAAGACCACATCGTTCGGACGCACGACCCGCAGGTCGCGCCCCGCGTTGGCGATGGGTGCGCGATTCACCGCGCCGTCCGGCGACGCGCACGCCACCAGACACAGGAAGACCAGAAGACGTTCAGGATGCATCGCTGACCAGCCTCGGCAGCCGCAGCGTGAGCTGGGCGCCATGTGTCGTTCGTCCGAATTCGAGGCCGCCCTCGTAGCGCTCGAGCACCTCCGCGGGCTCGGCGAGCTCGAGCGCGCCCAACCGGCGGCCGGCCTCCGTGCCTTCGACGCCGATGCTCACCTCGACGGCCGCGCCGCGCACGCCGCCATCGACCTCGAGCACGCCCCAGCCCTCGAAACAGTCCGCGGCCGACATGAGAAGCGACACGAGGACTTGCTCGACGTCGCCGCGCACCGCCCACACCCGGCCCAGCGGCCCGTAGGCGACCCGGGTCTCACAGCGTGGACGCAGGGGACCGCGCGTGAGCTGCAAGGCGGCGTCGAGCGCGTCGGAGACCTCCACCTCACCGGGCGCAGCCACCTCGTTGTGCTCCACGAAGTCGCGCACGGCGCGCAGCACCCTGTTGAGTCGACTCACCGACTGCTCGCACTCGCTCACGATCTCGCGGGTCTCTTTCAAGGCGCGCTCGCCGAGGTCGAGGGCGTCCGCCTGCAGCGGGTCCCGAGCGCGCGTCAGGGACCGCAGCTCCTCCCAGCCTCGACGCAATAGCGGCTGCTGGTGGTGGAGCTGCTCGAGATTGACCCTCATCACCGTGACCGGATCGAGCATGTCTTCGACGAGCCCGGCGGTCACCGCGCCCAGCGAGCCCATGCGGCGCTGATGGTCGTAGCGCTCTAGAGTCGAGTCGCGGTCCTGCAGGCAGAGCAGCAGGCGGCGGTTCTCGCGGCGGAGCGCAACGGTCTCGGCGGCCTGACGCACGGCAGAGACGATCTCGCCCAGGTCCTCGATCGGCTTCTCGACGAGCCGGTAGAACCGGGTGTTCGCCGCGTGGACGGCGACGTCGCGCGTCAGCTGCCCGGTGATGAGGATGCCCTCGTACTCGCCGCGCAGGGACAGCGCCTCGTGGCACGCGATGCCGCTCATCCCGCCGAGCACGAGGTCGAAGACCACCACGTGCGGCTCGAACTCGTCGAAGACCGAGAGCGCCTCCTCGGCGCTGTCGACCGCGACCGCCTCGAACCCGCTGGCCCTCAGCACGTCCAACAACAGGTGCTGCACCAGGGGGTCGTCGCAGACCACGAGCACCGAGGCGCTCGCCTGAGCGGTGTGTTCAAGCATCAACCTAAGAAAGCGGCGCCGCTCGACCTGCGCTTGAACGGGTGGGGCGCGGTGGTATCTTGCGCCGTCTCGCGTCTGGAGGGCCGATGCGCGTCAACCTGCTCGCAGCCGCGCTGTTTCTGCCGATCCTGGCGGTCGCCGCAGGCTTCGAGACCGAGTACCCCGACAACGGCGCGCGTGCGCTGGGTCGGGCCGGAGCGTTCACGGCGCGCGCCGATGATCCGTCGGCGGTCTACTACAACCCGGCCGGGCTGGCGAAGCTCGTGGGGGTCAACATCCTGCTGTCGAGCAACTTCATCTCGCTCGAGCACACCTTCGACCCCGACGCGGTGAAGCGGCGCGGCTACGAGATCGACTACGCCTCGATGGAGCAGCAAGAGGGCTTCTTCACCGCACCAATGCTCGCGGCCCACTTCGACTTCGAGGCGCTGCGGGGCTTCGACTTCGCGCTCAGCGTCTACGGCCCGTCCGCGATGGGCCATCGCCGCTACGGTGACCAGATCGAGGTGGACTCCGTCGACGGGCCCGCGGCGAGCAGCGTGGACGGCGACGCGGGCGCGCTCCTGCGGGCCAACGGGTTCATCACCGAGACGAAGCTGCTGCTCGTCTTCAGCGGCCTGTCGATCGCCTACGAAGTGCTGCCCGAGCTGCGGGTGGGCGTGACCGCGCAAATCGCGAGCTTCGACGGCGACATCCGCCAGGGGATCGGCGGCCCGGTGCCGGGAGAGACCCACCTCCAGGTGCAGGACCTCTTCACGCCGACGGCGGTCTTCGGCGTGCAATACGCGCCCATCCCCGCGATCGAGATGGGCTTCAGCGTGCGTCCGCAATTCACGGTCGAGGCCAAGGGCACGGCCATCATCTCCCGCTACGACACGACGGACGGCGGCGCACAGGGTCCCTGGCCCTTCGCCGATTGCGATGTGCACGCCGACTGCGAGCTGCCGCTGCGCGACGAGGATGGCACCCCGAACGACGGCGCCTCCTTCACCTTCATCCACCCGCTCGTGCTGCGCGCGGCCGTGCGCTACGCCCATCACTCGGGGGGCAGCGAGCTCTTCGACGTCGAGCTCGACTACGTGTTCCAGCAGGGCTCCGCCTTCGACGCCTACGAGTTCCGCATCGACGGGACCAAGACCGTGATCGACGGCGCCGAGGTGTCGCTCCCGCCGATCGACGACCTGCGTCACTACGAGGACACCCACGGGCTGCGCCTCGGCGGCGATGTCCGGCTGCTCCCGAATCGGCTGTGGCTGCGCCTCGGCGGGACCTACGAGACGGGCGCGAGCCCCGACGAGTACACCCACCTCGACTTCCCCGGCCTCGATCAATGGTCCGCCCACGTCGGGCTCGGCGCGCGCTACGACGTGGCCGGCGTGCAGGTCGACCTCGACGTCGCCTACGCCTACGTCGGCCTGGTCGAGCGCACCGTGACCGACAGCGACGTGCGCTCCATCGACGTGCAACTCACCCGGATTGACGACGAGGGCCGGGTCGTCCCGCTGCGCGACCAGTGGCAGCCAGTGCTCGGCAACGGGACCTTCAGCGGGCGCTACCACGTGGCCGGCGCCTCGGCGATCGTCCACCTTTGAACGAGCGTCTGCCGCTGGACGAGGTGGTGCGGTCCGTCCGTGAGGGCAGCCGCCTCGTCGACGTGGTCGGCGTCGACCTCGAGCTGCTCGCGTGGACGGCCGTAGCCCTCCGTCGCCGCCTCGACCGCCCCTGCACCATCGTCGTACCCACGGCCGCCGAAGCGCAGCGGGTGGCGACCGACCTGCATTTCTTCGCGGGCGAGCGCGTGACCCGCCTGCCGGTGGTCGACTCCAACCCCTACGGTCAGCTGAGCCCGGACCGCAACGCGGTGATGGAGCTGCTCGCCGCCCTCGCTCGCCTCGCGTGGGACGACGCCGGCCCCTTCACCGTGATGGCCGCCGACGCCCTCGCGCGTCGCGCCATCCCGCGCGACACGCTGGTCGAGCGCAGCTTCCTGGTCGCGGCCGGGCAGCGGCTCGACCGCGACGCGTGCCTCCACGCCCTCGCCGGCGCCGGCTACCACACGGTCAGCACGGTCTGCGACCCGGGCACATTCGCGGTGCGCGGCGGCATCCTCGACGTGTTCCCGCCGCACCTCGACGATCCGGTCCGCGTCGAGCTGTGGGGCGACGAGGTCGAGTCGCTGCGCCGATTCGACCCGGAGACCCAGCGCTCCCGCGGCGACGCAGGCGACACGCTCCTGCTCCCGCCCGTGCGCGAGGAGCTGCTCGGGGTCGCGGACATCCGGAAGCGCGCGCGTCGGGCCATCCTCGAGGCCGGCGCAGCTGTCGAGATGCCCACACGCAAGCTGCAGCCGCTGCTCGACGACCTCGACAACGGCATCCCTTTCATGGGGATCGAGGGCTTCCGGCCCGCGTTCTATCCGCAGCTGTCCCCGGTCTTCGAGTACCTGCCTGACGACACCGTCGTCTTCGTCCTCGACCCGATGGGGGTCGGCGACCGGCTGCGCGAACATTGGGAGCGCCTCGCGAGCGGCTACGAGGGGGCCATCTCCGCACAGCAGGCGGCGTTCGCACCCGAGACCCACGCGCTCACGCCGAGCGAGGTGGCCGGTGCCCTGGAGCGGCGCCCGGAGATCCGCGCGCACGTGGTGCAGATGTCGGAGGATGGCGCGGTCGAAGGGCCCAACGAGGCGCTCGCCTTCCACGTCCCCGACAACCGCGACCTCACGCTCCAGCTCGAGCAGTCACGCGCAGACCGCGAGCCGCTCAAGCCCCTCGCCGAAGGGGTGCGCACCTGGACGGCCGAGGGCGCGCGGGTGGTGCTCGCGTGCCGGCAGCAGACCCAGCTCGACCGCCTCGAGCGCCTGCTCAAGGGGTACGGCGTCGAGGTCACCCGCGGCGAGCGTCCTCCGCACGAGTATCTGTCGCCCCCGCTCAATCGCCGCTCGGGCTCACCCCCCCTCGACGCCGGCGCGGTGCTGGTGCAGGGCGACGTGGGCGGCGGCTTCCGGCTGCTCTCACACGGCTTCGCGCTGGTCACCGAGGAGGAGGTCTTCGGCCGCAAGGCGCGCAAGAGGCGGGCGCCCCGCAGCGATCGTGACGCAGCAAGTCCTTTCTTGGAGAGCTTCCGCGAGCTCGAGCCCGGAGACCACGTGGTCCACGCCGACCACGGCGTCGGGCGCTACATCGGCCTGCAGAAGCTCGAGCTCGGCGGCCACGAGGCGGACTTCCTCGTCGTGCAATTCGCGGGCAACGACAAGCTCTACCTGCCCGTCTACAAGCTCGGCCGCCTTCAAAAGTACGTCGCCGGCAAGGCGGGCGCGCCGCGCATGGACAAGCTCGGCGGCACCGCGTGGGGCAAGGTCCGTGCGCGCGCCAAGAAGCAGGCCGAAGAGGACGCCCTCGCGCTGCTCGAGCTCTACGCCCGCCGCGAGGTGGCGCGCGGCTTCGCCTTCACCGCGCCCGACGACTACTTCCGCGCTTTCGAGGCCACCTTCCCCTTCACCGAGACGCCCGACCAGGAGCGGGCGATAGAGGAGGTGCTCGCCGACATGCAGCTCGCGCAGCCGATGGACCGGCTGCTATGCGGCGACGTCGGCTTCGGCAAGACCGAGGTCGCGCTGCGGGCAGCCATGCGCGCGGTGACCGATGCCAAGCAGGTGGCGGTGCTGGTGCCCACGACCGTGCTCGCGCTCCAGCACTTCCGCACCTTCCGCACGCGCTTCGCCGACTACCCGGTGCGTATCGAGCTGGTCAGCCGCCTGCAGACGCCCCAGGCCCAGCGCGAGATCCTGCGCGACACCAAGCTCGGCCGGGTCGACATCCTCGTCGGCACCCATCGCCTGCTCAGCCAGGACGTGAAGTGGCAGGACCTCGGCCTGCTCGTGCTCGACGAGGAGCACCGCTTCGGCGTGCGCCACAAGGAGCGGCTCAAGGAGGTGCGCTCGAGCGTCGACGTGCTCGCGATGACGGCCACG
>PVBE012860280.1_pt1 | contig 12102 bp, 15 predicted proteins | sample 1631181 | NCBI WGS metagenome assembly PVBE01 (sample SAMN08397723, study PRJNA350692) | Marine metagenome, whole genome shotgun sequencing project. | isolation source: water | place: Pacific Ocean | collected 2012-04 | reverse complement strand
AGGGAAGATATTAGCAACCCTGTAGTTCGTCCCTCCTAACAGGAGTTTACGACCCTAGGGCCTTCATCCTTCACTCGGCGTCGCTGCGTCAGTGTTTCCCCCCTTGCGCAAAATTCCCCACTGCTGCCTCCCGTAGGAGTCTGGGCCGTATCTCAGTCCCAGTGTGGCCGTTCACCCTCTCAGGCCGGCTACCCATCGTTGCCTTGGTGAGCCGTTACCTCACCAACAAGCTAATGGGCCGCGAGCCCATCTCCAGACGGTAGCTTCCATGGAGAGGCCACCTTTTACCGCTGAACCATTAGGCTCTGTGGTCTTATCCGGTATTAGCCCCCCTTTCGGAAGGTTATTCCAGACCCGGAGACAGGTTGCTCACGTGTTACTCACCCGTCCGCCACTCTACTTGCCCGAAGGCTTTCTCGTTCGACTTGCATGTGTTAGGCACGCCGCCAGCGTTCGCTCTGAGCCAGGATCAAACTCTCCAATTGAAATACATTAAAAAGAGAACGCGCCGAAGCGCAGAACCGATTAGTTACCTAACCGGTATCCTCATCCCTTTTTGTTTCAATCGAGGATAAAAACTGGACCCGTTCGAAACGTTTCGTACCCTATTCAGTTTTCAAAGATCATGTCCCCTGAATCAGGGGGGAACAGTCAGAATACCAACGATCAACACACATCGTCAACCGCTAAGAAGCAAAAAAATTCGCCGGATTCGCCTTCAAACCGGAGTATTCGGCGTGTCCGGCCCGTGATTTCCAGGCCGAAATCATTGAAGCGGAGTGGGAATATAGACCCGGGACGATCATTTGTCAAAGAATAAAGCCGAAAATTTCGATCACGCCCGAAAAAAAAACTTCGAGTCATACAATTCATTATTAATCAATAATTTAAGTCGCTACCCCCTGGCCTCTGGCCCCGCTATTTCCCGAATTATCCCGCCACTTCACCGGCGAATGGCCCCTAATCCCCGGGCATCGCCGCCGTTTCGGGGACCCCGGGGGGCGGATTCGCGGCCTCTTCGCCCGGAACGGCCACCCTGTGGGCGCTGATCCGCCCCTTTTCGGCCCTCAAAACGATGTTACAGGTCCAGTTTTCACTGTCCAAATCCGGATAATCGAACCGGAAATGCCCGCCCCGGCTCTCCTTCCGCTCGAGGGCGGCGGCCGCGAGCATCCGGGCCACCTCGATGAGATTATCCGTCTCTAGGATTTTCCGCATCGAATCCCACTTTTTCCGCACAGTATCGCCCCGGGCGGCCACCTCCCCGTTTTCCCGCTGAAGACCATCGAGCTCCAGGAGCGCTTTTTCGAGGCGCTCCCCGTCCCTAATCTGCCCGATGGAGATCGCGCCCACCCGCTGCACTTCCTTTCGTGCCTCGTCAACGCCTCGGCCTCCGGCATGGGTGCCGCCGGCGCGGTTCGCGCGCTCCACGAGCCGCTCTAAACCCTCGCGCCAGCCGCCCCCCTCGGGGTCCGGGCACTCCCGATCCTTCGCCTCGCAGGCCGCGCCCATCCCGCTCCGGAGCCCGAACACATAGCTGTCCGCCAGCGCGGCGCCGCCCGTGCGGTTCGCCCCGTGAACACCGCCCGACGCCTCGCCGCCCGAGTACAAACCCTCCACCGTCGTTCGCCCCCACTCATCGATCCTGATTCCGCCGAGGTAGGTGTGCGGCCCGCTCGCCACCTCGAACGGCTCCTTCGAGAGATCCACCCCGCAGTTTTTTAACACGCGGACGATGTCCGCCGTCGCCCCGTCGTTCACCACGTCGAACACATGACAGGTATCGAGATAGACGCCGTGATTCTCCGTCCCCCGGCCCTCGTAGATTTCCGTCCCCACCGCCCGGTTGACCATCGCCCGCGTCGAGCGCTCGCAGCGTTCGGGGTCGTAGCGCCGCATGAAGCGCTCCATGTCCTTGTTGTAAAGATAGGCGCCCGCGTTGATGAACCCGCTCGAGTGCGGCGGATACCCCCTTATCCGCTCGGGCGCGGCGACCATCAGCTGATAGTCGATAAACTCCATGTCGATCAGATCGGCCCCCGCCCGCAGCGCTATCGCGTAGCCGTCGCCCGAGATGTAGGGGGGGGAGTCGTTGACCTCGTGAAGCTGGGGAGCGCCCCCCGTCGCGATGATCGTCGAGCGCGCGTGCACCACGACCGGCGCGCCGTCCCGGTAGGCGAACCCCCACGCGCCCACCACCCGGTCACCCTCCTTCATCAGATCGACGAACATCACATGCGCCGCCGACGCTATCTCCCACGCCTTCATCTTTTTATGAAGGGACTGCATCAGCGGCTTGCCCATCAGCTTTCCGCAGTGCAGCAGCCGGTCGTAGCGGTGCGAGGCGCTTGGCTTTTGGTGGTACAGCCCGTTCTCCATCCGGACAAGGCCCAGCCCCCAGGCGTCGAGCTCGTGCGTGCGCTCTATCGCCTCGTGGCTCATCAGGCGCATCAGGCGGCGGTTGCACAAATCGTAACTCGCCTGGACCGAATCCTCGAAAAGAAACTCGGGCTTGTCGGCGGGGTTCGAGTGGCCCATCGCGGCGCTGTAGCCCCCCCGCGCCATCGACGAGCTTCCCGAGGGGAAAGAAGCCTTCGTCATCAGAACCGGCGAAACCCCCGACCTCCGGCAGCCAACGGCCGCCATCATCCCCGCGACCCCGCCGCCGATGATGAGGACATCCGTCTCGGTCCGCCGCGCATCTTCGGGAAAACTCATCCGTAAAACTTCCAATGGAAAATGCCGAATCGTGCTGTTTAAGAGTTAGGGTCAAAAAAACAGTGTACTTCTCCTGCGCGCTTTGGGAAAGATGGGGTGGGATGTACTTTCCTATGAGAAGCGCCCCGTCTCGACAAATCCCCCGATAATTAATAAATTGAAGTTGGATAAGAGATTATTTTTTCACGTGAAGATATATCGACGTCCCACCGCTTGAGGGGAGGGGAAGTGGCGCAACTGGTCCCGTGTGAAACCTGAGGAAATGGGGTGGCGAAATCGACGTGGACGTGCCCCCACTGCGGGGATCGGGGGCCGAAGATAAAGTCGGCGCTGGGGTGTGTCGCTATCGGCTGCCTGGCACCGGTCATTTTTATTTTGACGATTGTGATCATCGCGAGCTTTAGGGGTGGCGATGAGCCGGTGGTGTCGATTCTGGAGTTCGCCGAAGGTTTTAGGAAAAAACACGAGGCGGACAGCGGGCCTTCGCCGCCGGGGCGGCGGGATGAATGGGTGCTCTGGTCGCATGTGAAGTTCGCGGGGACACCACCGGAGACGGGGGATGCTTGGCGTCCGATGGAATCGCGATTCAAAAAAAGAACCTCGGCGAAAAGGGCCGGGAGCCGGGCTATTCGGGGATTCTCAAATCCTACGCGGGTTCGGAACGGCGAGGGTATTCGATCATGACGCAACTCGGAGGAAAGGATGTGATCTGGCGGTTTCATTGCCTTCCCGGGGATACTGAGAAGCGGCGGGGGTCGAGATAGTGGCGAAGCGGGTTTGCCCGCCATGGGGGTATGGCTCACAAAGGTAGGCATCGGTCCGATAGGAACGGGTGCTGTAGGCGAAAAGTTATGTAGAGCGCTTTGAGGGCCTCGTACACCACTTTAGAGCCTGGCTTTTTTCCTTGCGGGAAACCCTGATGAGGACCACATTGTCCTCAAGTGAGGCTTGGCGCCTCCGGCCCGATCCCTCAGAGGATGACGAGGGCGAAGCGATGAACCCCCTTGGAACCTGCCCAAATGAAGTAATTTCCGAAACAGGCGAGCCCAACTGCTTTGACCCGGTTCACGCGGAATGTACCCCGCGCCCCTCCTACACCGTCCGGGATTTCTGCCGCAATGATTACAGGAAGTGCCCCTACTATAACGTCGGCTGGAACCGGGTCCGGTTCGGCGGGGAGCGGATATTCTCGAAAGCCAGGGCAAAAATATTGGTGGTTTGACAGCCGCCCCAAACAATACGCCCCTCCCGGTGAGAGACCGGGAGGGGCGATTTTTTTTATTTAACTGCCTACTTCAACCCCGGCAGATCGACCGGGCAAAATTCGTTGATTTCCGTCCGGAGGGCGCCGTTGAACTTGGCGTTGAAATTCTGATAGGCGGCGAAAACGCTGATCTCGACGATGGCGGGGGTGTTGTAGTGCGCCTTGAGGGCGTCGAACACCGCGTCCGGCACGTCCACCGGGGTTTTCGTCATGCCCTCGGTGTAGGCGAGGGCGGCGCGCTCGGCTTCCGTAAACTCGGGTCGCCCGGCGTAATCGAGTATCGCGGCGAGTTTATCCTCCGAATGCCCGGCGCGGAGACTCCGCGCCGAATGGAGGTCCACTCAATGGGGGCACTGGTTCAGGCGCGAAACCAGGAGGGTGATCAGCGGCTTCAGCGAGGCGGGCGCGAAATCGGTCTCCGCCTGCATCGCCTGCATCCCGGCGATGCCATTGAGCAGGTCCGGGCAATGGCCGCGGACCCGGGTGGTGGTCATCGTCTTCCCGACGGCGGCTTTTTGGCCGTCGTAGATTTTTCGCACCTCGGGGGGCGCGTCGTCGTATTCGAGAAACGGAACGCGGGCCAAGATAAAGTCTCCTTCGGCCCGCGCCCAGTCGAGGACCGGGCCGGTTATGCGGCCTCGGGCGCCCGGTTTGCGACAAAGGCCTCGATGGCCGATGTCGTCTCGTCGGAGGCCTCCAGGCTGATCAGGTGACCCACTCCGGGGACATCGATCTTGGCCGCGCCTTCGATTTTGCCGGCCAGCTCGTCGGCGCAGGCGTGAAAACCCGCGTGATCGCGCTCCCCGACCAAAATCCGCGTCCGTGCCTTGATGGCGGGGGCCGCGTCGCCCAGGGAGGGGTCCCTCGGCGACTCGTTGTCGAGCCAGTGAGCGCCGGTGTAGGAGAGCATCATCTGATCGATTTTCGCGGCCACTTCCTCGTTTTCAAGCGCGGGCGCGAAAACCGGGAGCGAAAGCCACTTTTCCTTCGCCGCCCGGAGACCCTCGGCCCGGAGCGTCGCCATGACCTCGAGACCCTGGTCAACGAATTCGGGCATGAGCCGGGCCTGATCGAAACTGGGACACATCGCGAAGACCGAGGCGGTCTTGTCCGGATGCGCGGCGGCGAAGCTCAGTGCGATCCCCGCTCCCCGGCTCAACCCGACGAAATGGGCCCTCGAAGCCTTCACGACCTCGAGCAGGTCATGGAGATCCTTGACCTCTTCTTCCCGGGCGTAGCCCGTGGCCGGTTTCTCGGACCGGCCGCAACCCCGAAGATCGTAGGTGACGATCCGGTTCGCGCTCCGGAGGGCTTGTTTTTGTTTGTCCCAAAACGAGCGGTTCAGGGTGTGGCCATGAATAAACACAATGGGAGTTTTGCTGGAGCCAAATTCGGTGTCGTCGAACGCGATTTGAATTCCGTTGCAAACAGCTTGCGCCACAGATAATCCTCCCGCGGGATATGAATCATCCGAGGTCTGCCGCCCGGCCCGGAGGGGCCGTCCCGCGACGGCGGGGGACCTGGGTTATCGAGACCGGCAAGGTATACAACGAAGCGGCGGGTATGGCAAAGCGCGTCCGGCCGACCGGGCGAAACGGCGGCCGGGGCGGAAAAGAGGGCGCGGGCCCTTACTCCTCAAACGGAGCCGGCTCTTCTTCCTCGCCCGTTTCATCCACCAAATCCACCAGCCCGCACTCCCCGCAGGAGATCAGAATATTCTCCATCGGAATCCCCCGCGACTCCTCCTGGCGGATCCATTCCCTGAGCCGCTGCGTCAATGTCTCCTGCTCTTCCCGGGTCAATCGAGGTTCTTGCGGCATCGGACAATCTCCCTGATGAAGAGAAGAATAAAACTACCCGCTCACCTTGGAGCCATGGATTTTCCCGGACTCCTCCTGCGATACAGGATTCCCCTCGGGGTCGTGCATGGGGAACGCCTTCAGGGTCCGCATGAAAACCTGCATGCCGTAATGGAGGGCTATGAAGCCCCCGAGCTCCATGATCTGCGCCTCGCTGAAGTGTTTTTTGCCCTCATCGTAGAATTCCTTGTTCACCTTTCCCGGCTCCCGGTACATCGTATGCGCGTAGCGGAGCGCCCATTTCTCGGCAGGGGTGAAACCCGCGTCGTTCTCGAAATCGCCCGAGCCCGCCTCGATGCGCTCCTCCGTCAAACCTGCGCGCAAAGCCTTCCCGGAGCGCAGGTTGGCGAAGTAGGTGTCCTCTGCCTTACGGGCGAGTTGGACGCGGATGATCTCCTTTAACTTGTGATCGACGCCCCCCTCGGCATGGGAGATGTGCATGGCATCGTGAAGCGCCTTAGCGTAGCCGGGCGCGCGGGCGAGTATCCACACGAATAGCGCGTCGGGCGCGCCCACCTCCTCGCAGCGGCCCAGTATTTTCCCGAAACCCTTTTCCTCGATCTGATCTTCGGGCAATGGCTCGATGACGGGCATGGCCTCATTCCCCCTCATCGGCGGCGAGGGCCCGGGCGCGCCCAAGCGGCCCGCTGATGTGCGAGACCGGCCGTGAGCCGTAAATTTCCCGGGATTCCTCCTGGCTCACCAGGCGGCCGTCCGGCGAGAACATGGGATAGAAATCGAGCGTCCTGAAAAACGTGTGATACCCCACGTTGAAACCGATGAAGGCGCCGAGCTCGACGATCTCCGCGTCGGAATAATGTACGCGCAACCGCCCGTAGAAAGCCTCGTCGATTTTCTCCGGCTCGAACTGCATCAGCCCGCTGTACTCGAGAGCGATTTTCTCGGCGGCGCCAAACTTGTCGCTCTCCCGCCAGTTCTCGATCCCCTCGTCGATCAACTCCTCGGTGAGTCCGTCCCGCTTCGCCGAAGCGGATCGCACGTTGCCTCAGTAGTTGCAGTCGGCCGCCCGGGAGAGCTGGACCCGGATGATCTCCTTGAGCTTGTGATCGACGGCCCCGGTGTTGAAGACCGCCCCCCAGGCGATATACATCGCCTTTGAAAGATCCTCGTTATGACCCTGCATGGCGTGAAAGGCCGGATCGGGAGCCCGGTGCTTGAGGCATTTGTTCACGAACGGCCCGAGTTTTGTTTTCTTTAAATCCTCGATGTCGAGCATGCTGATATTTGGCACCGTGGTCTCCTTTAAATCTGGTGCGGTTTATCGAACGATGTGCGATTTCCCTCAATCCACCGGGTTTCATTCTTCAGGCTCCGCTCTTCGGTCAGAATGAGCGGCGGCGCTATCCCTGGCTTCCGCTCCCGAGCTTGCGGATGAGGGCGAGGAGCGTCTCCTTCTCCTCCGTGGTGAGATTCTCCATCATTTCGGCGTTGATCTCCAAAACGTCCGCGTAGCTGCTCACCAAACCCGCCTCGCATGCAAACCACCCCCCGGAGGGAGGGAGGTGCGATCAGCGGAAATCAGCGGGGCAGGGGGGATTATCCCTCGGCCTGGAACTTTTTAAGCCCGGTGTCGATGGCGGAGACGATTGTCGCGCCCTGCTCTTCGGTCAATATGAGCGGCGGGGAAATGGTGAGCGTGTTCGAGGGCCCGTCGGCGATGCCGGCGTTCTTTCCGATGAGGACCCCCTCCTCCTTGACGTAGGACAGGACCTTCGCCGTCCCCTCGGTCGGAAGCGGGTCGCCGTTCTCCTCGATGAGTTCGACGCCCCAGATGAGCCCCACCCCCCGGACATCCCCCACACAGGGAATGTCTTTCAGATGGGCCAGCGCCTCGCCCAGGCCTTTTCCGACATCCCGCGCGTTTTGCGTCAGATTCTCCTCCAGCAGAATTTCGAGATTTTTGTTCGCAGCGGCGCACGATGCCGGGTGGCCTCCGTAGGTGTTGATTTGCTGGAAGCCCGCCTCGCCCTCGGCGTTGAGCACCTGGAACACTTCGTCCGTCACCGCCGTCGCGCCGATGGGCAGGTATCCGCTACTGAGCCCCTTGGCCATCGTCATCACGTCGGGCTTCACGCCGTAAAGGTCCGAGGCGAAGAGCTCGCCCGTGCGGCCAAAGCCGGTGATCACTTCGTCGATGATCATGAGCACCCCGTAGCGGGTGCAGACTTCCCGCATTTTCTTCAGATAGTCCGCCGGGGGGGGGATCACACCCCCGCCGCCGATAATCGGCTCGGCGATGAAGGCGGCGACGGTATCGGCGCCCTGGTAGCGGATCACGGCGTCGAGATCTTCGGCCAGCCGCTCGGCGAGGTCGAACTCGCTCGAACATCCGCTGCGGTAGAAATAGGGCGCCTGGAGGTGGACTACGCCCGGAAGGAGGGGCTCGAAGGGCGCGCGGCGGGCGGTCTGGCCGGTCAGGCTGGCGCCGCCGATGGTGCCGCCGTGATAGCCCTGATACCGGGCGATGATCTTGTAGCGCCCGCCCTGTGTCCGGCCCCAGGCCCGGGCGATTTTGATGGCGGTGTCCACGGCCTCGGAGCCCGAGTTCACGAACCAGATGCGATCGAGGTCGCCGGGCAGAATGTCTCCGAGCTGGTCGGCGAGCCGAGCCGCCGGGAGGTTGATCTGGCTTAGCGGGTAGTAGGGAAGTTCGAGTAGCTGACGATAGACCGCCTCGGCGACTTCCTTGCGCCCGTAGCCGATGTTGACGCACCAAAGGCCCGCCATCGCGTCGAGGTATTCCCGGCCCTCGCCGTCGGTGACGGTGCAGCCGTCGGCCTTGACGATGACGCCGAGCGGGTTCTCGTCGAGCGTGTTGTGATTGAGAAACGGGTGCCAGACGTGGTCCTTGTCGAGGTCGCGGATTTTCTGAATGTCCTCGCCCACTGCCGCGATTTCCGAATTCATGGTTTTCTCTCCTTGAAGCACCGGGGCTGTTCCCTCGAAACCGCTTCGCTTACAAAATAGTATATTTCAGCCTTTCCGCCTTAATCTCGTATCTCTGGCGACCGATCTTCGAAATCTCGCCCTCTATGATATCACCCGGCTTCAGGAATTTCCCCCACGAGGCGGCGTTGCCGGCGGGCGAGCCCGTCGCGATGATGTCTCCGGGGCGAAGCGTCGCGATGGTCGAGAGGTAGGCGACCTGCTCGTCCACCTTCCAGATCATATCACCCGTCGAGGCATTCTGGCGAAGCTCGCCGTTCACCCACAACCGGAGCCGGAGCTTGTGGGGGTCCGTTTTTTCATCGTTCAAAAGAATATAGGGCCCTGTCGGGGCGAAACCATCGGGCCCCTTCATCGCGTACCAGTCGATGAAGCGTTTATTGTCGCCCACACTCAGATTTCCGCGATCGCTCATATCGTTGATGAGCGTGTATCCGCCGACGTGATCCATCGCCTTCCCGGCCGGGATGTTCCGCCCGCCGCGACCGATGACGATACCGAGCTCGAGCTCGTAGTCGAGTCTTTTCACCGAGCGGGAAACGACCACCGGATCGTAGGGGCCGTTGATGCAGGTGGCGGGCTTGATGAAACAATAAAGGGGGAGCTCCTCCTTGAAATCGTTGATCTTCGTCCTGGCCATCTCGGCGGCATGGGCGACATAGTTCCGCGCCATGCAAAAAAGCGTCACCTCCGACACCGGCGGGAGAATCTCGACGCTCTCCGGGTCGTGAACAACGGGAAGGCCGTCGAAGGCGAGCGGTTGTTTTTTTCGCTTGAGCGCGCGGAGGGCCTTGATGGCGCTATCGGCGATCAGGCGGGTGGTCTCGGAATCCTCGAGGAGTTCCTCGCAGGTGGGCGCGACGATCTCCTCGGCGGCCTCGGTGGCCTCGGCCGGATCGGCGTCCCTGAGCGAGAGAGCGAAAGCAAGGGTCAGGTCGGCGATCCGTTCGCCGAACAGGATCCCGACGCGGGGGTCGCCCCCCAGGCTGAAAGTGCAAATGCGCATGAACCGAATCTCCCAGGTAACTGTCCTATCGGAAACTTCCTTTGCCGGTGGAACGGGGCATCATACCACCACAGGCGCGGCCCTCGTCGTCGCCGGGCTGATCGTGCTCGCCCTCTCGAAATAACCCTCTCGAATTAACCCCCTTAAATGAAATCAGTCCCCATTTGGCATCATAAGATCCTAAATCAGGATTAGAAAAAATCTAAATTACACCTTTCTTGTTCAGCCTATCGATCTCTTCCGACCCCAGCCCGAGCACGTTGCCGTAGATTTCATCGTTGTGCTCGCCGATGAGCGGGGCGGATGCTCGTATCCGCCGGGCGATTTTTCCAGCTTGAACGGGAAGCCCTGGGCATGAACACCCGGAACCGCGCCGAGGCGGGGATGCGGAAGCTCGCCGATCATCCCCCGCTCGCGGAGGTGGGGCCAGGCGAGAATGTCCCGAATGTTGCGGACCGGCCCGCAAATCACCCCGCCCTCCCGCAGACGGCGGACGGCCTCCCCGGTATCGCGCTCCTTTGTCCAGGCCACGATGATTTCATCGATCTCCTCGTTGTTCTCGAGGCGTCCGGTCATGTCGGCGTAGCGCTCATCGTCGATCAGATCATCGCGTCCGATGGCCCTGAGAAGATCGCGCCAGTGGATGTCGGTGCCCGTACAGATGACGAGCCAACCGTCATTCGCCGGGTAGGAGTTGAACGGGGAGAGCCGCATGATGCGGTTGCCCATCCGCTCGGGGAGGCCGAGTTCTTCGTAGCAGTCCATCGGCTCATCGAAAATCAGGGAGAACATACAGTCCGCCATCGAAATATCGACGAACTGGCCCTCTCCCGTGCGCTCGCGGTGAAAGAGCGCCGTCATGATGCCGCCGAAGGCGAAAGTGCCACTTAGGCTGTCGGCCAGCGCCGAGCCCGCCTTGGTAGGCGGTCCGTCCGGAAATCCGGTCAGGTCCATCAGTCCGGACGCTGCCTGGATTACCGCATCGTAGCCCTTGAGGCCCGCGTCCGGTCCGGTGGCGCCGTATCCCGAGATAGTGCAGTAGATGAGCCTGGGCCGGCGCTCTTTCAGGGAGGGATAGTCGATGCCGAGGCGTTTCGTCACACCCGGCCCGAAGTTTTCGACGAGGATGTCGGACTCGTCCACAAGGCGGAGGAAAATCTCGCGCCCGCGCGGTTCCTTGATGTTCAGGGTGACGGACTTTTTGTTTCGTGCGCGCTTGAGGTAGGCGATACTGATGTCGTCTTCAGTCTGCTTTTGAAACGAGATTCCCTTGGAGCCGACGAAGGGCGGGCTGTCGGCGACCGGGTCCTTCGCTCCCGGATTGTTGATGCGGATCACCTCGGCCCCCAGGCCGGCGAGAAACAGCGTCGCCTGCGGGCCGGCGAGATATTGCGTCAGGTCGAGAACCCGGATGCCTTCAAGTGGTTTTGACATGAGGCCATTCTACCGGCCGGCGGGATATTTTTCACCTGGCGGCGCCATCCAAACCTCGGCTCCACTACCGGCTCCGCTATCGCCCTTCGAACCATTCCCGCAGGGTCCGCCCATCGGCCAGCCTTTCCCGCCCGATTGGCGCTCCGGCCAGTTTTTCCATCTGAGACCGCCCATCGACCACCCTTTTCTTTTTCCGGCCCGGCGCTTTGGCCATTTTTTTCATTCAGGCCGGCGGTCCGGCCAATCTTTTCCGCCGGCTTGGGGCTTTGGCCAGTCTTTTCCGCATGGCGGCGGCTCTTGCCAGGACGGAGGAGGCGTTCTTTCCGTTCGCTCCATGAACATAAGCCAATCGGCTCAGGGTTTTTGCGATATGGGAATGATCCGGCCCTAGATTTTTTTCATATATGGCCAACGCCGTCTTCAATACACGCTCCGCCTTATGGAATTTATTCTTGCGAAAATACACAGGGGCCATCTCAAAGAGCGCATGGCCGACTTCCGTATGCCCGGCTCCAAGGACTGTCGTGCGGATTTTCAGGCTCCGCTTATATAGCGCTTCGGCTTTATCGAACTTACGCTGATGCCGCAAGGAAGTTACCCGGGCGCTGAGTTTTTTCGCCTCCGCGAGCGTTTCTCCGGCCTGGGCAGGTGCAACCGTCCCGGAGATAGAAAAACCCGAAATAACGGCGGCAAGAACAAAAAGGGCGAAAATCTTCGATGCTGTCCGCATAGTTACTCCTCTGTGAGCTCAAAATTGAATCGCAAACGCGCTTTCCCGGCCGCGCAACAAGTTACAGCCGGAAGAATGTGATTACCGACAAACGAAACGCCCCCACTGTGAACCGAATCGCAGT
>PVBE012159909.1_pt1 | contig 12102 bp, 1 predicted proteins | sample 1631181 | NCBI WGS metagenome assembly PVBE01 (sample SAMN08397723, study PRJNA350692) | Marine metagenome, whole genome shotgun sequencing project. | isolation source: water | place: Pacific Ocean | collected 2012-04 | reverse complement strand
CCCCGAGCCGGTCGAAGCCGAGCCCATCGAGGGCGCGGACCCCGAGCCGGTCGAAGCAGATCCGGTCGAGGAGCAGGTCGCCGAGCCGGAGCCCATCGAGGTGGCCGAGCCCGTCGAGGAGCAGATCGCCGAGCCGGAGCCGGTCGAGGCCGAGCCCGTGGAAGTGGCCGAGCCCGCCGGGGACGCCCCCGAAGACGGCTCGGGGCCTGGCGCCGCCGCCGCTGCCGCTGGATTCGTGGCCCTCGCAGGCGGCGCCGCGGGCGGTGACGACGGAGACGCGGAAGAGGCGAGCGCCGACGAGCCGGCCGAAGCCGTCGACACGCTGGCCGTGAAGTCGGTCGAGGTGATCGGCGACAAGGCCATGCTGACCGTCGAGATCACCCTCTCCGCCCCGGTTTCGGCGGAGGCGGCGAGCACGTCGTTCAACGACTTCGGCGATTTGCTGACCATCCGACTGAAGGGCGTCGAGACCGCCCGTGACCGGCCGCGTCCCAGCCACGCTGGGGCCCGCGGCGTACTCGTCCATCCCGGAAAGAAGGGGGACGCGCTCATCAAGGTTCGCTTGAAGCGCCACGTCCCATCAGAGCGGGCCTCGGGCCTGTCCACCGACGTCGACGGCACGAAGGTGCGCGTCCGGCTGCCCATGTCCGCTTCCCTTGCTGACGACGGTGACGTCGTCGTGACTCGCTGAGAGGTTTTCTTGATGCGCTTTCTTTCCTTCTTCGCCCTCAGCTTTGCTTTCTGCGTACCCGCATACGCGCAGGACCTCGCGGTCACCGCGGTCCAGTGGGTCCAAGGGAACGACGAGATCCCGCACCCGGCGGTGAACGGCCAGCCGACGTATCTGCAGGCCATCGCGGAGGGGGGCGATTGCGGCGGCAACTACGTCTTTCACTGGGACGTCAACGGCGACGGTGACTACGAAGACGCCAACGAGCAGAACCGGAACGCGTCGAGCGGCGGCCTGCACGCCGGCTACTTCGCCCCGCTCAGCCTGGACGTGCAATTCCCGGCCGTGCAGGGCGACACGCTGCTGTTCCCCAAGGTCGAAGTGACCTGTGGGGACGCGACCGCCTCGACCACGATGCCGGTCCAGGTCCGCGTGCAGCGGATGTGTCCGAACTACCCGGCGAACAACAACTGCGCGGGCGAGGAGAACCTGTCGCTGACCCGCCGCTGGCGGGCCGACCGCGCCGTCGACCGGGCGCTCTGGTACATGTTCCTCAAGTTCACGCACCGCGGGAACGACGCCCACGGGCACAACGTGCACGCCTGCCACTACTCCAGCGGCAGCCCGGCCATGTACGCCCACGGTCACGCGATGAACGCCTTCCTGCGCCGCGGACACGGGCACGGCGCAGGCCGTGACGGAGACATCTACTACCGCCACCTCACGCAGTGCGGCCTCAACGCGCTGCTGTCGACCTACGGCATGCGCGGTGGCCTCTACTTCGACGACACCAACGAGCTCGGGACCGACGGCCAGGCCATCCAAGGCACCAACGGGGTGATGAACCCGTCGTGGCACTGGGCCAGCTACGGCTCGAGCGCCTGGGTCGAGCCCCTCGCCAGCTTCGGCAACGGCGCTTACGTCGCCCCGGCCGGTCCGGCGGGCGTCGTCGGTCGCAGCTTGCGCAGCATAGGGCAGGACCTGGCCGACGGACTCGTCCAGGCGATGCGCAGCGACGGTGGCTGGCACTACACCAACGGCAACGGCGGCGGTGGCACCAACGACGCGTCGACCAACGGGTGGGCCGGCGAGGCGCTGCGCCTGCTCGAGCGGAAATACGACGTCGAGACCTATGACTGGGCCAAAGCTCGTCAGCGGGGCTGGCTCAACCGGGTCTGCCCGAATGGGCGCTGCCGTTACCACACCGGCGACCAGCGACTCTCCGGCAACGCGCTCGTGGGCTACGGCTGGACCGAGGACGAGGAGTTCACCCGCGACGGCCAGGGCGGCAACCTCGGCCGGCACCTCGACTCGGTGCAGGCCAACAACCACGTGTCGCTCGGCCTCTACTACATGTACGCCTCGACCAAGGGGCTGCGCTCCTTCGACCCGGAGATCCGGTACCTGCCCAACGGGCGCGACTGGGCCACGGAGTTCACCGACTTCCTGCTGCAACAGCAAGCCGCCAACGGCAGTTGGAGCTGGGCCGGCGGCTGGCCCTGGCGCGGCGGCGTCAACAACGACGGCCGCGCCGCGATGATCACCCAGATCATCCAGTCCTGGTTGGAGGTCTCGGCCTACGCCCGCGCCACCCCGGAGCTGGCCGGCCCGGGCATCGACATCACCTTCGACCACTCGTGGTCCTACATCCTCGACCCGATCGTCACCATGAGCGTGTTCCGCTGGAACGTGATCGACTACCCGGATGGCCTCGACGCCAACGAGGACGGCGACTTCGAGGACGAAGGCGACTTCCCGCCCGAGGACGACGACGACAACGGCCGCGTCGAAGGCGACGAGATCGTCTGGGACTTCGAGACCGACGACCTCAACGAACCGTTCGTCTACGCCTACGCGCTCGACCTCGACTGGGATGACGTCGTCAACTTCAACGTCACCCTCGAGGTGGAGGACTCGAACGGCCGCGTGGTGCACGACACCGACTCGGTGCGCATCGAGGTCTCGCTGCGCAACCACAGGCCGGTCATCATCCCGCACCCCAACGGCCTCGGCGCGCGCTACCGCGGCTACGTCAACACGAGCGTGGTGCTCGATGGCCGTGCGAGCTACGACGTGGACGAAGAGCACGATGTCTTCCCGGGTGACGACGACCGCGAGCCCGGCATCCAGGACCGGGTCACCACGATCCACTTCGACCTGAACCTCGACGGCGACTACGACGACGAGGGCGAGGACGGCACCAACAACACCGTCCTGATGCCCCTGCGCGAGGGCCAGGGTGAGGGCGACGTGCTCGCCGTGCCCATGCGCGTGTGTGACGACGGCCAGTGGAACGGCCGGTGCTACGACGGTGTGCAGCGCGCCGACTGCTCGGAGTGCTCCTTCGGCTCGGCGCCGATCCTGCTCCTCGAGAACGTCGAACCGCCGGACATCGTCGTCGGCGGTCCCTACGCACCCGACCCGGGTGACTCGGTGCAGCTCGACCTCTCGGGTTCGAGCGACCCCGAGGGCGTCCTCGGTCTGCGCTTCCTCTACTCGATCATCGAAGGCAGCGGCTCGTTCACCCAGAGCGAGGAGTTCGAAGGCATCGAGAACGACATGGGTCCGGACGTGACCTACAACCCGGACCCCGACGGCCCGCGCATCGACCGGCTGCTCGTGCGCGTCTTCGACGCCGCCGGCGCCGAGGCCCGCGGCGAGATCCGGGTGGCGGTCGCCAACATCCCGCCGGTCGTGGACGAGTGGGACCTGCGCTTCGAGGGCGCCCCGCCGATCGTGGGCGAGATCACCGTGGTCAACCGCGGCAACGGTCGCTATCGCGCCACGATCGAGGCGCGCCCGAACCCGAACGTGAACACGTGGATCAGCTGGGCCGCCCACGACGACGGTGACGACGACCTCCGCATGACCGTCGACCTCGACCCCAATGGGCAGGTCAACCTGCGCGGCGATGGCGACTCGGGCTCGGCCGGTCCCTTCCCCTGCCCTGGCGGCCAGGAGATCCGGCCGGACGTGCAGATCCTCGACGACGCCGACTCCACCGGCGGCGAGGAGCGCGCGTACGACGTGCCCGACGCCGATCCGACGCTGCGCTACTACTTCGACCTCGGCGACGACGGCGTCTTCGAGGTCGCCGGCGGCGGCTCCAACTGGTTCGAGTTCGACGGGCCTCCCGGTGCCGAGCAGGTCGTGATCGCCGGCTACGTACGGGGTGCCGAGGGCGACCCGACGGTCTTCGAGGAAGAGGTCCCGCTGCGCAACGCCGACCCGGTCTTCGAGGACGCCCGCGTCCTCAGCCAGATCGGCTTCGACGTGGTCGTGAGCGCCCGCGCCATCGACCCCGACGGCGACGACGTCACCTACATCATCGACTGGGGCGACGGCACAGAGCCCACGCGCAACCGCGGCGGCCTCGCGGCCCACACCTATCCCGATGGTGAGTTCCAGGAGTACGAGATCACGATCACCGTCGAGGACGGCTCCGGTGGCAGCGCCGAGCGCACCGTCGACATCGAGTTCGAGGCGCCGCCCGAGAACCGCCCGCCGACGATCGCCGAGATCCGCATCATCAAGGAGGGCGGCTTCGACGTGCTCGTGGTGGTGTCTGCCAACGACCCGGATAACGACCCGCTTCGCTACGAGCTGGACTGGGCTGACGGCAGCGACGCCTCGGTCGTCTTCAACGGCATCGCGGCCCACACCTTCCCCGACGCCTTCCGCGCCTGGGGCGTACGAGTGACCGTGACCGACGGGAACGGCGGCAGCGTCTCGCAGGTCTCGAACGTCAACTTCCCCGCGCCGCAGGCGAACCGCGCCCCGCGCGTCGACGCGCTACAGCTGGTCAAGGAAGGCGGCTTCCGCGTCGTCGCGGTGGCGGCCGGTTCGGATCCGGACGACGACCCGATCAACTTCACCTTCGATTGGGGCGACAACAGCGACCCCACCGAGAGCGCCGGCGGCATCGCCGGGCACAACTACCCCGACGGGATCTTCCGCTCGTACACGGTCACGGTCACGGTGACCGACGGCCGGGATGGCAGCGGCGAGTTCGAGCAGGAGGTCAACTTCCCGCGCCCGCCCGCCAACCGCGACCCGGTGGTGGAGGGCGTACGGCTCATCCGCCAGGCCGAGTGGGAGCTGCTGGCTGTGGTCGGGGCGATCGACCCCGACGGCGACAGCCTCGAGTTCACCATCGACTGGGGTGACGAGAGCGACCCGACGGTCAACCGCGGCGGCATCGCGCCGCACGCCTACCCGGCCAACGTCTACCGCGCCTACACCATCAGCGTCAGCGTAGACGACGGGCGCGGCGGCACCGCCGAGGGCGAGACGGAGTTCAACTTCCCGGAGCCCGCGGACAACGCGCCGCCGATCATCTCCGACGTGTCGATCGATCTCGGCGCCCGCGGCCAGGCCACGCTCACCGTGGACGCGGCGGACCCCGAGGGTCGCGCGCTCACCTACCGCGTGCACTGGGGCGACGAGGACGACGAAGACGGCGCCGGGAACCTCATCGGTGGCCAGGGCTCGCACCGCTACGAGCTGCCCGAAGACGACGGTGCCTACGAAGGCTGGGTCGTCGTACGGGACGACCTCGGCAACGAGGCGCGCGAGGTCTTCAACGTCCGCGTGCAGGACAGCCCGACCATCGTGCGCGACTTCTCGGTCAACGTGATCCGCGACGGCACCGTGCTCATCAGCGTGATCGCCGAGGACCGCGACGGGGGGGACTTCCTGGTCTACTCCTTCGACTTCACCGACGACGGCGAGTTCGACGTCAACAACCAGATCGACCCCAGCATCATCCACAGCTTCCCCGAGGCGGGTGACTACGGCATCCGGGTGCGCATCACGGACACCTGGTCCGGCAACAGCATCACCGAGGTCGCGCGCATCGGGATCGACCCGTGGGTCGGCGAGAACGGCGCGCCCGTCGTAATCGGCGCCGACGTCACCCACGGTGGCCGCGGCCAGATCGACGTGGTCATCGACGCGTGGGATCCCGAGGGTCGACGCCTGACCTACCGCCTGCACTGGGGCGACGAGGACGACCCGGCGGCCACCGAGGTGATCGTCGGCGGCTTCGGCGACCATCGCTACGGCGAGCCGAGCGCAGAGGACGAGGCCTACGTGGCGTGGGTCGACGTGACCGACGTGGCCGGCTCGACGACGCGCTTCCAATTCGACGTGTCGATCGTCGACTTCCCGACGGAGATCATCAGCGTCAGCGCCAACATCATCAACCAGGGCACCGTGCTCGTCTCGGTGCTCGCGGAGGACGGCGATGGCCGCGACGCGCTGCTCTACAGCTACGACTTCGACGGCGACGGCGTGTGGGAGCTCGAGGACCTGGCCACCGACAGCGTGGTCAACGCCTACGACGAGCCGGGTGACTACACGATCATCGTCGGCGTGCGGGATCCCTGGACGGGCGTGCTCGTGCAGGGCATCGCGGACGTCGAGCTCGCCCCGTGGGCGGACGAGAACGCCGCACCCGTCATCCACGACCTGCGCCTGAGCCACGGCCCGCGTGGACTCGTAACGCTGGCCGTCGACGCCAGCGACCCCGAGGGCGGCGCGATCGACCTCGTCGTGCATTGGGGTGACGAGGCGGAGGCCGACGCGCTGGCGCCGCTGGCCGGCCTGGGCACCGAGCATCGCTACGCCTTCCCGGCGGACGCGGACGCCGGCCCGTATCGCGGCTTCGTGCGAGCCACCGACGGTCAGGGCGCGTCGGTCGAGCGCGACTTCGACGTGCGGATCATCGACGCGCCCACCGAGGTGCGAGCCATCTCCGTCGGCCACGTCGAGGGCGGCACCTACCTCTTCGACGTGCTCGCCGACGACGGCGACGGGGCCGACCAGCTCCGCTTCGACTTCGACTTCGACGGCGACGGCGACTTCGAGATCCGCGACCAGGTCGCCAGCAGCACCATCTACGGCTACGCGGCCCCGGGGCTGTACGACGTGGACGTGGTGGTCACCGACACCTGGTCGGGGGCGGTCACGGAAGCCAGCACCACCGTGGACGTGGTGCCCTGGCAGGCCGACAACGAGCCGCCGATCATCCACGACATCGAGGTCTCGGTCGGCGCGCGGGGCCTGGTGGGCCTCGTCGTGGACGCCGAGGATCCCGAGGGCGGGCGGCTGAGCTTCGAGGTCCATTGGGGCGATGAGTTGGCCGACGACGACCTGGCACCGCTGCCAGCCGGCGCGGGTGCGCACACCTACGCGTGGCGTGACGACGACGAGTCCTACATCGGGTACGTCGTGGTGACGGACAACGCAGACGCCTCGGCCGAGGCGGACTTCGACGTGAAGACCTTCGACAGCCCGACTGTCATCCGCGAGATCTCGATCTCGGTCCTGCGCGACGGCACCGTGCTCGCCTCGGTGAGCGCGGTCGACCCCGACAGCGACGCGCTGGGCTACGACTTCGACTTCCTCAACGACGGGACCTGGCAGGTGCAGGGCTCGGCCGAGTCCAGCGCCGTCTACGAGTACGGCCAGCCGGGCATGCAGACCCTGGCGGTCTCGGTCACCGACCCCTGGTCGGGCACCCAGACCACCGACGACCTCGACTTCGAACTCGACCCCTGGGAGGGCGACTCGCCGATCGCCGACGACCACCTCGAGGGCGAGGAGGGCTTCTGCCTCGTCTTCCGCATCGGGGAGGACTCGGACGACCTGTCGACAAAGGTCGACCCGGCCGCGTGCGAGCGCGCGAACAACCCGAATGAGGAGCAGTACAACTGGGACTTCGGTGACGGCGAGATGGGCCGCGGCACCGAGGTCGGCCACCGCTATGTCGACGACGGCATCTACGACGTCGTCATCACCGGCGAGAACGACGGTCTCGAGAGCGAGTCCCGCATCCAGGTGTTCATCGCGAACGTCGCGCCCGCGTTCCTCACCCAGCCGCCGGTCGTGGCGCACCCGGGCGAGGTCTACGAGTACAACCTCCGGCTGGAGGATCCCGGGAGCACCGACCAGGTGCGCGTCATCCTCGACGAGGGTCCCGACGGCATGGAGCTCACACGCAACGCCGACACGGACCGCCAGTGGACCGTACGCTGGGACGTCCCGGCGGACTTCGCCGAGCGTCAGGTCGAGATCGCGCTGCGGGCTATCGACGGCCACGGCGTGGCGGACATCTGGACCAATGATGGTGGCGACACGCTGCAGGCCTTCTTCGTCACCCTCGGTGGCGGCGGCAACAACATCAGCAATGGTGGCGAAGACGGCGGCGTCGACGGAGGGACCGACGACGACGGTGGAATCGGGCTCGACGAGTTCACCGGAAGCAGCTGCACATGTGATGTTCGCGATGGGGCACCTGGGCTGGGCTTCGCCTTGTTCCTGGGCCTGCTCGCGATCGGTCGGCGGCGCCGCAACTAGGCGTCCCCGGTCAGACATAAGGAGACGAGATGTTCTTCCGTTCCCTGTTCGTTCTGGTCGCGTTGGCGACCTGGACCACCCCTGCGTTCGCTCAGCTCCGCGTCACTGCCGTGCAGTGGGTGCAAGGCAACGACGAGATCCCGCACCCGGCGGTCAACGGCCGACCGACGATGCTGCAAGCCGTCGCCGAGGGCGGTGACTGCGGCGGGAATTATCGGTACCGCTGGGACATCAACGGGGACGGCGACTACGAAGACGCCAACGAGGGCTTTCGGAACGCCTCGAGCGGGGGCCTCTACAGCGGGTGGTTCGCGCCGCTCGGCCTCGACGTGCAGTTCCCCGACGTGCAGGGCGACACGCTCCTGTTCCCGAAGGTCGAGGTCGACTGCAACGGGGCCAGAGGCTCCACCACGATGCCGGTCCAGGTGCGGGTGCAGCGCCTCTGCCCCGGCCACCCCGCCAACAACAATTGTGAGGGCGAGCAGAACCTCTCACTGACCCGCCGGTGGAACGCCGACCGCGGGGTCGACCGGGCGCTGTGGTGGATGTTCACCCGCTTCCGCCACTACCGAGACGACGGGCACGGGCACGCCGTCCACACCTGCCGCTACGATCCCGCGGGGCCGTTGCTCTACGGCCACGGTCACGCCATGAACGCCTTCCTGCGCCGCGGCCACGGGCACGGCGCAGGTCGCGATGGGGACGTCTACTACCGTCACCTCACCCAGTGCGGCGTGCACGCGATCCTGACCACCTTCAGCATGCGCGGGAATCTCTACTTCGACGACGTGAACAACGCCGGCGTCAACGGCCAGGCCATCCAGTACCAGAACGGTCAGCTCGGCGCCTTCAGCCACTATGCGTCCTACGGCGCCTCCGCCTGGGTCGAGCCCATCGCGAGCTTCGGCGAGCCCGACTACGTGGCTCCGGCCGGGCCCAACAACATCCGCGGGCGCACCCTGCGTGACCTCGGCCAGGACCTCGCCGACGGCCTCGTGCAGTGCATGGACTCCCGGGGCGGCTGGTACTACTCGTGCATGAACGGCGCAGGCCACCAGGACGACGCTTCGACGAACGGCTGGCCAGGCGAAGCCTTGCGTCTGCTCGAGCGAAAGTACGGGGTCGAGACCTACGACTGGGCCAAGGGGCGCCAGCGCGCCTGGCTCAACGACCACTGCTCCAACGGGATCTGCCGGTATTGGTCCGGGACCAACCGCCAGCGGCTCTCCGGCAACGCGCTGGTCGGGTACGGCTGGACCGAGAACGAGGAGTTCACGCCCCAGGCGCAGGGCGGCAACCTTCTGCGGCACGTCAACTCGATCCAGACCCTGAATCACAACCACATCGGGCTGTACTACATGTACGCCACGACCAAGGGGCTGCGCTCGTTCGACCCGGAGATCCGGTACCTGCCGAACGGGCGCGACTGGGCCGCGGAGTTCACCGATTTCCTGCTGCAACAACAGGCCGCTGACGGCAGCTGGACCTGGTCGGGCCCCTGGTGGCCCTGGCGCAACAGCGTGAACAACCCGTCACGGCACGCGATGATCACGCAGATCATCCAGTCGTGGCTGGAGACGTCGGCCTACGCCCGGGCGACGCCGGAGCTCTCGGGCCCGGGGATCGACATCACCTTCGACCACTCGTGGTCCTACATCCTCGACCCCATCGTCACGATGGAGACGTTCCGCTGGAACGTGATCGACTACCCGCGCGGGCTCGACGCCAACGGCGACGGCGACTTCGTCGACGAGGGCGACTTCCCGGCCGAAGACGCCGACGGCAACGGACGGGTCGAGGGCGACGAGATCGTCTGGGACTTCGAGACCGACGACCTCAACGAGCCCTTCGTCTACGCCTACTCCCTCGACCTCGACTGGGACGACGTCGTCGACTTCAACGTCATCCTCGAGGTCGAGGACTCCAACGGGCGCACCGTGCAGGACACCGACTCCGTGCGGATCCGGGTCTCGCTGCGCAACCACAAGCCGGTCATCATCCCCCACCCCGACGGGCTCGGCTCGCGCTACCGCGGTTACGTCGGTTCGCGCGTGCTGCTCGATGGGCGCGAGAGCTACGACGTCGACGCCGAGCACGACGTCTTCCCCTGCGACGACGAGCGCCCCGAGGGCGTCCAGGACCGGATCACCTCGATCCACTTCGACCTCAACCTCGACGGTGACTACAACGACCTGGGCGAGGACGGCACGCTCAACACCGTCCAGATGACGTTGCGCGAGGGGCAGGGTGAGGGCGACGTGCTCGCCGTGCCGATGCGCGTCTGCGACGACGGTCAGTGGAACGGCAAGTGTTACGACGGCGTCCAACGCGCCGACTGCTCCGAGTGCTCGTACGGGACGGCGCCGGTGATCCTGGTCGTCAACGAGGAACCGCCGGAGCTTTCGCTCGGGGGCCCGTACGCGGGCGACCCAGGCGACCGCGTGGGGCTCGACCTCACCGGGACGCGTGACCCCGAAGGCGTGCTCGGCGTGCGCTTCCGTTATGAGCCGATCGTGGGCACGGGCCGCCTGGAGCAGGACCCCGACTTTGCCGAGGTCGCCGACAACATGGGCCCCGAGCCCTCGTACGTGCTCTCGCCGGTTGGCGATGGCCCCCGCATCGAGCGCGTGCGAGTGCGCGCCTGGGACTTCGGCGGCTTGCAGGCGGTCGGGGAGATCCCGATCACGGTGAACAACCTGCCTCCGGAGATCGACGACTTCGACGTCCAGCTGACCGGCCGGGCGCCGACCATCAACGGCTTCGAGATCGAGAACCTCGGCAACGGCTGGTACCGCGCGCGGGTCAACGCCCGCCCGAGCGACAGCTGGGACGCGTGGGCTGTGGTCGACGGCCACGACCCGGGTGACGACGACCTGGTCGTTCGCGCCGACCTCAACAACGACGGCGAGGTGGACGACGAAGGCGCGGTCGGCGAGCGACTGGGCTCGGTGGTGTTCACCGGTGGACGCGTCTACACGGCGAGCGTCGTGCTCGACGACGGCGAGGGCGGCACCGACGAGGCCGAGCTGCGCGTGCAGGCGCCGGCGGCCGACCCGACCCTTCGCTTCTTCTTCGACCTCGGCGGCGACGGCGTCTTCGAGGTCGCCGGCGGCGGCCAGGGCTTCTTCGACTTCCAGGTGGATCCGGGCACCGAGCGGGTGCGCATCACCGGCTACGCGGAGGGCCGTGACGGCGTCCGCGCGAACTTCGACGAGCAGGCGGCCCTCGACAATGGCGCGCCCCAGTTCGACGTGGCCCGCGTCGTGTCGGCCGAGGACTTCGAGGTGCTCGTCGCGATGTCGGCGCTCGACCCCGACGGTGACGACATCACCTACACAATCGACTGGGGGGACGGCGGCGAGCCGACGACGACCCGCGGTGGTCTCGGCGCGCACACCTACCCGGACGGCCAGTTCCGCGCCTACACGATCCGGATCACCGCCAACGACGGCCGAGGTGGTCGGGTGACGCGTGAGCTGCGGGTCAACTTCCCGGCGCCGCCGGCAAACCGGGCCCCGAGCATCGACCAGATTCAGGTGCGTGAGAACGGCTTCCACGTCGACGTGGTGGTGGGCGCCGCCGACCCCGACGGCGACGTGCTGACCTACAACGTCAACTGGGGCGACGGCTCGCAGGCCACCGTCAACGGCAGCGGCATCGCGGGCCATGACTACCGGGAGGGCCAGTTCCGGGCCTACACCATCGTGGTGACCGTCACCGACGGCAACGGCGGGTCCGACCGGGAGGAGCGCGCTGTTCGCTTCGTGGCGCCGCCCGAGAACCGGGCGCCGACCATCGAAGGCATCCAGGCCCAGAAGTTCGGCTGGCGCGTGGACCTCATCGTCGGCGCGGTCGATCCCGACGGAGACCCCCTCACCTACAACATCGAGTGGGGTGACGACTCCGACACGTCCAACGGCAGCGGCATCGCGAGCCACGTGTACGAAGAGGACGAGTTCGAGACCTACACCATCACCGTCACCGTCGAAGACGGCCGCGGTGAGGCCGACCGGGAGCGGGTCGAGGTGGACTTCCCGCGGCCGCCTGCGAACCGGCCGCCCGTGGTCGACGTG
>PVBE012157551.1_pt1 | contig 12103 bp, 10 predicted proteins | sample 1631181 | NCBI WGS metagenome assembly PVBE01 (sample SAMN08397723, study PRJNA350692) | Marine metagenome, whole genome shotgun sequencing project. | isolation source: water | place: Pacific Ocean | collected 2012-04 | reverse complement strand
GGGAAAGAAGGGGCGGGAAAAAAATGGGGGGGGGGGAAAGGGGCAGCGGGAAGAAAGGCCGGGGGGAAAGAAGAAAAGGGGGGGGACGGGAGAGGTGGGAACCAGGACAAAAAAAGCCAGGACAAAGAGAGAGGGGGGCAAAAGAAAAAAATGGGGGGGGCATAAACCCCTCACTCGGGCGAAGCGGGATGCACTCTGGGCGCGACATCTCGTGAGTTGCGGGCCGTCCAAAGGAGGGGCCCGGGGCGCGGCGGCGGAGATCGCTCTACACTGGCCCGGGCCTCCCCACAGTCGATGTCGCTTCTATGTCGAGGCGAGGGTGGGCGGAGAATGGGTCCGCGGGAAGGCGAATCCAGCGCTGGAAGGGCGGGCCGATTCCCCCTTGTGGGTGGCGATGAGCCCAGCCGGGAACTTGCGAGGCCGCGCTCGAATCACGCCCCCGTCGTAGCGGCGACCGAGGCACGAAGGCGATCTCAAGGCCGGACTCGCCCTCCGGTTCAGCTGTCTTCCGCGCAGCCGGCAGGCCCCGGGGCCGGAGAGTCGGAGGGGCCCGTCGCGCGAGGGTCGCGTCTGTCGGAGACTCGGCCCGAGGATCTTCTGGCACAGGCTCGACCGCCCGGGGCCCAGAGGGGCTTTCGCCGCGATCCGAACGCCCGCGGGCACTCGGAGCCGGCCTGCCTTCCGATGCGAGGGGGCATCCGCCACGCCCCGGGCATTTGCCGCCTGCTGGCTGAAATTCATCCGGAGGCCTGGTCGGTCGATCAGGTCGAGAGGGAATTCCGGCGCGGGGACTCCCGGGTCTGGCTGGTCATAAGGGGTGATTTCGTGGCCGGGCTGCTGCTGGCCCGCCGAGTCGTCGACGAATTGCATATTCTCGAAGTGGGCGTGGCCGCCCCCTTTCGCCGTCAGGGCATCGCTCGAATGCTGATCGCGGCCGCGGCCGACGAGGCGCGGGAGACGACTCTATTGCTCGAGGTTCGCGCATCGAATCAGCCGGCCCGAAATCTCTACGCGTGCTGCGGATTCGTGGTGGAGGGCCGCCGCCCGCGCTATTACCCCGGTGGCGAAGACGCCCTCCTGATGACCCTATGACATTCGAGACCGATTCCAGCCCGCCGGGCCGCCCCCCACCGATTCGAGCCGAAGCCGAGGTATTGGCGAATCTCCTGGAGGATGGGGGCAGCGGCCGATTGCTTCTGGCCGTTCCAGGCTGGCCGGGGGCGCTGCCCGGCCAATTCCTGATGCTCTCGGCGGGGGCCTTGAGCCTCGCTCCCCGCACGGATCCCCTGCTGCCCCGGCCGATGGCGGTCTTTCGAGGCCACGCTGCCGCGCAGAAATCCGACTCGGGTCGCATCGAGGTGCTCTACCGGATCGCCGGACGCGGTACCCAACTCCTTTCGGAGGCCCGGGTCGGTCAGGCGCTCTCGCTGGTGGGTCCCCTGGGCCTGGGATTCGACCCGATCAGCGCCACGGAAAGGCCGGTTCTCGTAGGTGGGGGCACCGGCATCGCCTCTCTCTACGAGTTGGCCGCCCGGGGGGCCAAGGGAAATGATCGCCTGGAGGTGGTGCTGGGCGCGCGTACGGAGGGGGATCTGATGGCCGTCGAGGATTTTCGTGTCCTTCCGGTTCGCTTGCATCTGACGACGGAGGATGGGAGCTGCGGCATCCGCGGCCGAACGACAGACGTCGTTCGAGATTTGCTCGGGGAGCGGGCGGAGGGCACCACTCTCTACTCCTGCGGCCCGACCCCCATGATGGAGGCCTGCGCGAAGCTGGCCCTCGAAACGTCCGCCGAATGCCGGGTTTCCCTCGAAAATACCATGGCCTGTGGCTCGGGAATCTGCCTGGGCTGCGCGGTGCCCGTGCGCTCGGGCGGCTATTCCCTGGTCTGCCGGGACGGACCGGTATTCGACGCGCGCGAAGTTGTCTGGGAGGGGCTGCCATGACTTCCTCGCCGGATAGTCGAGTCGACTTCGCGGGGATCGAATTGCGCAATCCGGTGCTGACCGCTTCCGGCACATTCGGTTATGGCAGCGAACTGGCCCCTTTCCTGGATCTGCGTGAACTCGGCGGATTCGTGGCCAAGAGCCTGACATTGGCTCCGCGCTCGGGAAATGCCCCGCCACGGATCGCCGAGACACCCTCCGGCATGCTGAATGCCATCAGCATCGAGAATATCGGCGTGGAGGCCTTTCTCGAGGAGCGCCTGCCCGAACTCCCGGACGACGTGGTCGTCATCGCCAGCTGTTTCGGAACCGAGCCCGCCGACTACGCGGAATTGGCCGAGCGTCTGTCGGAGTCTCCGAGGGTGGCCGGTATCGAGATCAATGCCTCGTGTCCGCACGTGAAGAGCGGCGGCATTGAATTCGGACAAAACGCCGCTCTGCTCGGGGAATTGGTGACGACGGTTCGCCGCTCCACCCGGAAGCCCCTGCTCGCCAAGCTCTCGCCAAATGTGACGCGAATCGAGGATATGGCGCGGGTCTGCGAGGATGCCGGCGCGGACGGCGTCTGCTTGATCAACGCCGTGCAGGCCATGGAAGTGGACGTGACCAGCCGGCGCCCGGTCCTGAGCAACATCCTGGGAGGATTGTCTGGGCCCGCGATTCGGCCGATCGCCCTGCGCATGGTCTGGCAGGTCGCGAGGGCGGTATCCATCCCCGTCTGTGGAATCGGCGGGATCCTCACCTGGGAGGATGCGGTCAAATTCATGCTCTGCGGGGCCACGGCGGTTCAGGTGGGCACCGCCAATTACCTCAATCCCCGCGCCGGGGCGGAAATCGCCCGGGGGGTCTCCGATTACGCAGAGCGAGAGGGATTCCCGCGGGTTGCCGACCTGGTGGGAGCCCTGCGCTCGTAAGACTCACCTGAAGCGCTTGCCAAGCGCCAGAAATTATTTTACTTTGCGCGGGCTTACAAGGATATTTCCCGGGCCTCGGGATCTCGAAAAGGAGAGTTTCCGGGGTGGCGATGGTCTTGATTCGTTTCGATTCTGCGGAACGAGGGGCCGGTGGGAATGAGGTAGGCGAGGCAAAGAGATGTCGGTAAGATGGTAAGCAAGTGTAGGTAGGGAACGCTTTTCGCGTATTCGGGTTGGGTCGAACGCCTCCGATTGAGAGTGGGAGTGCGGGAGAGCCGGAAAGCGGACGAGCGTCCGCTTTTTTTGTTCCCAGATCTCACGGGCGAGTCCGGCATCGATCGAAATACGAGTAAGTCGGGAGGGTCGATGTGGTGTATCGGGACATTCCCGAAGAGATGCGGAGCTTGGTCGAACCCGTGATAGCAGATCATGGATACGAATTGATGAACGTCGAGACCGTTCAGGGAGGCGGGCCCACACTCTTGCGTGTCACGATCGATAGTCAAAATGGGGACGGGAGAATACCGGTGGACAAGTTGGCCCTGATTTCCCGAGAGATCGAGAGCGGATTGGATGCGGCCGATCTGGTTGGGGAGCGCTATCGGCTGGAGGTGTCTTCGCCGGGCCTCGATCGCATGTTGGCCCGTGAAAAGGACTTCCTGGCGGCGCGTGGCAGTGAGGTTCGGATCAGGACCCGAAGACCGCTGGAGGGACGGCGGAAATTCCGGGGAGAACTGCTCGAATTTGCCGATGGGGTGGCGGTGCTGGCCTTGGATGGTGAGAGCGTAGAGATTCCGTTCGACGAAATCGATCGGGCGAATACCGTCTATTTATTCAGCAGCGCCGATTTTCGTATTGAAGGTTCCGCCTAGGGCGGAACGAGCGCGGTTCCGACTCGAGTCGGAGCCTGAAAACAACTGGAGCAGGCATGCTCATCGCAAAATTGAAAAATGAAATAGATCAGATCGCCAAGGACAAGGGCATCGACTCGGGTGAGATCATTGAGGCCCTCGAGGAGGCGATGGTCCAGGCGGCTCGTAAGCGTCATGGCCTGGAAAAGGAAATCGAGGCCCGCTACAACGATGAGATCGGTGAGATCGAACTCTTCGAGTTTCTCGAAGTCGTCGAGAGGGTGACTGATCGCGAAAGCCAGATTGCCCTGGAGATCGCTCGGGCGGAATACGATCCGGAAGCCGAGGTGGGCGACGAGATCGGCGTCAAGATGGATACGGCCGATTTCGGGAGGATCCTGGCCCAGGCTGCAAAGCAGGTGATTATTCAGCGCATTCGGGATGCCGAACGCGATCATACCTTCGGTGAGTACGCCGAGCGGCAGGGGGAGTTGGTCAACGGGATCGTTCGACGCTTCGAGAAGGGATCCCTGATCGTAGACCTGGGCCGCGCCGAGGCGATCCTGCCCCCGAAGGAGCAGGTGCCCAGAGAGGGGTATCGCCCCGGGGACCGAATTCGAGCCTATCTATCGGAGGTCAATCGCCTCAGCAAGGGTCCGCAGGTGGTTCTTTCCCGCGCCTCGCTGAAATTCCTGACCAAGCTCTTCGAACAGGAAGTGCCCGAAATCTACGAAAAGATCGTGACGATCGAATCCGCGGCTCGCGAGCCGGGGGGGCGTTCGAAAATCGCCGTCTCGTCGCGGGATAGCGATGTGGATCCCGTGGGAGCCTGCGTGGGAATGAAGGGCAGCCGAGTCCAGTCGGTGGTGCAGGAATTGAGGGGCGAGCGCATCGACATCGTGCCCTGGAATCCGGATCCCGCTCGCTACGTCTATAGCGCGCTTTCTCCCGCACAGGTTTCGAAGGTCATCATCGACGAAGAATCGAATTCGATGGATGTGATTGTTCCCGACGATCAGCTTTCTCTCGCGATCGGCAGACGAGGCCAGAACGTTCGGCTCGCCGTGCAACTCACGGGCTGGAAGATCGATATCAAGAGCGAGTCGAAGTTGAAGGAACTCGGTCAATGGTTGTCGCGGGCGGTTTCCGTCGTCGAAGGATGTGGAGATCCCGAGGCCGACGTTCTGCTGCAGCAGGGCGTGATGAGTCTGGAGGATCTGGGCGGTTGTTCGACCGAACTCCTGACCTCTCTTCCGGGTATCGATGACGACGGAGCGGAGCAGATCAAGGCGCGGGCGCTCGAATTGGTGTCGGTGAAGGTCGAAGAAGAGGAAAAGGCGCGTTTGGAAGTCGAGGCGACTGAGCAGTCATCTACGATGCTGCAGGAGGCGGGACCCGTATCGGGTTCCGATTCAGATGCTTCCCCCACAGGGGTCTCCGGAGCAGAAGAAGATCTTCAGTCCGAGACGGCTGCTTCCACGGATGAAGGGGAAGCGTCATCCGATGAAGTTTCCAAGAATCCAGGAGACGGGTAGTCCCAGGTACGGAGTGCATGGCGAAGATCAGGGCGTATAAGCTGGCTGAAGAACTCGGAATCGACAGGCACGATTTCGTCGAGAAGGCGTCTGAGGCCGGTATTGAGCTGAAGAGTGCCATGGCCTCGCTCGAAGAGGAGCAGGTCGCCGCATTGCGCGAGAAGTTCGGCCAGGCTGCGAAATCCGAGAAGCAGATGGTCGAGAGCCGGGTGGCCCGTAAGGACGGGGTGACCGTTCTGCGGCGGCGGAAGCGGCAGCAGGTCGAGGAGCCCGAGCTCGAAGCCGTCCCCGAGCCGGTACTTGCGGAGGAAGCGGAACTCGAGCTGGAATCGCCTGAAGAAGTCGAGGCCGAACTCGAGGCGAGCGATGAGGAAGACCTGGAGGCGGTTGTCGAGCCGGTCGAGGAAGTCGCCGCAACGGAGCTGGAAGGCGAGGCGAAAGAGGAGGCGAAGGGTGCCCCGGGCGAGGGCCTGAAGGAGTCGAAGCCCGCCGAGACTGCTGAGACGTCCGCCGATCGCAAGTCGCCCTCGCCGCCGAAACCCGATTCCGCTCAGCCGGCCGGGGATCGCAAGGGGCGTCAGCGCAAGCGGGTTCGAGAGGTGGTGAATCTCCAGGAGCAGGAGAAGTTCGCTCGCCAGATCACGGGGCGCAGCGGGACGACACGCCGCCCCTCCGACATGGCTCCCCGAACCATCGTGAATCCCCGTCGCAAGCGGCGGGACAAGCTTGCGGTTGCCGCGGTCGCGAAGCCGGCCGCCGAGCAGAAGCGCCTGCTCAAGGTGGAACACGAAATCAGTGTGGGAGAACTTGCCCGTCAGCTGGGTGCGAAGGCTCCCGCCGTGCAGGGAAAGCTGATGGCACTCGGCATCATGGTTTCGATCAACCAGACCGTCGATGTGGATGTTGCCTCGAAGTTGGCCGCGGAATACGGATTCGAGGTCCAGAATGTGGGCTTCAACGAGCAGGATTTCCTCTCTCCCCCGGAGCCCGAAGCGGATGTGGAAGCGGAAGCCGGGGAAGAAGGATCCTTCGAATCCCGCTCCCCGATCATCACCGTCATGGGGCACGTCGATCACGGAAAGACATCCCTGCTGGATGCGATTCGAAAGGCTCGGCAGAAGGTCGTCGATGCCGAGGCGGGGGGGATCACTCAGCATATTGGTGCCTATCAGGTCAAGCTCGGCGATAGGGAATTGACCTTCATCGATACGCCGGGGCATGCCGCATTCACGGCGATGCGTGCCCGTGGCGCTGCGGTTACCGATATCGTCGTATTGGTCATCGCGGCCACCGATGGTGTGATGCCTCAGACCGTGGAGGCGATTGAGCACGCGCAGGCGGCGGGTTGTCCGATCGTGGTTGCGATCAACAAGATCGACCTTTCGGATGCAGATCTGGAAAAGACCAAGCAGCGCCTGACGGAACACAATCTGGTCCCCGAGGACTTCGGTGGCGACGTGATCTGTGTGGGAGTTTCGGCGAAGACGGGCGAGGGTATCGACCACCTGCTCGAGATGCTGAGCCTCCAGACTGAATTGCTGGAACTCAAGGCGGATGCTTCGCGGCGCGCGCGCGGGGTGGTTCTGGAAGCTCGTCTCGACAAGGGCAGGGGCTCGGTGGCGACCTGCCTGATCCAGGATGGGACTCTGCGTCGCGGCGATGTCCTGGTGGCGGAGAAGGAGTCGGGGCGCGTTCGGATGATGGAGAACGATCTCGGCCAGCGGGTGGCGCAGGCGGGCCCCTCGGTGCCGGTTCAAGTCCAGGGTCTTTCCGGCCTGCCTTCTGCCGGTGCCGTTTTTCACGTCGTCGAAAACGATCGGGTCGCCAAGCAGATCCTATCCCATCGCGAAGATCGAGAGCGCGGCCAGACGCCCCAGGCCAGCCCGAAACTGACCCTGGAGGAGTTCTTTGCCCAGGCGGAGAGCGAGGCTGCGAAGGAACTCCCCTTGGTCTTCAAGGCCGACGTGCAGGGAACCTGCGAGGCCATTCGGGATTCCCTGGAGCAACTCTCCACCGATGAGGTCAAGCTGAAGATTCTTTCCGCCGGTGTGGGGGCCATCAGTGAGAGCGATGTGATGCTCGCGAGTGCCAGCAATGCGATCATCCTGGGATTCCATGTCCGACCCGATCCGGTCGCCCGCAAAGCCGCCGATGGTCATGGCGTCGAAATTCGAACCTATACGATCATCATGGAATTGCTCGATGAGGTTCGAACGGCGATGGCGGGCTTGCTGCCCCCGGTTCGCAGGGAGAATCTGGTGGGCCAGGCCGAAGTTCGCCAGACTTTTACAATCCCCCGTGTTGGAACGATTGCCGGCTCGATCATCATGGAGGGCAAGGCCATTCGGAATTCCCATTGCCGACTGGTGCGGGATGGAATCCAGGTCTACGAGGGACGGATTGGCTCCTTGCGTCGTTTCAAGGAGGATGTATCCGAGGTCTCGAATGGAACCGAATGCGGAATCGGGATCTCAAATTTCAACGACCTGAAGATTGGCGATCAGATCGAGTTCTTCGAGGTCGAGGAGGTGCCGGCAACCCTCTGATGAGGCCGGCCACGAGAAGCCGATGAGAATCGGAGTAGCGGTCGTCGAATTGCACGTTCACGGCTCACGGTCGCTCAAAGAAAATCGCGGAGTCGTTCGATCCATCATTCAGAGGCTCCGCAATCGATACAATCTTTCCGTTGCCGAAGTCGCCGGGCAGGAGACTTGGCAGCGAGCCCTGTTGGGAATTTCCCTGGTCGGATCCGAGGCCCCAAAGGTTCGCAGGAATCTGGAGGCGGCGATTGATTTCATTGACTCCCTGCATCTGGCCGAGATTCGGTCTTCCGAATCCGAAATCCTGGAGGTAGAGCATGGGGATCTGGCGGAATGGGGTTCTGCGATTCTTCCCTGGGAGGAGGACTGATCGGTGTCGCTCAGAAATGAACGAATTGCCGAGCAGATTCGGGCCGAACTGGCGAAACTGCTGCGCGAGGAAGTGAGCGATCCAAGGATTGGATTGGTTACGCTGACACGGGTCAAGCTGAGTCCGGATCTCTCCACGGCCGCCGTATTCTGGAGCCCTCTGGATATCCAGGGGGAGATTGTCCTGGAGGAGGTGTCGCGGGGGTTCGAGTCCGCAGCGGGTTTTCTTCGGGGCCGCATGGCCGCCGAGCTTTCCCTTCGAAAGACTCCCGCCCTCTCGTTTCGATACGATTCTTCGATCGAGGAAGGCTCGCGGACTCTCGCGCTTCTGCGTTCGCTGCCGGAATTGCAGCGGGATGAGGACGAAGAGCAGGAATCGGTTTTGAGCGCCGAAGACGGAAAGGAATGGGGCGAGGATCATGGCAAAGAGGGGTAGGAGAGGCGGGCGTGAGCGCCCCGGTCCCGCGGGTTTCCTGGTCGTCGACAAGCCGGGCGGTCAGACCTCCCACGACATCGTGGATGCAGCTCGTCGCTGGTTGGGCATTCGTCAGATCGGGCATCTCGGCACCCTGGATCCCCAGGCGACGGGCGTCCTGCCCCTGGCCGTTCGCGCCGCCACGAAACTGGTGCCCTTCTTCCAGGGGGGAGGCAAGGGGTACGTGGGAACCGTTCGCCTGGGAGTCGTCACGGATACCCAGGATGGGGAGGGCGAGGTCCGCTCGCGGCATTCGGGGCCACTCCCCGACGAAGCCCGGATTCGCAAGGCCCTCGACACTTTCGTGGGTGAAATCGAACAGATTCCGCCGATGTATAGTGCGGTGAAGCGCGACGGGGTGGCGCTCTACAAGCTGGCTCGCAGGGGTGAAGAAGTGGAGCGTGATGCCAAGAAGGTGGAGATCCAGCGCATCGAGGTGCTGGAGTTCCAGTCCCCGGATGTGAAGATTTCCGTCGACTGCGGGGCCGGGACCTATGTGCGGACCCTGGCACACGATTTGGGGCAGGAACTCGGCTGTGGGGCCTTTCTCGCGAGTTTGAGAAGGACGCATAGCGAGCCTTTCGGGATCGAATCGGCCCACTCCGTCGAGACCTGTGCAGAGGCGGCCGAAGCGGGCCGGATCGAGGAATTGCTGGTCGCCCCGGAGCGGGCGCTCGCATTGCCGGTGATTCACCTCGCCGAGGCCGCGGTCCGAAGAATCGAAAATGGGGGCGATATTTCCCCGGGGATGCAAGAGAGAGAGCGACCGGGCAGCCGTTTTTCCGCCCTGAGCCCGAAAGGGCGCCTGATCGCGGTACTGGAACTACGAGCGGACAGGCGGCTCTGGCCCGTCCGGGTCCTGCCCAGTTGATTTCTGCTCTCCCCGAGGGCGGGGGCATTGCGTCGTCGGAAGGCCTCTGTCACACTCCCGGCCATCCGGTACCCGGGAGGTGTACTCGATCACCGGTCAACAGCCGGATCGGGTGGGCAGGCTAAAGGATTCCCGATGAATCCCTGATCCATTCGCTTTCCGGGGCCGAGCATCGGACCGAGCGAAAACGCTCCCGCGGATTCGAGCCGGTCGATCGGTCGATTTCATGGACCGTATACTGCACTGCAGAGGGTACTCGAAACTCAGAAGGAAAAGAATTTGATTTCGGCCGAAACCAGAAAAGCCACGATCGATGCCCATAAGAAGCATAGTTCGGATACCGGCTCGACCGAGGTGCAGGTGGCGCTGCTGACCCAGCGATTGGGCGAACTCACCGAGCACTTCAAGACACATAAGAAGGATCATCATTCCCGACGCGGTCTTTTGCGGATCGTGAGTCGTCGCCGACGCTTGATCGACTACCTCAAGCGAAAGGATTACGACCGCTACCAGAAACTCATAGAGAGTCTCGGGTTGCGGAGATAGTCGGCTCTGGTGTGCCCGGCGGACGTCGGACACACACAGTTGGCCTGAATGCCGGCCCCGGCCGGCGAGATGTCCGCTCGTCCAAAGGTGGTGAGTGGAACCCCAAGTGCCTCGGACGGCCCGGATTGGACGTGCTGTAGTGGGATGTGGGAATCGGTCATACGCGAACCCGCTTCAAAGCAGCGTTTTGCGCATGAGTGATCCTGCATTCCGCACACCCAGCCTCCCGGTCCACCGAGCAATGACTCTGGTACCCGATTCATAGGGATCACCGGAGAGGAGAATATAGAGAAATGCCTTATTGGTTCGAACAAACGACCGTCAGCATCGATGTCGGCGGCCGTGAAATGAAGATTGAAACGGGCCGCATGGCCAAACAGGCGGCTGGTTCCGTTGTCGTGAGTTGTGGCGGAACCTCGGTGCTCGTCACCGCCGTTCACTCATCGCCCCGGCCGGGGATCGATTTTTTCCCCCTGACGGTTGACTTCGTGGAGAAGTTCGCGGCTGCCGGAAAGATTCCCGGCGGCTTCTTCAAGCGCGAAGGCCGCCTTTCCGACCGCGAGGTTCTGACCTCCCGCTTTATCGATCGCTCGATTCGGCCGCTCTTCGCAGAGGGCTATAACGACGATACCCAGATCACCGCGACGGTACTTTCAGCGGATGCTGGCGAGTCCGCCGATATGTGCGCCTTTGTCGGGGCATCCGCGGCGTTGTCGATTTCGGATCTGCCCTTCCTCGGCCCCATCGGCGCCGTGCGAGTTGCGCGGGTAGACGGAGAGTTCCTGATCAATCCAAATCCCGAGCAGCGTGGGGAAGCCGAACTCGAATTGGTGGTGGCCGGTACCCGCGGCTCAGTCGTCATGGTCGAAGGTGGAGCGCAGCAGGTTCCCGAAGCTGAAATGCTGGCGGCCCTGAAGCACGCGCATGGGAAAATTGTCGAAATCATCGAGAAGATCGAGGAATTCCAGAAAGAGGTCGGCAAGGAGAAGATCGTGCCGCCCCAGGCCGAAGATACCTCGGCGCTCGAAGTGGAGATTCGCAAACAGGCGGAAGATCGGCTTGCCGAGGCCTATCGAGTCCAGGGCAAGTTCGAGCGGGGCACGGCGGTCAAGGCGATCGAGCGGGAAGTGCTGGCCGGCTTCGTCGAGGCTTATGCCGCAGAGAAGGTGGAAATCGATTCCCTGGCGGGTTGGGACGAGCGTCGCAATGGACTCGCCGCATTGCGTGGGAACGTGTCGCAGATTCTCCACGATCTCGGGGGAGAGTTGATGCGCGAGCGCGTGCTGAGCACAGGCGAACGCATCGATGGCCGCAAGAGCACCGACATCCGGCCGATTGCCTGCGAGGTGCGCCCGGTACAAAGACCCCACGGCGTGGCGCTCTTTACGCGTGGCGAAACCCAGGCGATCGTGAGTTGTACCCTGGGTAGCGGATTCGATGAGCAGACCATCGATGGCATGGAGGGCCGATTCAAAAAGACCTTCATGCTCCACTACAATTTTCCGCCCTTTTCCGTGGGCGAGGCGCGCCCCCTGCGCGGGCCCGGTCGACGCGAGGTCGGTCATGGCACCCTGGCGGAACGGGCGGTGACCCCGATTCTGCCGGAACACGAGGATTTCCCCTATACGATCCGAGTGGTCAGTGAGACCCTCGAGTCGAATGGATCCTCCTCCATGGCGGCGGTCTGCGGGTCGACCCTGGCCATGCTGGATGCGGGTGTTCCCCTTCGGGCCCCGGTCGCTGGGATCGCGATGGGGCTGATTACCGATGGCCAGAGGACGACCGTTCTCTCGGATATTCTCGGTGATGAGGATCACCTCGGCGACATGGACTTCAAGGTCGCGGGAACCGAAGAGGGAATTACGGCCCTGCAGATGGACATCAAGGTCCAGCAGATCGACTGGGATATTCTCGAAAATGCCCTGGAGCAGGCGCGGGAAGGCCGGCTGCACATCCTGGACTGCATGGACAATAGGCGGGGCGCTCACGACAATACCACTGCTATAGGGACGGTGGCGGGGTTGCCCGAAGGGCTATTGTGCATATATGTATATAT
>PVBE011765420.1_pt1 | contig 12104 bp, 8 predicted proteins | sample 1631181 | NCBI WGS metagenome assembly PVBE01 (sample SAMN08397723, study PRJNA350692) | Marine metagenome, whole genome shotgun sequencing project. | isolation source: water | place: Pacific Ocean | collected 2012-04 | reverse complement strand
CCTCCATCCGCTTGCGATGCTCCATCCAATTTGGCATATCACCTATATGTTCGACAACATCTTCCCTTTGACTCCAAATATGAAATACAAACAAATAATCATTATGTTTACAATAAATTCTAACAGGATGATCTTTTTATGAGTATGGTTTATGCAGGAATTTGTTGTCATGCTCCGGGAATTACCAGTCGCCCAGAAGCGGCCAATCAAAATGATTTGAATGAGTTAAAGCATCAATTTTCTCGGCTTAAAAGAGAAATTGAAGACGTGGAGCCTGATGCTATATTCATAATTTCTGCAGAGCATTATGCAAATTTCTTCAATAATAATATGCCAACCTATGCGATTGGTATGAGTCAATATTATGAAGGGCCAATTGAGGATTCGCAGTGGTTAGGTATAAATAAAACAAGAATACCTGGTGATGCAGACCTATCAAAAAGGATAATCTCATTGCTATTGAATGAAATTGATGTTTCTTATTCCGAGGAATGGAAATTTGATCATGGTATGATGGTGCCTTTGCACCATCTCACACCAAAATATGATATTCCAATCATTCCTGCCAATATAAATTGTCAAGCCCCTCCTTTTACGCCTTTATCCAGGAGTTATAAATTTGGAATGGCTATTAGAGAAGTATTTGATAGTATTCCGGAGAGAATAGCTTTGATTGGTACTGGCGGGACTTCACATTGGCCATGTACTCCTGATAGTGGAAAAATAAATGAGGAATGGGACAGGGAGTTTCTTCGCAGCTGGAAAAAAAATGATCGTCAAGCAATGATCAGTTACAAAGATGAAGATATTTTATCACAAGCAGGTCAAGGTGCTTTTGAGATAAGAACTTCAATCGCTGTGGCAGGTGCTGCAGGAGGAAAAGGTGAAGTCTATTTTTACAAACCTATTCCAGAATTTGCTTGTGGTTGTTTGGTAGCTTCTATGAAAATCAATAAGAATAATGTGTAGTTATTTTTTATCCACCCTGTAGGTATAATTTTGCACTTTCCATTGTGCAAGGTGCTTGAATGACTTCACGGTCACCAATCTTTTTCCAACGATGGTAAAAGGTGTGTGGTTTTGATAAATACACAGGGTCATCGACAGTAATTTCTGCGTATAAGAACAAACCGTCTTCTGATAGAGTAAATTTCTCAGTTAAGTGTTTTTGTTTACTGGAATCTATACCGGTATGCGAACCCCATGGATCATCAATAAAATTATCGGTTATAACAATCAAGCCACCATCTTCAAACCATCCGATCGAATGTCCGAGTTTCGACGGAGCGCCCTTCTCTTTTCTTTGATTCAAATGAATAACTCTAACTGTTTGCATTAACTCTCTCTCAAACACAATCGTTTGATCGTTAGGTCTCGTTATCATTACTGGATAAGGAACAATCATGGCTTTGGGTGGCCCAGGGTTACCGCAGTTAACCATAGGATTTTGATCTTCATGGAAATTATCAACTAAGTTTTGACCAACTTTTGTGAGCGGCCAACCTTTTGGTGGCTTGTAATGAGGATTAAATTTTGCTTTTCCTGTCTCTGGGTCGTAATCAGATCTTTTCCATAAACCAGAAAAGTCGGTAGAAGGGTTAATATCTCCCTCTTCTTGTTCAGTCATTGAGAGTCGAGAACCATCATTCCTTTCAGCCCAACTTAGCCCGGTATAATGTCTTGATTCATTAAAGTCATGAGGACCCTCCCAAGTAATGAGATCCCCTTTCCTGAAACTTGTTTTATTCCAGCCTCGTTTAGCCATGGCTGGCGGATGTTGCATTTCAATACTGTATTCCACCACCTCACCAGATTGATCAGGCGCTTTTACTTTTAGAAACACATGAGGCATGGTCCAACTGTACCTTGTCACGACACCGCTGTAGGTTCTTATATCTTCTCTGTTGAGATTGGCATGAGAATGATGTGCTTGAACCAGAGTATTATTAAATATAAAGAATAAGCTTAATAAATAACAATATACGGTTAATCGTTTCTTGTTAGACATAGTATTTCCTCAATTATTTTTACATACCTGGCAGTAATTCATTATCAGCTGCAATGCAATTTGCTTCCCTGATATCGGCACGTAATGTTCGATCTCTAAATTTTGTGTGCTTCCATTCCCCTTCCCAGTGTTCTGGATCAGTCATAGTGAATTCCATTTGTAGTGTATTTCCATCATTTAGCATAGAGAAACGTTCAACTATCTTTAGTTGATCGCCAGTAAAGATGCCCTGTTGAATTAAATGATTTTCATCGGTAAATCCAAGAGTCTCTACAACTAAGGTATCGCCTTCCCAGTGACCTATGGATTCGCCGTTCCAATTATTGTCGCGAGTGTCAACGGGTTCTCGATCTCTTCCATCTAACCAAATAACTCTGTATTAATTATTAAGTCTTGAAACCATATAAATTGCAGTAGGGTATTGCAGCATCATCAATGCACCATAACGAGTCATTACACGAGGCATTCCAGCGGGATAACACTTCGCAGTTGGTTCATAATATCGCTTGCCAGCTCGGGCGTAGCTTAGGTACTCATCCAGAGTCTTTCGGCCTTTTTCAGTGAATTTTGGATGTGGTTTGAATTCATAGGAGCCATACATTGATGTATAGTTTGTTTCTCCTCTGTCTTCACCTCTAAAAGACCATATGCCAGTTAAATCAAAAGGTGCAGACGATCTCTTTTTGTTAAGATTTTCTGGATCAAGCGCTCCTAAACTGGTTTGACGAGGGCTGTTTGCTACTAATGGCAGCTGTTTTGGTCGAGTTTTTGCTTCTCTTTCTGCTAAGGTTTCATTTGCTGGTGGTGGCGTCCACTCCACAAGAGAAGGAATGACCCTTTCTTGAACATTCGTTGCCGCCTCTTCGTAATCTTCGCCAACCGTATATGTCTCACCATTTGCAAGCGTAATTTTTTGCAGCAGCCCTCCTGGGGCACCTGTTCGAAGAGGATGTACAGTTACGGTAATATTCTCTTTTGACTTTGTGGCATCCGTTAGCATCTTTTTATTAAAGCCTTGTCCGGAGAGAATGGTTGTGCCAGGTCCTTCAATTTTCCATAAATCTGAGCTGCCACCATCATTTGTTACATCCATGTTGATGGCCATATGTGGATTACGCCACACTGACCGGGTTATTGTTCCAGAAATGGTAACAGTTTTAGTCTTATCAAAGGCGACTGCAGAGTGATGCGCCATCAGAGGTTGGTACAAATAAATTATCAATAAAGATGTAAAGAGTAATTTAAAAATTTTATTTATTTTGTTCATCATTTTGGTTCCTGTTTGCATTTTCTAGAATTTCTTTTAGTACGGGTATATCTTCGATTTCCGGTGGATTATCTTTAAAAGTCTTCATATAAGCGTATATATCTTTTGCTTGTTTGTCACTAATCACAGCTTTGCTGTAATTTGGCATGCTGTTTGTTGGAGTTAGTGGATTTAGATCTGCCCTTAAACGCAAGAACATAATAAAAAGTTCTTCACTGGTCATAATCCCACTGACATCATTTGCCAAAGGATATCTGCCAGTTCCATTGTATCCATGACAGCTGTAACAACCATGATCCAGATAGAGTGAGACACCATTATCTAGGTCAGCAGCAGTGACAAAGATCGGATGACACAGAAGGAATATAATCCATGTTCGTCTATTTCTAATTTTTGTTATGACTGGGTTCATCTTGGCTCTGTTATGACATCAATTAGATATGGCTTGCCCGATAAAACCGATTTAATACCTCGATTGTAAGCCGCTTTTAGGTTTTCAGGGTTGTCTATTGGACCTTCACTTTGCATGCCATAAGCTTCTGCTAATTTAGCGTAATCGATGAACGGTTCCCTTAAAGTAGTACCTATGTGCATGCGATCAGTGCCCCTGCCTCGAACACCAGCCATGTAATGGAGATACATTACTTCCTGATGATATCCTCTGTTGTTATGCATGATGGTTAATAAAGGAAGGTTATGGTGTGCTGCCGTCCATAAAGATCCGGGTGTATAATTTAGATCACCGTCGCATTGAATATTAATCACAATCCTATCACGACCTCTTGCAGCAAGGCCTGCTCCAGCAGAAGCACCTATGCAGTAGCCAATACCTCCGGCACCATGCATGCCGAGATAACTATAGGGTTTGTTATGATCCCATAGGCCAATGTGGTGTCTGCTTGAGAAAACAGTTGGAGATGAAAGGCACCAATCTAAATCTTTGATAAGTGGCCATAATTCAGAATAAAGCCTTGCTAAGCTAACTGGACTTGAATTCCACCCTTTTCTTTTTTTCTCAAGCGTTACTTTTAGAGCTTGTTGGTAATTCTGTGAGTTTGCTGTAGCAAGTATTTTTCGCCTGTTGACAATAATATTTACATCGTCTTTTGCTTGAATACGTTTGAATTGTTCAATAATAATTGGAATACTCACTTCAGCATCGGAGGTTATATCATTATTACCGGAGAGATCTCTCCTTGGTGGAATAACTGGCTCTCTAATAAAACCAAAACCAATATCAGTTAAATCTCTATTATCAGCATTTGAGAGTAATGTTGGTCCTTGAATTGATGTGTCCCTGCCATCGGATTCTAAGCCCAGGATGTAATCGTAATTATCATCTTGACCTTTGCCGCATTGTGGATGACGCTCTGGAAAACTCATGGGTCCACCAGTAGCAGCTGTTCTTACTGAGCTGCCTGATAATTCTGCTAATTTAATCGCGCTCTCAATGCCATTTGGTGTTCTTAGTTTGCCAACTTGGAGTCTTGGGTTGTTTGCTTTAAGTAGGTTTTGTGCTATTTGTTTTGCTTCTTTTTTGCTAATAGCTTGGAAAACTGGAGGTTTGTAGCTTGGTATTTTTAAATCTGCGGCTTCTTCTTTTTGCAGCTCAGCGTCAATGACAACTATTGTTGGTCCCATTGGTGGCGTGATTGCCTCATTAAAAGCTTGCTGAATGTCACTTAATGCTCCTTTAAGAGTTTTTGGTTGGGCATCCCATTTTGTAAATGCTCGTGTTAGCCCGGCAATATCATTTGCAGTTTGTTCTTGCCGAAAAAATTTATCATCACGACCGACTATTATAACTACGGGTGTTTTATCGTGATAGCACTGGTAAATCGCCATGGAAGCGTGTTGCAATCCAACTGTACCATGCAGCATAACTGCCATAGGGTGACCTTGAGATTTTGCATAACCATGCGCCATATCTACAGCAGATTCTTCATGAAGCGCGGTTATAAGCTCTGGCATAGAATTTGGGGGAGTTCCATAATTTACAATGGATTCTTGGAGTGCTTCAAAACTGGATGCAGGGTTCGCAGCAATAAATTCAATATTGAGATCTCTTAATGTTTGAACCATTAAGTCTGATCCAGGGCGTTGAGCTGCCCTTAAGACTTTATTTGGTGGTGCAGCATTGCCGACATCACGATCAAGTTCAGATTTTGAGGGTGCTGGGACAGTTACCTTTTGATTGGATTGTACTGATTCTTGCGAATTAGCACTATTACCTAGCATTGCAGCAGCACCAGCAGATGTGCCAATAAAGGTACGCCTTGATATGCCTTTAGGTTTATTTTTTTGTATTTTATCTTTAATAATTTTTCCCAATAATCTATTCGATATACAATATGAACCTATTGTTAGTATTATCCAGTATTTCTTAAATTACAAATTATTATCCTCGGGCTAACCGTTGCCTAAATGCTGTAATACCTCAATTGCAGCTCTTTCACCTGATTCCATAGCACCTTCCATGCCTCGATCTGTCTTGGCGGTGTATTCTCCTGCAAAGAAAAGTGGGGGTATCGGTTTTGCGATTAGATTAGAATAGCTCTTGATCTGACCAGGTTGCCAGGCAACATAGGTGCCACCAGCAGTAAGTGTATTTTGCCATGACCATAGGAATGAAGGTTTAATGGCATCCTTATATGATGGTCGTATTGCTATAAGTTTCGATAAAACAAATTTAATGGCATCTTTGGATTGCATGTTATCAAGTGTTCTTGCAGCTAAGCCTGTGACCCAGGTCTTTATATATGCTGGATTGCCATCAGACCCAGGTGCTGTGAAAATTCGACCGATTTCTGTATCAGTCCAGTAAGTCAGTGGTAAATTATCAAATTCCCAGAATGGTTTCAGTATCTCAAAAAGAATTGTATGAACACGAGAGTATTTGATATCTCTTATGGCTTGGATTTTTTGTTGCTCCTGAAATGGGGTTATTATTTTTACTTTTGAGAGTGAGCTTAATGGCAGTGTTGTTATCGCTGTTAAGGCATGAATCTTTTCACCATTCTTGTTATGTATAGTAACTCCTTGCCGATTAGATTCGATTGTGTTGATCATAAAATTTAGCCTGAGGTCACCTTTAAGTGAGCTGGCCATTTTTTCTGGAATTAGACTATTACCACCTTGAATTTGAAAGAACGGTGGTTTTTCTTTAGTCATTTTTTTTCGTTGATCTTTGACCCACATGGAGCTAAAGAAATGCTGTAACACTGAAATGCTATCTGCAGTATCACCATGCGCTGGATTGATTTCTGTTATTAAGTTTATTTCTTCTTTTCCTAATCCGTGCTTTTCTAATGCTCTTTTCAAAGAAATATCATATTTGAAAAAATCTTTATTGAACCAGTCAGTTGTAACGGATAAAGGATTAATCTCATCTATTATCTTTCGTAATCTCTCCCATGGATATTGTTGTTTTAATTCTTCAGAGAAAGGATTTAAATTAGATCTTGCCCATTCATCACGGGTTGAGATTAATGAACCATTTAAGTGTATTGCAGTATTTGGGTTGTTAAAGATTGGTTTAGTGTATGGGTTATATGGAATGAGTTTGAGTTCATCGATTAACTTTGTTAAACGTTCATAACCACTACCTATACTTGATCCACCAATTTCTTGATTGCCATTGAGGTGTCTAGCGGTTAATAGTTTTCCGCCTACACGATTATTGCCTTCAATAATTACTATTCTTAATCCTTTTCTTTCAAGTAGTCTTGCCGCATTTAATCCTGCTAGACCTGCTCCTAGGATTGCAGCATCATAGGTATTATTGTTTGCAAGTGAATTTAATTGAAAGGCATTTGTTCCTAGGAAACCGGTTACTCCATATAAGAATTCACGTCGTCTTATATTCATGAAATTTTCTTAACTTATTTGGGTTTCGTTTTCTTGATATTTCTTGACAAGAGTGTTGATTTCTTCAAATAAATCTTGTCTCAGTTTTAGGATGCCAAAGATTTCCACAATTACAAAGAATGGTGCAGCAATATTTGCTTGGATTGGGTGTTTAATCAATACAGGCATAGATTTCTCGATAGCATGCCCAATAAATTGTAATGTGTAACCTCCAAAAAAAGCAACTGCAGCAATAGTTCCTGCAGATTGTAAAACACTTAATTCAATGGCGTATTGATTGATTAATAACCCCAGAATGAGAAAAACAATTGAGAAAACTATATCTAATGTCATATAAAAGAGAAATAACCCAATTATTACTGCATGAGCAGCGGTCAAGGATTGACCGAAGACTTCGTAATTTAACCAACTAAGCGGTATGCAGATACCCAGCATGATCGTCGGGATACCAATAAGATGAAATAGAATATTAATTTTGTGTTGATGCGATGATGCGTAGTTTATTAGCATCTCTTTTAATTTTGTATTTTCACTCAATTTTGTTTCTCGTATAAAATAAATATTGTTGTCTAACTTATCACGTAGTGAAAAATAAATGCAATAAAGCTTGGTTGTCGTTTTTCTTGCTACGATCCAAAACGGTAGCGAATTTTCAAAATAATCTGATCACTCAAGGGATTATCCATGGTGTCATCAAATAACCCACTGAATGCAGTGAGTTGTTTTCTGTGTGATCCAGTTTTGGTGGCAACTAAGTAAACATCAGATAGAGGGGCTATTTGCCAACGATAGCGTAATTGAATATTTAGGTCTGAGATACTAAAATTATCGCTCTCTTCATAAGGTTTGTTGATTTCATTTAATCTGTAGTTATCGGCATCAATAACATAAAATTCATTTTCATGCGCTTGAATCCCCACCCATTGAAGATTGATACTCAGTTGTTGTTTGGCGTTTATAAAGTAATTGAACTTAAACTCTTGTTCCCATTTTTGATGATAAAACGAAGTGAAGTCTTTATTTTGTTGGTGAAGTAACCAACCACCACTCCCGTCAACATATTTTAATTTCATATCGAAACTTATATTAGTTTTTGGGTACCATGTATATTCAAGCTCTCCCTCAAGTTTCCTGCCCTTCATATCTTCTTCTTGGTAGGTGACAGTCGCGCCGTAAGCTATTTTCTCTGCTTTGTTTGTGGAATATTCAAATCTGAGTCTCGATCTGGGCCGAAGTTTGAAAGTTCCATTGCCGTAACTCTCTCGATCTTCAAATCGAACTGGCCAGTGAGCAAAAGATCCTTTAATTTTATTCAAACTATTGAGGGTGATATCAAAATTACCACCAATGGCATTTGATGTTCGATGTCCATCGAAATTCTCAGCATAGCGAACATAGCCACTCATTAAGGTGTCTCTAAAGCGTTTTGAATTTGAATTTATGGCTGTGAAATTATACTGAACATCTCGCGTATTTCGTCTTTGATTGAATCCAAAATCATTTATCTGCATATTTTCATCAAATACAGTCAGTTTGAGTTGATTGCTTCTACCCTTTCTTGGCGCATAAACAAAATCCACGAAACCTCCCTGGCCAGATCCATCTTCCTGTGTTTTAGAATGAATGTATTGACCATCTGCTTTCCATGCCCCAGATTCACTTAAGTAATGGAAGTCGGCTGCATTGACCACAGAATCTGTATCGGGTTTTGTGACTATGGTCGATAAAAATCCTAGACCCTTGGTGTCTCCTTGATCTGTATCTTCATAAAGCAGTCTTAATGCTCCGAAATCTCGACCGACCTGATTGTATATTTTATCGTCGTCAGCTCTAAAATCGGTGTCATCTTCAGAGGCAGCAAGGATTCCATAACGGAGCTTATTGAGTTCACCGGTTGCTTTTAGAGCGCCAGTTAAATCTGCTTTGGTGGTTTTTTTAATACGCTTAGAAAAACTCACGCCCTCTGGCAGTGATGGTAACTCTGGCGTGCTTCCAATGCGTCGGGTATTTATGATACTAACTCTGCTGCGTCCCCAGTTATAACTGCTTGCTCTAGGGGTGGCGATAAACACTTCATTACCTTCCTGAAAGAAGAGTCTTTTATCTGGAAAGAATGTTTCGTTAGCCGATAAATTTACCACCACATTATCTGCTTCAACGGCACCAAAATCAGGATTAATTGTGGCGGTTATTTGAGCGTTGGTCGAAGGGCGCCAGAAAAGATCGGCACCAGCTCTATTTGATACTTTTTTGTCAATTCGATCGTAGGATACCGAAGCATAAGGAAATACACTCCATTGTTGTTTAAGGTTGACGTTATTCATTCTGGTTGGCTGAAAAAGGCTGATGAATTGAGGCATAGATTCAGGAAGTGCCGGCCACCCCCATTCCTCGTTTAAATGAGCGACTTCTCGGAAGCTATATAAATTGATAATTCGATCATCTGCGTCTTTTGGCATGGCAACTTGCGACCACGGCAGATAGAACTCTGCTGACCATCCATCTTCTGTTTCTGATGTAGCGGCATACCACGCACCATCCCAATCAGCAGTATAAATTTTCTCAGGCATCAGTGTGCCATCACCTTCTGAACCGCCTAATGATACAGAGAACCAATAGCCGTATTTCCCCTCTCCCGATGTATCAATTGAGAATCCCGTTTTATCTGATTGGGTTTGCCAGTCATCTCTGGGTTTGAAGCGTTTAACTAGGGTGTCTTTTGGTTGCTTCATATCCATTGAAATATAGAATCCATTGGCAGTATAAAAGAATCTTAAATTGCTTTCGTAAGATGTGTCGGCAAGGGTTTCCGGTTTAGTTACTTTATAAGGATCATAGGAAGTAATATCCTGCCATTCTGGCTCATCAATTTTTCCATCAATTTTTATCATAACGTTAACGTCTTTCTTTTGAACATTAATGATTTGGTTGTTGTCTAATTGAAATTGAATGGATTCAGAATTATCTTGTGCAGCTAGTGCAGAGGAGAAGAATATGCATAAGTAAACCGCTGAGATACCTCCCAGGCTAATGATTTTTTTAGAGTCCATGGCGAGGATTATATAGTGTATCGATTACGAACCAAAACGATAACGAACTTTCAAGATAATTTGATCGCTGAGAGGATTATCCATTGTGTCCTCATATAGCTCGTTGAATGAAGTTAGAGTACTTCTGTTTGAACCAGTTTTGGTGGCAACAATATAAAGGTCAGAGAGAGGTGCTATTTGCCAGCGATAACGAAATTGAATATTCAATTGAGAGATACTAAAATTATCGGAATCACCAGCTGGCTTAGTCGTTTCTATTAGATTGAGATTATCACTATTGATGATATAGAATTTATCTTCATTAGCTTGAATCCCCACCCATTGAAGGTTGAGACTTAGTTGCTGTTTTGCGGTGACAAAATAATTGAGTTTGATCTCAGGCTGCCATTTCTGCGCTCGAAATGTTGTAAAATTAGTATCTTCTTGGTGTAATAACCAACCGCTTGCTTCAACATATTGTAATTCGGCGTCAATACTTAGATTGCTTTTTAAGTACCACAGCATTTCCAGTTTAGAAGTCAGTTTTCCATCATATAAACTCTCATCCTGATAAGTTATTTTCCCTTTGACTGATATTTTCTTAGCTTTATTTGTGGAATATTCAAATTCAAATCGATTGCGTTGTTTGATTTTATAGGTTCCGTTGCCAAAACTATTTCTATCTTCATAACGAGCCGGAAAATAAGCAAAACCAGTTTTAATTTCATGTAAGTTATTAAGTAGCAGTTCTACCCCTGAGCCAAAACCACCGGTGACTTGTTGGCCATGAAGGTTTTCTCCATACCTCAACCAATTTCTGATCACTCTATTTTTAAATCGACCTGTATTCGAGTTAATAAAATTATTATTATATTGGACGTCACGTATATTGTTTCTTTGGTTAAAGCCAAAGTCATTGACCTGTAAGTCTTTATCAAAAACGGTCAGTTTTAAATCATGTTTTTGTCCTCGTTTTGGCGTGAATGAAATATCCGTGTAACCCCCATTCCCGTTACCGTCACTTGCTGTATTGGAATTGATATATTGACCATCAAGCTTCCAAGCACCGGATCCAGTTAAGTAATGGAAATCCATGGCATGCACCACCGAATCACTGATTGGTTTAGTCACTATGGTTGATAATAAACCAAGGCTTTTGATGCCTCCCTGCTCACTGTCTTCGTAAAGTAACCGCAGTGCCCCAAACTCTCGGCCGACTTGACTGTATATTTGGTTGTTATCTGCTCGATAATTAGTGTCCTCTTCGAAGGCTGTCAATACACCATAACGCAGTTTTTTGTATTGGCCTGTGGTTTTAAGTGCACCGATTAGATCTGCTTTTGTAGTTTTTTTATCTCGAGTTGAGATACTTACATTCTCAGGTAATTCAGGAAGTGCTGGTGCACTGCCAATGCGGCGCGTGTTGATCACCGTAAAACGGTTCCGACCTCCATAATGTCCCGATCTAGGCGTGGCGCTAAAGATTTCATTTCCTTCTTGGAAGAACAATCTTTTTTCAGGAAAGAATGTCTCGTTTGCGGTCAAATTGACGATTACATTATCAGACTCAACAGCTCCAAAATCTGGTTTAATGGTTGCCGTAATTTGCGCATTGGTTGAGGGACGCCAAAAGAAATCAGCCCCAGCCTGATATGTGGTCTTATCATCAATCCGATCACGAGTGACTGACATATATGGAAAGACACTCCATTGTTGCCTGAGGTTTACGTTATTCATTCTTGTAGGCTGGAAAAGACTCAAAAATTGCGGGATAGAATCTGGGAGTGTCGGCCAAGACCACTCTTCATTAAGATGAGCCACCGCACGGTGAGTTTCAATATTAATAATTCGATCATCGGTTTCTTTAGGCATTGCCATCTGTGACCAAGGGATATAGAACTCAGCGGACCAACCGTTCTCTGTTTCAGCTGTG
>PVBE011359816.1_pt1 | contig 12104 bp, 15 predicted proteins | sample 1631181 | NCBI WGS metagenome assembly PVBE01 (sample SAMN08397723, study PRJNA350692) | Marine metagenome, whole genome shotgun sequencing project. | isolation source: water | place: Pacific Ocean | collected 2012-04 | reverse complement strand
TTTGATAAAATATCTGGATCCATATTTCTAGATAAAAAAACCATAGAAACTATTGTCAAAGACTTGCAAAGAGCATTAATTCAGGCAGATGTAAATGTTCATTTAGTAAAAGAACTAGGAGATAAAATTAAAGCTGCTGCCTCTAATGAAAAAATCAAAGGTATTGAACGTAAAGAACATATCACAAAAATATTACATGATGAAATCTTAAATCTTCTAGGAAAAGAAAAACATGAGATAATAATCAAAAAAGGTGAACAAAAAAAGATTATGCTAGTTGGATTATATGGGGCAGGTAAAACAACTACAACAGGAAAATTAGCCTCATATTACTACAAAAGGGGATTAAAAACTGCAATGATTAGCTTAGATGTTTATCGTCCAGCAGCTGCAAGTCAATTAGAACAATTGGGAAAACAAACAAAAATAGAAACATTCACAGATAAAACTGAAAAAGACCCTCTAAAAATATACAAAAAATTCGAAAAACAGTTAGAGGAATTTGATCTAATAATAATAGATACTGCGGGACGTCATAATCTAGATAAGGAACTTGTAGATGAAATCAAAACCTTAACCAATGAAATTAATCCTAATTACAAACTTCTAACAATCCAAGCAGACATTGGTCAAACTGCCAAAAGCCAAGCAAGTGAATTTCAAGAAGCATGTGATATAAATGGAGTTATCATAACTAGAATGGATTCAACTGCAAAAGCAGGAGGCGCCCTAACTGCCTGCAATGAAACAAATGCACCAGTCTATTTCATAGGGACTGGAGAAAAAATGAATGAAATTGAAACATTTAATCCAAGTTCTTTCATTTCCAGACTTTTAGGATTAGGAGACTTGGAAGGATTATTAGAAAAAGTACAATCTGCAGTAGATGAAAAATCTCAAAGGAAATTAAAAACAAAACTTGAAGATGGGAATTTGGATTTAAAAGATTTCCAAGAGCAATTAAAACAAATGTCTGGAATGGGAAGCTTTTCAAAAATAGCAGGCATGATTCCAGGTATGGGAAAAGCAAAAATCCCTGAGGAAATGATGGGGCTACAAGAAGAAAAAGTTAAAAAATGGCAACATGCAATAGACTCAATGACTCAAGAGGAAATAAAACATCCTGAAATCATGGAAAAGCAAACTGCCAGACTTAGCAGAATTGCAAAAGGCAGCGGAACAACAACCACAGAAATCAGACAATTATTAAAACAATACAGGATGCTAAACGATCTAGCCAGCGGTAGTGATATAGCAAACATGGACGCAACAGCCCCGATGTCACAAAAACAAATGCAAAAACTTGCCAAAAAATATGGTAAGAAAATGAAGTTCTAATGGCAGGAAAATTATTTCTATCTGGAGGAGGAGATGAAAAGCAAACATTTGAAGTAGATAAAGTATTCCTGGAGGGAGTAAATTCAATTTTATACATACCAATTGCATGGCAAAATGAAGACTACGTTTCCTGCAATGATTGGTTTACTAATGCTATAAAACAACACAAAGAAGTAAAAATAGAAATGTTAACAGATTTATCAAAAGATAATGATTTATCAAAATTCGATGCCATATATATTGGGGGAGGAAATACCTTCAAACTACTAAAAGAAATAAAAGATAATAATTTTGATAAAAAATTAATAGAATTCTTTAAGGAAGGGAAATCTATTTATGGAGGATCTGCTGGAGCAATAATCCAGGGAGCAGATATCAATACATCTCTCTTATGCAAAGATAAAGATGTTAACAAAGTAAATCTGCAAGATACTTCTGGCCTAAATTTAATAAAAGATCATGACATACAGGCCCACTATGAATCAGATCAAGCTGAAGAACATCAATCCTACATAAGAAAGACTAATCGCAAAGTTATAGCAATACCAGAAGAATCTGCATTAATCTTTGATGGGAAAGAATTTAAAGCCATTGGATTAAAACCAATTACAGTAATTAGTAAAGATTCATCGAAAGATTACCAAATAAATGAAACAATAAACATATAATGAAACAAATATAACAAGACAAAATCAATAAATGTTGTAACACTAAACTAAATTTCTATTCATCTTTAACAGTCCTCTGGACAATATAAAGATCCACAATCATTTGTACAAACTCCATCTACAGTGCATAAAGAAGAAATGCATTGCTCATAATTATCGCAAACACCATTCCCACAAGTTGCACAATATTTGGTTGTAACCTCATTTCTAATATAATTTCCACACTTATAATCCTCCTTAGGGTCACAATCTTTTGGACAATAATACTTGTTCTCAAAACAGCCAGCATTAGGCTCTCCAGTACTAGGGCAATCTATCCCCTCTATTGACTCACACACCTCATCTCCGCAAACAGGATCATCTCCAACAATATGAACCCCAGTATTATCAACATAATATCCATTTTCACCACATTTACCCTCATAAGCTATTTCAACCCCATAACACTTAGCAAAAGAAGGATTTGTATAAGTCTTACCATCACTCCCGCAAACATAGTTTATATCCTTTGTAAAAACACAATCATTTTCTACTTTCTTACATTCATCATACTCATACTTACACCCAAAATCCTCTGTTGTATCTATACAATCAGCTACCATAGCAAACTCCATTGTAACACACCTATTACCGCAAGTCGCACATCTTTCATCAATTACATATTTAATAACATCAATTTTATCAGAATCATTACCAACAACAACATTATCAATCTGATCATCAAACAAAAAAACTCCTACAATTACCAATATAACAATGACAATAAACAACCCCCATATAAAATCACCTTTCATAAACTAACAAACAACAACTTATTTAAATACATTTCCTAAGCAATTATATGAAACAAATACAACAAGGTGCAGAAGCAATTATCTATCAAGATAATAACAAAGCAATAAAAGAAAGAATTAGCAAAAGTTACAGACTTCCAATCCTAGATAAAAAACTAAGAAAATCAAGAACAAAGGCAGAGGCAAAAATCATTAACAAATTACAATCAATCATCCCAGTTCCAAAGATTCTAGAAACTGATAATCAACAAACCATTGAAATGGAATTTATAGATGGAAAGAAACTATCAGAACATTTAGAACAATTAGATTGGAAATCTATTTGCAAAAAACTAGCAGAAAATCTAACTAAACTTCACAACCAAGACCTAATCCACGGAGACCTTACAACTAGCAACATGATCTTTAAGGATGATTTAGTTTACCTAATAGACTTCGGCTTAGGATTCCATTCACATAAAATAGAAGATAAGGCCGTAGACTTGCATTTATTAAAGCAGGCCCTAGATGCTAAACATTTTTCAATCTTCCCAGAAGCATTCAATATTATTCTAAAAAACTACAAAGCTAACCAACATGATCTAATTATAAAAAGGATTGACACAATAGAAAAAAGAGGAAGATACAGACATTAATTAAATAAAAATAGCCCCGCCCGGATTCGAACCGGGGTCTCGAGCTCCAAAGGCTCGCATGCTTGACCACTGCACTACGGGGCTATAACTTACTAACAAAAGAATGAACATAAGCTTTAAAAACCTTATTCTAGATGAATATATATGGCAAAAACAGAACTAAAGAAGCCAACATGGCTAAAATACACAAAATCAGAAGTAGAGGCAATTATCCTTAAATTAGCCGGGAAAGGTCTAACTGCTGAGAAAATAGGGCTTACACTTAGAGATCAATATGGAATTCCAAACGTAAAATTATATGATCTAAAAATAAAAGAAGTCTTAGGAGATAAATTCGTTGAACCAACTACCATCAACTTAGAAAACAAACTACAAAAAATAATAGATCATTTTAAGAAAAACAAACAAGATAAAAAAACAGGAAGAGCTTTGATAATTACCAAAGCTAAACTGAAAAAAAGAACAGATTACCATAATTCTAAGAAATAATCTTTCTGTTACTCAAAAGTACAGAATAACCTTTAAAAAGCAAATTGATTTCTTAAAATAGAATTGAGGTGAAAAATGTTAACAGATATTAAACAATTTAGTGATAAATTTCTTAAACAAACTACAAATAAAAAAATACAAATTATCAGTCATTTTGACACAGATGGGATAACCTCTGCAGCAATATTAACCAAAACCTTAGAAAGACTAGAAAAACATTTCTCAACAAAAATTGTTAAGGCATTAAACCAAGAAGAAATTGATCAATTTCCTGATGATAAGATTATCCTAATCTTGGATCTTGGTTCTGGAAGCATCAATCAATTAGCTGAGACAAATAAAGAAATCTTCATTATTGATCATCATGAAATCTCAAACAAAACAATTCCATCAAACATCACAATATTTAACCCTCATTTAATTGCCGCAGAAAACTTTTGCACAGCAGAACTCTCCTATCTTTTCTCAAAATCAATTTCAGAAAATAATAAGGATTTGGCATATCTCTCCATTATTGGAATGATTGGAGACATAATGGAAAAAAACATCAACCCAATCAGAAATCAAATAATAAAAGATTCAAAAGTCATAGTAAAAAAAGGACTCTTAATTTATCCCTCTACCCGCCCATTAGATAAGGCTCTAGAATTTAGCTCAAGACCATTCATCCCAGGGGTAACTGGAAATTTATCTGGAACCTATGAATTGCTAAATGAAACGGGCATAGAAAGACTTGGGAAAAAATACAAGGCATTAATTGATTTAAATGAGAGGGAAATGAAAAGTCTAACCACTGCAGTAACACTCAGGTTATCCTCAAAAGAAGCTCAAGACCATATAGGAAATTTATACCTAATAAAATTATTTAGCAAAATAGAAGATGCTAGAGAGATATCTGCAATGATAAATGCATGTAGTAGAATGGACGAATCTCAAATAGCATTATTATTCTGTTTAGGAAATTCGGTTGCAAGAAAAAAGGCTGAAAGAGTTCATATTAAATATAGGCAACAAATAATCTCTGGACTAAAATATATCGAACAACAAAAAAATCTTGAAGGAAGAGAGTATGTAATCATAAATGCTAAAGATAATGTAAAGGACACAATTATTGGAACTCTTGCATCAATTCTATCATTTTCATCAACATATAAGGAAGGGACAGTTATCATAGCAATGGCATATAATGAAAATCAAATCAAAGTATCAAGCAGAATGGCTGGAAGAAATCATAACTCTCCAAGAAACCTAAAACAACTTATGGATTCTATAACTAAAAGTTTGGGCCAAGGAGATTCTGGAGGCCATCAATATGCTGCTGGCTGTACAATAAGCATAGACAAAGAACAAGAATTCATAGATCTAATAAAGAAAAAATTAGAATTTGAACTAGTCAAAGTATAACCTACTTCAAACCAATAAATTCCAATTCTAAATGATTAAAACATACATCGGAAGTTTTAAAAACCAAAAATAACCTAATTCTTTATGGTAAAATCAAAATATAGATTCATAAAAACACGTTGTCAAGGGTGCAAGAATGAACAAACAATCTTTGAAGGAGCAACTACAAAGGTACAATGTTTAGTTTGTGACGCAATCCTAGCTGAGCCTAAGGGTGGAAAAGCCGAAATAAGGGCACGAGTTGTTGAAGTTCTTAACTAATAACAAACTTTATAATACCTCATCAATCAATATTTCTATGGTAATAAACAATGAATTAGAACAAAATCAAATTGTACTATGTACTGTAGACAAAATCCTAGGTACAACTGTATTCGTCAAAATAGAAGGCGGTGGAGAAGGAACCCTTACAACCTCTGAAATTTCTCCGGGACGTATTAGAAATCTAAGAGACTACGTAGTTCCTGGAAAAAAAATTGTATGTAAAATTCTAAGTATAAAGGGTGATAAAATCTATTTATCATTAAGAAGAGTAAAACAAAACGAAAAAAAAGAACTTTTAGATAAAATATCAAAAGAAAAATCACTTAAAGCCATCTTAAAAACAGTTCTTAAAGATAAAGCAAAAGAAACAATAGCGAAAATAGAAACAGATCTTACAATAACTGAATTTTTTGAGAATGTTAAAGAAGATCCAAAAATACTTGAAAAATTCATATCTAAATCAGATTCAGAAAAAATTATAAAAATCTTAGAAACTAAAAAAGATAAACCAAAAGAAATCAAATACATATTAGAATTATCTAGTAACGCTTCAGATGGAATCAATATAGTAAAAGAAATTTTGCAAAATGCTACAAAAGAATCTAAATGCGAAATATCTTATTTAGCAGCAGGAAAATATAGAATTTCATTAACGGGGAAAAATTTTAAAGAAATTAAAACCGAAATAAATAAAGTTCTAGAAACAATTGAAAAATCTGCAAAAAAACAAAATGCTGAATATGTCTTACAAAAAAATTAGGACAAAGTCTTCTGATTAATTTCATTCTTAACTATCACCATATCCTTCTCCCATTCACTAGATAAACTTCTATTATATATCATGGCAGCAGGATGAAACAAAGGAATCAATTTTATTTTCAACCCATCAATATCGATAATTTGAACCTTGCCATGAACCGAAGTAATGCCAGGCATACTTTTCATCTTATCAACATCTCCTAATGCCATTAAAAACTTTGTAGCATAATTTCCTAAACTACAAACTATTTTAGGATTAATATCTCTAATTTGTTTTAACAACCAAGGGGTATGAGCCCTAATCTCATCAGGCAAAGGATCCCTATTTTCTGGAGGCCTACATTTTAAAATATTAGCAATATAAACATCATCCATACTCAATTTAACATTTTCCAAAAGTTTATCCAAATTCTTACCTGCAGCACCTACAAAAGGCTCTCCAATTTCATCTTCCTTTCTCCCAGGAGCCTCTCCTATAAACATTATATCTGCATTCAGATTCCCCTTTCCAACAACCACATTAATACAATTCTTACATATTTCAGTATCCTTAGCTAATTGAATTGGATCTTCTTCCATAATTAACCATTAAAACAATCATATATAAATTATTATCCTAAAACCTTCACCAAACTCATAAAATCCCCGCTCCTAAATGTCAGGTTACTGGTAGTAATTTGAACTAATGCCAACAACCACATAAATAAAACCCAATTTACAGCCAACACCCATACAAGATCATATTCCTTTCTAACCCTTATTTTATAGAACATATAGATATTCACAAAAACCAAATAAATACTAATCAAAAACAAAAACCTCAAATCGCTTAATACTCCTGCAATATGAACTTCCGCCTTTTGGAACTTTCCTAATTTCCCATAAGCTTCAGTATCAAATTTAGTAACTCCCAATTTCTTAACATTAGGGTTATAAAAATTATGAATAGTAGTTAGCAAATTAATCTTATAACTATTATCCACATCATATCTATCCAAAACAGATTGATGTCCTTTCTCATGAAAATAAGTACTAATCTGAACCAAATAAGGCAATATAAAAAATATAGTTATAAATAAAAACGAAGCAACATAAAATACCTTATACCCTTCCGATTTAAACCACTTTTTCATAATTAAACTAATTAATTATACTTTTTAAAACTGCACTTTTTATTTTAGACAAAAATCTAGTCTAATCAAAATCATTTAGGCCATCTTCCAACCGATTATTAATCTGATGGGATTCTATTCTCATTCTTAAAATTTTAACTTTTTCAGTTAACACTTCAGCATCTTCCAAATCAAAATTTAAATTACTATCTAAGGCATATCTTTCAAATGTATCCAATAATTCTCCCTCACTTGAATCATCATACCAAAAAAGATATTTTTCAGGCAATTTCTCATAAAAAAAAACATTTACATATTTACCCATATTAAAAACTATCAAAACATTATTTAATTCTACTCATCAACTACACCCTCATCAGTTACAAAAAAGACACATTCATTATCTGGCAGATTAGGACTATCAATCAACTTAGCAACTCTGCTCCCCTTCTTACCCCTTCTAATATACATCCTATAAGTACTAGCATGCCCAACAATATTTCCTCCAATAGGAGTAGTTGGATCTCCGAACATCATCGCAGGATTAGACATGACTTGATTTGTAACATAAACAGCTAAATTAAATTGTTCAGCCATTTTCATCAAATTATGTAAATATTTATTCAATTTTTGTTGCCTATCTGCTAACTGCCCTCTTCCAGAAAACTCTGCCCTAAAATGAGCAGTCAAACTATCTATAACAACTAACTTTATTGGTTCACCATTTTTAATCAATTCTCCAACCTTATCAATTAAAAGAATTTGATGATCACTATTAAAAGCTCTAGCAACCAAAATATTTTTCAAAACGCTATCTGGATTCAACCCCTTAGCTTCTGCAATTTGCCTTATTCTCTCAGGTCTAAAAGTTCCTTCAGTATCAATATAAACTGATTTACCTTCAACTCCTCCTTGTTCAAATGGTAATTGAGTATTAACAGCCAAAGTTAATGCTAACTGAGTCTTACCACTTCCATAAGCTCCAAAAGCTTCACTAATAGCCTTGGTCTCCAATCCCTTACCCCCCAATAAATTATTTAATTCAGTACTTCCAGTCCCAATATAAACGACCTCCTTCCTTTTCTCAGCAAACTCCATGCCATCTTGGAAACCTAAGTCCATCATCCCCCTAGAAGCCTGTATAGCCTTCCTAGCAGCAGCCTCACCCATTCCAGCCATCTCACTTAATTCCTTAGGACCCATAACTGCAACACCCATCAAATCAAATATTCCTGCACTTTCTAACTTCTCAACAGCCGCAGGACCAACACCTGGCAAATCAGACAATTTCATCTTAGGCTCTTCAACTTCCTTAGGAACTGAATCCTCCTTAGATGATTTACTTACTGTCTCTTCATCATCATTAGTTTCAACTACTTCCTTTTTCTCCTTAGTTTTTTTAGAAACCTTTTTTTTCACTTTTTCCTCTTCCTTCTTAGCCACCATAAAAAATCTAATTTTCTAACACTTATAAGGATTATCTAATTAGGGTGTATATTACCTAAACCCACATTTAAAACTATTTCTCCAATTCTGTAATCAATTCATCCAACTTTATGTCTTCAATTTCATTAATAATAAAATCATTACTATCAAACATCTGATTCTTTCTAACCTGCCCCTTAACAATCATTTCCTTCCCAAGAAGTTCTTTCCTCTTAACAACAAATAATTCCAAATTTTCCAATTCTTTCATACTAATAATCTTCTCTAACTCATCATGAAATATTGTACATCTAATATTATCACTTCCATCATCAATTACTAAAGATAACAAACTCCTTTTTTCAGGTTTAATCTGACCATGGTCATTACAATTACCATTTACTGCCTTCCTCCTACATTCAGGACAAACTTCAAAAAACTTAGGTTCAAACATATTAACAATAAAAGCTCTTGCAGAAACATTATCTCCAACATTAAAATCTTTAACTTTCTTTACAAAAACAGGCTTTTCAGTAACTACATTATCAATCTTCTTTTTACTAATCTTTATCTCAGAAAAACTTCCTAAATGCAATTCCCCATTTCTAATACTCGCATTACCAATTTCCACAACCACATCCATTTTAATATCGCCTTTCCCTATCAAATCAATATGATTCTCATCCCATAATACTGTCCTCACATTACTTGTATCATCTGCCAAAACAAAACTTCCTATCTTCCCACTTCTACCATTCTTATTATACTCTCTAATTGGAGCCAATTCAATTATCTTTCCAACAAGATTAATCTTCCTCATTCCAGGAACCATCTGAGCAATCTTAATCATTTGTTTATCAAAATTAACATTCAACTCCGCAGCAATAACTTGTGCAGCCCCTTCCTTACTTATCAATCCAGCCAGTTTAGCCTGCTTTGCCTCAATTTTCCTCTCAATATCCTCAATAGAAACCCCACTACTTTGACTTATAAATTCAACTAACTGCAGATAATTTCCCTCCATTCAAATACCAACTATCCTCTTTTCAATCATAACAACTGATAACTTACTTTATTTATAAGAATTATTGTCTAGCAAGATAATAATAAGGTTTATAAACAAAAAATCCAGAAAGATAATATGGGAACAGCACTAATCACAATAAAAATAATGCCAAGCGCTCCAGATTCAAATCTAGAAGAAATTCAATCAAAAGCCGAAGCTATAATTCAAGAACATGAAGGTGAAAAACCAAACGCAAAAACAGAACCAGTTGCATTTGGACTTAATTCATTAAACATTTCATTCTCAAGAGATGAAAATCTAGACAACGATGAAATGCTAGAAAAAATTCAAAATATAGAAAATGTTAGTTCTGCAGAAATAACTGATTTTAGAAGAGCATTCGGATAAAATCAGCTAGCAAAAGGAAGATTCACAAAAACTTCAAAATATTAATTTTGAATGGATCAAAAAATTATATTTTTTGAGGAAACCTTTGGTGTCTTTTGTAACGATTTTAGAAGAGCATTCGGATAAAATCTACATACAATAACTATAAAAAATACATTTCATTAATTCTTATATGACATTCACACCAGAAGAATCAGCAGAAGTCAAAAAACAGATAATTGCTCAAGTTGAAAAAATGCCTGGAGAAAACAATAAGGCATTAGTTGAACAAATCAATCAATTAGATGATCCAGGATTAGAAACCTTTCTAAAACAAAATAACATAGATTTCAAGGACGGACAATTACAACAATCAGGTGCTCCCTCAGAACAATCTGAAGGACTTCCAGATAAACCAATATTTGAATCAATAATCTCTGGAGAACTACCCTCTTATAAAATAGCAGAAAATCCAAAAGCATTAGCAATACTAGAATTAAATCCCTTATCAAAAGGGCATTCATTAGTAATCCCTAAACAAAAGACTTCTGCAGAAAAAATACCCAAATCAGCATTAACCTTAGCTCAAAAGATAGGAAAAAGAATAAAATCAAAACTAAAACCTGATGACATTAAAATAGAAACATTTTCATTTCAAGATTATCCTGCAATTAACATCATTCCAATTTGGAAAGATAAACAACTAGAAAAAACTAAAGCAGAAGAATCTGAATTAAAAAAACTCCAAAAAAGATTAGAAACAAAAACTAGAGCAAAAAGACAACCTAAACCCAAAACAGAAAATACAAAAACCAAAAGCAATCTACCTACCCTAAGAGAAAGATTACCTTATTAATTTTTATCCAACATTCTAGAAAACTTAAATTCTTAGATAAAAGATCAAAACCATCCAATCTTAGCTAAATAAAGAACCAACAAAAAACCAATCAAAAAACTAGGAGTAAAGGGCACTCCATACTTAACCATAACCTTTCTACGATATTTCTTTCTAATTAATTTAAGATCTTTCTCTGAAAGTCCTTCCCAATTTTTCCGAATCTTCCTACCTCCAACATATAAATCTTCATACAACCAATCTCCAACAGTCAATTTATCAACACTAACTGCCTTAATCATACAAACTTCTTCAACAGCTCTGGCAAAAACAAACAAAACAGGAAACAACAAAAAAATCAAACTACTGAAAAACAAATCACTTTCCATAAAATATAATAAACCACCAAATATCAAAGCAAATAATAAACTCAAATTAAAATAATGTTTATACATCTTAACCTGTTTCCCATACTCCTTAACAAAAGAATTGAAATTAACAAAAACTAAAGCTAATGACCATGCAAAAACATACAAACTACCTCCAACTAAAAACCCTCCAATAAAAACTCCAAATATTTTAACATTAACTAACCAACTATAACTCAAAGGCAATATAGCTCCAAGAGCTATCACTAATTTAGCATCTCCTCCAGCAAACAATCTACTATAATAAAATAAATTACCTAAAAATAAAAATATACCAAACCCAATTAAACCATTTAAGAAAAACCAATAATTTCCAGTAAACCCACTAACCGCCAACCTATAAGCCAACGCAAATCCAATCAAACTAAAGTTCCATATATTATCTACTTCTCGACGATGTAAGTCCTGTAATATCGCCCCTACAAGCCATACAACAGCCAACACAATCAAAAATATATTCTCACCACTCAATATTAACATCTATCTATTAATAAGAAATAATTTATAAACTATTCTTTTTTCTTCTCATCAGTTCTACCACCAGTCCTTCTCCCCCCACC
>PVBE012529289.1_pt1 | contig 12105 bp, 13 predicted proteins | sample 1631181 | NCBI WGS metagenome assembly PVBE01 (sample SAMN08397723, study PRJNA350692) | Marine metagenome, whole genome shotgun sequencing project. | isolation source: water | place: Pacific Ocean | collected 2012-04 | reverse complement strand
CGTCGAGGAGGTGCAAGGCTGGCATCGTCGTGCTGGGCAAGCGAGGCGTCATCAACCTGTGTGGGCACCGCTGTCAGTCGACCTCGCGCAGCGCCGTCAGATAAGGATTCGTCTTGCGGACGTGGCCCATCGGGGCGTGCTCGCCGCCGTAGGCGTGGCCAGGGAAGAGGACGACGTGGTCCTCGATGGTGCTGAAGCGCTGGGTGAGCGTGAGGCGCATCTCTTCGGGGTCTCCGCCGGGCAGGTCGACGCGGCCGCAGCCCTGGAGGAAGAGGGTGTCGCCGGCGAGCAGCGCGTCGGCCACGCGGAAGCATTGCGAGCCGGGGGTGTGGCCGGGCGTGTGCAACAGCTCGATCTCGACGTCGCCGACCTTCACCTTGTCGCCCGAGCGGTGCTCGGTGAGGTCGCTCTTGGACAGGCCGCTCATCATCCGCACGCCATCCGCCTCGAGGTGGTGCACATGCACCGGACAGGGGCAGACCTCCATCAACGTCGGCAGGCCGTCGACGTGATGGCCGAAGAGCGGCCCGCCGATGTGGTCGGGGTGATAATGCGTCGCGAGGGCGCCGACGATGCGCATGTCGTCGGCTTCGGCGACTCGGACGAGGTCGCGGACGTCCCACGCGGGGTCGACGACCAGGCATTCGCCGGTGTCGCGGTCGCCGACGAGGTACACGAAGTTCTGCATTTGTGCGGCCACGGGGTGCCCGGCACCGAAGTCGCGACCGGCCAGGAGCTGACGCAGGTAGAGGCGTGACATGCGCGCAAGGTAGCATCCGCCGTGGTCCGCTGCCTCGCCCTGTTCGTCCTGCTCGCTGGCTGTGATGGCCTCCGGAAGAACACAGCCTTCATCTGCGCCGACGCGTCGGCCGACCCGGTCTGCGCCGTCGCGGACGCCGCGCCACCTGCCTCGGACCTCGCCCTGCTCGAGCCGCCCCCGTACGCGCCGGCCCCGGTAGACCCCGACCAGGGCGCTGCCGCCCAGGGCGAACCCACCTGCAGGCCGCCGGTCCTCCCGCGCGGGCAGGTCCAGCTCGTCGACGCCTTGCCCGCGCAGCGGTTCGAAAAGCCGCTGTGGATCGGCCACGACGGATCGTCCGACCGGTTCTACGTGGTCGAGAAGTGCCGCGGCATCAAGGTCGTCGAAGGGGGCGTCGTCGCCGACTTCCTGTCGCTCCAGCCCGCCTGCCGCAGCGAGCAGGGCGTGCTTGGCCTCGCCTTCCACCCGGGCTTCGCGCACAACGGGCGCCTGTTCGTCTACTACTCGCTCGAGCAGCCCCTGCGCTCCATCGTCGCCGAGTTCCGCGCCGAGGACGGCCGGGTCGACCGCGCATCGGAGCGCGTCCTGCTCGAAATCGAGCAGCCGTTCCGCAACCACAACGGCGGCGACCTGCACTTCGGACCCGACGGCTACCTCTACATCGCCCTCGGTGACGGCGGCTCGGGCGGGGATCCACACCGCAACGGCCAGCGCCCTTCGACCCTGCTCGGCAGCATGCTCCGCATCGACGTCGACGGTCCCGAGCCCTACGGCATCCCGCCCGACAATCCGTTCGCCAGCTGCGCCCAGGTCTGCGGCGACGGCGCCGTCGCGCGCCCCGAGGTGTGGGCGTGGGGGCTGCGCAACCCGTGGCGCTTCTCCTTCGACCGCGCCACCGGCGAGCTGTGGGCCGGCGACGTCGGGCAGGACCGGCGCGAGGAGATCGACGTGATCGTCGGCGGCGGCAACTACGGCTGGAATCTGCGCGAAGGCCTCGCCTGCTACGAGGCGGACGCGTGCCGCGACGATGGGCTCGTCTTCCCGGTGCACCAGTACGGGCGCAGCGAGGGGCAGTCGGTCACCGGCGGCTACGTGTACCGCGGCGCGGAGCTGCCCGAATTCTACGGCGCCTACATCTTCGGCGACTTCGAGACCGGGCGGATCTGGAGCTTCCGCCGCGGCGACGAGGAGGCGCGCCAGCTGGCCGACACGGACGTCGCCATCTCGAGCTTCGGTGAGGACCGCGTCGGGCGCCTCTACGTCGCGTCGTACGAGGACGGACGCATCCTGCGGCTGGCGCGGGCCGAGGAGTCCGACACGCCGCTGGCGACCACCCTCAGCGCGACAGGCTGCTTCAGCGACACGGCCGCGCACCGGTACGCGGCGGGCGTCACGCCGTACAGCATCCCGGTCGCGCTGTGGAGCGACGGCGCCACCAAGCGGCGCGCCGTCGCGATCCCCGAGGGCGGCGAGGCCGGCGATCCGGGCACGGTGCTCGTCAAGACCTTCGAGCGCGACGGGCGTCGCATCGAGACGCGGCTGCTCGTCCACCAGCCGACGGGATGGCAGGGCCTGAGCTACCGCTGGCGCGACGACCAATCGGACGCGGACCTGCTCGAAACCGGGCTCGAAGTGGACGGCTGGCAATTCCCGAGCCGGGCTCAATGCGACCGCTGTCACCGGGGCGCCGCCGACCACATGCTCGGTCTGCCGGCGCGCGAGTGGCCGCGGCTGGACGACGAGGCGGCGCCGGTGGAGACCCGTGCCCGCGCGTATCTGGACGTCAACTGCGCCCACTGCCATCGGCCGGATGGCGTGGCGTCCGCCGAGCTCGATCTGCGCTTCGAGGCGGACGGCTGTGAGGTGCCCGCGAAGGTGTTGCAGGCGATGCTGCGCCGCGACATGCGGGGCTCGATGCCGCCGCTGGGCACCTCGCGCGTCGATCCGACGGCCACCAACGTCGTCGCGCAGTGGCTGCAGACCCGGGACTGTATGCGGTAGAAAGGCCGCCCTGCGGGAGGTGAGCGATGGCGACGTTCCCCGATCTCTTCAACCTGGCCGACTACTACCTCTTCGACCGCATCGCGGAGGGCAGCGGCGCGCGCACGGCGCTTCGGTTCGGCGACCGCAGCTGGACCTACGACGAGGTGGCCGACCGCACGTCGCGGACCGCCGATGTGCTGCTGCGAACGGGTCTGCGACACGGGGATCGGGTCTACATCGTGCTGCCGGATGTGCCGCCGTTCGCGTGGGCGTTCTTCGGAGCGCTGAAGGCCGGCGCCGTCGTCGCGATGGGCAACCCGCTGACGCCGAGTGACGGCCTCGAGTACGTGCTCGAGTACGTGCAGCCTCGCATCCTGGTGACGACGCCCGAGGTCGCCGAGCGCATCGCGATCCCGAGCGACGTCACGGTCCTGCTCGCGCCGAACGCCGGGACCTTCGAGGACCCCGAGGCGGCGCTGGCCGACCCGCGCTGCCTGGCGAACGCTCTCGAAGCTGCGAGCCCGGATCCGGCGACGCGGCAGACCCGCCGCGACGCACCCGCCATCTGGTTGTTCACGAGCGGGAGCACCGGCAAGCCCAAGGCGGCGATGCACTGCCACCGCGACTTCGCCTTCAACACCGAGCGCTACGCGAAGGGCACCATCGGTTATCGCGCAAGCGACGTGTGCGTCAGCGTGCCGCGCCTCTTCTTCGGTTACGCGACCGGGACGAACCTGATGTTCCCCTTCGCCGTCGGTGGATGCGCGGCGCTGTTCAGCGAGAAGCCGACCGCCGAGCGCATCGCCTGGGCGGTGAAGCACTACCGCGCGACGGCGTTGACCAACGTGCCGACACTGATGGCGCGCCTGCTCGAAGCGGCCGACTCTGGCGCCGACATCGATCTGTCGTCGCTGCGCTTCTCCCTCTCCGCCGGCGAGGCGCTCCCGCCGGTGCTGCTCTCGCGTTGGCTCGAGCGCTTCGACTTCCCGGTCTATGACGGCATCGGCTCGGCGGAGATGTTCCACATCTACCTGACCAACAGGCCTGACGACATCAAGCCCGGATCTCTCGGGCGCCCGGTCGACGGCTACGAGCTGCGCATTCTGCCCGCGGACGCCCGCGGCCCCGGCGTCGACGCGGTCCCGGTCGGCGAGTCGGGTGTGCTCTGGATCAAGGGCGACAGCGTTTCGACCGGGTATTGGCTCGATCGTGACAAGTCCTGGCAGACCTTCCACGGCCATTGGTGCCGCTCCGGTGACCTCTTCCGGGTCGACGCCGACGGCTATTACTGGTTCGGCGGGCGCGCGGACCACCTGCTCAAGGTCGCTGGCCAATGGGTGAGCCCGCTCGAGGTCGAGCATTGCCTCTGCGAGCACCCTGCGGTGGTCGAGGCCGCCGTCATCGGGGTGGAGCGCGAGGGGCTCATGCTGACCCGCGCCTTCGTGGAGACCCGCGAGACCGTGGCCGCCGACGTGCTCCAGGACTGGGTGAAGACCCGGCTCGCGAAGTACAAATTCCCGCGCGAGGTCGTCTTCGTGGAGGCGCTGCCGCGCAACGACCGGGGCAAGGTCGACAAGAAGGCGCTGCCGCGGTGATTGAGCTCGACCGTTACACCACCACCTCGCTGCGCGCCTTCCTCGAAGCTGCGGACCACCCGGTCGTGCTCTTTCCCGTCGGATCCGTCGAGCCGCACGGGCCCCACCTGCCGCTGGCTACCGACTCGATGCTGAGCGCTGAGAACGCGCGCCGCGCTGCGGTCGAGCTGCGCACTCGCGCGGTCGAGGCGGTGGTCGCGCCGACCTTGCCCTACGGCGTCACCGACTTCGCCGCCGGTTTCAGCGGCGCGACGTCGATCCCCGGAGAGGCGATCGTCACGCTGCTCGTGGCGGCGGCCGGCGCCTGGCTCGACGACGGCTTCTGCCACGTGTGCTTCATCAACCACCACCTCGAGCCGGGCCAGATGGCGGCGCTCGAGGAAGCCGAGCGTCGGCTGGTCGAGTCGCACGGGGCGGCCGCCGTGAGCTACCCCCGCGTCGTGAGCCGAAGGTGGGGACCCGGCCTGGGCGCCGAGTTCCGCTCGGGCGCGTGCCACGCGGGCCGCTACGAGACCTCGATGGTGCTCGCGATCGAGGCCGGCGCCGTCGACGGGGAGGCCGCTGCTGCGCTCCCCGAGGTCGCGGTCAGTCTGAGCGACGCCATCCGCGACGGCGTCGCCACCTTCACCGAAGCCGGCGCCACCCACGCGTACACCGGCGATCCGGCCGCGGCGACCGCCAAGGAGGGCAACGCGCTCCTCGGCGTGCTGACCGAGATGGTCGTCACCGAAGTCCTGGAGAAAGTGCTGTGAACCCGACACCCCTACTCGACCTGTTCGCCATCGAGGACCTCTGGACCGAAGAGCAGCGCATGGTGCGCGACGCCGTGCGCGTCTTCGCCCGGCGCGAGTTTCTGCCGCGCGTTCGCGAGGCCTATCGCGACGAGGTCTTCCCCGACGACCTGATCCCCGGCATCGCGGCGCTGGGCGTGCTCGGCGCCAACCTCGAAGGGTACGGCTGCGCTGGCATGGACAGCGCCTCCTACGGGCTGTCGATGCGCGAGCTCGAGTACGTCGACAGCGGGCTGCGCAGCTTCGTCAGCGTTCAGGGCGCGCTGTGCATGTACCCGATCCACGCGTTCGGCGACGAAGCGCAGCGCGAGCGCTTCCTGCCGCGGATGGCGCGGGGCGAGGTCATCGGCTGCTTCGGGCTGACCGAGCCAGACAGCGGCAGTGACCCGGGCGGGATGCGGACTCGCGCGAAGCGGGTCGACGGCGGCTATGTGCTCGATGGCGCCAAGATGTGGATCACCAACGCCCCGATCGCCGACCTCGCGGTCGTCTGGGCGAAGGTCGACGACGGCGGGCCGCGGTCGATCCGCGGCTTCCTGGTCGAGCGCGGCTTCGAGGGTTTTGATACCCCGAAGATGAGCGGGAAGATGAGCCTGCGCGCGTCCTGGACCGGTGAGATCGCCCTCGACAGCTGCTTCGTCCCGGACGCGAATGTGCTGCCTGGTGTGGCGGGGCTGAAGGGTCCGCTCAGTTGCCTCACGCAGGCGCGCTTCGGCATCGCCTGGGGGGTGCTCGGCGCGGCGATGAGCTGCCACGACTGCGCCCGCGACTACACCATCGAGCGCGAGCAATTCGGGCGGCCCATCGCCGGTTTTCAGCTCACCCAGCAGAAGCTCGTCGACCTGGGCGAGCGCATCGTCAGCGGCCATCTGCTCGCCAACCACCTGGCGACGCTGAAGGACGCGGGCAAGCTGACCCCCATCCAGGTGAGCCTCGCAAAGCGTCAGAACGTGGCGTGCGCCCTCGACACCGCGCGGGTGACGCGCAGCATGCTCGGCGCCAACGGGATCATGGACGAGTACCCGATCATGCGGCACGCGGCGAACCTCGAGAGCGTCTTCACCTACGAGGGCACCCACGAGGTGCACACCCTCGCCATCGGACGCGCCCTCACCGGCATCTCCGCGTTCTCCTGAACCGCCCGTCGATTCGACGTAGGTCGTGCGCGCACCGCGCTCATCCTGCTCCCTCGGGATGCCGAACCTCTGAGGGATGGAGCAGAGAGCACCGCACGCGGTGACCGAGGACCGCGCTGTCGACCTGCCCGCCCGCTGCGTCTTCCGGGTCGCCAGCGGCCTCGGCTTCGACCGGGTCGGCTTCCAATTCATGGACCTGGACGCGCACCGACTGCGCGTCGTCGATCGGCTCATCCGGCGACTGGGCGCGGGCCAACTCTGAGATGACGCTCTGCCAACGCGTACAGGGCGAACGTCACCGCCCAGGCCCCCACCACGTCGATGCTGTAGTGGAGGTGCGCGAAGAAGACGACCGCCACGACGAAGAGGTGGGCGGCGAGGGCCACGCGCCCGAGCACCGGCTCACCTCGAGCGTAGAGGTAGAGCAGGAATGTGGACGCGGCGTGGCCGCTGAAGAAGAGGTCTTTGGTCAGGTGGATGTGGGCGGCGCCACTCAAGGCGCTGACGGGGTTTACGAGATCCCACCACGCCGCCAGTTGCGCGGCGCCCGCCAGCCCCACATTTGGATCGCCGCCGTCGACCGGACCCAGTCCGGTGAGGGTCACGCACACGCCGCGGGTCAGGCTCAGCAAGCCTCCGACCCAGAGAAAGCGGACGAAGGCCGTGCGGTTCGCGCGCCACAGCCACAGGCCGATGGGGACGTAGGCGAGCAGCCACAGCGTGTAGTTGTGCTCGGCGACCCAATCAACGAGCGGCACCACGTCGAGCACGGTGTCGGCGAGCCTCGGGGCCGGGCGCCCTTCCGTGGTCAGCGTGAGCGCCAGCATCGCGGCGTGGCACGCGTAGCGCCACCCGAGGGCGGCGCCGATATGGTCCGGGAATCGCGGCAACGGGGGCGAGGATAATGGACGCCGCCGCCCGGGAGCAGAAGGACGCGCCGTTTGGCGATGCTTCCCGCTCGCCGTCGGGTCATCTGTCGGTGCACGCGGCCGGATGAAGCGCGGCGTGATGACCAACCACCCGGGTCAGATGGCGGTCATCGTCTCTCGGCTGGCCAACGAGGCGGGGCTGCTGCTGTCGGTGGGCGAGGACCACGGCGTCTACGCCGTCACGGTCGAACGGACCTTCATCGGATCCGCCCGGCGGCGGCGTCGGTGTGGTCCCCGAGGAGGCGCCTCCGCTGGAGATCAACGACCGCCTCGAGCTCGAGGTGCAGACGAGCGAAGCGCACAGGGTCGTCTTCCCGGTCCGCGTTGCGTCGATAGACTCGATGCACGCGCCGGTCCGAATCGGCCTGCAATTCCTCGATCTGACCGCCGTGCAGATGCGCGTCGTCGACCGACTCATCCAGAAGCTGGGGCGCGCCGTCATCGAACGGTGAGCGGGACAGCGGGTGGGGTGTAGCAACCCGATCTGTGGGGTCGCCGCACCCCGGTCCGCGCCAGACCCCGCCTCCCGTGGTGTTTGGCCGCGGGCACGAAAATTGCAAACATGACGGAATCGCAGCGGATCGAATGGGAGAAGCGCGATGCGCAAGGTGCTCTTCGGACTGACGGCATTCGCCTTGATGGCGTGTGCGGACGCGCAGATCGCGACGGAGGACGGCCCGCTCGACAACCCATGCCCCGAGGGCTACACGGTCGCCGAGGACGGTGAGTGCTCCATCCCGAGCATCGGGCCCGGCGACGACGTCGAGACCCCCGACGAGCCGTTCGCCGAGCCGACCATCGACAACTCTGCCGTCGACCAGGAGCGCGGCTTCTTCCTGAACCAGGAGGGCGAGGGCAAGTACTTCGTCTACGTCGGCGAGACCATCACCGTCGGCGTGCGGGCCATCACGTACGCGGGCCAGCCGGCGCCGGGGCACCGCATCGAGTTCGAGAAGGAAGAGGTCAACGAGGAGCGCCCGTCCGGCGCCGTCGTCGGCTCGCGCCTGGCCGAGACCAACGAGTTCGGCGTCGCGCATGTCGACGTCACCGGCGGTCCGCACCCCTCGTTCTTCCGGTTGAAGATGAAGGCCAACGACACCGCGGGCCTCACCTACCAGGTCAACGTCATTCAGCGTCCGGAGGGGCGTGAGGGCGGCGACCCGAACAACCCGCCCGACGGTGGCGACATCGGCGGCCGCAACTGCATGGAGACGGCGGGGACCTACCGCATCACCAATCTCTACGAGCCCGCGCGCTTCCTGGGCGACGACGTCTTCGCGGTGCTCGACACGGTGTACCAGGCGCTCTCCGATCCCGGCGGCCTGGTCGGCGACCTCATCCGCGACCGCATCGACGGCATCTGGGGCTCGGTCATCCGCGCCGCCATCCGCCCGGTGATCAACTACCTCTACCAGTACGTCGTGCAGAACTACGCGCCGGACTGGCTGCGCTGGATGCTGATCCTCACCGAGGACATCACCGCGATCCTCACCCAGCTCGAGATCGAGGGCACGTTGACGCTTTCGGCGGTCGACGCCGATTGCGAGCTCACCGGGACCCACCGCTGGGAGACGCTGGTGTTCATCTGGCGGGCCGGGTGCCAGCCGGGCGACGACCAATGCGGCAAGTTCCCGATCCCCCTGGCACAGCTCGGTGTCGGGCTGAGCGAGAGCAACTTCACCGGCCGGGTGACGCGCACCATCGGCCCGAGCGCGACCCTCGAGATCGACGAGCACAGCCTGCAGCTCAACCTGGGTGTGGCGGTGATCTGGTTCACGACCAACGTCATCCTGCGTGAGCGCCTCAACGTGGGCAGCTTCGGCGAGCTGCTGCAGCTGGTGTTGCCCTGCGACGCCCTGGCCTCGCTCGCGGCGGACTATGTCGGTGGGTCGATCATCGGCTTCGCGGTGGCGCCCTTCGTCGAGGAGGCGTGTCGCGCGGGGATGGAGCTCGCGGGCAATTACATCACGCGGCTCATCACCGACCAGTTCAACGTCGACACCTTCCCGATGTCCGGAACGGCCGACCTGCGCGACGAGGATGGCGACCGCTCCGCGGACAAGATCACGAACGGCCGCTGGGACCAGGGCTTCCAGGGCGACTTCACCGGCGAGCGCATCCAGTAGCATCGCCGGCCCCGGGTGGGCATAGTCCGCGCGATGACGCGCAGGGCTGACGAGCAGAGCACCCTGGAGGTCGTACGGCCCGGCAACGTCCGCCAGCTGCGTAACGTCGTGCGCCAGCTCATGATCGCCGGGCGCGACGCCGAGGAGATGGGCTGGGGCCACGACCTGGCGCGGCTGCTCCCCGACCCCGGGACGATGACGGGCACCCACGTCGCCGCTGCGCCGCTCGCGAGCGCGCCACCGCCGGCCGCGCAGCCCCGGAAGCGTTATCGGAAGGCGTCGGAGGTGAGCGAGGACGAGCTCATCTGTGCTCTGCGAGCGCACGGCTACCGACTCGGGCCGACCGCCAAGGCGCTCAACATCTCGCGCACGCGCCTATACGCGTTGGTGGAGGCGTCGGACCGGGTCCGCAAGGCCTCGGACCTCACCGCGGACGAGATCTCGGCCGCGCTCGAGGCGTCTGGCGGCAAGCTCGACGCCGCCGCGGCGCAGCTCGAGGTGTCGGCGCACGCGCTGAAGATTCGAGTGAACGCGCTCGACCTGTAGAGCGCCGGCATCGACCGCAAGATGCGCCGGCTCACAGCCCCTCGCCCCCCGCGGCAAGCCGCGGCTTGATCTTACCGGCACCCGCTGATAGCTTCCCGCGGCTCTTGGCTCAGAGGTTAGACAGTGCCGAATCACAAGTCCGCATCGAAGCGAAACCGCCAGAACGCGAAGTGTCGCGAGCGTAACCGTCACGTCCAGTCGACGGTCCGTACGCACGTCAAGCTCCTGCGCACCGCCATCGAGGCGAAGGACGCTACCGCCGCCAACGAGGCGCTGCCCCCGGCTGTGCGGGCGCTGTCGCGCGCCGCCGACAAGGGTGTGATGCACCGCAACCAGGCGCGCCGGAAGATCGGCCGCCTCGCCAGCCAGGTCGCCGCACTCGGCTGATCGGCTTCAGGCCCCGCCTGCGCACAGGTCGAGCAGGCACCCTTCCAGCACGATGGCGTCCGCCAGCTTGCTGCCCTTGAGGGCGCGATCCGCCTGCGCCAGGCGCTTGAGCGCCGTCACCAGCTCAGGGACCGAATAATTCTCCAGCTGCCGGGCAAACGCCCGCGCGCGGAACGCCGGTACGCCTGCGGCGGCTGCGGCGTCCTCGGGCGAGGCGCCGTCGGCGCGGGCGGCGTGGCCCAGCAGAAGCTGGCGGAACTGTCGGATGACCAGCGCCAGCAGGCGCAGCGCGTGCTCGCCCTGGGTCATGAGCAGGTGCGCGCGGGCCAGGGCCTTGGGCGTGTCGCGGTCGGCGATGGCGTCGACCAACTCCCACACCGTGCGCGTCCGCGTGTGCGCGACCGTCTGCTCGACGTGCGTCAGCTCGATCGGCGCGTCGCCGTCGACGAAGAGCATCAGCCGTTCGAGGGCCGCGGCGAGGGCGCCCAGGTCGCGTCCGAGCGCCTCGACCAGAAGCGCCGCGGCGTCGGGGCGCAGCGTCCGCGAGCCAGCCTTCGCGCGCGCCTGGAGCCAGCGCGGGAGCTCACGTTCTCGCGGCGTCACGAACTCGGCCGCGACGCCGTGCTTGGCCACGCGCTTGTAGAGCGTGGTCGACTTCTTCACCTTCGCGTTCGCGTGCAGGACCAGGGTGGCCGATGGGTCGGGGTCAGCCAGGTAGGCGAGCATCGGCTTGAGCGCATCGGCCTTCAGCTCGAACAGCGGCGCGGCGTTGCGCACCCAGACGAGGCGGCGCGGGCCCATCATCGGCAGCGTGCGGCAGGCCTGGACGATGCGGTCGAGGTCGATGCTCTCGCGGCCGTCGAAGCGGTCGAGGTTGAAGTCCTCCGCGATGCCCTGGAGCACATGCTGGCGCAGCCACGCCATCGCCTCGCGGCACAGCAGCGTCTCGTCGCCGTGCAGCGCGTAGATGGGCGAGTCGCCGCCCTTCAAGGCCCGCGCGTGGTCGCTCATGTGGCGCTCGGCGTGTGCAGGAAGCGCGCTGCAGCTTCGTCGGCGGCCGCCTCGGTGGCGCGGGTGAGCGCGTGGCGGCGGGCCTCACGGCTGTCGAATGGGGTGACGCCGCGCACGTAGACCGCGTGGCGGGTCAAAGGTCCGCTGCCCCACAGCGGGGCGCCAGCATCGTCGACGAGGGTCAGCTCGAGGCGCACGCCCACACGGTACATCGCGCCGCTGCCGTCGTGGGCGACCACCGTCTCGTCCGTGGTTCGCAGCTCACCGGTGAGGGTCGGCCCCGATCGGGTGATGCGCCGGACGAAGTGTCGCTGAAGGGTGCGGACGGCCAGGACCCCGAGATCACCCTCCGCCGAGAGGTCGTGCACGGTGCCCATCCGCAGGGTCGGCACGGGGCCGCCATCGCCGCGCACGAAGCCGTATCCGCAGCCTGCGAGAGCGATCGCGATCAGAGCGACGAGCCGCATTCGTGGGTGGGTAGCACGCCGCCTCTGCAGCAACAACCGGGGTGTCGCCGACGCCCGCGGCGGGTGTCCGGGTGGGTGTTCGACACCGGGGGCGATGAGGCGTCGGGTGTCTACTCGATGTTCAGGCTGAAGACCGCCGCCCCCGCGTAGGTCTCACCGCGGGCGTCGGGGATCTCGGGGCTGCCCTCCGCCCCGGCCGTCGGGCATCCAGCGGAGGTGCGAGGACCTCACCGGCGCCTTCATGCGGGACGGCCATCGGGTCGTGCTCTCCACCGGACGAGGGCTCGAGCTGCGCGACCGGGACGACGGATCGGCGGCTATTGGCTGGTCTGGGACCAGGTCGCTCAATATTTGATCATTGCCTAGGCGGAATG
>PVBE011921334.1_pt1 | contig 12105 bp, 10 predicted proteins | sample 1631181 | NCBI WGS metagenome assembly PVBE01 (sample SAMN08397723, study PRJNA350692) | Marine metagenome, whole genome shotgun sequencing project. | isolation source: water | place: Pacific Ocean | collected 2012-04 | reverse complement strand
CCATGCGAGAGTTTTTTTGCGAAATCAATTTCGCAGAGGACGCCTCCTTTCTAAAACACCAATTTTGAAGTACACGCCAAGAAAACTACATTCACAACACGAAAACCACTAATTCACTGCCATACCGAGACTACACCCGTTTGGTCTAACACAGCCCCGCCGATCGCTGACGGATGAGTTGAGCGACTTTCAGGATTACTTGGTCAAGCAGCACGAATCGAAGCGGACGGTCGTATTGCTTGTTGACGAAGCCCAAAAGCTAACGACGCCCCTGTTTGAGGTGCTGCGGCAGCTTCTGAATTACGAAACAAACACGCAAAAGCTGCTACAGATCGTCTTATTCGGCCAGAACGAGCTGGCAACGAAGATTGACCGGCTTCCGGCATTGAAGGATCGAGTAACTATTTTCGGCGCGTTGAGTTCATTGACGAAAACGGATACGGAAAAGATGATCGACTTCCGTTGGACAGTCGCTGGCGGCAGCCAGCACCCATTCTCCCCCGCCGCTTTGCAGGCCATCTTTCGTTATTCCGGCGGTCGGCTCCGGCAGATCACCGTCCATGCAACGCCGCCTCTGGCTTACGACCGAAAAGGAGTTTCAAGACCACATCAACGACCCGCGGCCACTCGACGCACGGATTTGGGTTCGCGCCCACGACCTTCGCGGCTGCCGCGATGCGGTCGAAGAAACCGAAAACATCGTCCGGCAGAGGACGGTCGTCCGCGAACGACTGCGGGACTTGCGACGCTACTCGTTGTTGCCTCCAGCCCGAACCAACGACAGTTAACACTGGTCTGCTATACTGTTGCGGTCGCATACATCCAACTCAGCAACGTCACCAGCATCAAGGCGTGCCTCCGCGATCCGGGCGACATCTGCTCGCAACTTTGCTCCCTGCTCAGCAAGGCGGGCACGCTCCAGAGCTAATTGCCAATCGATGTATGCGAAACGGACGTCTCGGACGACATTCAGACCGTCCTGGACAAGACGCTCGGCAACACGATTGGCTTCCAAGTCAGCGGCTGACACGCGAATTGGACGCAGCCACAGCACATCCAACGGCACCTGCAATGCGAACTCCCATTGTTTCGGACCAACAGGAAACATCGTGATGACTTGGGGATTCTGAAGCTGAGCTGCCTCAATGATGTCAGCTTCTGCGATCTGCAAATCGGCGAGCAACTCTTGGTAGGCCGGATTGTTCCAAAGGCCAACCGCGATGGCTTCTTCTTCTGAGAGGCCATCCTCCCAATTGACCCAATCATCGAAGACCAGATCGCAAGCAGCCTTGCCTGGTCCCAGGTCCTGACCTGTTCGGTTCAACACGTCTCCGCTGAGCGGGACGAGGGGGGCCGTTCCGGGCACGGAGCGCGGCGAGGTATTCGGCCTCGCGATACGGTGTCCTCGTGCTTCGACATGACCAATCGAATCTGCTGCTGGAACTCGGCAATGTGTTTGTTGAGCTGTCCCGTCTGGGCAACCAGTGCTTCCACGTAGAGCGCGGATGGATCGACGAAAGCAGCATCATTCGTCAATGTGTTCGCATCACGAACCCTCTCGATGATGCCGTCGATCTGGTCTTGGTTGCGGTAGCCGTGCTTCTGCAGAAATCGGCGGAGGGAACCCGAGCGAGCTCGTTTGAGTTTCTGGTGACTGGGCCGCCGCTTCAACCACTCCAGTGTTCGTTCGCAGGTTACATCGCCCATCAGCAGGTCTAGAGCCAAGGGATAGAATGACTTCAGCAAGCTGGTCAGCTTCAGGACCACGCGCGTCCGATCGTCGACCAGGGATCGTCGGATTTCACACAGTCGGGCCAGCTTTCGGGTCAAAGGAGTGTCTGGTTTCCAAGGACGAAACTGACGATGGTGGACTTGCAAGAAATGCGCTAGCAGCCAAGCGTCGCCAGGATCGTCCTTACACTGGAAGGAAAAGGAGATTCGCGATAACGCGCCAATTGCTTCGGGTAGATGGGATAGATCACCAGGTTTTCATGCTGCATCTGGGCATGGATCAGCGGTCCGCTATGTCGCCCCACCGCGATCGCGATGCGACCCTCGCCGCATCTGCCGGTCAAGTTGCGAGCCCACGAGGCAATTGCCTCTGGGTCCTGCCTCTGGCAGGGGTTCTGCTGGCTACCAAGCCCAATTACAATAACGAGAACACAACGGGTGCCGGTCCTTTCAACCGTCAAGGCACTGGCATTTTTCAAACGCCGTTCACATTCAAGCTGAGTGAACTTGCAAGGACACACACAGGAAGAAACGTCGGTTTCGTTCTCGGAGAATGGCCGTTGCGCGCTGACAGGCAGGCGCGACGGCACCGCCATCATGTGGCTAACGGTCGATTGAAAAGAGGCATCACAGTCCGAATGACTTGCCATCGCGTTACCTATCGGGCACAACATTTGATGAAACCGCGGGTCCCGCACGCACGGATGCTATTGTCGCTTGCCGGCTGTTTTTGCCTGCAGCTAGTGAGTACTGTTTTGGCAGCACCCTTCGTGCCGAAGCGCGATGCACATTGCGTGACCTATTCACCTGACGGCAAGCTGGTTGCGATCGCCTTTTCGGGCCAGTCGAATCAACAGTTTCCACCCGGGCCGCACCCAAATCCACGCAAGTGTGGGGTTGTGCAATGGTTCGACGTGGCGTCCAGCCGACGATTGCATCGCAAGGAGACATTTGGCGACATTACGCGCGTGGCGTTTTCGCCGGATGGCCGATTTGTCGCTGCCTCGCGGCTCTACACTACGTTGGACGGCGTGGGGTTAAACGAAGTCCACATTTGGCAGGTGGCGACAGGAGAGACTGAATTCGTTTTCGATCGCTGTCAGGCTTTCGCCTTTTCGCCATCAAGTAACGAGATTCTGGTGACGAGCCGCGTACGATGCGTTGCTTATCAACTGTCAGACGGAGCAAAGATCCAGACGATTGCACCACTTGCTGGCGCGCTGTCGATCTGCTGTTCGCCAAATGGGCAGAAGTTGGCGGCTGTTGTGGCGATAAATAACGAGTTCTTGGTACGCGTGGTGGGGCGATCGACGTCCTCGTCCCCGATTGAATCGCCATGGTTTTCGACTCCGTTTTACACGGTCGTTTTTTCGCCGGATGGCAAACAACTGGCCACCGGCCATATGGGCGGAAACGTTCTTCTATGGGACGCCGATACGCTTGCCGGAGCGGGTCGTCTCCAGTCGGGAGGAACCGGGATGCAGCATCCGTTCTACTCGCCAGACGGTCGACTATTGGCAGCGGGCGATCAGCAGAACAGCGATGTTGTTTTTTGGAATCGCCAAAACGGTCGTGAAGTCCGCCGTTTTACTTTCAAGCAAGGCGATTTGCATTCCTATCATGCGCGGAGTGACGCGATGGCGATCGCACCGGAAAAATCTCCGCATCGATTTGTCTTTTCACCGGATGGGCAGGCCTTTCTCTCTGGCCCCTATGGCGGAATTATTCGGCTCGTTTCCACAGGGCAAGACGTCAAGCGGTTTGGCGACTAGGGCGGATGCCGATTCACGGTAACGGCATTTCGCCGTTTCGACTTATGAAACAAAGCGCTGCGGGCGCTACATGTCGGCGCGACACGCACTAACGGATTTGCGGTCGGTCTGCTTTGCTAATCGGTATAGTACAACTTGTTGCATAGCCTTCCCCAGCCGGGCAACTCGTCTCCGATCCAAAACGGCATCCCGATCGCCACAATCCGCAGGACGGGCAGGGTACCGGGCAAATCTCCTATCTTCCGATAGTCGGAATTGCATATCGCCATGGCGATCGACGATTAACACCAACGACGGGCGTGTTGGACAACTCCAAGCCGTGCTCCGACTCGAACTTGCGCAACTGCGAGGAACGAGTCACAGATCTCTGGACTTAGGTAACTTCTGAAAAGGAACTCCCCAAAATGACGAATCAATTCAAAACTGCCTTCGCGTCGCTGGCCGTTGCGAGCCTGTGTACGTTGGGTGCCTCGAGCCAGGCATCGGCGTCTGACCTTCTCGATGCGATGTTGAGTGGTGGCAAAAACGCCGCCAGTTGTGGTTGCTCACAGAAGAGTGGCGGCCCTGTTCAACGTTGTGGCTCGAAATGTGGTGGCAAAGGTGTCAGCGGCCATGCGCAACGGACAAGCGCAGGCAAAGGCAAGTCGCATGTGGCCCACGTACAACGCTCTGGCTCGGCAAAAAAAGGGGGGGGCGGTCAGGTTCAGCGTGTCGCCGCTAAGAAGGGGCGACATGTACAGCGTTCAACCGCCAAGTCCGGCCAAGGTGGCAGCAGCAAGTTGTCTTGCCACGGTGTCGATTTGACGGCGATGATGCGGGGCAAAATGGCCAGCATGAAATGCAAGCTGTCCTCGCTTTGTAGTCGCTCGAAGGGCAAGGGGAAGGGTGGGAACAAGTCAGTCGATAGCGAAACTGGCGGCGCGCCGCTGGATGTGCCCGCACCAAGGATCCGTGAAGAAATCCGCAATGTTCCTGCTCCTATTGATCCGGATCCCTCGGTGTAAGTCAGTTACGGCAAGACCTTCGCCGTGAAAGCGGCGGCATGGCTGGAACCGTTTCAGTCGTTGGTCGGACGTTCCAACAATCAAGCCACTCTCGCACGTCGAGGGTGGCTTGTTTCGTGCGCTGACGTGCTCTTGATTCGATTCCAGTCATCATGCTTCAGAAGTTGAGACATCGTCTGGATCGGGCACACTGGCAGGAAAGAACAGCATCAATCCAGCGACGCAAACAGCCGCCAATGCCGCACTGCTGAGCCAGATCATGGTCCAGTTGCGAATTCCCGTTTCCGTGCTGAACACATCGCCCACCTCGCCCGCAATGAAACCGCCAGCAAAGAAACCCAGGGCAATGACAAATGTACCATACATCGTCTGCATACTGCCGCGAACGTCCTTCGGTGCGACCCGATCAACATAGATATATGCTGCTGCCAGGAAACAACCAAAACAGAGCCCATGCAGTGCTTGTCCAGTGAAGGCCAGCGCCAACCGTCCGGCAAACGGCAGTTCGAAGCTGAACACCATCGCGAACAGAATGCAGCGTAGCGAGTACGCCACGGCGCCGGTGATCAAAGTTGCCTTAAAACCAAACTTGGCAATCGAGAATCCCAACACGACCATGACCAGGACCTCGAACAATTGGCCGATAGAGCTGATCCTCATTTCGGCCGCGCCTCCCCAGCCGCCGCTGTCCAGAATCTCACGCAGGAAAGGACTGTTCCAGACAAAGAAGAACTTGTGCACAATCGCAATCAGGAAACTGATCAGCACCAACACCAGGAAATGACGATATCGCATCATTCGGATGATAATGCCCGGAGCGTAATCATCCTTATCTTTCCCGGCCGGCGGTGTGTGTGGCAGGAACAGCGAGTAGGCTCCCATGACCAGCCCCATCAGGCCGGCCAAAATGAAGCAGATCACGCGGGCCTGGTCTAACTGCTCGCCTTCCATGCCCTTAAGCCACCAGGCTTCGATCAAGAACGCCGGGACAACGAAGCCAATCGTTCCAAAGAGCCTCGCCCAAGGAAACTCGACGTCACTGTTTCTTAAATGCTGGAATGCCAATGAGTTCGTCAGCATCATCGTCGGTATGTAAACAACCGAGTACGCAGTGCCGAGGACAATCACGGGCCAAAATGTCGATTGTGTGCACAAAGCCAGCATCAGAACACCGCCACATAGATGGCAAACTGCAATCACGCGCTGCGTCGCAAATCGACGGTCCACAAGCTGCCCCAGCAGAAACGGTGTTAGGATCGGACCGACAGCCAACGCCGATCCAAACCAGCCAACTTGCCTTCCTGAGAATCCAAGTGTGTCTTGCACGTAAACTGATGCGATTGGCAAATACGATCCCTGGATGAAGTACTGCAGGAACATCATCACTGACAGTCGCGTCATCAACGTCAGCGAACTTCGTGTTTGCTTCTCAGCAGCGGCTTCGCTAACCTCGGACATCGTGCGGCTCCTGTTCGTCGGCGACCAGGAAGGAGTTCGTCAAGGAGAACGGTCGCATTTCCCTCAACATCAAACGATCGGACGAACCGAGCATGATACGCATTGGCATCGTTGGCTGTGGACGTATCTTAGCGGCACATCTGCGTGGTTATCAATTGATGCGAGCCGCCGGGATCGACGATTTCCGAATCACGGCGCTCTGCGCCCGCCGCACGGACGATGCCTGGTCGTATGTCAAACGCGGCGAAGGCCCCGCGCAACGGCAGCCTGTGGGCACGGGCCCCAACGATCCTCTTGCCATCGGCGATCTGTATCTGTCTGATTTTCAGGATGATGTCGAAGTGCAAGTTTTCACAGATTACCGTGAGATGATCAAGGCGGGACCGATCGACGCCGTCAATGATCTTACGGTGCATACGCTGCACCATCAGGTTGCTGCCGTTGCGTTTGCCGCCGGCAAGGATCTACTTACGCAGAAACCACTTGCCGTCACCGTGGCCGCGGCGCGCCGAATGTGCGAACGGGCCGAGGCAGATGATAGGGTTCTCGGTGTATTCGAAAACGCGCGTAACCGCGCTGATACACGACAGCTTGGCTGGTTGTTTCGCAACGGCTGGTGCGGAGATTTGCAGATGATCCTCATGACCAACGTCGGCAACTGGTGGGGACCGGATCGCATTGTCGCTGAAACTCCTTGGCGACATCGCCGCGCCGAAGGAGGGGGGTTGGCGCTGGATATCGGCGTGCACCTTTTCAATCACATCCGACACGTTGCCGGCGAAATCGCCACGGTCTCCGCGCGGGCCTCCATCCTGGAGCCAGTTCGGTTCAGCCGCGATGCCGCGGGAAAGGTAACCGACCAAGTCGACTGCGATGCTGACGATACCATGCTGGCCTCATTCACGACCGGCAATGGTGTACTTGGCAGTATCACCGCCAGTTGGGGCGGCCACGGCGCACCAACGTTGTGCGGCACGGGCCGCGGCATTGTCTATCATGGGAGCACTGGCAGCGTACATGGTGATGTCGTGACTACCGACGATGGATCGGCCCGCGATCTGACAACGCTGTACGAAACCGAATGCCCCGCCGAGGTTCGCGCATCGCATTTTCCTCATGGTCTTACCGATGCCTTCGCACTGAACCAATGTGACTGGCTCGCCGCCATCCGCGCCCGGCGTGAACCGGAAACGAGCGGTCTGGAAGGGCTGCGCGATTTGGCCGCCGCGTTCGCGGTTTTGGAATCGAGCCAAGCGGGTCGAATCGTGAACGTGGAAGAAGTTGCCTCGGGTCAGCTGCGAGACTTTCAGCGGCCGCTGGACGAGCGATTTGGTTTATTGGCGGAGACGTAGCCCTGGCGGTCGCGAACAACGTAACAGGCCACTCCGTGTGCCGTCCGCCGCTACGGCACACGGAGTGGCCTGCTACAATCAAACACGCGCCGGACAGACGAATCGTCGGCACGTTGGATGTTCTCGCTCGTCCAGGTACAATCTGCGACGAGATCGACCCTCCCCTGAAAAGTCCCTTCCGACTCCCTGGAAAAGCACCTCATGACAATCACACCGCGAATCGTACTTCCCTTGTTGCTCGTCATATTTGCCGCCATGGGCGCTTCGCTACTCGCTCAGGAAAACGCCGGCAAGGCGCGCGCCCAGCAGTTCAAAATCCCCAAGACCGATGAAGGCTTACCGGGCGCCGGCCCAATTCGCCGCTACGAGTGGTTTCAGAACTTGTGGACGCGGCGGCGCAGCCAATGGGCTCGACAGGTCCAGGAAGACCAGAAGTCGATCGTATTTCTGGGAGACTCGATCACGCAGGGGTGGGGCAACAAAATGGCAGACAGCTTTATTGGAGCCAAAGTCGCCAATCGCGGCATCAGTGGCGACACGTCGCGGGGCATGTTGATTCGGTTGCGGGAAGATGTACTGTCTCTGAATCCAGCCTGTGTTGTGATGTTGATGGGCACCAATGATCTGGAAGAGAAGGCCGAACCGGCGACGATAGCCAGCGACGTGAAGCTGATTCTGGCGGAACTGAAGAAACATAACGCGAAACTGCCGGTCGTTCTTTGCCTGGTTATGCCGAGTTCTGCGACCAAAAGTCGCCCGGCGGACAAGATCAAGCAGATCAATGCGCTGCTTGCAGCGGGAGTCAAAGGTGATCCGCAAGTGACGGTGGTCGATACGTGGACCTTGTTTGCAAACGAGATGGGCGACGCAAAGAAATCCGAGTTTCCTGACTTACTGCACCCGAACAAGATCGGCTACGCAAAATGGGCGGCGGCACTGCGACCGATCTTCGCTACACTAGACTTTCTGGAAACCGAATCGGATGGTTTCGCCCTCGAAGCAGGCTTCGAGAGTCTGTTCAATGGCCGTGATCTGACTGGCTGGGGATTCCAGGCGACGTCCACCGTGCAGATTGAAGCAATCAAACGTCGCCGTAAGAAAAACCCCAACGGTCCCGCGTGGCCCATCGTGAAGGAGGCTGTCACGTTCGATGGAAAGAGATCGAGTAGCGATGGGCGCTATGTCGCGAAGAACGGTCGCTTGATCGTCATCACACCCAGCGAAGGTCGCCGCATCCAACAGCTGTGGACCACTCGCGAGTTCCCCGATGACTTTGTCCTTAAGCTAGAGTTTCGGGCCACACCAAATGCGGACAGTGGGATTTTTATTCGCAAGCCACAGCTGCAGTGCCGCGATTTTCTGCTGGCCGGACCGTACAAAGAACTAGAACAATACAAGCCGCAAGAGTGGAATGAGATCGTCGTGACAGTGCGTGGCGGCGTGGCTCATTGCACCTGTAATGGCGAGGTTCTCGTGGCGGAATTCAAGGTTCCAGAAACTGGCCCAATCGGTTTGGAGGGTGACCGCGGGCAAATGGAGTATCGCCGCATTCGGATCAAGTCGTTGGATTGAATTCTACGCCATCACCCTGACTCGCCGATATCGCGCAACCGGCGGTGTTTCTTGACGTTACGTGTCGCCATTGTTAGCCTATACAGTTAAAGAAATGGGTAAGACCGCCCGTTTGTGTTTTGACGGAGAGATGCACCATGCTTCAACTAACCGGCAAAGGTTCCATCAAGACGTGTGATGGCGTCACTCGGCGCGATTTCATCCAGATCGGCACGCTCGGCGCGATGGGAATCACGTTGCCGAGCTATCTGGCGGCCAAAGAAAAGGGATTGGTCGACAACAAGAACGAAGATCGCGCTTGCATCATGATTTTCAATCTGGGTGCGCCAAGCCACGTCGATACTTTCGACATGAAGCCAGACGCGCCGAGCGAAATCCGTGGTCCCTTCAAACCGATTCATACAAACTCGAGCGACATCGATATTTCCGAGATTTTTCCGCGACACGCCAAGATTGCAGATAAGTTCTCGTTGGTTCGTTCCTGTTACCACAACGGCGCGGCAGTCCACGATGCCGGGTGGCAAATGATGCAGACCGGCCGACTGTTTGCCGGCGGAATTGAGACGCCCCATGCCGGCGCGGTGTTGAGCTACCTGCGTGGCCAAAAATCCAATCTTCCAGCCCATGTGGTGCTGCCGGAAACGATGGGCCGGGGAGGTGGCAACATACCCAACGGTCAAGCTGGCGGGTTCCTGGGCAAAGCTCACGATCCGTTTGCACTGATGGCGGATCCATCCAAAGAGGATTTCAAAGTGCCCGATCTGTTGCCGCCACCGGAGGTCGGGACGGCACGGCTGCAGCGGCATCACCGCATGCGAGACGTGGTCGATCGAACGTTTGACAATTTCGAATCGACTGAGAGTGCCAAGCTGCTCGATGAGAACTTTCAAGCGGCCTACCGGATGATGACCAGTCCGCAGGCTCGGGAGGCGTTCGATTTGGCACTTGAGCCGAAGAAAGTGCGCCAGCGCTATGGGATGAATCGCTTTGGTCAGTGTTGTCTGTTAGCGCGACGGTTGATCGAAGGTGGCGTTCGATTCGTTACGCTTAACACATTCTTGACCGTCTTCGACGAAATCACATGGGACATTCATGGCTCGAAACCGTTCACATCGATCGAGGGGATGAAGAATATCGTCGCGCCGATGTACGACCAGGCCTACAGTGCGCTAATCGAAGACCTCGAACAACGTGGCCTGCTGGATAAGACCTTGGTCTGCAATTTGGCCGAGTTCGGTCGAACTCCGCGCATTAATCCCGCTGGCGGGCGTGATCACTGGCCGCAGTGTTTCACCACGTATTTTGCCGGCGGTGGCGTACAGGGTGGTCGCGTCGTCGGGTGCAGCGACCCCATCGGCGGTGCACCGTCGGAACGGCCAGTTGGTCCGAATCACATTATTGCCACGATTTACCGAAGCCTCGGCTTTGATCTTGAAACCCATTTGCCTGGTCCGGCCGAACGCCCATTACCGCTGGTCGACATTGGAACCAAAGACATCCACGAGTTGTTTTGATTCGAAACTGACTCGTCACGCCTGATACACGACCGATACCGGTCACGATATGCCCTGCCACGCAAGGCTGATCGTCTAAGCGGAATATGCAAATGATTGCACTGTCGACTCTCAAGAAACCGCTTGAAAAAGCCCGCGATTCTGAATCGCAAACCGCGCATTCATTACTAAGCATTGCTTAGGAGGTTTTCGATGATGTTTTCATCTGCTGGCACGTGTCGAAGGAAATCAAGCAACGCTGCCCGTTATCTTGCACCTGCGCCAGCGAGCTCAAGTTGCCAAGAAGCAATTACCAATCACTGCCATTTGAATTCAGGAAAAGAACGATGAAATCCAGACTCTCCCTCGTCACGTTGTTGTTTGTTAGCTGGCTTGCTCCCACCGTGCAGGCCGAAGACGCCAAGCCGGCGCGCATCCTTATGGTGACTCAAAGTGCAGGCTTTCGTCACGGTTCGGTTAATCGCAAGGACAGAAAGCTTGCTCCCGCGGAACTTGCATTGACCGAGCTGGGGATTTCCAGCAACCTGTTTCGTGTCGATTGCACTCAGGATTGTGCCAAGGACTTCACGAAGGAAAGACTCCAACACTACGACATCGTATTCTTCTACACGACGGGAAAGCTGCCCATTGCCCAGGCAGATCTGGACTATTTCTTCAACGATTGGTTGAAGCAGAAAGGTCACGGCTTCATGGGCGCTCATTCCGCCGCCGATACGTTCAAGGACTATCAGCCCTATTGGGACATGATCGGAGGCACGTTTAATGGTCATCCTTGGGGATCGGGTTCCACGGTAACGATCACCGTCCACGACAAGCGGCATCCGGCGAGCAAACCGTGGGGCGACGAAGTCACTCTCAAGGACGAAATCTATCGTTTTAGGAATTGGCAGCCCGAGAAAGTTCGTGTGCTAATGAGTTTGAATATGGCCAAGACCGAAAAGAAAGAGCCCTACCACGTGCCAATTCTGTGGGTGAAGGAGTATGGTCAAGGCAAAGTCATGCACATGAGCCTGGGACATCGTGAAGACGTGTGGACCAACGAGACGTACATGGCGTCATTGTTGGGCGGGATGAAGTGGATCCTCGGCCAGGTGGAAGGAGACGCGACCCCCAATCCGCAACTATCCGCCGAGGAAGAGAAGAAGGCACGGGCCGTTGTCGCGGCGGCCAAGCGTTGATTCGGCGTGAGATGCTAGGCGTTAACTCAATGGATCTTCATGATCTGGAGCAGGTTGTTGTACTGGTCGGTCCAGAGTGGGAAGTCGTTGTTGGATTGGTCGTTGAAGCGGATGGCGACCGGTTGAATGACTTCGTGCTGAAGGAATTCAGGAGTTCGCGTCATCAGCATCCATTGAGAAGCCAGGACAGCTCGCACGGGATCGACGGGATTGTTGATTTTGACGCAGTCCATTCCCACGTGCTTGGCCAGCCTTAATACCACCGGTTCCAGCCGCAGAAACCGATTGCTAACGTGCACGGCGATAATGCCATCCGGTTTAAGATGACGCTTGTAAACGTCGAATGCTTCTCGGGTCAGCAGGTGAGTTGGAATGGAATCGCTGCTAAAGGCATCTAAGATCAGCACGTCAAAACTCTGATCCGGCTCACGCTCCAACGAGAGCCTCGGATCGCCCAGGACGATTTCTACTTCGGCTTGACTTTCATCCAGAAACGAGAATTGCTCATAGGCAATTCTCACCAT
>PVBE013001615.1_pt1 | contig 12106 bp, 10 predicted proteins | sample 1631181 | NCBI WGS metagenome assembly PVBE01 (sample SAMN08397723, study PRJNA350692) | Marine metagenome, whole genome shotgun sequencing project. | isolation source: water | place: Pacific Ocean | collected 2012-04 | reverse complement strand
CACATGGTCGGCACCTTGCGTGGTGACGATATCTAGCTTTTCATCGCTGCCGGCGCTGGCGATCACGGTCGCGCCCAGCGCCTTGGCCAGTTGCACCGCGGCAATACCGACGCCACCCGAGGCACCTTGAATGGCGACGGTCTCGCCCGCCTTCAGGTTTCCGCAATCGACCAATCCGTGCCAGGCGGTGCCGTAAACCAGCATAAACCCGGCCGCTTCGACATCGGTCATTGCCGCCGACGCGGCATAGGCGCGCTCGGCCGGCAACGTCACTTCCTCGGCGTAGCCGTCATAGTAGGGCCCGCACCACAGCATCACCCGGTCACCTGTCTGAAACTTAGTAACGCCTGCACCGCAATCGACAATCTCACCGACGGCCTCCATGCCCGGACTGAAGGGAAAATCAGGCTTGTCTTGGTATTTACCCTCACACGACAAAAGGTCGGGAAAATTGACTGCGCAGGCGCTTAGCCGCACCCTGATTTCACCAGGTCCCGGGGCGCGCAGCGCCACCTCATCGATCTGCAGAACCTCGGGACCGCCATATTCGTAACAGCGGACGACTTTCACCATGAAAACACCCCTATATTCCCTCTCCCAGAAGGAGGGTGAAAAACTGGATTTGGCTTATAGTCCCATTAAGCTTCTTGAAATGCTATGGCACGATCATAGGATGGCGGTGCAACCAATCGTTGCGACTTAAACCAACTATTCTAAAAGGCACACGGTGCGGCGACTTTCCCTCGTATTCCTGGTGCTCGTTTTCTAGTGGGTGATACCAGCTTCAGATGCCGAGACGCGCGCCTACACGAATGGGCTGCTACGGCGGAACAAGAGCCCACCCGCGCCCCCAAACTACGTCTTCGGCACGATTCATGTGAGTGACGAGCGGTGGAGACGATCGTTCAGGACATGACCAAGGTCGCTAGTCCGCTCGACAGCATTTCGCTAGAAATTATTCAAACCCCGACAACGATAGCGGCGCCTGGACAATGCATGATCTCTCTAGACGGCCCATCGCGGTTAGTGCTCTATATCTGCCCGACGAGGCCGGCATGCTGCGGTTACTCGAGCAGCGCGGTTATACGGTTAAGCGGATGCCGGCATTGGGTTTCGTCAGCCCAGCACGCTATGAGATTATGCGCCGGTAAACGAGCCGCCCGAAGCAACGAGTTCACGCAGCAACGCTGACGGTTCCCACAGCTTGCCGTGGGCTTCGTGGAATTCCTCTACCCTCGCCAGCACTTCGGGCAGACCGACCCGGTCGGCATGGTACATGATGCCGCCACGCCAGCGCGGGAAGCCGAAGCCGTACTGCCACATGATGTCTATGTCGCTGGCGCGCAGCGCCACACCCTCCTCGACGATCTTGATGCCCTCGTTGACCGCCGCATAAAGACAGCGGTCGAGGATTTCCGTGTCGTCGATCTGGCGCCGCTCAATACCCTGTTTGGCGGCGACTACGGCAGCAATTTCATCAACCTCGGGATCGGGCACCGGCAGGCTACCGCCATCGCCATAGCTGAACCAACCCTTGCCGGTCTTGCGGCCGAAGCGACCCAGCTCACACAGCTGATCGGCGAGGTGGACGTAACGCTCCTCCGGGTCGCGTAGATAGGCCAACGATTGGCGCATGCGCCAGCTCACGTCGATGCCCGACAGGTCGCTGACCGCCAACACACCCATGGGCATACCAAATTCGCGCAATACCTCGTCTACCTGAGCGGGACTGGCACCCTCTTCGACCATGAAGATGGCCTCGCGCACCAGCGGCGCGCGGCTGCGGTTGGCGACGAAGCCATGGCTGACGCCAGCCAGACCACCTACTTTGCCGAATCTGCGCGCCACGCGCATGCCGGTCGCGACGGCTTCCGGCGACGACATGTTGGTGCGCACAACTTCAAGCATTTTCATCACATTCGCGGGCACGAAAAAGTGCAACCCGATGACATCCTCGGGCCGGTCGGTTGCGGCAGCGATCTGATTGATGTCCATATACGAAGTGTTGGTAGCGAGAATCGTGCCCGGTTTGGCGACACCGTCCAGTTGTGTGAAGATTTTTTTCTTCAGGTCCAAATCTTCGAATGCCGCTTCAATGATAAGGTCCGCCTCTCCCGCAGAGCCATAATCGAGACTGGTCGAAATCAGGCCGAGGCGGCGCGTCATTTCGGCTGCGTCGATACGGCCGCGGTCGACCATGCCCTGGTAGTTTTTTTCAATCATCCCCATGCCACGGTCAAGCGCCGCCTGCTCGGTCTCGACCGCAGTGACCGGAATGCCGGCGTTGGCAAAACACATGATGATACCGCCACCCATGGTGCCGGTGCCAATTACCGCGCCAGTTTCAACCGGGCGCGGCTGGATTTCCTTGCCGATGCTGGGAATTTTCGCCGCCTCGCGTTCGGCAAAAAAGGCATAGCGTAGCGCCTTCGACTGGTCGCTGTCCTTGCAGCGCGGGAAGCGCTCACGGTCGGCGGCGACGGCCCGCTCGTAGGGCATTTCCAGCCCATCGATCACGCTGCCAATCGCTTCATGCGGAGATTCCTGGCCACGCATGCGCCGGTTGGCGAGGTCGCGGTATTTTTGGATTACCTCGGCGAACTGATCGGGTGAGCCAATACCTTCCTTCGGCTCGCTGGAAACGCGCCGCGGCGTACCGTTGTCCAAAATCTTTTCGGCGAAGACGATGGCACCACCGAGCAGATCGCCATCAACGATTTCGTCAACGATGCCATAGTCGAACGCCTTGGCCGCGCCAATGGGCTCGCCCATGACGATTAGCTCGAGCGCATGATCGAGACCCGCTACCCGCGGTAGACGTTGTGTGCCGGCAGCGCCAGGAAAAATACCCAACTTGACCTCCGGCGTGCCGACCCGCGCGGTTGGCGCGGCGACACGAAAATGGCAACCCAGCATGAGTTCGAGCCCGCCGCCTAGAGCAGTGCCGTGAATGGCGGCGACAACAGGTTTTTTGATGGTGTCAAAATGATCGACGATCACCACCAGATGGGGGTCGCGTAACGGCTGATCAAATTCGCGAATGTCGGCGCCAGCAGGAAAGGTGCGGCCGGCGCCGATCAAAACGATGGCCTCAGCCCCATCGTCGCCCACCGCCCGATCAAACTGTTCGATCAAACCCATCCGCACCGCGTGGCTGAGTGCATTCACCGGTGGGTTGTCGACCGTCACCACGGCGATGCGGCCGCGCACTTCATAACCAACGACATCTGACATTTCTCGCGTTCCCTTCTTGACGAACCGTTTCGATTGGGGTGTGAACGACCGTCACCTGTATTAGACTGCCATGATGCAGGCGTCGGAGAACGCCGTCAAACGGAGCGGGAGTTTCATGCTATTTGCCCATCCCAATGATCTGCTCGACCATGTCGGCGACGAAATTGGTGTCAGCGGCTGGGTCGACATCGACCAGGCCAAGATTGACGCCTTTGCCGACGCCACCGGTGACTACCAATGGATACATGTCAAACCTGAACGGGCAGCAAAAGAAGCGCCCAGCGGCAAGACCATCGCCCATGGGTTCTTGCTGCTGTCGCTATTTCCGGCCCTCAGCGACGAGTTTTTCAACGTCGAACAGAACAGTTACACCTTGAATTACGGCCTTGAGCGGCTGCGCTTCACCTCGATGGTGCCCGTCGGCTCGCGGGTGCGCCTGCGCCAGTCCATTACTAGCGCGGAAAAAGCCAAAGACGATGGCGTTCGCGTGGTGCTCGACGGGGTGCTGGAATTGGAGGGCAGCGATAAGCCCGCGGTGGTCGCCCAGACCGTTCGTCTGATCTATCCGTAGGCAAAAGCTACATGAGCACGGCCAAACGCACCTTCTCCCGCACCGATCAGGTGGTGCCGGTGCTCGAACAACACCGGTTTGATACCGCGCCGCTGGTGACCTGGCTAGAAGCCAATGTCTACGGCTTTCTTAGCCCTATCGATATCGCCCAGTTCCAGGGCGGCATGTCGAACCCGACCTTTCTTATCACCGACGCCAGCGATACGCGATATGTGTTGCGCAAGAAGCCGCCAGGCGAGTTACTGCCATCAGCGCATGCGGTCGACCGCGAACACCGCATAACCACGGCGCTGGCCGATACACCAGTGCCGGTGGTACGCACGCTGGGTCTGTGCGACGACACGTCAGTGGTCGGCACCGAGTTCTTTTTGATGGAGCACGCTTCCGGCCGGGTGTTCCACGATCCTTCGCTGCCCGATCTCTCGCCGGATGACCGCGCCACGGTGTACGATTCCATGGGTGAGACCCTGGCCGCCCTGCACCAGGTCGATTTCAATGCCGTAGGCCTCGGCGACTACGGCCGCCTCGGCGGCTATATGAGCCGCCAGGTGCGCCGCTGGTCGCAGCAGTACGAGGCCAGCAAGACCGACGAGCTGACCGAGATGGACAATCTGATGGCATGGTTGCCGGCGAACATGCCCGACGATAGCGAAACCACCGTCGTCCACGGCGATTTTCGCCTGGAGAACATGATCGTCCACCCGGACGAGCCTCGGGTGATCGCCATGCTCGACTGGGAGCTATCGACCCTGGGCCACCCGCTGTCCGACCTCGCCTATAACTGCCTGCCCTACCACTGGCCGGAAGAGTCGTTTGGCGATATGCGCGGTCTCGACCCGTCGACCCCGGGCATCCCCACCGAGACCGACTATGTCGTGTGCTATTGCGAGCGCACCGGGCGCGGCGAGATCGACAACTGGACTTTCTATCTGGTGCTGTCGCTGTTCCGGCTGGCCGCCATCATCCAGGGCGTCTACTACCGCGGCCTCAGGGGTAACGCCGCCTCGCCCGAGGCCTTACAACGCGGCGACCTCGCCCGCCAATTGGCGCGCAATGCATGGGCGTTGGTGAAAAATCCCACCAACTGACCTATCACCTAAATCCTCCCCCGCAAAAGGGGATGAGGTTAGCTTTAGTCACGCCGGTGGCGTGGCAAAAGCCAGCCGAAGAAATTCGGCTGCCCGACTTGCGTCGTTCCGCTGGCACGACGGTTTGTCCCACAGCCCCCTTGATGGGGGAGGATTTAGGTTGGAATAACTTCTCTCCCGAAGGAAGAGGGTTATTTTGGCGCCTGGTCGCGCTCGCTTGGGCCGTAATCGCGCAGCACGTTGGCGATGCGCAGGCGGTAATCGTCGAATAGCCCACTGCGGCCCCTGGCCTGGGCGGCGCGGTGGTTAGCCTGTTCACGCCAGGCCTTGACGGCGTCTTCGTCGCGCCAGAACGACAGCGATAACAGCTTACCTTCCTCGTACATGCTGGTGAAGCGCTCGATGGAGATAAACCCGTCGACCTGTTCCAGCTCGGCGCGCAAACCGTGGGCGATATCGAGATATTCGTCGAGGCGGCCATCTTGCGGCCACACCTCGAAGATGACAGCGATCATTGGTTCTCTCCTTCGAACCACGGGGTCAGGCGGGGTAACCAGCGCGGCACGTTCTGCTTGTAGCGGCGATAATCGTCGCCGAAGCGCTTTTCCAGCCCCTTTTCCTCCGACATCGGAAAATAGACGCCGTTGACGGCGAAGAACAGGATTAGCCAGGCGGCGATAAACGACGACCGGAAGATCAGCGCCTCGCCGGCCAGAATCAGCAGCACCGAAGTGATCATGGGGTTGCGTACATGGCGGTACGGCCCGGCAACCACCAGCTTCTGCGGTGGGTCCCACGGCGCTGGCGTGCCTTCGCCCTGGCGCACGAACAGCCGCACCGTCCACAGCGCCAGGCCAAGACCGATTAGGCCCACGGCCAGCCCGTTCCAGAAATCAAATCCATTTAAGCCAGCAGTCGTCAAGCCAGTTTCAGGATCCGCCGACGCCCAGAGGATCAACCCCGGCACGAACACCAGTGCCGTTCCCGGCAGGATCAAGATGGTCGCCAGCATACGCCAGAACATCGTAAGCTCCCCTATTGCGCCACCTTCTGGGTCTTCGGCCAGCCGATCTGCCGCTTCAGTTCTAACCGTGCAATCTGCTGGCGGTGCACCTCGTCGGGACCGTCGAACAGCCGCATGGCACGGGTATGGGCGGCCATATAAGCGATGGGGAAATCGTCCGACATGCCGCCACCGCCATGCAGTTGCAGCGCCCGGTCAATAACATCGAGCGCCATGTTCGGCGCCGCCACCTTGATCATCCCGATCTCCTGGCGCGCTTCCTTGTTGCCGACGGTGTCCATCTTCCACGCTGCCTTCATCACCAGCAGGCGGCACATGTCAATTTCAATGCGCGACTGTGCGATACGCTCCTGAGTAATACTGCGGTCGGCGAGCAGACGACCCCAGGTCTCGCGCTCAGCGGCGCGCCGGCACATCAGTTCCAGCGCCCGCTCGGCAACGCCGATAACCCGCATGCAATGGTGGATACGACCCGGCCCGAGGCGACCTTGCGCAACCTCGAACCCCCGGCCCTCGCCGAGGATTATGTTTTCCGCCGGCACGCGGGCATCCTTGAACACCACCTCGCCATGGCCGTGCGGCGCGTCATCGTAGCCCATGATAGGCAGCATGCGCTTAACTGTGACCCCTGGCGTGTCACTGGCCACAAGGATTTGCGATTGCTGCTCGTAGATCGACGCCTTGGGATCGGTCTTGCCCATGAGGATAATGATCTTACAGCGCGGGTCACCCATGCCCGAGGTCCACCATTTGGTGCCGTTGATGACATACTCGTCGCCGTCGCGCACAATCGAGCACTCAATGTTGCGCGCGTCCGAGGAAGCAACCGCCGGCTCGGTCATGGCGAAGGCCGAGCGGATTTCGCCAGCTAACAGTGGCTCGAGCCACTGCTTCTGCTGCTCCGGTGAGCCGTACATGTGCAGTACTTCCATGTTGCCGGTATCGGGCGCCGAGCAGTTGAACACCTCAGGTGCCCAATGCACCCGCCCCATAATCTCGCATAAGGGCGCGTATTCCAGATTGGCCAAGCCTGCGCCGTGCTCGGCATCAGGCAGAAACAGGTTCCATAACCCCTGCGCCCGCGCCTCTTTCTTCAGTTCCTCGACGATCGGCGGCAATTGCCAGCGGTCGTCTTGCCCGTTGAGTTGTTCTTCGTAAGTCTCCTCGCCAGGATAGATATATTCGTCCATGAAGGCGTTGAGATTGGCCTGTAATTCTTTCGTGCGGGCTGATAATTCAAAATCCATCGTACTGCCCTCCTTAGGCTTCCCAGTATAGAATAGCGCCAACTGGCCGCTAAGGGGGAATCATGATGTCGCATCTATTCGATTTATCCGGCAAGGTCGCCGTCGTCACCGGTTCGACAAAAGGTATCGGCCGGGCGATTGCCGCCGCCTTCGCCGATCACGGCGCCAAGGTAGTGGTCTCCAGCCGCGACAAGGAGCGGGTGGCCGACGCAGCACGCGAGCTGGCCGAGGGCGGCCGCGAGGTGCTCGGTATTCCGTGCAATGTCGGCCGCAACGCAGAGATGCAAAATCTGGTCGACCAAACTCGCCAGGCATGGGGACAGATCGACATCGCCGTCGGCAACGCCGCCATCAACCCGCACTATGGCCCATCGACCGAGATACCCGACGATGTGTTCGCCAAGATGATGGCGACCAACATCCAGTCGAACTTGTGGCTGGCGCAGATGGTCGCCGGCGAGATGCGCGCGCGCCAGGACGGCGCGATTATCTTCACCTCGTCGATCGGCGGCCTGCGCGGCTCTGGTGTCATCGGCACCTACGGCATTACCAAGGCCGCCGACATCCAGCTCGCGCGCAATCTGGCGATCGAGCTCGGCCCCGACAATATCCGCGTCAACTGCATCGCACCCGGCCTGGTGAAGACCGATTTCGCCCGCGCCTTGTGGAAAGACCCGGCCTATGCCGAACCTCGCGTCGCCGCGACGCCGCTACGCCGCCTCGGCGAGCCTGAAGATATCGCCGGCGCGGCTGTCTATTTGGCGTCCGACGCCGGCCGCTGGACCACCGGCCAGACCCTCGTCGTCGACGGCGGCGTCACGGTTGTTGTTTGAGCAAACCTTCTCCCGGAGGGAGAGAGTTAATTCGCCAACCTCACCCCACCTGCCGCTTATCCCACTCGGCAAAGCTGGAGCCAGCATCGACGAGCTGGCGCAGCAGGGTGGAAGGTTCCCACTTATCGCCCCATTCGCGATGGAAGCGGTCGAGGGTGTCACAGACCAAGCGCAGGCCGATGGTATCGCCGTAGAACATCGGCCCGCCGAGGTGACGCGGAAAACCGTAGCCGTGCAACCAGATAACATCGATGTCCGATGCGCGAATGGCCAGCCCCTCTTCAAGAATTTTGGCGCCCTCGTTGATCATCGAATACATGCAGCGCTGCAGAATTTCGTCGTCGTCGATGGGCCGGCGATTAAGGTCCATCTCGCGCGAACGGGCGGCAATAATCTCCTCGACCACCGGATCGGGTAGCGCCGTGCGGCCATCCTCGTAGCGGTACCAACCGGCTCCAGTTTTCTGGCCGAAGCGGCCCAACTGGCAGATGCTGTCAAGCAGCGGCGAAAACCGTTCGTCGGCCAGCCGCATTTCGGCGCGGCGCTTCTCGATCGCCCAGCTGATATCGAGACCGGCGAGATCGGAAACGCGGAACGGCCCCATGCGGAAGCCGAACTGCTCGATCACCCGGTCGACGTCCTGGGGTAACGCACCTTCCTCGACGAGGAAATCGCCCTGGCGGAAATAGGGCGCCAGCATGCGGTTGCCGACAAAGCCATCGCACACGCCGACCACCACGCCGACCTTGTTGATCACCTTGGCCATCGCCATCACCGAAGCGACGATGTCCTTATCGGTCTTCTCGGCACGCACCACCTCGATTAGGGTCATCACGTTGGCCGGGCTAAAGAAATGGGTGCCGAGCACGCTTTCTGGGCGGTTTGTGGATTCGGCGATCTTATTGACATCGAGTGTCGAGGTGTTGGTCGCCAGAATGGCGTCGGGCCGCGCCAGTCGATCGATCTCGGCAAACACCGCCTTCTTGACAACCATTTCCTCGAACACCGCTTCGATGACGATGTCAGCGTCGGCCATGTCCGCGTAATCGGTGGACGGCGTGATGCGGCCCAGACGCGCCACCATCTCCTCGTCTCTAATGCGGCCGCGCTTGCGCGTGGCGTCGTAATTATCCTTGATGCGGGCCAGACCCTTGCCGAGATTATCCTGGCTCACCTCGATCACAGTCACCGGCATACCGGCATTGGCGAACGACATGGCGATGCCACCTCCCATGGTGCCGGCGCCGATGATCGCCACCTTGTTTATGGGCCGGAGCACAATATCGCCAGGGATATCGGGGATCTTGGTCACTTGGCGTTCGGCGAAGAAGGCATGCACCAGCGAACGGGATTCGTTGGACGCCATCGCGATACGGCTAATTTCGGCCTCATGCTTCCAGCCCTGGTCGAACGGCAGGGACACCGCGTTGGCGACGCTTTCCAGGCAGTGAAACGGCGCCAGCAGGCCACGCGCAGTTTTCTGCAGTTTGGCCCGGCAGTCATCGATCAGCTTTTTGTTTTCCGTCGGATCGCCAGTTACCGTCATGGCGCTGATGCGCCGCGGCCCGCAATTTTTGGCGACCACTTGGCGGGCAAACGCAATAGCGCCGGTGCGAACATCGCCAGACGCCACGTCGTCAACAATGCCTAGTTCCTTGGCCCTGTTGCCGTCGACCGGAATGCCGGTGGTGATGATATCGAGCGCCGGTTTGAGGCCGATCAAGCGCGGCAGACGTTGGGTACCGCCAGCACCGGGGATGACGCCGCGCTGCACCTCGGGCAAGCCAATCCGGGCGTTCGCATCGGCGACGCGGTAGTGGCAGCCCAACGACAGCTCCAGCCCACCGCCCAGGGTCGGCCCGTGGATCGCTGCCACTACCGGCTTGGCGCAATCCTCTATCAGGTTCATGAGATCGCGGCTCATGGGCTTGACGTCGCGAGCGGGCGTGTTGAATTCGCGGATATCGGCGCCGCCGCACAAATTGCGCCCGGCACCGCAGATAACGACCGCCGTGACCCCGTCATCGTTTACCGCCGTCTCCAGATGGCGAGCCAGTGCCACGCGCACTTCCTTCGCCAGCGCGTTCACCGGCGGATTGTCCAGCGTTAAGACAGCGACGTCGCCGTCGCGCTTGTAATGAACCGGTTCGTTACCCTGGGCCACCATTGTTTTATTCCTCCACCGTCTTATTCTTTTTCGCTCACTACCATCCAGCCCCCTACCCGCAAATCCGCTCTCGCATTGACCAGAATCACGCGCTGCTATGCAGCGTTTTCACAGCCAGGGGACCGCGCCCTATGCTATAGCCCCATTGTTACGTAATCCCCCGCCCAGTATTCCGCCAAACCACGTTCAGATTTCCCAGGTCCATTCCCCATGACGCAAACCGCCGCACAACCCTTCGGCGTTTCTCAGGCCATCGCCGTGATCACCACGCTGGTGAGTGTTCCTCTGCTCGCCGCACCATTGTGGACCAGCGATGCCCTGGTGTGGCAGGCCACAGGCCTGGTGCTGTTCGCCGTGGCGCTGTGGGCAACCGGCGTCATCGCTATTCACATTACCACACTGATCATGTTTCTGATCGCCGTGGTGCTGAACATCGCGCCAGCTAACGTGGTCTTCGCCGGATTCCACGCCAGCGCCACCTGGCTGGTGTTTGGCGGCCTGGTCATCACCATTGCGGTGCAGCGCTCGGGCCTGGCAGCCCGTATCGTGCAGACTCTAATAACCCACCTGCCAGCGCATTATTTTGCCATGGCGTTCGGCATCTCCGCCGCCGGCATGGCGTTGGCGTTCCTCATGCCGTCGGGGTCGGGACGCGCCGTTCTGATGGCGCCACTGGCGATGGCACTGGCCAGCCGACTCGGCTTCGCGGCAAACACAAATGCGCGCTTCGGCTTGATCATAGCTGCCGGTATGGGTTCGACTGTCCCAGCCTTTGGTATCCTGCCGTCAACCGTGGTCAGCATGGCGTTCGCCGGCGCGTCAGAAAGTATCCACGGCGTCGAATTTACCTATTTCGACTACACGCTGTTGAATTTTCCCATCCTCGGCGCCCTCGGCGCGCTCATACAGGCCGCCTTGATCACGCTGATGTTCGGCACCAAACCGCAGACCGACAGCGCCGCAGATGTGCCCACCGACTGGTCGGCCGACGAGCGCCGCCTGATGATCATATTGTTGATCGCTCTGGCGCTGTGGATGACCGATTCCCTGCACGGCGTCTCGCCGGCGTGGGTGGCCCTGGCAGCGGCGCTGGTGTGCATCATGCCTCGAATTGGCGTACTGCCGTCGAAGGTGTTGACCGACGATGTGAGTTACGGACCATGGCTCTACGTCACTGGCATCATCGGCATGAGCGCCATCGTCAAGAATACCGGCCTCGGTGCCACCATCGGCGAATTACTACTAGCCAACGTGCCGCTCACCGCCGACAGCGGTATTGTCGCCTTCTTCCAGATCTTTGTCATCGGCGGCGCTATCAACCTTATTGCAACCGCGCCCGTCGCGGCGCCGATCATGACTGCCTTCGCCGACGCCATCGCCCAAGCGGTCAACTGGCCGCTGCGCTCGGTGCTGCTGGCTGAAGTGCCGAGCTTTATGGTGTTTCCCCTTCCCCACCAGGCACCGCCGGTGGCGATCACCATGGCAATCGGCGGCGTACCCATGCTCGCCGGTGTGCGGGTGCTGGCGGTCTATTTTATCATCGCACTAATCGTTATTCTGCCGTTGCAATATCTGTGGGGACACCTGCTCGGCGTCTACCCGTAAATCGAATCAGGGAGGGAGAGCAGTGTTGTTCAAGGTGCGGATCAAAGTCGAACTGCCGGGCGAGATGGACCCGGCGTGGGTGCAGGAGCTGGGCGAAGCTGAAACCGTCCGGGGAATATAGCTGGTGCAGGCCGGCAGACTGCACAAGGTGTGACGCATTGTCGGTAAGCGGGCGAATTTCTCGATCTGGGAGGCCAGTGCGCTGGAGGATTCCCACGCCGACATCTCGTCTCCCGTGCAACTCTTCGGGTAACATCGTCGCGGCCAGGAGCCGTATCGTCACTGCCTGAGATTACCGTACCCAATCCGTATTATTATGCTGTTTCAACCGATCCTT
>PVBE012814370.1_pt1 | contig 12106 bp, 8 predicted proteins | sample 1631181 | NCBI WGS metagenome assembly PVBE01 (sample SAMN08397723, study PRJNA350692) | Marine metagenome, whole genome shotgun sequencing project. | isolation source: water | place: Pacific Ocean | collected 2012-04 | reverse complement strand
CTTTAGCTGTTACGCCAAAAGGCGGACCTGTGGCGACAATTCCAGGTGGAGCTGCAGGAGGATCTCCAGGCAGCGCCATGGTAAAAGCGGGTCCTACGGGAGTTGCGCGGCAGGTGCCCGGTGTGAGTGGCTCGGCGCCTCGTCCCAGTCCCTCGGCGCGTCCTGGGTTCCCGCCACAATCGTCTGCTTTGACACGAAGTGGGCCAACGATTGACGTTACGCCTAAAGCGCCATTCCCATGGGCGCCTCTCGCAATGGGTGGTTTGCCGGTAGCGGGCGGTTTGGCCGCTCATTACATGACAAGACCTGATCAGCCTGTGCCTTCTACTTTGCCTGGTTATCAACCTGAAGGAGGGTCTTTTAGCAGTATCCCGACAATACCGGATACGGCGCCAACAACAGCAAGAGGAGCAGCCGCAAGAAGCATGGTCGAGCAAGCAGCGGCAACCCCAGCGGCAAAATCGCCTTCAGCGTCAGCTACGGCACCGGCGATGTCACCATCTGCAGCAATGGGTGGCTATAGAGTGCAAAAAGGAGACACGCTTTCCGATGCGGTAGTTGCGGACATGCTTGCACGAGGCATCAGTAACCCGTCGATTCAAGAGGTAGAAAAAGCGTACAAAGCCCTTCAAAAGAGAATCGGCCTCGAGGACGCGAAAAAACTAAAAGTAGGCACAATGCTTCCCGGCCTTTCTGGGGATATTAGCCCTCAGGGGCAGTGGAAGAAAATGTTTGGTGGCGCGAAACCGAAAAAAGATATGTCGCCTATGGGTCCCTCGGTGCCTAAGTTTGAGCCTGCGTCGATTTCTGAGACGGGCGCTATGCGCACTGGGCTAAGTGGTTCTGCGTCAGACAGAAAAAATCAAATGACCTGGATGAATCAGGCGCTTGCAGACAGCGCGGCAGCGAAAAAGCCAGCGCGAGATATTGTAGGCGCGATGAGTGCGGACATTGCTTCGCTTGGACGGGACGAGGATGAGGACGAGCTAGGGCCTTACATCGCTGAAGAAGGAAGAATGCCTAAACTGACGACCCGAGGAAAGAAGGTGCCACAAAAAATGGCGCGTGGTGGTGGTGTTTTTGGTGGCATCCCAGGCAAAGATTCGGTGCCAATGTTAGGTAAACAGGGAGAGTATGTGCTTCCCACTGACGTAGTGAGCGCAATTCAGGCCGGTACACCCCCGCCGAGTAACGAACCCTTTGTGGAGTTGTTCCGAAACTGGAGCCCTAAAACAGAAGAAGGGAAGCGTTACCAGCGTGAGCTCGGAGCCGCACTGGCAGGAAAAAGCCCTGACATGGTGAAGGCCGCAAAGAAAAACGAATACCGCTATGGCGGCATGGTGAGATCAGCAAACAGGGGTGCAGACGAGCCGTTTCGGAAAAAAGGAGACTGGAGCCCCTCCGCCAGGCGTCGTTCGGTAAGCGAATCGGCCTTTAGTCGCCCGACTCTGCACCCTGGGGTTCCTCGCTCCACTAAGCCTCGCTCTGCGAAGGGCAAACAAGAAGCGTTGCGCCGAGCTGCAGGCTCAATCGTTGGAGGCTACGCAGCAGGTCGGAGGCGTTAGATAGTTAATTGCCTAAGGCGAAAAAGACAAAGGTACAACCGCATGACCCTGATGTAGAGCGCGGATTCATCGAGGACAAGGCTCTCGCAATGGAGAAGCTCATCCTCGTTGAACACCGCGACAAAAAGGGCGAGCTTATTCCGCTAAGGCTGAACAGTTGCCAAAAAAGGCTTCATGAGCTGTTTGAAAGCGCGAGAGCGTTTCGAGTAGTGAAGAACATGCTTCTTTCGCCGGATAAAGACCGCATCGCAAAGGCGCTGGGTATCAGTCCTAAGCAAAAGTTTTCGACGCTAGTCAGGAAGATTGGCGCACGAAACATTGATGCGCTCCTGCATGAGCTAAAACAAAAAGAACCAGAGTTAGAGCTTTCGGATGGTCCGGTGCGTATTGTCATCACTAAATGCCGTCGCGCAGGTGTAAGCTCGTACATTGGCGCCAGGTTCTACCTGGAGGCGAATTTCACGCCAAACATGAGCGTATTGGTAATGGCTCATCGCGGCGCAAACGCAAGGCGCGTGTTCAAGTATACGCAAGATTTTTACAATTACTGGTCGCCTGAATACGATAAGTACAGAAAGGTTGCACAATACAAAAACAGAACTGAAGGCTACACGTGGGAGCACAATTCAAGATACGTAGTTGCGAGTGCCGGTGGAGATAACTCTGCGCGTGGTGATCAGTTTGACCTAATGCACTTATCAGAAAGCGCGTTTTTTGAAAGCTATGCAGAGGTAAATAGCGCGCTAACTGCTGCCCCAAAATACTGCACGGTAATTGAAGAGAGTACAGGCAATGGTCCTTCAGGTGGTTTTTATGAGCGCTGGAATAAAGCGCTTAGCATTGAAGACATTATTGCTGCGCACGACCAGCAAGAAGCGAGCGTTATTCAGGGATGGAACGGCTATTTTCGGTTCTTCTATTCTTGGCTAGAAGACCCTGCGTATAAAGAGCAGGTGTTTGACTGGGAGCGGCAGCATATAACAGACACGCTTGATGCGGACGAAAAAGCACTCCTCGAAGCCTTTCCAGGCATAACGCTTGAGCAAATAAAATGGCGCAGAACAAAGATTGAAAACGACTGCCAAGCAAACGAGCAAGGCCTTCCGCCTGAATTGTTTTTTGCGCAAGAGTTTCCAGCGACGGCAGCGGAATCGTTTCAGTCAACGTCGTCTAAATGGTTTCCGCAACGCAAGTTGCAGCGCATGGCACTTCACGCAAAAAGCCGCAAACCTGAAGCGTGTATACGGATGGACCCAAACGAGGATCCGAAGAAGGTTCACGCCGGAATGGAGAACCTTACAGTCTGGCAAAAGCCAAAGCCAGGGCACAGCTATGTTATCGGCGCCGATGTTGCGCAGGGCCTAAAGCGTGGAGACTGGTCAGTCGCGATTGTGTTCGATCGAACCGACGGCACTCAGGCAGTGGAAGCTGCGATGCTAAGGATAAAAGTTCCGGCGCCCGCGTTTGGCGAGATGCTTTGCACGTTAGCTGAGTGGTATAATGACGCCTATCTAGTTCCAGAGGCGAATGGCCCAGGCTTGTCTGCGTGTACACGAATAATTGAAAACCGCTATCCGCATATTTATCATCGCAGAACTATGGACATGGTGAAGGGGCGCGTTTCAGATCCAAACACGTTTCGGTTTGGGTTTTTGGTGACGTCTTCAACAAAGACAAGAATCCTTGCAGATACACAGGAAGCAATCCGCACCGAAGCGCTGGTTTTCTTTAGTGAGAGCATAATCAAAGAGCATATGTCGTTTGAGAGCAATGACGGCAAAATGCAGGCGCCCTCTGGCGAGCACGATGACTGCGTGATGGCTGCAGCGGTAGGGTTTTTTGGGCACATCAAAGCCGCACCTCCAGTAGACAGAAAGGCTCAAAGAGTCGCCGCACAAACAGTGACCGTAAAAGAAAAGCACAATGATGATATCTGGGAAGCGATTATGGCAAAGATCTGCTATGACCAAAAAAGCAAAAAAAGAGGGGAGAAACGATCATCAATCAGGAACAGGAGACGATAGTCGCCATGATTACGAGTTGTATGGTACGGTCTGAAGCATGATTGGCGCGTGGATTTTAGCTGCAGTAGGGTTTGCTTGTATGGTTGGTACTGCGACCGCAGCCCTGCATTGGCTTTTAAAGGGCCATCGAGAGACAGTAGAACTGCTTGTAAAAAACAATCAAGCCGTCGCAGAAACCTTTAAGGGCCTAAGTGACGATTATCTTGAACACCTCAAAAACGCCGCGCCTATTGGCGGTTTGCCGCGAGATCTGTGGATGGAGCAGCACGATCTAAAGAAGAAAGAACACAGTCTTCGCGAAAGACAGCTTGAAATCGAGACTCCGCTAAGACGCGCTGCGTTAGAGCAAAAGCTAATGAGAGGCGGCAAGCTCAACAGTGCAAACCGTTTAGTGACCAACCCGGAGAGCTAAGATGTCTAAGCCTAAAAAGCTAACTAAGAAGCGCGCAGAAGAAATGCTTTCCGAGGCCCAAGGGATGTTCGATGATGCGGTTACATCTATCTCTCATCGCGCCCCATATCTCATTGAAAACATGGCTTTTTATCGCGGAATGCAGTGGGGTACAGCATCTCCGCTTGGCTGGGTGCAAGACGATTACGATGTAGATGAGGCGCGAGAGGTTATCAATTATATCCGCCCCACAGTTCGTACAGCGGTAGCAGATGTTTTGCGCAGTATGCCGAACCCGGAAATTGTTCCTGTAAATTCCGACCAAAAATCTTTAGCTCGTGCAGAGGCGAGTCAAAAGCTCGTGCGATCCTTTCTTCGTAACGGCGTGATAAATTTCGAGAGTTTGATGCGTTGCGAGACAGCCGCTCAGATCCACGGCGCCGCATATTATAAGATCATTTGGGATCCATCAAAAGGCGATTATGACGAATTTCCCCTGATTGACCCCGAAACCGGGCTTCCAGATACGGATGAATTTGAAATGCCGAGAATGGAGAGACGCGCAGAGGGCGAAATCTCAGTACAGTTTGTAGATATTATTAGTGCGCTGGCTGACCCACACGCAAAAACTGAAGAAGAAATCCAGCATATTTTTCATCGAAAGCTCCTTCCTATCCGGATTTTAGACGACAAATTCCCATTAGATCATTTCGGCAAAAGCACAAAAGGGCGCTGGATGGCTGGAAGACAAGAATCAAGTATGCACGCCTCGGAGATCATAGAAAATGATGGTCGTAGTTTTGACATGCCCGCAGCGGCAGGGCAGGCGACAAACGCTGACTCGAATCAGCTCGCAGAGGTTGTCGAGTTTTGGCAAAAGCCATGCAATCAGTATCCTGCTGGCCGCATTATCATGTACAGCGGGCCTGTTATTATCGCTATTGGTCCTTTGCCTTACGGGTGGCCCTGGGTTCTTCGGCTAGGACAAAACGTGCTTCCAAGTGGATTGTACCCAGACGGGGTGGTCAAAGACATCATCCCTATCCAAAGGTCGATAAACCTAAGCGCAAGCAAAAGAAAAGAATGGGTAGACAAGGTTTTGTCTCCTCCTCTTCTTGTGCCGTATGGCAGTGGAATCAATTCGGACATGTTTAGCGACATGGCGGGAGAGCTCATTGAGTACAATCCCGGCGCCAGACCAGAATGGATGCGCGTGCCCGATATCCCGTCGTCGATGTTTAATTATGAGGACATGGCTGTAGGTACACTGCAGACCATTTCGACCTACGGAGAAATCAACCGTGGTGAGCCACCTAAAGGGTACGACTCTGGGCGCGCGCTTTCGTATCTATATGAGTTCAGCAAGGCAATTCACGAACCTGAGGTGCATCTGTTTAAAAGAGACATCGCTCGCATACTGCAAAAATGCCTTATGTTGGCCCGCGATTTCTACGAAGACGGGCGCACTGTCCGTGTTCTCGGGGAAAACAAACGCTGGATGACGAGGCCGTTCAAAGAAGACGATTACGACTTTGAAAACACGGTCATTGTAGAGGCGTTTAGTGGCGCCCCTAACAGTCGCGCTCTTCGGTTTGCTGAAGCAATGGAGTTATTCCAGCTAGGCGCGTTTGATCCTGATAATCCTTCGGCCAAGGCTTTGCGCCAGGTTCTTGAGGTTGATTATGAAGACTCAACTACACGCCACAAGCTAGAGAGCCACTACTCTCGTGCGCGCTCAGAAAACGAAGCAGTCCTAGACGACCCGTTCTTTGAGCTTGAGCTTCTTGATCAGGACAATCACGACGTACACCAGGAAACGCACGCTGATTTTGCGGTAACACCAGAGTTTTTAGCTCTTCCAGAAGCTGCAAAAGAGCGATTCCGAAAGCATCTTGAAGAGCATGAGATGATTCTTTCCCAGCAGACGGAGGCGTTTGCGACCGAAAGTCAGATGTTAGCAGGCAACGCGCAGTCTGCGTTGGGCGGCCCTCCCCCTCCTAAGTCTCCTGAGCTACCTAGCCCAAGAGATGGTGGCGGCGGCGCTTATGGAGATCTAATGAGCGCAGAACAACCAGAAGAGCCTCTTCCTCCTCCAGAAGAGGTGGCCGCGCCCTTACTCTAAAGGGGCATCGTTTGACAGATGAGGAACATAAGGTAGTATTTGAACATGAGCGACAACAACCTAAGAGATGAAATGGCACAAATAGACCAAAAGCTATTTGGAGAAAACCCCGAACCGATTGAGACTTCACAGCCTATGGAGGCCGCTCCGCAAGCGCAGCCTGCCGCGCAACCAGAGGTAGACTCTTCTTTGAACGAGCTTTTTGTGGCAGCAGGTCTGCAGGCGCCCTCGGCACCTGTTTCGTCGCAAGCAGAAACAGCCCAGCCTGTCGAAGAGCTTGCAGGGGGAGAAGAGCCTAGTCAGCAAGACATGATGCAGGCGTACATGGCTCAGCAACAAGAGCTCAATCAGCAACTTGCCGTTCAGCAGCAGCAGTATCAGCAAGCGCTGTATGCGCAGCAGCAACAAGCGTATCAGCCGGAGCAGCCTGCTCAGCCAAACATGAACGACCCAAGAGAGCTGTCCGAGATGATGACGAGCGTAGGGCTCGATCCAACGTCAGCAACGGATGTTTACATGTTTAGATCTGACATGGAGCGCAGGCAGACGCAGGGTCAATACCAGGACCAGATTGCTCAAATGCAGCAATACATAAACCACATGCACAGTCAGCAGGTTCAAGCGCAGAGCATCGCTACCGTTGGCCCGCAGGTTGACGCAACGCTAAACATGTACGGAAACATACCGGCTGAGATATCTGAAAACATCAAGCATCAGGCATCAACAATACTTTCGGAAAACCTTAACAACGCCACGGAAGCGCAAGCTATCCAGTGGGCTATCGAGCCCTATCTGCCGCTGTTAAAGATGGTGAAAGCAGGAGCCCCCGCGCAGGCCCCTGCAGTACAACAGCCTACGGCTGCAAAACCGAACGCAAACGCGCATCAGCAAGCGGTCTTGGCCGCAGCTCTCAGTGGTGGGAGTAGTGGGCACGGTCCTAGTGTAGAGGATATGTCGATTGAAGACTTCGAGAGAGCACTCTTTCGGAACAACTAATAAGGAAAGAACAGCATGGTATCTTATGCAGGAATTAATGAGGTTTCCGTAGGCTCCGGACAGTCCAGGAGCGCTTACGCAAATCTTCTAAAGTATCACTATGGACCGCGATGGGACTCATGGATCCATTCAGAAGCCTTAATCGCGGACAAGATCGCGAAAAAGAAAGGCACAATGGGAGGCATCAGTAGAGTCTCCTCTTTGACGCTCAGTCTGCCCCAGTCTGCAGGCATGAGCTCGGGAGAAGGTTATTACCTTCCAGAGCCAACGACGGGAACACACGTCAATCCGCGTATTGTTGCGCGAGACATGTACACTCGCTTGCGATGGTCAGGACAGTCTCAACGCGCTGCACGAGCAGGCGATAAAGCTGCCTGGGCGCGACCCAAGCAGAATGACGTTGAAGATGCGCGTACACAGTCTACGCTGAATTTCGCACGAAAACTATACCTCGGCTATTACGATGTATTGGGCGTTGTGAAATCAAATGCGGAGCCAACGGCAACGCTGTACGGGCGAGAAGACCGAGACAGCGGCGCGGCAACGACAGCAGGCAATTACTATAAATTCGGCACCCACTATCTTCGCGAGAACATGGTTATTGGCTTTGTTGACTCAACCAGCGGCCCTGGCGGTGTCCCTCTGTACAACAACAATGACTCGCAATACATGGTCAAGATCGCGTCTGTGGGAGGTAGCTTGGCTACTCCGACAATCACGCATCAAACCGGCGCAGTGGCGTCAGGCGGAAAAGCGTTAGCTGATATCCTGACGGGCGATGCTGCAATTGCAGACGGGGACTTCATTGTTCCTTACGCATCGCGACAAGATGGCACTTCGTATGCGGCAGACGGAACGTTTGACACGAATTTCTTCACCTTTAATGGCGTAGGTTCTGTTGTTCTTCCTTCTTCGCATTACTCGCACTTGTACGGTCTAAGCAAAGCAACCTACTCAAAGTTAGGCGGCATCTTTGACCACGGCAGCGAAAATCCCCGCGAGATGAAAGAGATGCGACTCACGTACATGATTCACCGGATTCGCAACGAAGGCTCCGGGGGCTCACCTACGGTAGCAATGCTCCATGACTCAATGATGAGAGAAATCATCAAGGTCAACGAAGACAATCGCCGCTTTGCTCCTGTTCAACAGGGCAAGCACGGTTACGGGCAAATGGTCCACATGGCAGGAAGCACTCTTGTTCCTTATGTTGAGGATTGGATGTGCCCTCCAGGGCAGGTTGTTGCTCTCGATGAGGGTTCTTGGGGCTGGTACTCAGAGAGCGATCTAGCGCCGCTAGATGATCCGCAAGTTAGATTCATACCTAACTACGATCAATCTGAGCAGATCTGGCATAAGTCGGGTAACACCGAATGCCGGAAGCCTCATAATAACGGGATCTTAGATGATCTCGAATTTGATCTAGACGGACTACCAGACGCAGGCGCCGCAGACGGCGCAGGCTAGAGAAGGAGAAGACTTTGGGACGCCCGAAACATCTTGGTAAAAGAGCCACGAAGAAGGTGGATGTTGATCTTGAGGGAGCTTGGGATCCAGACACCGGTATGCAGTGGTGCAAGAAATTTTTTCTGTATCCCGAAGTCTTTCGTCTCCGGTTTGACCCGGACGCGATAGCAAAAAGCCCCCCTCTACCAGTGGGTGTTAAGTGTGTATTTGAAGACGTCTTTGGCGACCTCGCTAAAAACGGAACACTGAAGATCGCACTACACCCCTGGTTCAAGAGGTGGTGTTTGTTTGAATTTGTCCCAAACCCCAAGATGGGTCTTGCGGGATGGCACTGTATTCAGATTTTCCATGACTTCGACAGTCAAAAGGAAGGCTATCTTCCTGAAGACATAAACTTTGAAGACAAGCGCGCAGAGGAATTAAGAGGTCAGGTTGGAGATTATATTCCCCCAAACAGGCAGTCGATAGAGTTTGTGAAGGCGCGCTGCGACACTCAGCGCCTTACGCCTGATGAGATATTTGATTTTGTGATCAGCCGAAGAGCTGACGCGAGAAAAGAGAGCGCAAGAATCGAGGGAGACTTTCTCCATGATTTTCACAGCTATTATTACAACCACATTAGAGACGTGGCTAACATCGAGGAAGGATGCGCAAGTCGCTCGATGCAGTGCAACCAGACATCCCTTGAAGAGCTTGACAAGAGAAAATGGGAAAGAGAGCGCTCCCATGTCATCGAATTTGAAGGCGTGAAACATCGTGTCAAACAAGGCAGCAGGCACGAGCAATGGTTGTTCGATAAGATGGCGGCCAGGAACCAAGAAAAAGAAGACGCGCAAAAGAAACTCATTGAGCACTCATACGTAGTGGAAAAAGAGCTCGATAGACGGAACATGCTGCAGAAGGCGAGACGCCTCAGGCTCGGGATGTCAGACACAAAGCCAAACCATAACGGGAAGACAATGTAATGGTTGCGTCACGAAAAAGCGCGGAGACCTTATCTAATCTGCGCTCAAGGGTGCTTAGAGAGGTGGGAGACCCGGACGGAGACAGGTGGAACGCAGACGGCGCGTACACCGATGTTGACGAAGCAATAAACAATCAGCTTGTCGAAATGGGCAACCAGATGGCTGCGTCGTTTCCCGGCGAGGCTTTGTTGCGCGCATCTTTTTCGTACAGCGAAGACAGTGCCCCAGTAGAAATGCCTTCCTCGATTGGCGCCGAGTCAATCTATAAGGTGGAAGATGTTTCGTCCGCGAATCTGCCTATAAACATCGAGTACATTTCCCCTCTTGCCGTGGAAGATTACGACCCTGGCGAAGTGTTTGGGAGCTACTACAAGTTTCGGTATACGCTTTTAGGGCCTTCGGGCACAGATGTGGACGCTTACCGCATTCAGCTCTACCCGAAAGCAACCGGCTCAATGACGCTTCGAGTAAGCTATATTGACGCCCCATTTGTAATATCCGCATCGGGCGATGAAGCGCCTATGTCACCCAGGTGGACCGAGACGATTGCGCTCGGCGCCGCACTAAAACTGCTTAGGCGTGACGGGGAAGCTACGGATATTCAAATTATGCAGTATCAAAATCTTTGGGGTGCGTTTGTCACCCAGAGCCAGCGCCAACGCGGGCCAAAAAGAATAAGAAAAAGAAGGAGAGGTATGTAATGCCACAAGTTTGTCACGACTCTGATCGACCGTTTGTTTTCTCGTATGGCGGAAAGCCATACATTATCCCCCCGTCGCATGGCGGCAAGTGGAAAGTCGTTTATGAGCGACAGAGAGATAAGAACGGGAGAATACAGGCTAGAACGCTTGCTAAAAAAGTAGGCGACAGCAAAAGAACCTATATTGATATTCCCGATGAAGCATGGCGCCAGCTAAACGATGGTGAGCATTTGTCTCGCCACAAAGGGAAGGTGCGCATTCTAAAGGATGTGCAGACTCAAATGGAAGCAGAGATGGAAGATCTTAAGATGCAAAAAGAGCAGCTTTTGGCGGACCAGCAAGAGTTTTCAGCCCGACTAGCGATTGCGTCATCAGAAGAAACCAAACCCAAGAAAAGGACGAGAGGATAAATGAATGCGCGGCTACGTTTCGGTTCCGATGCCATCACTGTCTGGCGGCATCAATCGCTTTGAAAGAGAGGCTCAGCCTAACCAAGCTGTGTCAGCCGAAAACGTAGTTAATCTCGATGGAGAGCTTCAGCGCAGAGAATCATTTACCACAATAGCCTGCGGTGCGCCGCATCATCATCCCAAAGGGGCGGTTTTCGTTGCCACCGATAACGGCAGCGGGGGAAACTTCGCGGAAGCAAGGGATGGGACGGGCACTTTTTCGAGCACAAATATACGCCGATTTTTTATTGGCGCGTATGACAAGTTTGACGGCGTTGATTGGGGGATTGTAACTGCGTCTCCTTCGGGCAGCCCTGTAGGAAACAGCACTGTTTCTTTGAAGGTCTACTACTCAACCAAGTCAGGTGCGAGCCTTACGTGGACTGAAGTAGGCTACTTCAAAGATACGACTATAGAGCGAAGAGGTAATTACATGTCGTCGCTCTGCAAGGACGGCCAGGTAACTTTTCATTCTGAGAAACTTTCTGGATGGGAATCCTGGGCGCCAAGCGCGATTGATGACGCAGGCTCGATGACGCTAGACACTCTTTATTGGGTGCGTCTCGATGTCTGGGATAACTCCGCAGAAGCCTCAACCTATTTAACTGACGGCAGCGGAAACGCGCTAACGGTGTCTCAGCCGGGGATTCGAGTTTTTGAGCTCAACCCTGTAAACGGAATTTTTCCCGTAAGGCTTGGCGACCGCAACGTCACGGTTGTCTGCAATGACAGGCAGATCTCTGGAGGCGCAACCAAGCGCAGGCCTCACGAGCCAGGAGCTCAGATAGGAGTTATCACAAACGAAATTGAGCCTACTCGCCTGCAGCGGCTTGTCGAGGATGAGGGTGCTGGCGTTTACGGGGCGATAACTTGGCCGGAGTTTACAACCAGTGGCAGTACGGCTGGAAGCGCGTCTACAAACAAGCACGGAAACCCAAGCAAGCTGCGGAAAAACATTACCAGCTATAGCTGGACTTTTGACTCCGGCAGCCAAGAGCCAAAGTACGGTCAGTTTAGAGGCGGGGTTATCGCAGAGAACCTTGTTCCTCAGACTACATACTCCGCTTCAAAGATAAAGCTGCTCAAAAGCGTTGTTCCTGTAGGGTACAAAGAGCTGGAACACTGCAGGCTTCGTATTACGGCTGTTTCGGGCAGCGGCAACACGGTAGGTCATGAAAGAGAAATCGCCAGAGTTACAACCGACTCAACGTATGCTTACCTTCATGTTTATGATGCGTTCGATAATACGCCTAACGTTAATGAGAGATTCGCAATAACGCAGCCTCACGCTCGGGCGATCATTAATGAAGAAGAGTACGAGGTTCATCAGCATGACTCGGCTAACGGCGCTCACGAAATAGTCTTGGTCAACGGGGGCTCGACAACCGGCAAGTATGCGCGCTCTCCTAGTAGCGCAATTACAAGT
>PVBE010169335.1_pt1 | contig 12106 bp, 5 predicted proteins | sample 1631181 | NCBI WGS metagenome assembly PVBE01 (sample SAMN08397723, study PRJNA350692) | Marine metagenome, whole genome shotgun sequencing project. | isolation source: water | place: Pacific Ocean | collected 2012-04 | reverse complement strand
TGTCCGGGTGACCAACTCAGACCATCCTGGGGGAGCCAACCGCAAAGGCACAAAGACGCCCGGTTTCGGATTCAATCCGGGCCTCGAAATTGGTGGAGAGCGGGGAAGATCACACGGCTCATCTCCGGGGAACGGATTCCGGGAATTTGTGTGGCGGAGCCGGACCCCATGGAAATACGATTGCACAATCGGATCTGCACGACCCTGAATTGAAACACGAAGAATACGGAAGGCACGAAGGAAGGATCGAGGGCTGCCCGGGCCGCCTTGAAAGTCGATTCTTCATGATCCTGCCATACTTCACTCTTCATCCCTTCCCGGGAATGGTCGTGGGAAAAGGCAGGGGTTCGCCACCCTGTCCACCAGGGAGAAGTGGCGATCAAACGTAAGCCATTCCTGGTGCCTTGGCGACTTGGTGGCGAAAAACGGTTCCCCGGACGGACTCCTGGTCCGGAGATCTGTTGCCCTACCCCGCGACCTTGGAGACCTTCCGCTCTTCCGCCTCGAGGGCCTCGATCAACGCCTTCACGTCCTCTTCGGAAGGGAGGAGGCCGCCGGCTGCCTTTTCGAGCATGGCGCGCGTGCGCTGAAGAAGTCCCATCGTGAGGACGGGGAGCCTTTCGTCGCCCAGTTTCTCCGCCACGAACCCGAGCGATTTCCGGAACTGGAAGACCGACTTCGCGTCCACCTTCTTCTCCTCCCATGCCGTCTCCACCATCTCGCGCGCCTCGACCAGGAGCAAAATGAACGATTCCGCCCGGTGCAGGTCCGCGATGACGTCGAGCAGTTTCCCGAGACGGGTGAAGGATTCCGACCGGATGTCCCCGGAGCCCTTGTCCTTCAATCCCGGACCGGGAGAGTCGTCGCCGCCGGTGTCGCTGCTCTGGTTTTCGCCGTCGGGGTCGTCCAGCGATTCGAAGGTCTCTTCCTGGTCTCCCCCTTCCGGAGTCCCTCCCCCCTTGGGGGAGTACTTTTCCGGTTCCCCGCTCATCAGCCACGAACAGAGGGTGATCACGTCGGCGCTGACGTAATCGAGGTATCCGACGGTGCCGAGGTAGGCGCCGTCTTCCAGGCGGCGGCCGCATTTTTCCCGGAAGCGGACGACCTTCTTCGCGAGTTGCCGGATCCACCTGTCCGGGTTGGCCGCCTTGGCCGCCTTTTTCAACTGGGAGATCAGCAGGGCCAACTGGGGCGCCAGGTTCAGGGTATAATCATACCCCGCCTCGATGTGCTTCAACCGCTCGATCACCGAGCCCGTCCGGAAGGGTTCCTGCGCCACCACGACGGGGCGTTTCAGTTTCAACCCGTTGCGTTGCCGGTACGGATCCACCTTGTAGATCACCCGTATACTGCGCAACGTCGCCATGCTGACGCGAAGCTCCGCGAAATTCCGGCGGACCTGCGCCCGGCGTTCGATCGACGAGGATTCGATTTCGTCCCAGATCAGGGTCCCCCGGGTATCGACGTAGCGGAGCACGCGCGGTTGGACCGATACATTCAGGACCGTTCCGTCGGGGAAATCCGCGCGCACCCTCAGGCGGAGTTCCCACTGCCCGTTCCGCTTCCGGACCGTGACGGGCTGGGGTTCGAGACGGGGATCCTCCCCGGCGGGGAGGAGAAGAACGGTCGCCAGCAGTGCAGAGATCATCTTATTTTTCCTACTCCATTACGTAGCGGACGAATATCGACTGGGAGGTCTGGTAAAAAATCGTGAGGTCGTCGAAGACGGGCGTCGCGAGCAGGATCGAATCCCACTGCTGGTCGGGTATTTTGAACCGGACGCGGTACTGGAAATCCCCGGTCAATTCCAGGGGCAGTCCGTCGCCCTGGAAGATCCGGCTGTACCGTTCATCGGTCAGCGCGGCCGTTTCCGTTCCGCCTTCGAGGAAGGAGACGGTCACCTGGGGATGGAGGTACCCCCCGGTGGTGCTGTTCACCAGCAGGGGTTCTCCCGTCGCCGGATCGACCGCCTCGGCGAACCAGGTCCAGGACGCGCCGAGGAGACGCACTTTCGGGGAGGAGGACGTCACGGATCCCGGTCCAGACCCCGTTCCTCCCCCGGTCGACATCGGGGGCTGGGCCGTCGAGGGGGGCGGGAGCGTTCTCTGCCCCGCCGTCAGGTCGATCTTTTCGGAGAGGTAATGCGCTTCCTGCGTCGAAGCGGGTTTGCGGTACCGACCGTCTTCCCAGAGAGCGATCCCCGCCTGGTAGGCGTTGTACTCCGACCAGAAGTAGAGCTCGTCGAGCGTGGCGTCGGCAGCCCAGTTTCGATCGTATCCCCAGCCGGAAACGTTCCGGAACTTGGAAACGGCGCCCATGCGCACCGTGTTCTGGTTGCCCCCGGAGTGCTTGCTCCAATCGACAGTGCTGTTCCACGTGTAATTGGAGTACCAGACGGGCAACGTTCCGGTCATGAACTTTCCGTTCACGTAGATCTTGCACGCGTTCTTGTCGGACGTTCTCCACGTGAGGACGACGTGCATCCACTTGTGCGCCTGCATCGGGGAGGGCTTCGAACTGTCGGGATGGGAAAGATGGTTCAGCGTGGGCGTCAGCGTTCCGCCTTCGGCGATTTTGCCCCCTCCATAGCCGGTGGCGCCACTGTAGCCGTATCCCCATCCGAGCGACATAGGTCTCATCCCGAGGACGCCGAAGGGATTTCCAAAATTGTACCAGGGATTGCCGTTCTCGGTGAAAGAGGACTGGTACGCGGGCTTGTCGTGGGTGGCGGTGTAGAGCAGCATGAACGGGCTCGGGTTGCAGTACGTCGAGTAGGCAGAGTGGTACCGGTCCATGCTCAGGTTCATCCGGGGTTTTCCCGACATCCCGGGGAAATAGTTCGGCTTCATCCACAACGAGATCGCGCCCTCCGACTGCCCGATGGTCTGCCCGATGATCTGCTGGGAGAGCCAGTAGGCGGGGGCGGAATGGCGTTCCGAGTATCCCCCGTCGATCCGCAGGTCGAGCGGAGCGCGCTTGCTCAGCGCGGGAGACGTGGTCTGCCCCATGTTCAACCGGAAGGAACGGGCAAGGCGATACGTGTTCGCCACGCCCATCGTCGGCGCGTACGGACCGGCGATGTTCTCGGTCTTGTCCGGAAGATTCTCCACGTACTCCCCGGCGACCGTCGTCGAGGCGAGGTCCTCCCGGATCGAGTTCGCGTGGTAGTGCAGCTTGTAATCCCAACTGAAATGGCCGTGGAATTTCTCCCCCATTTCCTGCGAACCCGGGGGGGTGATCTTGATGGAATTTGGTGCCTTGCTCAACCCGGTTCCCCCGGTGGTCGGGAGGGCGATGTACCCGTCCCATTCGTTCTCGCCCGGGACATGTCCCTGGTCCGGCTCCGGACCGATCTCGAGGGCACGGTTGTTGTTGGAAACCGGGAGCGTGGTCCGCGCGCCCACCTTTCCATTGTAAAAATCCTTCTGGCTCGTATGACGGAAAACCTCGTACAGCCGGACCACCGTCGCCACCTTCTTCGTGGCGATGATCCGGTTGTCGTTGGCGATCAGCGCGTCCGTGTACGTCCCTTTCGGCCGAACCACGTATCCCACCGATTCGACCTCGAAGTACCCACACGGCAGGAAGACGAACTCCGTGGAATGGGTGATCAGGTCGGTCTTGTCCACGAACTGGAAGAGGTTCTGGTCGGGGTTGATTTCGTTCAGGTGAAGATTCGGATTGAAGTTCGCCTTGAGAACGTCGGCGATCGCCTGCCCCGCCTTGTCCTGCTGGATCGGGGAGGAATTTGTGCCGGACGTCGCGGCGTCGACAAAATTCCGGCTATCCTTAAAAAGCCCGATCGTGACGAGGTTGTCGCAGAACTGGTTGAACTGTTTCCACGACCCGAACGGTCCTCCGAACCAGGCGGTGGAATAATCGAATCCCGGGGAAACGGAGCCGGGGGTGCTCGTCTTGTTCCGGCAGGCGATGATATGTTCGGCGATCGCGGACGCCGAAATCGTCTGGCCGGTCGCGCCCATTCTCCCCGGACCGACGATCGGAATCGTCTTGTAAAGGTAGCCGAGTTCGTCCATTTCTCCGCCCGGCGCATAATTGTGGTCCTTCTTCAGCCACTGGTAGACGCTCTGGTAACCCGGCAAATTGTTCGCCCGCCGTTCCAGCATGAAAAACCCCTGGAGACCGTCGAGAAGGGAGACCAGGACCTCTTTCTCGGCGGCGTTGATGTTGATCGGAGCACGCCCCACGAGTTCGATCCACTGCGGGTTCAACTCGTCCATCGCGTATACCGCGTAGGAAGAGTTGCTCGAGATGGAGGAGGTGAACTTCTGCGGCGTGGTGAGCGGGCTTCCGTTGGAAGTCTTGCCGCGGCCGTAGCGGAAGATGTCGTTTCCCCGGTAATACTCCACCGGGTATTCATATTTCACGTCCTTGCTGAGCGGAACGGGGTTGGCCACGTTCGTATCGACCCACGCGTACGCAGTCAGGAACCGTTCCACTTTCTGGTAGTCGCCCGCTCCCAGGACCTGTTCGAGTTCCTTCAGGTACTGGTAGCCCTCCTTGGGCCGGTCGTCCAGAACCTTGTCGCCGAGGTTAAAAACGCCGACGGAGGAATTGGCGCCGAGATTATTGAGGATCCTCCGCAAATTCTGGCTCACGCTTGAATCCCTGTTGTCGATCGATCCATCGTTGTTGGCGTCGGTCATCCCGGGCATTTTCACGCCGTCGTTGATGTAAATGGCCCCCTGCAGATCGCGGACACGAACGCTGTAGAAGTCCCCGTGAATGCCATAGGTGCCGGTGTCGTGGAACGAAGTGATCCCGATCTCTTTCCCGTTGACCACCACCTGTATCGGCGTGGGATCGGCGTTCAGCGGATCCTCGTCCATCTCCAGGGCGAAGGAGGGGTTCCCGGCGTCCTCCAGGGGAACTCCCATCAGCGCGGGATCTCCCACTTCCGCCATGTCGTTCCCGTAATAGCGCCAGTTCTTCGACATGAACCCGGAAATGCCCATGTCGAGAACCTGTTTCATCTGCTCGATCCCGTGCTCGACTCCGGAAGTGGCCACCAACCGGGCACGGACATCGTCGACATGGTTGCGCGCGATATCGCGTTCGATCTGCTGGATATTTGCGAAAACCGTGGCGAGAAGCGCGAGGATGACGAGAACCCCCAGAACGACGATCAGGACCGACCCCCGGGAATTCCTCAAACGCGCCTTCATCTCAGACCTCCTTCTCACCGTCCCCATCAAGATGAACCCAACCAATTGAATATCAACATGTTCAACAAACCCGGCTCCCGTTTACAGTGGTCCGGGCACGGATGGCAGACAAAAGGCCATTCTCTACTCCAGTCCGAAAACGACAGGCGAAAAACCGGAAAAAATAAAAAAACTTTCCGGCCACAGAACATTCCTCTCGTGCAGCGCAAGGTTCCGGCCAATCCTCCTGAAAACCGGGAAATCCACATTACCCTCTTGAAAACGGCCTGAACCGCCTTTTCCCAGTAGAAGAACGCCCCTCCCCCGTTACTCCGGGGTAACAGGATTACAAAACCGCACTCAAAAATTCCCGTGAAAGAACGTTTCCACTCCCGGAAAACCGGGAAAGAATCCTCACCGGAATCCGAACTTAGAGTACCCTCTCGGAAGAGGGGATTGAACAAAAAAAGCGCAGGCGCAAAACAGGGATCAGCCCGAGATGATCCGCATCAATTCGGACGACAAATCTTTCTCGTCGTCCACGGTTTCCCGGATCCGATCGACGAGAAGTTCCCGAAGACGCACCCGGCAATGGGCCAGGAAATGGTTCACGTCTGTTTGTTTCAGGGAGTATTCCTTCGCGACCGACTCGTGGGAGATCTTCTCGTCGGACGGACGATCGAGGTGGTATTTCCGGAAGACCGCGAAGTACGCTTCCTTCCCGGAAGCGTTCAACTCCTCCTGCAGATCGTTCACGGCCAGATCCATCACCGATTTCGCCCATTGCTTTTCGAACGCTTCCTCCGGGGAGACACCGGGCGTGGAACAGAGCTGATCGATGAACCCGGCATCCTCCCCGTCGAGGGTCATGAATTTCCGGTTTCCACCCCGCTTCTGGGCGGAAGCCTTCCGGTGACTTTCGAGGAGAAAAAGATGGACCGCGCCCCGGAGATAACTTCGAAAACTACCCCGGTCCGGAATGTACCTCTTCAAAAAATCGCCCTCGACCAGTCCCGAGAAGAATTCCTGGGTCAGGTCTTTCGCCTCCTCGATGGCTCCGGCCCGGGCGACGCGGATGTACCCGTAGACCGGTTTCCAGTAGAGGAGGCAGAGGCTGTTGAGGGCGGTCACGTAGGAGGGGGAGCCCTGGGTTCCCGCGTTGCGGATCATGCTCCAGCGCGTGGACGGGAAGGCGCCGCCTCCCGGCATCACGGAATCTCCCGGCTTCACCATCGGACCGATTATACCACCCCGCCCCCCCCGGAGACAATGTCACCCCGCGGTTATATTTGATCACGCGCCCGTGCTATACTCCCCGTAAGCAACATGACCGGAAACTCGATAACGCCGGAAGGTTTCGAGCGGATCCTGAAGGATCTCTTCACGGAGGACGACGATCTCGGCCTCGACGACGCCTTCGCACAGGTCGCCGTCTCGCGGGCGTATATCAACACCACCCAACTGGACGAATGCCGGACGGAATTGAAGAAGCTCGAATCGGAGGGAAAGAAATTCCAACTGGGAGAGCTTCTCATCTACCTGGGACATCTCAACACGACCGCTTTCAAGCAGGTTCTCGTCTGCATGAACCGGGAGATGCGGTACTGCGAGTGGTGTTACCAGATTTACGAAACCCCGGAATCCGCCGAAAAGGTCAAAGAACCTCCCCGGTGTTCGAAATGCGGCGGCCCGACCCACTCCGCCGGGGGAAGGCCATCCACGCGGGAACTTTTCCCAGAGGAGCCCTCCCTCCCGACTCCCGTCCCCCCTTCCTCCAAGATCCACCGGATGGGCAAGTACCTCGTCCGGAGGGAGATCGCCCGCGGCGGAATGGGCGTCGTCTACGAGGCGGAAGATCCCGAGTTGAAGAGGCACGTCGCGCTGAAGGTCCTTCGCAACGTGGGAGCCACTTCCGAATACATCCGGAGGCTTCACCGGGAGGCCTCCATCGGGGCACAGCTTCAACACCCGAACATCGTCCGCGTGTACGAAGTCAGCATGGCGGAGGACGCGCCGGGACATCAAAACCATTTCATCGCCATGGAGTACATCCCCGGAAAGACCTTCGCGGACGTCCTCAAGGAAACGCCCCGGAACCTTCATCGCCTCCTCGAAATTCTCGCGGACGTCGCCCGGGGAATGGAATTCGCCCACCGGAAAAAGGTGATTCACCGCGATCTGAAACCGCCGAACGTCCTGATCGAGGATACCGGCAGGGTGGTCCTGACCGATTTCGGCCTGGCCCGCGCGGAATCCGTGGGAACCCAGATGACCCGTTCCTGGGCCGTCATGGGAACCCCCGAGTACATGGCCCCCGAACAGGTCGAAGGGAAAACCGCGCAGATCGACAAACGGACGGACGTGTACGCGCTCGGGGTCATGCTCTACGAAATTCTCGTGGGAAACCCGCCCTTCATCGCCGACGTACCGGCCGAGCTTTACCAGAAAATTCTGAACGAGGATCCCCGGCGCCCGACCAAGGTCGGGACAGGAATTTCTCCCGACCTTGAACTGATCTGCCTGAAGGCGATGCACCGGGACCAGGACGCCCGCTACAAAAACTCCGGGGAATTTCTCCGCGACCTCGAACGCTACCTCAAGCAGGAACCGATCGAAGCCCGCCCTTCCAGCTTCCTCTACCGGATCCGGAAAAAGCTTTCGAAACGGAAACGGCTGGTATCCGCCGCCGCAGGCCTCTTCGTCCTCGCGACCGGCCTCGGCATTTTCGGTGTCGGGTTCATGCGACAGAAAGAGGCGGCCTGGGAGGAATCCCGGAAGAAGATGGAATTGGAGCGGAAGGAACTCGAACGGAAACAGAAAGAGGCCCGGATACAGGCCATCCGCGACCTGCGCTACCGGATGCAAATTGCGCTCGACGCGGCGCTCGCGTTCCGCCGCGCCGGAAACCTGGTCACCATGAAGGAATACGTCGCCCACGCCGAAACCGCCTGCCGCGAGGCGCTGGACCGGGAACCCGGATTCGCCGAAGCGCACTACCGGCTCGGGAGGATGTACCGGGTGGTCATGGAGAATGCAAAGGCCCTCGAACAGCAGGAACTCGCCCTGGCCCGGGATCCTGATTTCGCCCCGGCCCTCTACGAACGGATCGTTCTGACCAGCTGGATCTACCTGGACATGGTCGTCGATCTCCGTCGAAAATCCCTTCGGGAGCAGGGCGCCCGGATCTTCGCCGAAGAACAGATCGGAACGAAGCTCGTTCTCCCGCTTCCCGACCGGAAGGAACTCGTGGCGGCCGATCCGGAAACCTCCGCGATCGAGAGACAAATCAAGGAGGACCTGCTCCACCTCCAGGATCTCCTGACCCTTCAACCCGACGTAATCCGGGAGGAAGAGATCCTCCTCGCCCGGGGCCTCTACGCCTGGATAACGGACCGGCTCACCGACGCGGAGGAGTTTCTCACTTCCGCGATAGTAATGAACCCCCTCCTCGAAGGGGGATACGAAGCGCTCTCCCAGCTGGAATTCAACCGCCAGGCATACCCGGAATCGATTCGATGGCGCACCGAGGGCCTCGTCAGCGACAGGGGATTCATCCCGCACCTGGAAGGTCGGGGCCTCGCCCGATTTTTCTGGGCGATCGCGGAGAAGAACAAGGGAGGGGCTCCCATCTCCCACTTCCGGATCTCCCTGGCGGATTTCGAAAATGCGACCCGGCTCGATCCGGAACGGGGACGGGCCTGGCTCAACCGGGCCCTCGTCAACATGCACTGGGGAATGGATCTCCTGACGCGAGGCCTCGACCCGAAGGAGCGGTTCGAGAAGGGGCTGAAGGACCTGGAGGAAGCCTCGAGGCGATCTCCCGACCTCGTGCAGATCGGCCTCGCCCGGGGAAACATCCTCGTCCACATGGGCCTCTATGTACAGCAGAAGGGGGGAGACCCCGAGCCCATCTACAAGGACGCGCTCGACGGTCTCGACAAGGTGGTGGAAAGATCCCCGGACCATTACCATGCCTGGGCAAACCGCGCCATGGTCCTCCAGCACCGGGCGATGTACCTCGCAAAACAGGGCAAAGATGCGGAGGATCTCTTCCGGCGTGCCGTGGCGGATTTCGACGAGACCTTGAAGCGGAACCCGAGCCTGATCCAATTCTGGTCAGAGAGGGGGTGGACCTGTTTCGGATGGGCCAATTTCCTCGCCTTCCGGGGCGGGAACCCGGACCCTCTCTACGAGAGAGCGGTCGCGGATTTAAACCGGGCCATCCATATGAACCCGAAGCTCGCCTCCTCCTGGGTACGGCAGGCCTCCGTCACGGCGAGGCGCTTTTTTCTTCAGATCCAGAGAGGAGAAAATGCACAGGCTCTCTTTGACCTGGCGATCATACAATTCAACCAGGCGCTCACGCTCGCCCCGAAAAACGCGCAATGCTGGGCGGGACGCGCGGACATGGTCGGAGAATGGTCGAAGTACCTCCTGACGAGGGGAAGGAAGAGCCCGGGGGGAGTGTATCTGCAGAGCGCCATCAACGATTATACGGAAGCGCTCCGGTTGCTTCCGGGAATCGATTTGACCCTTCTGAAAAAGGTCCGCCTCCGGCTTACCCAGGCGAGTCTCCAAGCCGCCACGGGAGAGAACGCCGCCCCCGCGTTGGCGTCGGCATTGGAGGACGCCACCCTCCTCGTGGAACGAAACTCCGGATGGTTCCAGGGCTGGTCGATCCGCGGCCGGACCCATGAACTCATCGGCTCCCTGGAGTTCAAGGGAGGAAAAGATCCCACGTCATCGTTCGGAAGGGCCGTCGACGATTATGCGCGGGCACTGGAGATGAATCCGGAACATTTCACCACGCTCATCAATCGCGGAAACGTCTACGTAGAGTCCGCGAAGTTTCTCCTCCAACAGGGAAAAGATCCGAGGGAGGTTCTCCGGAAGGCGATTCTCGACTACAACCACGCGGGGAAGTCCAACGTCACCAAGAACACCCTCTGGTTGGGCCGGGGGGTGGCCCACCTTCTCCTGGGAAACGCGAAGAAGAAGGTGAGAGAGAATCCCGAACCCGATTACGAGAAGGCCATCCGGGACCTCGACGAGGCGATTCGTCTCTCCCCGGGCCACTCCCAGTACCTGGTGGCGAGGGGGAATGGCTGTTTCTCGTGGGCGATGTGGCGCTACGACGAGGGAAAGGACGCCCGTCCGCAGATGCGCGCCGCGCGGGAGAGCCTGGAGATGGCGATCGAGTTGAATCCGAGCCTGGAACATCAAACGCGGGCGGTTCTCCGGTTCATCGACGACTACCAGGAGAAGTTTCCGGACAAGTGAGTCCGTTACCCTCCAAGCATGGAGAGGAGCGAGAAACTCGCATTGACCAGCAGGGCTCCCAACCCCAGGGCGGCCGCGATGACGATCACCCGAACGAGACGGGTGGAATATTCCGCGCCCTTGCGAGAAACCTTGATCTGGCGGACCGGCTTCCGGGGGGACTTCTTCGGCTTCTCCTCGACGAAGACACATCCGGCGACGAAGGCCTGTCCCGGTTTCCCGGTGACGCGCTTTTCAATGACCCCCTCCTTGCGCGCCCAGACGACCTGCGCGGGAACCGGCTTTTTCTCTTCCCCCACGTAAAGGACAACCCGGTCTTTCTCCACAAGCGGTATTCCCGACATAACCCGCATCCCCTTGGAACTCATCTCCTGAACGAAGGCGTTTTCGCTTCGGGCGCCCTTAAACCTCTGCGAACGGACGAGCGCCGATATGGGCCGGCTTCGTCGAACCGTCCTCCTTCGATCAAATCTCCTGGACTGTCTCTTGGTCGCCATTATGCACCATCCTCCCAGACACGTTTTCCGTGAAATTACTTTCCCTCTCCAATGCCGTTTTGACCGGTTTGGTTACAGATTTCCCCGTTTTTGGGCAAGAACCGGATCTGGTCCATCTGCATTTTCCCCGCACCCTTCGATAGAATTTGCGGAAAAGGCCCCATCCTCCTGCAGATAGAGGGCGGACAATAACCAAACCGGGGACGAAATTCAACCCCAAAGCTCTCAGGACCCCGGAAAACGCCCCGTAACCCGATATTCGGAACGACAATTAAAATCGAATTTGGCCGCAATAAATTCGAAAAACCGCAAATAGAGGGTATCCGGACCATCTTTTTCCCGTGGAGAACATGGATGAAAACGAAACTCGCCTTTTTGATCGCCATCGGGCTCTTCGTCGGTTGCGGAAAGGAAAATCCGGACGACGACCTTCCCCCTTCGGGCCCGGGAACGACCTACGAACAACCAGCCTACACCACTCTCGGACAGGGGACTCATTCCAACTACACGGTGGCGAACAGGGCCCACTACGTGGTCCGGGACCAGGTCGCCTGGCAGTTCCTTTACAAGTGGGTCACCGGCGATACGATGCCCGCCCCCCTCGTCGACTTCTCCGGCGGCGATGTCGCCGCAGCGGCGATCTATAGATTCAACACCGGTGGATACAGCATCGAATTCTCGGACGTCACCGTCGATCTTCCGAACGCCACGTGGGCAAACGTCCGCGAGAACCACCCGGCGCCCGGATCGAACCTGATCATGATGATCACCTATCCCTTCGCGCTGGCCAGCTTCGCCTCCGATGCCAGCCAACCGGTCAAGTTCACCCGCTCGGTCCTCATCGACGGTGATCCCAACGAGATGATGTACAAGATGCTGATGATCGGAACGGACCGGGAATTCGGGGAGATGTCGAAGGAAGAGGTTCAACTTCGTCTCCAGTACCAGCCCACCCTTCCGGAGATGGACCCGGGAGACCTCGCCTCTCTCCTGGCCATGACCTGCCCGGACGACCAGGCGACCCTCTCCGAGTTCGAACTAAAGCTCGCCACGACCCAGGCGAACGATCCGGAATACATCTACTTCTGCCCGGAACACGGGGAATACTGGCTGCTCGACACGGATGCAAACTACTGGATGGGCCCCTTCACCCCGGGGAAATAC
>PVBE010787707.1_pt1 | contig 12108 bp, 9 predicted proteins | sample 1631181 | NCBI WGS metagenome assembly PVBE01 (sample SAMN08397723, study PRJNA350692) | Marine metagenome, whole genome shotgun sequencing project. | isolation source: water | place: Pacific Ocean | collected 2012-04 | reverse complement strand
CCGCGTTGGCCTCGTCGACGGTGCCGTCGCAGTCCTCGTCCAGAACGCCATCGCAAAGCTCGAACTTGTCGGGGTTCACATTGCTGTTGTCGTCATCGCAGTCGTTGCCGTCCAGCACGTGCCCATCGGGGGCGTCCTCACAGGCCCAGGTGCTCTTGTCGGAGTCTCCAAATCCGTCCAGGTCCACGTCGGGGTGGTACTCGGTGGCCCCGTCGGCGCCTTCATCGATCAGGTCGTCGCAGTCCTGGTCCGCCAGGTCGCAGACCTCTCCCGCGCCGGGAAAGATCCCGTCGTCCCCATCGTTGCAGTCCCGGTTGTTCAACACGGTGCCGCTGGTCGCCTCGCAGGCGAAGACTTCGGTCGTCGGGTCTCCGTAGCCGTCGTTGTCCTGGTCGCTGTAGATGGCCACCAGGTCCACCGGGTCGTTGTCGATGACCGAGTCACAGTCGTTGTCGATCTCGTCGCAGAGCTCGTCGGCACCGGGACTGATGTCGGCGTCGGTGTCGTCGCACTCGCGCGCGTCGGGGCCGTAGCCCGAGGGCTGGTCGCATTGGACCATGATGGACTTCTCGGTGCCGTAGCCGTCACCGTCTTCGTCCCGGTACCAGGTGGGGGCGTCGGTGGCGTCGTCTTCGTCCACCTCGTCGTCGCAGTCGTTGTCGATGTCGTCGCAGACCTCGTCGTGCCATGGGTTGGCATCGGCCGAGTCGTCGTTGCAGTCGGTGTTGTCCTCGACGTAGCCGGCGGGCAGCTCGCAGGCGGCCTGGGTGTTGTCGGGGTCGCCGTAGGAGTCGTCGTCCGCGTCGCGGTACCAGGTGAGCGCGTCCAGGGCGTCCTCGTCGGTGTTGCCGTCGCAGTCGTTGTCCTTGCCGTCGCAGTATTCCGTGGCGCCCGGGTAGACGCCGTCGTCGTTGTCGCTGCAGTCACCCTCGTCCATGGAGAAGCCATCGCCGTCGTTGTCGATGCGGGGGATGTCGGGCGGCGCGGTGTCTTCGGGCTTGGGATCCTCGAAGCAGCCGAGGAGCAGGATCGGAAGCAGGGCGATGACGAGACGCATGGAACCTCCAGCGAGGTTCCTATCGCGATGACGGGAGGCGAGATGTCGCGCGAACCGCTAGGCTCGCAGTATGCCCGCAGTTCGCGCTCGCTCCCTCGAGGTTCTCTACCTCCACCCCTTCCCTTACGGGCAACGCCAAGCCGAGGGTAGGGCACCCGCGGGGCTGCCGACCTACCCCGCGATGCCCATGGGAGCGTTGGGGCTCTGCAACCTGCTGGGGGCCCGCGGCCACCGGGTGCGGGGTCTGAACCTGCCCGTGGAGCGCATGTTGGATCCGAGCTTCGTCCTCGAGGGCTGGCTGCTGGCCTGCCCGGAGGCGGAGTTGGTGCTCATCGACCTGCACTGGCACGAGCATGCCTTGGGAGCGCTCGAGCTCGCCGCCTCGGTTCGGGCAGCCTGGCCCAAGGCGCGGGTGGTGTTGGGGGGTATGAGCGCAACCCTCTTCGCGAGGGAGATCCTGGACGGATTTCCCGCCGTGGATGCGGTGGTGCTGGGGGACGCCGAGCGGACCCTGCCGCTCTTGGCGGCGGGTGGTCCCTGGCCACCCCCTGGATTGCCCAACCTCGCCGTGCGAGGCGGTGAGACAACCCCGGAGCGCTGGGTGGCGGATGGTGCCACCATCAGCGACCAGGACTTCGTTGACTTGGGGTTCCTCGAGCATGCCGATGCGTATCGGCGCCTGCTGTACAGCCACCCGCGGCGAGGGGGCGCAGCCTTTCGGGCCGGTGCCAAGGGCCATTGGCTCTGCAACGGCCGGGGCTGTGTCCACGCCTGCGCCCCCTGTGGCGGAGGGCGGACGGCCCAGGCTTCCATCTTCGGGCGGCAGGGGATCGGCCTGCGCTCACCAACCTCTCTGGCTCGGGACCTGTGGCGTCTGGCGGAGCGAGGGGTGGAGCAAGCGGCCCTCGGCCTGGATCCCGAGCTGGCCGGGGCGGCCCACCTCGACGCGTGGTTGTCCGGCGCGCCCGACAACGGGCTCTATCTCGAGTCCTTTGGGCTCCCCTCCTCGAACCTTCTGGACGGCCTGACTCGCCATGCCCACCTGGACAGGAGCGAGATCGCCATCACCGCGGTCTCGGGCGATGAAGACCTCCGACGGCGGCACGGCAAGGGATTCGACACGGCGAGCCTGCTCCGGACGGTGGAGGCCCTCCAGGAGCGGCGGATCTCCGCGTCGGTCTATTTCTCGATGGGCCTACCGGGCGAGGACGAGCGGGCCTTCGCTGCCACGCTCTCGCTGGCCCGACGGCTTGCAGAGCGGGATGGTCACGGCCTGTTGCGCATCGGCGCGCTCCCCATCGCGCTGGACCCGGGCTCGCCCATGGCCCTGGAACCCGCCACCCACGGTCTCGAGCTGACGGATGCAGGCGATCTCGCTTCCCGGCTCGCGCGGGCGCGGAGTCTGGCCGACGGCTCGCTCTCTCCTATCGCCGCCGAGGCGCAGGGCTACCGCATTGTCGGCTGCGATGTCGTGGAAAGGGCCGCCCGGTGGAACGAGCTGGCCGTCACGGAGCCCGAGCGCTTCGTACCGATACCCGGAGCTTGAAGGCCGACGGGCTCATGGCTCCGGTTCGGGACCGGTCGCCGGCGACGCAGCCGCCGCGGCTTCGGGAGGCCGATGGAAGATCGGATCGGCCTCGACCTCGATCTCCATGCGAAGCCAGCCTTCCTGGAACATCCGCTTGGGAGGTTTGGGAGGACGCTGGCCGGCCGCTCCCACCCAGTAGAGGTGCCGACCGGTGGCTTCGGCCTCGGGAAGGGGCACGAACTCTCGCTCGCAGTAGATGAGCGTGCGCGGGTTTTCTCCCGTGTACAGCGCGTCGGGCGGGAGCTGGGCGCAGATCTGGCTGCTCAGGGAGCGCAGCCGCTGGCGTTGGTGGGCAGTGGCGCTCAGGTTGCCGGTCGCTCGCTTGTTGTCCACGAAGCCAGTGAGGATCACGACCACGGTGATGGCTGCCAGCATTACGCGCTCGCGGCGGCCGAAGCGCGCGATGGCGGTCACCCAGCAGACTGCAGCGATGGGAATCAGCACCGCCACGTGCCGCGGCTGCTGGGCGCCCCCCAGGACGGAGATGGCCGGTAGCAGACCGATGAGAAGTACCAAGCGGTGCTTCTTGGCCAGAGGGAGGGCGAGGAGTGCCAGACCCAGCCAGATCCAGGGGGAGCTGCCGCTGTGGAAGGAGAGCCTGGCGTGCACCAGGGCGATGCCCATGCGGCTACCCTCGTCGTAGGACGTGCCGAAGGCCTCGCGGTATTCCAGCGGCACGCTCAGGAGGTGCATAGGTACGTGCTTGCCGAAGAAGTGGGTGATGACTTCGCCCCAACGGGCCTCGACCCAGGGAAGCTGCCAGGGCATCGCGGGCGCCTCCCCCGCCAGGATCGGCAGCAGAACGATGGCCGCCAAGGCCAGGACCAGTCGCAGCAGTCGCTGGTGCCAGGCCCCGGGTGCGAAGAGCAGCAGGCCAAACAACCCGAGGCAGACCAGGCCGGCGTGCTCGCGAACCTGCGGGAGCAGCCCGATGACCAGGAGCAGGGGGAGCAGGCGAGCCCAGCCGGGTCGCTGCATCCAGCGCAGCGCGACCACGAGCGCGACCAGGAAGGCGACGGCCGTCAGCAGGTCGGGCTGACACTGGTAGCTGCTGACGGCCAGCCAGGGGTTGGCCAGGGCGGCCAGGGCGGCCAGCATCGCGAGCCAGCCCGGAACTCCAAGGGTGCGCGCAAGCCACCAGGTAGCGGGCCCGAGGGCAATGCACGAGGCGATGGTGATGCACCAACCCGCCTGGTCGAAAGAGAGGTCGAGCCAGCGATGCAGGAGGCTGATGCAGAACGGGAAGAAGGGCGCGATGGGGCTGGTGGCACCCAGGCCGATGAGGCAGGCGGCCGCTTCCCACATGCCGGGATCGGAGCCGCCGAGGTCGACCGGCCGAACCAGCCACCAGACCACCAGCGGCACGGCCCCGCCGAGGAGGGCGAGGAGCGCCGGTTGGAGCCACGAGGCCCACGGTCGGACGCCCGCGGTGGGGACCTGGTCGGCATCTGCCATGTCGACCATCTATCTCCGGTCGGAAGCCAAGGCGCCCTGGCTGCCCTTCAGGTGCTCGTGCTGCAGCATGAGCAGGCGTAGATAGTCCAAGTAGATCTCGCCGGCGCCGTAGCCTTCCAGCTGGGCGATGGGCCGGTTCGATCGGCGCCACAGGCTCCAGTCGTGGGAGAGAATCTCGACCCCCCAGCGCTCTGGCTGCTCGAAGAAAGGCGTGCCTGGGTAGGGCGTGAAGATGGAGAGATCGATCCACTGCACCATGCGCTGGCGGAAGAGCTTGTCGATCCACCCGTGGGACCGGGCCGCGTGTTCGGGGCTGTCGCCGGGGTGACCCACGATGAAGAACCCGTTGACGCCCACCCCCGCGTCCCGCGCCATGACCATGGCTCGTTCCGCGGTCTCGAGGCGCAGGCCCTTTCCCATGACGTCCAGCACGGGCTGAGCGCCGCTCTCTGCGCCAACAGAGATGACGTGGATGCGGTTGCGGGTCATGGCCTCGAGGCCTTCGGGCGAGACGGTGTCCAGGCGGGTGAGGAAGCCGAAGCCCGGCCGAAGCCAGTCGCGCCGACCCAGCAGCTCCACCAGCCGCCCGAAGTAGGGCGTCCGCATGTCGAGCATGGAGTCGTCCACGCCCCGGAAGGGGTTGTCGTAGACCGCAGCCAGGCGATCGCCCTCGGCGACGATCCGCTCGGGGCTGTGGGCGCGGACGTGACCACCCCAGAACGTGCGCTCGTGACAGAAGCGGCAGCGGAAGGCGCAACCCCGGGAGGTGATGGCGGCCACCTCCATTCGGCGGCAGAAGGTGTCGGGTAGCAAGCCAAAGTCGACGGCAGCCAGGTTGGCGACATCTCCCAGAGGCCGCCCCGGGTTGCGGTGGACGTTGCCAGCCTCGTCCCGCCAAGTCACGCCACGCAGGTCGCCGAGGTCACGTCCCTGTTCCCAGCGGTCGAGCAGGGCGAGGACGGTCCACTCACCCTCGCCACGCACCACGACGTCCACCTCGGGGCTGTCCCGCAGGCACTCGCGGTCTTGGAAGGTGACGTGGGCGCCGCCCACCACGATGGGCATGTCGGGTCGCAGCCGCTTGGCCATCGCCGCGAGCTCGAGGGCACGCGGGTAGAGGTAGCTGAACTGGATGGAGAGGCCGAGGGCGCGGGGGCGGAGGACCTCGAGGGCGTGCTCGAGGGCCCGACGGGCCGCGTCCCGAGCCTGGCTGCGGCCGGCGAAGTCGTCCACCCAGTGGCCCATGGGCAGGACCTGGGCGGGGACCCCCTGAGCGCGCAGGAAGCTGGCAATGGTGGTCGCTCCGCGGGGGAAGACCGGGCCGTGGCTGCCGTGGGCCGGGGGCGACACGATCAGGAAGGGTCGCTCGTCGCCCTTGGATGCCCGTGTCCAGACCTTGGGTGGCCTCGGGGTGGGGTCGACCTGGCCGGCCTCGTTGGGTGGGGGCAAGGGCTGGGACCGGTCGTGGACGCGGGTGTAGAGCAACCCTCCGGGCTCGGTGACACGGAAGCCGTGGGTCTTCTCCATGGCCATGACGCGCAGGTGGAGATCGATGGCCCGGGTCAGCTCCGCCCGGTAGCGGTGCAGGTCGGACAGGGCCGCCAGCTGACGCGCGGCACGCTCTGGCATGCCCAGGGCCTCGAACAGGGTGGCCGCTCGCTCCAGGTCCACCTCGGCAGCATCGCTGTTGTTCAACGCCAGCAAGACCAGGCCGCGGTTGGCGTGCTGCTGGGCCTCGAGAGTGGCGGGTAGGTCCAGCCCCACGAGCAGGGTCTCGGCTCGTTCCAGACGCTCCAGGGCGGCAGCCGGATCGCCCAGCTGGTAGTGCACTCCCGCGAGGTTCAGCAGCAGGGCGCCCGCCTGGAGGGCGGGGGCCCAGGCCACGATGTCCTGAGCGGCCTCTTCCCACGCCGCGCGCGCTCCCGCGGTGTCGCCGGTCTCGAACTTCCTCGAGCCGCAGTCCGCTCGAGCCATCGCCAGGTTGAGGCGCAGCGGGGGTTCCACTGGGATGTCGGCCCGCTCTCGGATCTCCCAGGCCTCGAGGTAGCCCGCGACCGCCGCTTCGGGATCTCCGGCGAGCCGCATGGCGGAGGCCCCGTTGGCGAAGGCGGCAGCCTCGCGCGCCGGATCGGAATCCCTCCTCGCGGTCTCGGCCGCCTGGGTGAAGGCATCCCGAGCGGCTCCCCAGCGGGCCTGGCTCAGCTCGTGGCACCCCAGCGCGAGCCAGGCCTCTGCCGTGTCGGGGATGCTCTGTTCTGGGGGACTGTCGGAGGTCATGCGGGCTGCTGCTGGCGGGTCCTTGCTATGGTAGCCCCATGCTGCACGCGATGCTCGACCAGGGCCTCCTCGCCTGCCCCACCTGCCGGGGCGTCGTGCAGGGTGTCTTCCACGACGCGCCGCTCGCGCTGGCGGAGGTGCTCGAGGAGCGTGGTGGCAGGCTCTGGCAAGCGTTTCTCGTCTGTTCCGGATGTGGAACGCGCTACCCGGTCATCGACGGCGTGCCGGTGGTGATGAAGGACGTGGCGGGCTGGCTCCGACAGCAAGAGCGGTCGGCTCTCTGGAGAGAGGACCTCTCGCCAGCACTGTCGGGCTGGCTCCGTGCCGCCTGGTCCGACCACGACGATCCGAACTGGAAGCGAGAGCTCCTGGCTACCTACGCGCGCGGCCTGGCTCCGGCCGACCAGGTGGACGACGACGACGCCTTCCCCGCCGCGCTCCGGGCGCAGCGGCTGGCGACCCGCGACTTCCTTCGACGGCGGCAGCGCGCGCTGATCGAGTCCTCGAACGCCAGCCCCCTGGTGTTGGACATGGGCGCTGGAGTGGGCATCGAGGCCCTGGACATGGTGGGGGCCGGGGCCCAGGTGGTGGCCCTGGAGCGGGAGTTTGGCCCCCTGCGGCTGCTGTCCCAGCTGCTCCTCGAGGGCCACGCCTCGGTGCCACGCTGGCGCCATGGCGGCATGGACTACCTGCCGGCCAGGGTGGAGTTGTCGTCCGGTTTGGACCCCTCGCGGCTGCTGCCCATCGCGGCCGACGCCCTCGAGCCGCCCTTCCGGGGTGGGATCTTCGCGCTGGTGACGGCGTACAACCTGCTGGACAACGTGACCGATCCCATCGTGTTGCTGCGACAGGCGCACGGTCTGCTGGGTGCCACCGGCGCTCTGGCGCTGTCCAGCCCCTATGACTGGAACGCCCGGTGTACGCCCCTGGCGCTTCGCTTGGGGGCCTCGATCCGCGTGGCCCAGGAACAGGAGCCCGATCCCGCTCGAGCTCTGCGCGACCTGCTGGTTGGGCGCTTCCCCGCCCTCACGCCGGGCCTGCGGTTCGAGATCGAGCACGAGACCGAGCGCATGCCCTGGCTGCTGCAGCGGCACGAGCGAAGCTGGCACGTCTTCCTGACCCACTACGTCGAGGCTCGGCGGGTGGACGCAGGCAGCGAGCCTGGGGCCTGAAGCACGGCGTTGTGACCCTCCGATCGGGCCGCTATACTCCGTGGGTACGTTCCTCTTCGCGATCGAGGTCCGCATGCCTTCTGCCGCGCGCGTTGGTGACATCGCGGTGGGCGCTCCCCACTGCCACTCCGTTCACCCCTGGAGCCCGGTGCCCCATCCGGTCACAGGCCCCATCCAGACTGGCGCCGCCACGGTCTTCATCGAGAACATGCAGGCCGCCCGCCTGAACGACACCGGCGTACACGCCGCCTGCTGCGGCCCCAACACCTTCCAGATCGTCTCGAGCTCCGCCACCTGCATCATCGAGGGCATGGCGGCAGCCCGAATGGGCGACTCCACGCTGCACTGCTCCATGGCTCCGGGCTCCATCGTCTCCGGCGCTGCCACGGTCATGATCAACGGCTGAACGTGCACCCCCGCTACCGCGGCCAAGCGTGAACCTCTTCCTCGAGCGCAGCTGCGACCAGGGCTGCGCTTTCTGCTACGCACGGGAATGGCTGGAAGACCAGCTGCCGGCCCGTGCCAGCTTGGCGGAGCTGCAGCCTCTGTTCGAGCACTACGCCAGCCTCGTCGCGCACGCGGGGCCACCCCCGCCGTGGGACGGAGAGGGTGGCGAGGCCGCGATGCTCCGCCGTGTGGCGGGGACGGTGACCCTGCTCGGGGGTGAACCCACCGCCCACCCGGAGTTCCCGGAGGTGGTGCGGACCCTGCGTGGGCTGGGGCTGGGCGTCTGTCTGTTCACGGCTGGGTCGCACCCAGAAAGAGTCCGCGTCGTGGCCGATCAGCTCTGGTTCGTCACGCTCAACGGTCGCTTCGTGCGGCGCGCCCAGGCGCTGGGGATCGATCCATCCCGGCTGTCGGCCCACCTGGCCCTACGGCCGGGTGACGACGTCGTAGCTCTGCTAACGGGGGTCGCCAACGAGGGGGTGAGCAGCGTCGTGCTGGCCTTCGCCGCCCCGGCTGGGGGGGCGGATGGGCCCTTCTTCACCCCGGACGACCTGCCTGCGATGGCCGAGGTGTATAGCCAGGCGAGCCAATCTGCGAAGGCGCTCGGGATCACGCTGGGATGGGACTGCTCCTTCCCCTCCTGCCTGGATCCGGGGCGCTTCCCTGCCCGCTGCCTACCGGCACCGGTGCTCGATCCCCGGGGTCTGGTGAGTGTCTGTGGCGGTGCCTATTTCCTCGAGTCGGCGGCCCGGCCGTTGCTGGACTTCGACTCCCTCGCTGGGCTTCACGCCTTCACCATGGACCTGTACGCGCGGCTGAGGAGAAGACCGACACCCTTCGCGGCCTGTGCCGATTGCGCGGAGCTCCCGCAGGCCTGCCATGGCGGCTGCCTGGCGCTGCGTCGTGGGTACGGCGAAGCGGCGAGACCTGGTTAGAGGTCGCATCTCACCCATGTTCGGGGTTGCCAGGAGCAGGACGACGTGGAACCCATCCTCATCACCGAGGTCCTCTCGTTGGGCGCCGGGGCACTGGTCTACGGCATCATCCGCGATGCCGAGAAGAACAAGAAGCGGGTCCAGGGTGAGCTGGCAGGCCTCGCGGAGAAGCTCGGTGGTCGGGTGAGGAGGGGAGGGCTCGGATCCATGCCGGGGCTCGATCTGCGCAGTGAGACAGGGCGTCTCGAGGTGCGCTTCGTCAACACGGACGGTGACGAGAGCCGCCCCGCGACCACGGTCGTCGTCTCCACGCCCCGCAAGTTGCCTTCCCTGGCGCTCGCGACCCAAGGGGAGCGCCCGCGCTGGCTCGAGCGGCTGGGAGGGCGTGACATCGAGGTAGGGGACAGGCGCTTCGACGACTCCTTCCTGGTCCGCGCCGAGGAAGAGGGGATCGCCAGGACCGTGCTCGTGCCCAAGACCAGGGCCGCGCTGCTCCGCCTGCTCTGGCGGGCGGACGGCGGCGCGATCGAGGTGTCCGTGGATGACGACGGCAAAGGCACGGGGAGCGTCCTGCGGATCCAGTTCGATCGGTGGATCCTCGGTCCAGAGCAGCTCGAGGGCGTCATCGAGGAAGCGCGTGCTGCGGCCTCGGCCCTCCTCTGCGGCTGGGACGGACCGTGGACGGACGCCGCGGAACGGTGGGGCCTGGGCGAGCTGCGCACGGACGGCAGGGGGCTCCGCAGCCTGGTGGGGGTCGTCGGTGGTCTCTCGGTCGAGGCGCGCGAGATTCGGGATGACGGGGAGACCTCCACCGTGGTCACCGTGGACGCGCCCGTGCCGCAAGCGCTGCGGGTCGTGCACCGTGACGTCGCCAAGCGACAGGGCTGGGAAGCCTTGCGAGACCCACTGGGAAACCCAGTGCTGGACATGCTGGTGGCTGTGCGCTGCTCGGATCCCGACGAAGCCCGCGCACTCTTCGCCGACGAGGAACTGACGGCGAGACTGCTCGAGGTGGTCCACGCCCACCCGGGGTCCCAGCTCAACGAGCAGGGCGTGTGGCTGCTGGTGAGAGGGCAGCCTCTGGAGGGTCCGGGGGAGAGCCTGGGCCTCGCCCTCGCTCTCGCCCGTGCTCTTCGTGACGGCGTGGCTCGGTTGGGCTGATGGACCCCGTCTTCATCGGTCTTGCGCTCGCAGCCACGGCGTCCTTCTGGGTGGCGACAATGGCCTTCCTGGGATTTACGCCCATTTCCGGTCGGCAGCGTCGGCTCGAGGCAGGCCTACGGGCGATGGCCCTGGCTCGCAGGGGTCAGCTGCTGCGCCGTCGTCGGCTAGGGATGCCGATCCTAGAGGTGCCCTGCGCGTTGGGTCCGTTTCGCCTCGAGTACGGCTCGGCGGGCAGCAGCGAGGATGTCGAGCCGACCACGCTCCTGACCGTCGAGCTACCCCGCCTCCTGCCGGCAGTCAGCGTGGGTGCCCAGGTCGTGTTCTCCGACCTGGTCGGGGGCGTCCGCGGGCACGAGGTCGAGCTCGACGATCCCGTCTTCAACCGCTCGTTCCGCGTGTCTGGGCGGGACGAAGCGGGCATCCAGGTTCTGCTCGAGCCCAAGGCCCGGCAGCACGTTCGGGAGCTCTGGGAACGCGGAGCGCTCGAGTCCAGCGGCCTGGAAGGGCTGGTCCTCGAGCCCCTCGAGCATGCCGGCATGACGGTGCTGCGCGCTCGCATGGCGAGGCTGGTCGGTACCGTCCAGGACCTGGATGCCTGCCTCGAGGGCATGGTGACCCTGGCGGGTGTCATGCTCGAGGCGTGGGACGAACCCTGGGTGCAGGCCCGGGAGCGCTTCGGCCTGGTGCCAGGCACCCCCGCGCAGGCTGGCCTGAGGGGGCTGAAGGGCGAGGTGAACGGGTTCGGGCTGGGTGTCTGGGAGATCGGCAATGACAGGAATCGGTACCACGAGGTGATCGTGGACCTGGCGCTGCCCTTCGAGATCGAGGTCGTCCACCGCGAGGTCGCCCAGAAAGAGGGCTGGCTCCCGACAGCGCAGCCCATGGGCAATCCCGTGCTGGACATGCTGGTGGCGGTGCGCTGCGAGCAGCCGTCCGTCGTCCGCGAGTTGCTGGCGGACGAAGATCTGACCGCCGCGCTTCTCGAAGTGGTGCACGGCCGGAAAGGCTCGATCCTCACGGACCGGCACCTCACCCTGCGCGAACCGGGGGACCCGGCCATCGGCCCTGCGGAAGCCATCGAAGACGCCCTCGCGTTGGCGCGGGCCGTCAGGGTGGGCGTGGCTCGGCTTCAGGGTCCGGCATAGGCTCCTGGCCCACCTCCCCTGGAGCGCCCATGGCGGACTCCTCGAAGCTTGCTGCTGGCGTCGTCGTGGCCGCCGTCCTCGTGGCCCTTGGCGCGGCTTGGCTGTTCGGTGGCGGCTCGTCGGACGAGCCCGAGCCCGTCATCGCGTCCGACGGCGAGAGGCCCCAGGGGGTGCCCGAGTCGATTCCGGGCATCGCCGCCCCAGGAACGCCCCAGGCGGCGGCCTCGCGGCCCGCACCAGGTTCCGTGGAGGGCCGCATCGCCGATCTCGAGGCCTCCTACCGCGAACAGCAGGCGGAGCACCTCGCCGAGGCCTCGCGCCTGGGCCAGGAGGTGCAGGCGGGCCGTGAGCGCATGGCCGAGATCGAGCGGGCCGTCCTGCAGATCGAGGAGGGCAAGCTCACCCGACTGTCGGCGCGAGAGGACAAGAGCGAGGGCAAGTGCGACCCCTCCGAGCCCGACTCCCGCGCCTGCAAGCGCCAGGTGGCCTTGCAGGAGCGCGTGGGCGAGGTCGAGGCGTCCCGGGCTGCGCTCGAGTCCGAGTTGGTCGAACTCCAGGCCCTGGAGGAACAGCTGCTCGCCTGGCGAGCCGAGCAGCTGCGCGGCGTGGACTCAGTCGAAGAGAAGCTGCACAGCGATCCGGAGCTGGTGAGCCTGTACACGCAACTGGCCGAGGGCGGGTGATGGCTCGGCCTGCGCCTTCGGACGAGCCTCGCGTCTGCAAGCCCGGCTTTCGCGGCCGGGTCTACCGCGCTCTCGAGCTGGTACCGCCGGGGCGGGTGAGCACCTACGGCGACGTGGCGGGCGTGTTGGGCTCCCCCAGGGTCGCCCGGCAGGTGGGCTGGGCCCTGGCCGCCTTGCCGGCTGGG